>OLRV01000085.1_pt1 | contig 82251 bp, 70 predicted proteins | sample 1672421 | NCBI WGS metagenome assembly OLRV01 (sample SAMEA3136684, study PRJEB25190) | human gut metagenome | biome: human gut; feature: human-associated habitat; material: faeces | place: Austria | collected 2013
CGATCTCCGAAAGCATGTTCGCCACCTGGTTGATGATGTCCTTCGTGCGGGTCTCGCGGATGGTGAACTCGTATTCGTCGGACTTGGTGGAGTCGATCATCTCCACGAACGCCTCCACGGCGAACATGTAATGCTGCGTGGACACGGAGCACAGCTGTTTGCGGGGTTTCGCGTTCTTGTACCGTTCCTCCAGCAGCGACGCCTGATCGAGGACCTGACGCGCGTAGGTGAGGAATTCCGCGCCGTCCACGGTCAACGCGATGCCTTGGGAGGAACGGGTGAAGATCTCGATACCGAGCTCGTTCTCAAGCTCCTTCACCGAGGAGCTCAACGCGGGCTGGGATACGTACAGCTCGTGCGAGGCCTCGTTCATGGAGCCGCATTCCACTATTTTGACGATGTATTTCAGCTGAAGGAGGGTCATAACGCCCATTTATACCAGCGTCGCTTTACGAAACGACGATTTATAGCGCTTCGTTTTGCATAGTGGACACGCGGTCGGTGGATGTGCGGCCTACAGCGGACGATGATATGGGCGCATGGCCGAGGCCCGTTCCGCGGGACGCAGGCGCACGTCCGCCGCGCTCACACGCGCACGCCCAAGGATTCCAGGTCCCTGCGCGCCTGGTCGGCGTCGACGAAACGGAAGGCGTGCATGCCGGCCGACCGCGCCCCGGCGACGTTCTTCGCGGTGTCGTCGAGGAACACGCTGCTCTCGGGGCTTAGGCCGAAACGGCTCATCGCCAGTTCGTAGATGTCGGCGTTCGGCTTGTGCATCTTCTCCACGCCGGAGACGACGGTGCCCTGCAGCAGTTCGGCAAGCTGCGGGAACTTCTCGAATGCGAAATGGAACGTCTCATGGGACCAATTCGTCAATCCCCACACGCCATAGCCGGCCGCCTTCAGATCGCGCAGCAGCCGCTCCATGCCGGGCAGCATGCGTGGCAGCGCGTCGTCGTAATGCGCGATGTAATAACGGAAGATCCCGGCGACGCGTTCTCCCTGCTCGGCCACCACATCGGGCCATATCGAATCGAAGTCCTCCCCGGCGTCCATACGGTCCTCGTATCCGAAGAAGCCGCAGGGGTCGTCGTCGGCGCAGATGCGGTCGACGGTCGCGTCGTCGAATCTGCCTTCAAGGCATGCCCGTGTCCGCCAATCCAGCAACACTCCGCAGAAATCGAAAACGACGTCGGTGATGGTCGGAACTGCAACGGTCATCGGGAAACCCTTCTTGTAGCGTGCGTCTGTCTTCCGCCAGTGTACCGTACCCATGTTCGTGAAGGACGTTTTCGTCTTCGCGTGCGGCGTTTCCTGAAAGTCATTGGGGCGGAAAGGCTCGCTTGGGTTTTGAAAAAGGCTAATCTAGACGTTTTCGGCGATTGTGATGATTGTCATGCCGACCATTTCGAACATACAATCAATCCGAAATTAAATCAACATGTTGTCTGAATAGACGGGTGTCCTAGTGGAAAGCATTAGGAAGGGGCCGACGATGGCATATATCGAAATGGTGCACAGCTTCAAGCGCTACCATATGGGCGACATCACAATCACCGCCAACAACGATGTGAGTTTCGGCATCGAACGCGGCGAGCTTGCGATCATTCTGGGATCATCCGGAGCCGGCAAATCGACGGTGCTCAACATCCTGGGCGGCATGGACACGAATTCCGAAGGCAAGGTCATCATCGACGGCGTCGACATCTCGGACTTCAACGCGAAGCAACTGACCGATTACCGGCGCAACAACATCGGATTCGTATTCCAGTTCTACAATCTGGTGGCCAACCTCACCGCCAAGGAGAACGTGGAACTCGCCTCCGAACTCGTCAAGAACGCGGCCGATCCAGTGCAGACGCTGGTCGATGTGGGACTTGGCGACCGCATCGACAATTTCCCCGCGCAGCTTTCCGGCGGCGAGCAGCAGCGCGTGGCCATCGCGAGAGCCGTGGCGAAGAACCCGAAGATCCTGCTATGCGACGAACCGACCGGCGCGCTCGACTACCATACCGGCAAGCAGGTGCTCCGCATCCTGCAGGACATGAGCCGCAAACGCGGGGCGACGGTGGTGATCGTGACGCACAACTCCGCGATCGCCCCATCGCGGACAGGGTGATCCGCATGCACGACGCCCGCGTCAAATCAATCGAAACCAACGAGCATCCGATGGACATCGAGGAGCTGGAATGGTGAAACGCATGCTGTGGAAGGACATCCGGCAAACACTGTCCAAGTCGAAAGGCCAGGTCGTGTCCATCGTATGCCTCATGGCGCTTGGCTCATTCGCGCTGGTGGGACTGAAGGTCACCGGGCCGGACATGCAGGCGACCGCCGCCGACTTCTACGGGCGTAACAACCTCGCCGACATCACCGTGGTCTCCAACTACGGCATCTCCAAAGACGACGAGAGGATCATCGGCAAGGCCGACGGCATCAAGGAAGTCGAATACGGGTACTTCAAGGACGTGGTCATCTCCGGCACCGACAGGAGCATGCGCATCTATTCCAAACCCGATGCCGTCTCCACCTATGACGTGACGGAAGGACGACTGCCGAAGCGGACCGGCGAAATCGCGTTGGACATGAAAGAACGCGACAGATTCGCCGTCGGCAGCACCTTGAACGTCACCGAGTCGCAGGCGGCACCGTGCTACGCCACCACAAATTCACCGTCGTCGGTTTCGTCCGGGCCAGCGAGACTCTGTCCTGCCTCAACATGGGACAATCCACGGCCGGCGGCGGCGAGCTCAAAGGCTATGCCGTGGCCGTTCCGGGAGAGTTCGATTCCGACGTGAAGATGATCGCCCGGGCGACCTACGAAGACACCGAGGGATTGGACTACTGGAGCGCCGAATACCGCGATGCCGTGCAGAAGCATAAGGATCAGCTCGTGACGTTGCTCGCGAACCAGCCAAAAGCCCGTGAAGCGACGATACGCAGCCAACAGCGCAAGAAAATCGACGAGGCCAAGGACAAAGTCAAAACATCCAAACAGCAGCTTGCCGACGCGCAATGGCAGCTGGACGATGCCAAACAGCAGATCGACAACGCCAAGGACCAGTTGAGCGAAGGCAGCGCCGAGGCAGTGGAGGAAGGGTCGGCGGCCGCGGCCCAGCTGGCCACGGCGCAAGCGCAACTGGCCTCGGCCAACGCGTCGGTCGCCTCCGGACAGACGCAACTGCAGGCGGCACAGACGCAACTGGCTCAAGGACAGAACCAGCTCTCCGATTCATGGAACCAGCTGGCGAACGGCAAAACGCAGCTGGACGCGGCGCGAGAACAACTCGAAACAAGCAAAACCGTGCTCGACAAAGTCGGCGCGACGCTCGGCAAATGGGAGCAGACCGGCATCACCGGCAAACTCTACGAACAAATACGCGGCAAATACGACATGGCGATCAACCAGTACAACGAAGCCTGCGCCGAATACAACAGACAGCTGAACGCCTACAATGCGGGACTGCGACAATACCAGAACGCCGTAGCGCGGCTCGACCAAGGTTCGCAGGCGTATCGGAGCAATGCGGACAATCTCGCACAGGCATCCAAACAGATAGCCGAAAAACAAAACGAGCTCGGCAAAGCGGTGTCGCAGGCCGGCAAGCAAGTCGCAGACGGCGTCACGCAGCTTATCCAAGGCCAGAGGGACATCGACAAGGCCGAAACGGAATACCAGAGCAAACTCGCCGAATTCAACGCGCAGAAGCCCGAAGCCGAACGCAAGATATCCGAAGCCGAACGGCAGATAACCCTCGCCGAGGAGAAGATCGACAATCTCACCGTCCCGGCCTATTCCGTCAGCGGCCGCCGCGAAGGCCTGACCTCGCAAGGCTACTGCGTGTACATGGTCATCGAAGGCATCGTGGCGAAACTGGCGGACATCTTCCCGATCTTCCTCTACTTCGTCGCGGCGCTCGTCACCTTCAGCACCATGGGACGCATGGTGGACGAGGAACGCACCAATTCCGGAACGTTGAAGGCGCTCGGCTACGGCAACGCGGATGTGATGCTCAAATTCATCGTATACGGATTCGCCGCATCCACCCTGGGCACATGCATCGGCGTGCTCGCCGGCCACACGCTGCTGCCGCTTATCGTCGCCCACGCATACAGCGCGGGATTCACCATGCCGGACATCATGCTCAAATTCCACCCCTGGATCACCATGGCCGCATTCGCACTTGCATGGATAAGCGCCGTCGTGCCGGCATGGCTGGCCGCGTCCAAGGAACTGCGCGAAAAACCGGCGAGCCTACTGCTGCCCAAGCCGCCGGCCAAAGGCTCGAAAATTCTTTTGGAACATTTCCCATCACTATGGAACCGTCTGAATTTCACACACAAAGTGACCGCCCGTAACATCTTCCGATACAAAACACGCATGTTCATGACGATCTTCGGCGTATGCGGAGCGGTATCCCTGCTGACGGCCGGCCTCGCCGTCCAATCCTCGATCGGACAGATAGGAAACCGACAGTTCGAGGAACTCATCCACTACGACCTGATCGTCGCCGAGGAATCCGACACCAACAGCGCGCAACGCGAGGAAATCGCCACGACGCTGAAGGGCAAAACCGTCCAATCCTCGACAGCGGTGCGCTACGAGGAACTGTCGAAAACCGCAGGCAAGGAGAACGATAAGCAGTCGATCACCCTGCTGGCCACCGACGACGCATACAACTTCAACGAATACCTGACATTACGCGACCGCAAAACACACCAACCACAGATACTGGTCAACAATGGCGCGGTAATCTCCGAACGGCTCGCCGAAATGCTCAACGTCTCGGTCGGCGACACCTTCACGGTAAACGACGAAAACGGCGCGCAACGCACCATCAAAGTCGCCGGCATCAGCGAAATGTACATCGGCCATTTCATATTCATGAACGCGCAATGCTACGAACACGTGTTCGGCGACCAGTACAGCACAAACGCATACATGGTCAGACTGAAAGACCACAGCAACGCCAACACGGAACGCCAAGGCGCCAAATTCATGAAACTGGCCGCCGTGCGCGGCGTCGTGCAGAACACGACGCAGAAGAACATGGTGTCCACAATCGTGGGATCGCTCAACCAGATCATGGAAGTGCTGATTCTCGTGGCCGTGCTGATGGCCGTGGTGATCCTCTACGACCTGACCAACCTCAACGTGTCGGAACGCATACGCGAGCTATCCACGATCAAAGTGCTCGGCTTCCACACCAGCGAGACCACGATGTACATCTACCGCGAAACGATCCTGCTGTCACTGCTGGGCATACTCGCCGGATACGGCTTCGGAGAATGGCTGCACCGATACATCATCACCGAAGTGCCACCCGACGAAGTCATGTTCGACCCCGCCATCAGCTGGATCGCATTGGCGGCCCCGGCCATCGTCGTGGCCGTGGTACTAGCCGTGCTCGGCTGGATCGTATACCGCCAGCTCGAAACGGTGGACATGCTCGAAGCATTGAAATCAGTGGAATGACCCTCCACGAAACGGTCAGCGGAGCAGCTCGCCAAAAGCCCGGGGAACAGCCGCGACGACATCACCGGCAACAATCGGATGCCCGATCGCGCTCGCCGGAGTCTTGCCCGCATGCCCATACAGATGCGGACGATGCCATCCGCGCTGCTCCGACCCGCTGGCCATCGCGCCGGCAAGCCCATGCATATACGCGGCGGCCGCGGCGACCTCCGGAACCAAAGCCGGATCGTCGGACAGCATGTCGTCCTGCTGCGCCAGCAACGCGCCCAACACGCCGGCCAACACATCGCCCGAACCGGCGGTGGCCATCCAGGCAGGCGCGCGCCCGGACAGGATGATCCGCGTGTTCCCATCTCCATCAGCTCCAACCACAATGGTGACCGCGCCCTTAAGCAGCACCGTGGCCCCCGTAAGCTCATGCGCGCGCAACGCCGCCCGCAATGGCCGGGCCTCCACCCACTGCCTGGAAACAACATCAGCCATATCGGCATCCAACCGATTCAGCAATGCGGCCAATTCGCCGGCATGCGGAGTGATAACGACCTGCGGCACAACATGGCACGGCAGCAAATCCAACGCGCCGGCATCAACCACAATGGGAGGCATGCCCTCCGCCCGCTCGTTCCGCGAGCCATCGCCATCCTCCAACGCGTAATGATCCAGCAGCGCGGCAATGGTCGCACGTTGCATGTCATCACCGGAAGCAACGTCACCCTCGGCGGGCACGCCGGATCCAACCACCCACGACTGCACCCGGCCCTTGCCCAACACAGCCTCCGGCAACACGGACAATATCATATCCTGCGCACGCTGTGGCCCCAGATAACGCACCATGCCCACATTCGCGCACGCCGCGGCCCTCGCCGACAACACGGCAGCACCCGGATACCGCGCCGAACCAGTCACCAAACCAACCACTCCACGCGAATACTTGCCATCCGCAAGAGACGGAAGACGAACCGAATCCGCCACAAAATCGCCATCCGTCATCTCGGCAAACGGAACAGCATCATCGACATCGAAACCGAAATCGACCAACGTGATCCGTCCGCAAGCATACGAAGCCGGCGGCACCATCGCACACGGCTTCATCGCACCGAACGTCACCGTCACATCCGCAGGAATATACGGCCCCGGCAACGAACCATCATCAACACCCACACCCGACGGCGCATCGACGGCCACCACCAACGGCAAATCAGCGGAAGGGTCATTGTTCGGCAACGCAGGCTTGTCCGGCAACACGCCATCCATACCCAAAGACGAAGCCAACGTGCCAGCGACACCACGCAACGCGCCGGCCACGCCAATCCCCGTCATAGCATCAAGCACCACATGCGCACCCCGCGCACACTCGACCGCAGCCTGCAGCCGCTCACCAGCCTCACCCGCGGAAAAACCAGACGTGCACCCAGGAATATCAGCCGCCGGATCCAACACCAACACACGCCCACCCGCACGAACAAACTCCCTAAACGCATCCTCATGCAACGAACGGCCAACAGCAACCGCGGTAACCTGCGCACCCTCACGCGCCAACTCAGCCCCCGCATACAAGCCATCGCCACCATTGTCCCCAGCGCCAGCCAACACCGTGACCCGCGCATCCTCAACATCCAAATCCTCATCATCAAGCAACGACAACGTCACACGAGCCACCGCAGAAGCAGCCATACGCATCAACGGCACACCATCATCCAACAAAGGACGCTCCAACTGCCGAACAACATCGGCGGAATAGGAACTATACAACAACGTCTGCAAACGGTCGGCATCATCGGAGACATCCATGGAAAATCCTTCCCCTCGGCGTGGAACCACAAACACCATTTTAGTCGTATATTAAAAACAACAAACAAAAACGGCATGGACGCCAAACAAGAAAACGGAGCGGAACATGGCATACATCGAAATGAAAAACAGCACCAAGCTCTACCACATGGGATCCACCACCATCACCGCCAACGACAACGTCTCCTTCACCATCGAACAAGGCGAACTCGCCATCATCCTCGGCGCATCCGGCGCAGGCAAATCAACAGTGCTCAACATCCTAGGAGGCATGGACACCAACACCTCAGGACAAGTAATCATCGACGGCAAAGACATCTCCAACTACACACCCAAACAACTCACCGCATACCGCCGCACCGACATCGGCTTCGTATTCCAGTTCTACAACCTCGTCGCCAACCTCACCGCACGCGAAAACGTAGAACTCGCCTCACAAATCGTTCCCGACGCACAAGACGCCCGACAGGCGCTCGCCGACGTAGGGCTTGCGGACCGCGTCGACAATTTTCCCGCGCAGTTGTCGGGCGGCGAGCAGCAGCGTGTGGCGATCGCTCGAGCGGTGGCGAAGAATCCGAAGATTCTGCTGTGTGACGAACCGACCGGCGCGCTTGACTACAACACCGGCAAGCAAGTGCTCCGCATTCTGCAGGACATGAGCCGCAAGAAGGGCGCGACAGTGGTGATCGTGACGCATAATTCTGCGATTGCGCCGATTGCGGACCGTGTAATTCGCATGCATGATGGACGTGTGTCATCGATTGAGGTCAACGAGCATCCGATGGATATCGAAGAGCTTGAATGGTGACGTTGCGACACGCTGTGATACGTATGATTTGCGTAAATGGCTGATTCGTGTAATATATGTGACTTGTGCACGGAAGCCAAGTCTTCCGGTGGAAACATTCCTGCGTAGCTCAGTTGGCAGAGCATCCGACTGTTAATCGGACGGTCACTGGTTCAAGCCCAGTCGCAGGAGCGCAGTTTCGGGTACTCCGGAACATATTCCTGCGTAGCTCAGTTGGCAGAGCATTCGACTGTTAATCGAACGGTCACTGGTTCAAGCCCAGTCGCAGGAGCTTTTTAGCCCTTGGTTTTCCAAGGGCTTTTTTGTTTCCGTAAGAACTTTTCGCTGCTATTCCAACGAATCGAGCACGTCGTCAATGAGTGTGCGGTCGTGTGCCGCATCAGCCTTGAGTCGAGGGAAGCGACGTATGACGTTGTCGGGACTTGCGTTGGCCGCACGTGCCACATTCGATTTTGACTCGCCATGCGCCACGGCGATTTCCGCGAGCCGATCCACTAGCGAATCCGAAACCTGCCGTATTTGCTCGCCAACCCATAACTGGGACAATTCGGGTGAAAGCGTGTAATCGTCCTGCAGCTCGCTTGAAGCCTCCTGAATGGCGGCCCATAGCACCATGAATGGCTTGCGGTAGTAGGCGATGCGTTCCTCGGACGGCTCGCTCTCCAACTGCTGCAATGCCTTGCGTTGCGTAGTGTTGTCACTCATGCGTCCCATCGTATGCCACGTTCGGTGGCGTTTTGGCATGTCATGGCGCGACACGCCCGGCATCTGTGGATAAGTGTTGTTCTCCGACCACAAGGTCGTTCCAAGTCGACGGGCGGTCTTCGAACGTGCCATGATATCGATTCCCCGATAGAGATGCGGACCACAGGAGGCCTCATGAACAAATGGGAATACCGTCGTCGTGTTCGACACAATAAGATGTCCGATGACATTGACAAGCGCAACCGGCACCGGTGCGCCGCGGCGATGGCCGTATGCGTATTGGCGAATATCGCGTTCACGATATGCTGCGCGCAACCTACGGCGTCGGCATACGCGCAATCGGCTGATGACGTGGCGCATGAAGTCGCACAAGCGGCATGCCGCACATCAATGCAGTGGCCTTTGGAGCACGCGCAAGTAATCGGCGAATATGATGCGCCGGCTAAACAATGGTTGCCTGGGCATCGCGGTTTGGATTTGCGTGCACGGCCGCAAGACGCCATCATCGCGCCCGCGGATGGTGTGGTCGCCTTCAGTGGCAAAGTGGCGGGCAAATCCGTGGTAACGCTTCGCCACGGTGCGGAAACGGGAAGCCTGACGTCGACGTTTGAACCCGCGGTCGCTACGCGACCGGTCGGGGCCGTCATCGCCAAGGGGGAGCGTTTCGCTCGTGTTGAAGGTGGCTCGGAACATTGCGCCGATGGATGCCTGCATTGGGGCCTCAAGAGCGGAGGACGTGATTATGCGGATCCGTCGGGCAGAGTGAGGTCGATGCGGGTTGAACTGAAACCGTTGTAACGGCCATATCCACGGGTGTTGTCGTTGTCCTGGGGTCGTGGCCTTAAAGAAAAAGTGCGGTATTCCGGCTATGATGCTGTCTGTACATTAGATTTCGAGGAGCGAGAAGCTTATGATCAAGGAATACACGCGCCCTTTGGAACAGGGAATTGACTCGGACAAAAACATCTTCTCAGTACTTGAGGAGCGTGTGGAACGCACTCCTGACGACAATCTTGTCGAATACAAGAACGCTCAGGGCGAATGGGCGGCGTTCACCGCTGCGGAGTTCAAAAACAAGGTCGTCGCCCTCGCCAAAGGACTTATCGCTCGTGGCGTAATGCCTGGAGATTCGGTATCCATTATCGCGCATACCTGCTGGCAGTGGACCGCGCTTGATGTGGCCATCATGTCCATCGGCGCCCTTACCGTTCCGGTCTATGAAACGAATTCGCCGGCGCAGGTGAAGATGATTTTCAATGATGCCAATGTCAAGATGGCGTTCGCTGAGGATGATTTCCAGCGCGACAAAATCGAATCCGTCCGTGATCAGTGCCCGGATCTTGGCGACGTGTACGTCATCGGACTTGATGCAATTGACACGATCATCGAATACGGCCGCGCGGTCTCCGACGCCGAATTCCTTGAACGTGAACAAGCGGTCAAAGGCTCCGATCTAGCCACCATCGTATATACGTCGGGATCCACTGGCACCCCGAAGGGCGTTGAACTGACGCATGCCAATTTCGTGTTCATCACCTATTCCGGCGTCAACTCCATGCCGGACATCGCCATGAAACCGAATCGTCGACTGCTGCTGTTCTTGCCGCTCGCCCATGTATTCGCCCGATACATGCAGTTCTTCTGCTTTGCCGGAAACGTTTCACTCGGTCTGTCCAGCAATCTGAAGACCATTCTCGCCGATTTCAAGGCGTTCAAACCGACGTTCATCCTCGCCGTGCCGCGGATTTTCGAAAAGATCTACAATGCGGCCTCGCAGAAGGCCGGAGCCGGTTTCAAGGGACGTGTTTTCGCTGACGCCACCCAGACGGCATGCGATTGGTCGCATGCTCAGCAGTCCGGTGGGAGCATTCCACTCGCGCTGAACGCAAAACATGCCCTGTACAACAAGCTGGTGTATTCGTCAATCATGGAAGTGTTCGGCGGCCACGTCGAGTATGCGGTCTCCGGCGGAGCGCCGCTTGATTCCTCTATCGCGCATTTCTTCAACGGTGTCGGTCTGTCGCTATTGGAAGGCTACGGCATGACCGAAACGTGCGCCCCCTCGAGCGTCAATCCGACCGAAGGCTACAAGATCGGCACCATCGGCTTGCCTCTGCAAGGCGTGACCATGGGGGTCGACGAAGAAGGGGAGCTGTGCATAAAGAGCCCTGCCGTATGCGCCGGATACCACAACAATCCTGACGTTACCAAGCAGCAAATTGTCGATGGATGGCTGCATACCGGTGATCTCGGCTCCATTGATGACGACGGCTTCGTTTCCATCGTCGGGCGTAAGAAGGATCTCATCATCACCGCAGGCGGCAAGAACGTCTCCCCATGCGAGATGGAAGCATCCATCATGACTTCGCCGGTGGTGAGCCAATGCGTCATGATCGGCGATCGCAAGCCATTCATCGCCGCAATCATTTCCCTTGATTTGGCGGAGACGAACCTATGGCTGGAATCCAAGGGAGCGGAACAGGTCGCTGATTTGGATGAAGCCTCGAAGAACCCCATTGTGCGTGCGGAAGTGGAGCGTGCCGTCAACAAAGCCAATGAGCTCGCCTCACGTGCCGAATCAATCCGCAAGTTCGAAATCGTTCCCGACGAGTTCACTGAGGAGAACGGTTTGGTCACGCCGAGCATGAAGGCCCGCAGGCAGGCAGTGGTTGAACATTACCGGACGTTGATCGACAAGGTCATCTACGTGCCGAGGAAGCCGGAGGCTCACGCCGAATGATGTTCGAAATATGGTGGGGGCCGGTGACATCCGAGTGATGCCATCGGCCCCCACCATATCCGGAAGAATCCCGGAAGAATCATAGGCCCGCATCCGCCAGCGAAATGTAGCCGGGTTCAATCAGCGTTTTCTTGAGATTGTCGGCGCTGATCGCCAATGTCTCCTCATGGATGGTCGTAATTTTCTTCCCCTCGACCGTTGCGGAACGGATGAAACCGAGTTTGGAAAGTTTGCCCGAAGTGTTCAGTCGCACGCATGTCTGCGCGATGTCATCGGCCAACGCCTTGCGGTTCTCCATGGCGGTCATCCATTGCTTGCCGTTGACGATGTTCGGCATGGAACTGATATAGGCCCCATAGCCGGTGATGATCGGCCATTTTGCGTTTTCCTTGTTATCGGAATCGCTGTCGTCATCCGATGACGACGTCTTCGCAGGGTCAGGCACTGCCTGCCGTTTCAGGTCTTTTTTGCCCGTGATGCTGTCCACGATGCCGGAGATTGAGATGGAAGGGTTGATATCGGCTGAGGAACCTGTGTAGCCGAGTTTGTCCAACTCGTCGGCGATGTTCTTCGCCACATAGTCGTTGCAGGAGATGACGCCATCAAGGTGGACAGGGTGCGAATCGTCCTTGTCCGCGTCGAGACGTTCGGCAAGCACCGATTTGATTTGTTCGGCTTTTGACGAATCGAATGCCACGGACCGCCAGTCATCCTTGGTGGTCGAAGCGGTGAGCGTCTCGGAAGGAGATGCCGCTTTGCCGTCCTTGAAATACGGTTCGAGCACTTTCCAGATGCCTTTGAACATGTTCTGGGCGAAGGACGTGTCCGTTTTGGCATCATGTCCGTCGGCCGCGTCGTAGGGGAGTAGTACCTCGATTTGCTTGGGGGCATCGGACGATGCCTTGTCGAGCTCGAGCTTGTTGACGAGCTCTTTGGCTTGCAGTTCTCCAATCTGCTCGGCCGTGGTCATCGGCACGTACACGTCCGGCGCATACCCTTGAAGCGTATTGGAGATCAGAACGACCTTCATTCCTTCATTCTGCGCAAGCTGCAACGCCGAAACCAGCCGTTGCGCTGATTGCGCATAATCCTGTTCGTCCTCATCCGACGCGTCGGAGTTCCACGTGATATCATGCCGTGCATAGTCGCCGTATTGCCTGTCGGATTCCGGCATCTCGGCGACAGGCGCCACCACCAAGGTGGTTTTGGCTTTCGTGGACGAATGCTCGGTCCCGTTGATGTGATTCACCACATAGTCTTGGACGCTTTGACTTTGTTTGTCGAGGTTCGAAGCGGTTTTCACGGTGATGTCGCCGCTTTTGACACCGGTCCGTTTCAACGAGGACACGATTTCGGGAACGAGTTTTTCCCATTTGCTCAATGGCGTCTGTTGAGAGATGGTGATGCTGTCTGTCGGAGCGAAAATCGCCACATTGCCGGCATCGGCTGTTGCGCTGGATTGTGATGACGGCTGTTGCTGCGATTGCGAATCACCGTTGGGCGAGCAGGCCCCCATGGCTGTTGCCATGCAGACCGATGCCAGCAGAGCGAGCAGACGTTTCGCCGGGATTGTGCGATGCAGAATCATGCCATGTCCTTTGCGGAAGAATAGACGTTCCTTATACTGACCATCGATTGTAATATCCGGACGTCAAAAAGCCCGTACGCGTGTGTGATTGCGCATACGGGCTTTCGACAGCTCAGATAGATTACTCTGCCAGAGCCTTTGCCAGATTCTCGTCGAGGGCGTTCATGAAACCCTCGGTATCGAGCCAAGGCTGGTCCGGTCCGATGAGCATGGCCAGATCCTTGGTCATCTGTCCGCCTTCGACGGTGGAGATGATGACCTTCTCCAAAGTTTCGGCGAAATGCTTGACTTCCGGAGTGTTGTCAAGGTCGGCGCGATGCTTCAGACCGCCGGTCCATGCGAAGATGGAGGCGATCGGATTGGTCGAGGTCTTTTCACCCTTCTGCCAACGGCGATAATGGCGGGTCACGGTGCCGTGCGCGGCTTCGGCTTCGACGGTCTGCCCGTCGGGAGTCATCAGCACGGAGGTCATTAGGCCAAGGGAGCCGAATCCCTGTGCGACGGAATCCGACTGCACGTCGCCATCGTAGTTCTTGCAAGCCCAGATATAGCCGCCATGCCACTTGAGGGAGCTTGCCACCATGTCATCAATGAGTCGGTGCTCGTAGGTCAGGCCAGCCGCCTCGTACTTGTCCTTGTATTCGTTTTCGAACACCTCGGCGAACGTATCCTTGAACTGGCCGTCGTACGCCTTGAGAATCGTGTTCTTGGTGGACAGGTACACCGGATAGCCGCGCATCAGACCATAGTTGAAGCAGGCGCGTGCGAAACCTCGGATGGAATCGTTCACGTTGTATTGCACCTGGGCAACTCCGCCGTCAGGGCCATAATTGTAAACGACGTGCTCAATCGGCTCGGAGCCGTCTTCCGGAGTGAAGGTTACGGTGAGGGTGCCGGCTCCCGGAACCTTGAAATCAGTGGCTTTGTACTGGTCTCCGAAGGCGTGACGTGCCACGACGATCGGCTTGGTCCATCCCGGGACCAGGCGAGGCACATTGCTCATGACGATCGGCTCGCGGAAGATGGTGCCGCCGAGAATGTTGCGGATGGTACCATTGGGGGACTTCCACATCTTCTTGAGGCCGAACTCCTTGACGCGCGCCTCGTCCGGGGTGATGGTGGCGCATTTGACGCCGACATGTTCGCGCTGGATGGCCTTCGCCGCGTCGACGGTCACCTGATCGTCGGTGGCGTCGCGGTTTTCGATGCCCAGATCGTAATAATCCAAATCCACGTCGAGGTACGGCAGGATCAGACGGTTCTTGATGTCTTTCCAGATGACACGGGTCATCTCGTCGCCGTCGAGTTCGACGACTTTGCCTTCGACCTTGATTTTGGCCATGGTTTGTCCTCCCTGTCGGAATTGAAGGTGATGGGTTCCGTCTTATTACATGTGTGTTAATTCCGTATGGAAATGTCCAAAACCGTGGGGACACGCGCGAAGGCACTGTCATAGCTGAGCATTAGCCTTGAAACCATGTCTCAGGAAATTGAAATCGGTTTGGGCAAGAAGGGCCGTCTGGCCTATTCGCTGGACGATGTCTCCATCGTTCCCTCCCGTCGTACCCGTGATCCTCAGGATGTGTCCACCTCTTGGCAGGTCGACGCCTATGAATTCGACGTGCCGGTCATCGGCGCCCCGATGGATTCCGTGACCAGCCCGGCCACGGCCATCGCCATGGGCAAGATGGGCGCGCTTGGCGTGCTTGACCTAGAAGGATTGTGGACCCGCTATGACGATCCCCAGCCGCTGCTGGACGAAATCGCGCAGCTGCCTGCGGACAAGGCCACCGAACGCATCCAGCAGATTTACGCTGAGCCGATCAAGCCGGAACTCATCGTCGAACGTCTGCATGAGATTCGTGATGCCGGCGTCACCGTAGCCGGCGCGCTGTCTCCGCAGCGTACGCAGGATTATTATTCCACCGTGCTTGAGGCCGGTGTCGATCTGTTTGTCATTCGTGGCACCGTGGTGTCGGCGGAGCATGTCTCCAAGGACCATGAGCCCCTGAACCTTAAGAAATTCATCTATGACCTGGATGTCCCCGTCATTGTTGGCGGCGCGGCCAACTACACGGCTGCGTTGCATTTGATGCGCACGGGAGCCGCTGGCGTGCTTGTCGGCTTCGGTGGCGGTGCGGTATCCGCCAACCGCAACACGATTGGAGTGCACGCGCCGATGGCCACAGCCATCGCCGATGTCGCCGAGGCCCGCCGCGATTACATGGACGAATCGGGCGGACGCTATGTGCAGGTGATTGCCGACGGCGGTATGGGTGATTCCGGCAGCTTCGTCAAGGCATTCGCGCTGGGCGCCGATGCGGTGATGCTGGGCTCGCCTCTGGCACGCGCCTCCGAGGCTCCTGGCAAAGGCATGCATTGGGGCGCCGAGGCCCGCCACCAGACGTTGCCGCGCGGATTCCGCACTAACGTGGGCACCGTAGGTTCCTTGCAGGAGGTCATGTTCGGCCCGAGCCATAACGCCGACGGAACCACCAATTTTGTTGGGGCGCTTCGCAGAGCCATGGCCACGACCGGTTATGTCGATTTGAAGAGCTTCCAACGTTGTCCGGTTACGGTCGCTTCGAGCCACTGATCAGATAGCTTCGTCCTGTGGATAAAAAAAGTTATCCACAATCCCTCCGTCGACTTGACGGGGGGATTGTCTTTATGTATTAATGTTTTTGGTCCTTCTCAGTGAAGAGAGTTGGATGACATTAAATAGGTAAAGAAATGAGGGATCCATGGCAATGGACGACTTATCCGACGATGGCGTTTCACCTCCGGAATGGCAGTCCGGCTCTGAGCGGGAGCCGGAAGACGACAAGGAGATAGAAGGCAATGAGCCTGACGAAATCCCACCGTCAGACCCTGATTCGTATGTCGGTCTTAAAGAAGCGGAAAACAATGGCCAATGGCTGCAGTGCATAGGAAAATCCGTCGAGAAGCTTCCTTCATATGATGGGTTTTTGGAAACACAATTATCCGGCATGCGGGTGCCCTTCCATGTTATCCGGTCCGATTCCACACCGTGGGACGCGAAGCAAGCCTATTCCTTGGCGTTATTGGGCGCGCGCATGTCGTGCGATGCCATCGACATCTTCCGTGGTCGGCAAAAGCCGGCGCATGTAGAGCGTATTCTAACGGAGGACTGTATGCGTAGGCTTAAAATCGCAGCTTCCATAATAGGCCATTATATGAAGGAAGACGCAAATCTATATGCCAAGATTGGTCTGCTTCCCATCAACGTGTCCGCCATTAACGGCTGGTTGACTTCGACCACGAAATTCGAATGTGCGGCTTTGCTCAACATCGGCGAAACGCGGTTGAGATGCAACACCGCATTCAGGCTCAAAGGCTCCACGTGGAAGTGCGTCTTGGCTGATTTCGGGTGATCGCATTGAGGCGATGATACGGTAGGAATCTGCAAAAGCCCTTGGCGTCGATGTTCGCAGTCGATGCCAAGGGTTTTCAGCGTGCCTTAAGCATACGGGAACTACTATAGAGAACCATGTTGAGAGAATTTGTACCAGAGCCGGCCTACAGCACCACGGATGATGACACGGTATATGCGTTGCTGTCGCGTCGTGCGCAGAAGAATCCGGATGATCTTATCGCACAATGGCAGGATGATGAGACTCGGCAATGGCATGATGTGACGGCAGGCCAGATGCTCGCTCGTGTGCGCGCCGTGGCGAAGGGCCTTATCGGTCTTGGAGTCAAGGCCGGAAGCATGGTGGTCATTTACTCTCCCACCTGTTACGAGTGGGGTGTGGTCGATTTCGCATGCGCGGCCATCGGCGCGGTAAGCGTTCCGATTTATGAAACCGATTCGGCCAAGCAGGCCGCTTCCATCGTGGAAGAGGTGGAGCCGGTTATTGCCTTCGCTGGAGATTCCGTCCACACGCAGACGCTCGAACAGATTCGTGACATGCATGAAGGGCTGCGTTACGTGTTCAATTTCAAAGCGGACGGTCTTGACGCGGTCGCCGATTTCGGAGAGGGCGTCGATGACGATACCCTTGATCAGGTCATTGCCCGGATCAAGGCGGACGACATGCTCACCATCGTTTACACATCGGGCTCCACGGGACGTCCGAAGGGTGCGATGCTGTCCCATCGCAACTTCACGCATATCGTGCTCAATGGCTACATCATTCTTGACGAGATGCTGTACCAGCCCAACAGGTTGATGCTGTTCCTGCCGTTGGCGCACTGCTTCGCCCGCTATATCCAATACGTGGCGATTGGCGGACAAGGCGTGGTCGGCTATCTGCCTGGAGCCAAGCATCTGCTCGCCGATCTGCGCAGTTTCAAACCGACGTATTTGCTTGGCGTGCCACGTGTGTTCGAAAAAGTGTACAACGCTGCCTCGCAGAAGGCCGGTGCGGGTATTCGCGGCAGGGTCTTCGCCAAGGCGTTCGATCATTTCGTGCAATGGTCCAAGGACGAGCAGGACGGGGGACATCATTCGATGGTGGCCCGAGCCGAGCATTCCTTCTTCATGTCCGTCGTCGGCAAGTCCATTCGTTCTGCGCTTGGTCCGAACCTGAAATATCTGGCATGCGGCGGCGCCCCGCTGAACGTCGACCTTGCCCACTTCTTCAATGGCATGGATGGCATCACGTTCATTCAGGGGTACGGTATGACGGAAACCGCGGCTCCGATGATCGTCAACTGGCAAAATGCGAATCGCGTCGGTTCCGTTGGTAAGCCCGGGCCGGGTATGGGTGTGCGCACCGATGATGATGGCGAGCTGCAGGTCATGGGCCCCAATGTTTTTCTTGGCTACTACAAGAATCCTGAGAAGACCGCTGAAGTCAAAATGCCTGATGGTTGGCTGAGGACCGGCGATCTGGGGGCCATCGACGATGATGGATTCGTGTATATCACCGGCCGCAAGAAGGACATCATCATCACAGCCGGAGGCAAGAACGTCAGCCCCGCCCCGATGGAGGACATCATCGACACCTGTCCTATCGTGTCCCATGCTGTGGTCATTGGCGATGGCAAGCCGTTCATCAGCGCTTTGATTGAACTGGATTCTGATATGACTCGTTCTTGGCTTTCCCAGCAGGGTCTTGATGCCGATATGTCCATGAAGCAGGTAGCGGAAAACGATGCCGTGCGCGCTTTCGTGCAGCAGTATGTCGAAAAGGCCAACGCGAACGTTTCCCGTGCGGAATCCGTACGAAAATTCGAGATTCTCGATGAGGAATTCAACCAACAGGACGGCACCTTGACGGCAAGCCTGAAAGTTGTTCGTCCCAAGGTGCTGCAGCGCTACGCAGACGTCATCGAAAACGTGATTTACGCGCCAAAACCCTCCAACAGGCCGTTGCCGAAGACCGTCCAGATTCTCGACCGCACCACCGAAACCGTCAAGCAGGCGTCGGAAAGCATGCGGCAGGCTTCTGAATCCGTCAGCCCGAAGGTTCGGCAGGCATTTGATACCATGCAGGAGAGAATCAAGAAGCAGTCCGATGAACCGGATGACGAGACGGCACCGTCCGTCGAGCCTTCCGCAACCAAGAACAACGAGGAGCGTTAATTTTGGCAATCCGTGAGATTCGAGTCGTACCTGATCCAGTGCTGCGCACCCCATGCGATCCCATCAAGGAGATCACGCCTGCGGTGCGCCATCTGGTGCAGGATTTGTTGGATACCGTTGATGACCCGGGACGCGCCGGGTTGTCCGCCAACCAAATCGGTGTGAGTCTGCGTGCGTTTTCCTACAATATCGACGGCAAAATCGGCTATGTGCTTAACCCGGTGTTGGAGGAGACCAGCGGAGAGCAATATGGCGATGAAGGCTGCCTTTCCGTTCCAGGATTGTGGTACAAGACTCGTCGCGCCGATTATGCTCGCGTGCGGGGCATTGATCTGGACGGCAAGCCGGTAGTGTTGGAAGGCCATGGCATCATGGGCCGCATGCTGCAGCACGAGACTGATCATTTGGACGGTCACGTCTATCTTGATCGTCTGGAAAAGGAAGAACGCCGCGAGGCGATGCGTTACATGCGCACCCATCGCAAGTGATCGAAACAGCGAACGACGATTCAACCATGGGGCCACGTCAGAAAGACGTGGCCCCATGGTATTTTTAGTATTTGTGCGCCAATTTGGTGAGAAGCGCTGCCGCGAGTGCTTCAAACCGCCCAATTATTGTCAACCGGTGCGCAACCAATTCGCGTCATGCTCGCGACGACCTGTGTCGGTCGGCTGATGCCTGCAAGGCATTGGCTGCACGCAGGAACGCATGACCAGGCAAGAACCGACAAAGAAAGAGGTAGCAATACCATGGCTCAGATCACTATGAGCGACATGCTGAAGGCAGGCCTGCACTTCGGCCACCAGACCCGTCGTTGGAACCCGAAGATGAAGCAGTTCATCCTCACCCAGCGCAACGGCATCCACATCATCAACCTGTTCAAGTCGCTCGACATGATCGACAAGGCCTACGACTTCATCAAGGCCACTGTTGCCCACAACGGCACCGTGCTGTTCGTCGGCACCAAGAAGCAGGCTCAGGAAGCTGTTTCCGCTCAGGCCACCCGCGTGAACATGCCGTATGTCTCCGAGCGTTGGCTCGGCGGCATGCTGACCAACTTCCAGACCGTGTCCAAGCGCGTCTCCCGCCTCAAGGAACTTGAGGAAATGGACTTCACCGACGTGCACGGCTCCGGTCTGACCAAGAAGGAGCTGCTGCTCCTCGAGCGTGAGAAGGACAAGCTGGCTAAGCAGCTGGGCGGTATCCGCAACATGAACCGCACCCCGTCCGCCATGTTCGTGGTCGATGTGAACAAGGAAGCTCTGGCCGTCGAGGAAGCCCACAAGCTGGGCATTCCGGTTGTCGCCATCGTCGACACCAACGCTGATCCGGAATCCGTTGAGTATCCGATCGCCGCCAACGATGACGCCATCCGCGGCATCGAACTGCTGACCAGCCTCATGGCTGACGCAGTGGCCGAAGGTCTGCTGGAGCGTTCCGGCAAGGCCGCCAAGGCCGAAGGCGAAGCCGAGCAGCCGATGGCTGCTTGGGAAAAGGAGCTCCTCACCGAGGGCGCTCCGGCAGCTGAAGCCCCGGCTGAGGCTGAAGGCGAAACCAAGGCCGAGTGAGACCATGCTCTATGATGGGAGGTGCTATGCCTCCCATCATCGGGGCATCACCAAATTTTCAGAGGAGACAAATCAATGGCAGCAATCACTGCAGCTCTGATCAAGCAGGTGCGCGAGGAAACCGGCGCCGGCATGATGGACGTCAAGAAGGCCCTGACCGAAGCCGAAGGCGATGTGGCTCGCGCCAAGGAAATCATCCGCGCCAAGGGCATCCAGGCCGCTGGCAAGCGTGAAGGCCGCAAGGCTCAGGAAGGCACCATCGCCTCCACCGTTGTCGAATCCGCCAACGGCCAGACCGGCTATGCGGTCGAGCTGAACTCCGAGACCGACTTCGTGGCCAAGACCCCGAAGTTCGTGGAATTCGCCGGCAGCGTGCTCGATGACGCCGTCAAGGCCGAAGCATCCTCCGTGGATGAGGTTCTGGCAGCAGCCTCCGGTGACACCACCGTGAAGGAAGCCGTCGAGGAAGCCGCTGCTCTGTTCGGTGAGCACGTCAAGGTAGGCCAGTTCGCCAAGGTCGAGGGCCCGCATGTCGAGGTCTACGCCCACAAGAAGTCCGCTGAGATGCCGCCGAGCATCGTGGCCATGATTGCCACTGATGAAGCCGGCGCTGCTGTGGCTCATGAGGCCGCTCTGCAGATTTCCGCGATGGGCGCCCAGTGGCTGACCCGCGAGGATGTTCCGGCTGATGTGCTGGAATCCGAGCGTCGCGTGGCCACCGAGAAGACCACGGAGGAGCTCAAGAGCAAGGGCAAGCCGGAGGCCGTGATCGAGAAGATCGCTCCGAAGATCGTGGAAGGCCGTCTCGGCGCATTCTACAAGGAGACCGTGCTGCTTGAGCAGGCGTACGTCAAGGATCCGTCCAAGACCGTCGGCGACCTGTTCAAGGAAGTCGGGGGAACCGCGCTTTCCTTCGCTCGTGTGGAGGTCGGCAAGGGCGACGCCGAGTGAATCTGATGTGAATTGAGCTCACGCTTTCGAACGTGGGCTTGGCATATCTCCAATGTCCGCAATCCAACAGGATTGCGGACATTTTTTTTGCACTAAACCCCATCGTGTTTTGGTGTCTGTGTTTGCCGATAGTCTTGAAAACGGTAAATTTCATGGGTTTTCGGGTAAGAAAGGCATTTCATGACTGGCGAAAACACTGGCGACAATCCCCGCAGGGTACTGCTCAAGCTGTCCGGAGAGGCATTCGGCGGAGGCAAAGTCGGCATCGACACCACCGTCGTTCGTCGTATTGCGGAGGAAATCGTTCCCGCGGTCAAGCAAGGTGTGCAGGTCGCCATCGTTGTTGGTGGCGGCAACTTCTTCCGTGGCGCCGAACTGCAGCAGGCCGGCATCGATCGTTCCCGCGGCGACTATATGGGCATGCTGGGAACGGTGATGAACTGCCTCGCTCTGCAGGATTTCCTCGAGCAGGAGGGACAGGCCACGCGCGTGCAAACCGCCATCACCATGGGACAGGTCGCCGAGCCGTACATTCCGCTTAAGGCCATTCGTCATCTGGAAAAGGGACGCGTGGTGATTTTCGGCGCCGGAGCAGGCATGCCGTATTTCTCCACTGACACCGTGTCCATCCAGCGTTCTCTGGAAATCCACTGCGATGAGGTGCTGATGGGCAAGAACGGCGTGGACGGCGTATACACTGCCGATCCGCGCAAAGACGAGAACGCCAAGCGCTTCGCCACGCTGAGCTATAACCGTGCATTGGTCGACAATCTTGCGGTCATGGATGCTGCGGCGCTTTCCATGGCGCGGGACAACAAGCAGCGCATCCGCGTCTTCGGACTCGAGGGCGCCGGCAATGTGACCCAGGCTTTGCTGGGCGAGGAGATCGGCACCATGGTTTCCACCGCGGAATCCACCCTCGCCGAGTGACGACATTCAAAGCCGAATATCGATTAAACCAACAATATTAAAGGAGCAAACAATGGCAACTATCGTCGATCAGGCCAAGGCGCAGATGGCCAAGTCCGTGGAATCCACCAAGGAGAACTTCTCCGGTATTCGCACCGGTCGTGCGAATCCGGCGCTGCTTAACGGCATCACCGTTGACTATTACGGCGCACCGACCCCGCTGAAGGCCGTTGCCACCATCGGTGTTCCGGAGCCGCGCACCTTGGCGGTCACTCCTTTCGATGCGTCCCAGGCCAACGCCGTGGAGAAGGCGCTTCGTGATTCCGATCTCGGAGCCAGCCCCCGTCGCGACGGCAACGTCATTCGCCTGACCATGCCGGAGCTGACCGAAGAGCGTCGCAAGGAATACGTCAAGATTGCCAAGGGCAAGGCTGAAGACGGCAAGGTCGCGGTGCGCAACATTCGTCGCAAGGCCAAGGAATCCCTTGACAAGGCCATCAAAGACGGCGACATGGGCGAGGACGAAGGCGATCGTCTGCTCAAGGAACTCGACAAGGTCACCAAGCAGACCACCGACGAGCTTGACGCTCTGCTGGAAACCAAGCAGAAGGAGATCATGGAGGTCTGATTCCTTCGAATCTCCATAATCATCAATCGACGCACGGTACCACAGGAGAGACCACGATGGAAAAACAGGAGCAACGCGAAAAAGAAGCCGAAGAGGCCATTAACGCCATCAACAAGAAAACCGGACGCAACATGCCGCAGGCCATCGCCACGGCGGTCGTCCTGATCGCCATCATCTTGGCATGCCTGTTGATCAGCGTTGATTTGTTCGTCTATCTTGTCGTGCTGTTCATGGTGCTCGCATTGTGGGAGCTGCGCGTCGATTTCGCCACCGCGGGATTGCATATTCCCGTGGTGGCGCTGTGGGCATGTTCCGCGGTGACTTTGCTGGCCACCTACTACAGCAAGCATCATATTGTGGCTATGACGGTCTGTGTACTGGCCTCCTTGCTGCTTGTAGCGATCGCCGCAAGTGCCAAGGTGACGTTCGGCAGTCGGCTTTCCCTGGCCGTGGCGGACAAACTGTCGCACACCGATGCAGGTGCTCGTCTCGAATCGTCGTTCAATCATGAACAGGGTGAAGTGCGCCACAGCCGACTGAGCCATGTGGCAGTCTCCATGTTCACCGTTCTGTACATTCCGCTGCTTGCCTCCTGCCTGATCATGCCGTTGACGTTCAACGGTCATCCGGTGGCACATGCCATCATGCTTGTCTTCATGCCCGCGCTGAGTGACACCGGTGGTCTGTTTGCAGGTGCATGGCTTGGCAAACATAAACTCAGTCCCCGTATCTCACCGAAGAAATCATGGGAGGGCCTGGCAGGATCCATCTTGTTCGCCATGGCCGGTTCTTTTGTGGTGATGTTTTGCACTTACGAGCCATCCGTTTGGACGGTTCGATGGTGGGTGCCTATTGTCGCTGGTTTCATGATCGGTATAGCCGGAACCTTCGGCGACCTATGCGCTTCCATGCTGAAGCGTGACATTGGTATTAAGGATATGGGCCATCTGCTTAAAGGTCATGGCGGAGTGATGGATCGTGTCGACTCCATCCTCCTGTGCGCTCCTTTCGTGTGCGTGCTCCTGTGGGCCACCGGAATGTGAGAAAGGGCCAATAACCGTGAATTCCATGAATGATCAGCCGGAAACAGGCATCACTCCTGGAGGCACTTCGGGCGCCTTCCGGGATGTGCTGTCGAAAGACCATGCCCGCCGTGGCAAGCCGCCACTGCATTTCGCCGATATGTCCGAAGAGGAACGTATCGGTAAGGCCAAGGAACTTGGATTGCCGAAATTCAGGGTCAAACAGCTGGCTAATCATTACTATGGCCATTTCGATGTCAATGCGGAAGAATTTTCCGATTTTCCGGCGGCAAGACGCTCCGACGCGGCTGAAGCTTTCTTCCCGGAACTCATCCATGAGGTGACACGCCAAGTCGCCGATGGAGGCACCACCATCAAAACGTTGTGGCGCCTGTTTGATGGGTCGCTGATCGAATCCGTATTGATGCGTTATCCCACCAGAACCACGCTTTGCATTTCCAGCCAGGTCGGCTGCGGCATGGGTTGCCCATTCTGCGCCACTGGACAACTGGGACTGACCAGGAACATGTCCGCAGGTGAAATCGTTGAGCAGGTTCGTGTGGCCGCGAAGGCCATGCGTGACGGTGAAGTGGCCGGAGGCTCCGGACGACTGAGCAACATCGTGTTCATGGGCATGGGCGAACCAATGGGCAACTATAAATCCGTCTTGAGCGCAGTCCGCCAAATTAGTTCCATGCCTCCCGAAGGCTTCGGCATCTCCGCACGTAACATCACGGTTTCCACCGTTGGCGTGGTGCCTGGCATCAGGAAACTGGCCGAAGAAGGCATCCCAGTACGTCTCGCAGTATCCCTGCACGCGCCGAGCGATGAATTGCGCGATGAACTTGTGCCCATGAACAAGCGTTTCAACACCAAACAGGTGCTCGACGCTGCGCATGATTATTATCTGGCTTCCAAACGGCGAGTCAGCATCGAATACGCCTTGATGCGCGGCATCAACGACCAGGCGGAACATGCCAAATTGCTGGCGAAGCGTCTGAACCACTATGGAGATGATTGGGCGCATGTCAATCCGATTCCGCTCAATCCGATCGAGGGATCGAAGTGGACCGCGTCCAAACCAGAAGACGAGCGTAGATTCCTTGAGATTCTCCATAACGCTGGCATCACAGCCACGCTGCGTGATACCAGAGGACAGGACATTGATGGCGCATGCGGACAGCTTGCAGCCAAAGAACGTGACTGATTCCTCCGAAAGGCCCGGTTCTGTCCGCTACTCGGAATCCGCATGAACCGACGTAACGTATTGCGGTTACTCTTGCAATCATTGCAACCGTTATGCGTGAAGGAGTAGAGCAGCATGTCACTGGCGGTCCGAGTCATTCCATGTCTTGATGTCGATGCGGGACGAGTGGTCAAAGGCGTGCATTTCGAGAATCTTCGCGATGCAGGAGACCCGGTCGAACTCGCCGCGGAATACTACCGCCAGGGCGCGGACGAACTGACGTTCCTTGATGTGACGGCGTCAAGCTCCCATAGGCAGACCATGGTCGATGTGGTGAGCCGCACCGCCGAACAGATTTTTATTCCACTGACTGTCGGCGGCGGCGTACGTACCCCTGAAGACGTCGATTCCCTGCTTCGTTGCGGTGCGGATAAGGTCGGCGTCAACACCGCGGCCATCAATGACCCTACCCTCATCAGTCGTGTCGCCGAACGATTCGGCAATCAGGTGCTTGTGCTGTCCGTCGATGCACGTCGCGAACAGGGAGAGCGACATACGCAGTCAGGTTTCGAAGTCACCACCATGGGCGGGCGCAAATCCACTGGCATTGACGCCATTTGGTGGGTCAAGCGCGCCCAAGAACTTGGTGCGGGGGAGATTCTCCTTAATTCAATGGATGCCGATGGCACCCAACAAGGCTTCGATCTGGAGATGATCAAAGCTGTCCGCAAGGAAGTCAAAATCCCGATTATCGCTTCTGGCGGCGCCGGCAAAGCCTCGGATTTTCCGCCGGCAATCGAGGCGGGCGCCGATGCCGTGCTCGCTGCCTCGATTTTCCATTACGGCAAAGTCACCATCGGTGAAGTCAAAGACGCCATCAAGGCAGCCGGATACACCGTACGCTGAATAGAACCACGGAAACTACGCAAACCAACCCTGTAGTACTGAACAACGAATCGCAATACCATCATGACCAACGAAGCATACGACAACACCACCACTCTCGACCCGCGCATCGCACAGCGTCTCAAGCACGATGACAAAGGCTTGGTCGCGGCCGTCATCCAGCAGTTCGATACCAAAGAGGTACTGATGGTCGGCTATATGAACGACGAAGCCATCAGACGTACCCTCACCACCGGACGCGTCACATTCTGGTCGAGGTCCAGGCAGGAGTATTGGCGTAAGGGCGATACGTCGGGACATGCCCAGTATGTGAAGTCCTTCGCGCTGGATTGCGATGGAGATGCCATTCTGGTAGAAGTTGACCAAGTGGGAGCGGCTTGCCATACCGGCAAACGTTCCTGCTTTGAAGAAGGCGGACAGCTGCCTGTGGTCGTGGGCCATCGAACCAAAGAACAGGAGGGTCAGCGGTGAGCGAATGCAGCGTACAGACCCTCAAGTGGGGTGCTACATGGCCAAGCCGTGAGCAGTTCCATGAATTGGCCGACCAAGGCTACCGTGTCATCCCCATCGTACGTCGTTTGCTGGCTGATTCATTGACCCCAGTCGGCTTCTACGAGCGTCTCGCAGGAGGCCGTTCCGGTACGTTCATCCTCGAATCGGCTGAATTTGGCGGAGCGTGGAGTCGATACAGCTTCATCGGCGTGAATTCCATGGCGCAGCTGCGTTCGAACAACGGCAAAGCCGATTGGCTGGGACAGGTGCCTGTCGGAGTGCCCACCGACGGTGATGTTGTCGAAGTGGCACATGCCGCGCTGAAGACATTGAAGGCTCCGCACGTCGAGGGATTGCCGAATCTGACCAGTGGCCTCGTTGGTACTGTCGGATGGGATTCCATCCGACATTGGGAACCGACGCTCCGTGCCGAAGCCCCGAATGAAACCGGACAGCCGGAAACCGTTCTGGCTCTCGCCACGGACATCGCAGTAGTCGACCACGTGTCTGGCTCGGTATGGCTGATTGCCAATGCCGTGAATGTCGATGACCGTCCGACTCGTGCCGATGCCGCCTACGATGAAGCGCTGGCACGTCTGGATGATATGCAGCGCAAGGCTGCCGCACCCGTCGAAAACGAAGCCCGGGTCAATGTGCTCGACGAGTCGGTCGGCCAGCCCCAACTGCGATTCCGCACGGAGAAAAGCGATTACGAACGTTCCGTTGAAGAGGCCAAACGCCATATCATCGATGGCGATGTGTTCCAAGTGGTCATTTCGCAGCGACTGGATATTGATTCTCCCGCCGATCCGTTTGATGTGTATCGTGTGCTGCGTACCCTCAATCCGAGCCCGTACATGTATTTCATGGCACTCACCGATGCTCAAGGACGTGATTTCAACGTCATCGGTTCCAGCCCGGAAACACTGATCAAGGTGGACAACGGCCATGCCATGTCTTTCCCAATCGCCGGTTCCAGACCACGAGGCGCCACTCCTGAGGAAGATGAACGTCTCGCCAAGGAACTATTGGCAGACCCGAAGGAACGCAGCGAGCATATCATGCTGGTCGATCTGGCCCGCAACGATCTGAGCCGCGTGTGCCGTCCGGAAAGCGTCGAAGTCGTTTCCTTGATGGACATCAAACGGTTCAGCCATATCATGCACATCTGCTCAACCGTTACCGGGCAGGTCGATCCGCATATGACGGCGTTCGACGTGTTCACTTCCGCCTTCCCCGCGGGGACGCTGTCCGGAGCGCCGAAGCCGCGCGCCATCGAGATTATCGATGAACTTGAGCCGGCCGACCGTGGTATTTACGGCGGCACCGTCGGTTATTTTGATTTTTCAGGCAACCTCGATATGGCCATCGCCATTCGAACTGCATTCATTCGCGACCATGAAGCGAGCGTGCAGGCCGGAGCTGGAATCGTCCTCGATTCCGTGCCGGCCAGTGAGTGGCAGGAGACTCGCAACAAGGCCGAAGCCAGCGTTGAAGCGGTACAGATCGCCGCGCAGCTTCGCCAGTTGTGAGTCACATTCTGACCGTTCAATTGTGTTGTGAAAGGAAGCAGTAATGTCTGTGCTCGATGAATTGGTGGCGGGAGCCGTCGAGGATCAGCGATCAAGAGAAAACAACGTGCCGCTCGCTGAGGTCAAGCGGATGGCGTTCGAGGCTTCAGCGCCAATCGATGCGCGCCAGTGGCTGAAAAAGGCGGATGGCATTCCGGTCATCGCCGAGATCAAGCGTGCCTCCCCATCCAAAGGCCATTTGAGCGATATTCCGGATCCGGCCGCTTTGGCCCGCGAATACGAGCAGGGAGGTGCAAGCGCGATTTCCGTGCTGACTGAAGGCCGTCGGTTCCTTGGCTCTCTTGAAGATTTCGACAAGGTGCGCGCCGCAGTGAGGATTCCCATGCTGCGCAAGGATTTCATCGTTACCGAATATCAGATTTGGGAAGCACGTGCGCATGGTGCCGATCTGGTGCTGCTCATCGTCGCCGCATTGGACGACGTCAAGCTCAAGTCGCTGCTCGATCTCGCGCATAGCCTCAATATGACGGTGCTGGTGGAAACACACACCCGTGAGGAGATTCAACGGGCCATCAATGCCGGGGCCAAGGTCATTGGCATCAACGCCCGCAATCTTAAAGACCTCAAGGTGGATGTGAACAAGTACAACGAACTGGCCGCGGATTTGCCGGACGATGTGATTCGCGTGGCGGAATCCGGTGTGTTCGGTTCGGTTGAGCTTGAGGATTACGCCCGTGCCGGCGCGGATGCGGTGCTGGTGGGAGAAGGCGTGGCCACCGCGGCCAACCATGAGCAGGCAGTGGAACGATTAGTAAAGGCAGGAGCAAGAGTGAAGGCATCCGAACAGACCCCGTTGGCAAGCCATGAAGGACCATATTTCGGACAGTTTGGCGGACGCTATGTTCCGGAAGCGCTGATCACGGCGCTCGACGAGCTTGAACGCGTGTATACGGAAGCCAAGGCCGATCCGGAATTCCATAAGGAATTGGCGCGGTTGAACCAGCAGTATGTTGGACGTCCGTCCCCATTGACTGAAGCGCCTCGTTTCGCGCAGAGGCTCAAGGAGAAAACCGGTCTTGATGCCCGTGTGTTCCTCAAGCGTGAAGACCTGAACCACACCGGCGCCCACAAGATCAACAACGCGCTTGGACAGGCCCTACTGGTCAAGCGCATGGGCAAAAACCGTGTGATCGCCGAAACCGGTGCAGGCCAGCATGGTGTGGCCACTGCCACGGTCTGTGCCATGTTGGGACTCAAGTGCCGCATCTACATGGGACAGATCGATGCCCGCCGTCAGGCGCTGAACGTTGCCCGCATGCGCATGCTTGGCGCGGAGGTCGTCGAAGTCACCTTGGGTGATCGCATCCTCAAGGACGCCATCAACGAGGCGCTGCGCGACTGGGTCACCAACGTCAAAGACACCCATTATCTGCTCGGCACGGTCGCAGGACCTCATCCGTTCCCATCCATGGTGCGCGACTTCCAAAAGATCATCGGAGAGGAAGCGAAACAGCAGCTGCAGGATTGGTATGGCATCGACCATCCCGATGCTATTTGCGCATGCGTCGGCGGCGGCTCCAACGCCATCGGCATCATGAACGCCTTCCTCGATGACGAACGAGTAAACCTGTACGGTTACGAGGCCGGCGGTAACGGGCCCGAATCCGGTCGCCATGCCATTCGATTCGCGCCAGGTACCGGTGAACTGGGCATGTTCCAAGGAGCCAAGAGCTATCTGTTGGAAAACCCCGAAGGCCAGACCCTTGACACGTACTCCATCTCCGCAGGCTTGGATTACGCCTCCGTCGGCCCCGAACATGCATGGCTCAAGGATATCGGCCGCGTCAACTATTCCTGGGCCACTGATCGGGAAGCCATGAGCGCGTTCAAGGATCTGTGCGAAACCGAAGGCATCATCCCTGCCATCGAAAGCTCCCACGCAGTGGCCGGCGCGTACAAGGCAGCTGCAGACCTCAAGGCCAAAGGGTATGAGCATCCGGTCATGATCATCAACATCTCTGGCCGTGGAGACAAGGACATGAACACCGCCGGCAAATGGTTCGGATACCTGACCGACGAGCAGGCCAAAGCCTTGGAATCCAACGGCGCGCAAGGCAACAACGCGGACGGCGAGTGAGAAAAGGAGCAACCATCATGACGAACGCAACATCATCCACGCCGTCCGGCCAGCCACTCGGCATCAGCCACAAGCCAAGCCCGACGGAAACCATGTTCGATGAATTCAAAGCCGCCGACAAGCCGGCATTCATCGGATATCTGCCATACGGATTCCCTGATCCGGATTATTCGCTCAAAGCTTTCCGCACCATGGTCGAACACGGCGTGAACGCGGTCGAAATCGGGCTGCCGTATTCCGACCCCGTCATGGACGGTCCCGTCATCCAGGCGGCATCGCAAATCGCCATCGACAATGGTGAAAAAATCGCCAACGTATTCAAAGCGGTGGAAACAGTGGCGAACGCCGGGGGAGTGCCATTGGTCATGAGCTATTGGAACCTCATCTTCCATTACGGCGTCGAACGATTCGCACGTGATTTCGAAAACGCCGGTGGAGCCGGTCTCATCACCCCGGATCTCATTCCGGACGAGGCCGGCGAGTGGATCGAAGCCTCCGACCGTCACGGACTCGACCGCATCTTCCTGGTATCTCCGGATTCCACCGAAGACCGTCTGAAAGTCGTTGCGGACAATGCGCGGGGTTTCGTCTATGCTGCCGCCCGCATGGGCGTCACCGGAGAACGCTCCACCATCGATGCGTCCCCGAAGGAACTGGTCACCCGTACCCGCAAGGCCGGTGCGAAAAACGTGTGCGTAGGCATCGGCGTGTCCACCGCGGAACAGGGGGCTCGTGTCGGATCGTATGCGGACGGTGTCATCGTAGGCTCGGCTCTGGTGCATACCATGCTTGACGAATCCGGCAAGCATGCAGTCGACGAAGCCACCGGTCTCAAGGCCTTGGCGGCGAAGACTGAGGAGCTTGCCGAAGGCATCCACAACGCCCGCAACTGAACCAGTCCAAAGACAACATACTGGTAGTCCACGTACCATATCGTATACGTGGACTACCATCAGGAAACCATGACACTTGCTTACATTCCGTCACCCACCATTTCGCAGTTTTCCATCGGGCCGGTGACCATCCATTTCTACGCGCTGTGCATTCTGCTCGGCATCGTGCTGGCGGTATGGATGACAACCGTTCATTGGAAACGATATGGCGGTAATTTCGATCAGATTCTCGACATCACGCTTGTCGCGGTGCCGAGCGGCATCATCGGTGCGCGTATATACCACATCATCACCACTCCGGAACGTTTCTTCGGACCGACCGGCGATTGGGTGGAGATGTTCCGCATCTGGAATGGCGGACTGGGCATCTGGGGCGGCGTCCTGCTTGGAGCGCTTGCCGCTTGGGCATGGTGTCGTCACAAGCATTATCCAATGGCTCTGCTCGGTGACGCCGTCGCGCCAGGATTGCTCGTGGCGCAGGCCGTGGGACGTCTGGGCAACTGGTTCAACCAAGAGCTCTACGGCGCGCCGACGACCTTGCCTTGGGGTTTGAAGTTGAATATGGAGGGAAGCGCCATCGGTCACAGCGAACAATGCTATGACGGAGCGACCTGCCCGACAGGCACGCTGTTCCACCCCACCTTCCTGTATGAGATGATTTGGAATCTCATCGGTGCTGCGCTCATCGTTTTCCTTGGTTCCAAAATCATGAAAAAACTCAAGGCCGGGTCCTTGTTCGCCATATACATCATGTGGTACACGGCGGGACGCACTTGGATCGAGGCTCTGCGCATTGATTTCGCGCACGAGTTCCTTGGCGTGCGCATCAACGTATGGGTGTCCATGGCGGTGTTCGTGCTTGGCGTGGTGGCTTTCATCGTTATTCAGCAGATGGGAAAGTCCACCGAGCTGCTTGCCGAGAAGTTGCGCACCGTCACCGAGATTGAGCTAAGCCTCGTCGAGGATGGAGAAACCGGTCTCCCGACCGCGAAGGCCAACCTTACGAAAACCAAGGATGAAATCACGGCAAACGATGGCTCATCCGTCTCATATGCCGATGACCAGTCCGACAACAAGTAACATCAAGTCGATTACCTTCCATAGAATGAGAACCATGACTATTCAAATCGCACCTAGCATCCTGTCCGCTGACTTCTGCAATCTGGAACGTGACCTTAAGGCCATTTCCAACGCCGATCTCGTTCACGTGGACGTGATGGACCATCATTTCGTTCCGAATCTGACGTTGGGTGAGCCGATTGTGGCTCGCATCTGCCAAGTCACTGACCTTCCGGTCGACGTGCATCTGATGATCGAGGATCCGGACCGTTGGGCTCCGGAATACGCCAAGCTTGGTGCGGCTTCCGTCAGCTTCCATATGGGAGCGACGCATGCTCCGGTTCGTCTTGCGCGTCAGCTGCGCGACATGGGCTGCAAGGCTTGCTTCGCGGTCCGTCCGGCCGAACCGGTCGAGCCGATCTTCGACATCCTTGACGAATTCGACATGGTGCTTATCATGACGGTCGAACCGGGCTTCGGCGGTCAGAAGTTCCTTGACAACCAGATGGCCAAGGTTCGTCGTCTGCGTGACGAAATCACCCGCCGTGGCCTGAAGACGAAGATCCAGGTCGATGGTGGCGTGAGCCCCAAGACCGCCCATATCGTTGCCGAAGCCGGTGCCGATGTGCTGGTCGCCGGTTCCGCCGTGTACGGTGCCGAGAATCCGGCCGAGGCTATCGACTCCATCCGCGAGAAGGCCGAAGCAGCCTTCAAGGCGTGAACGCCCACCATACAAGGAAGCATACGAATATGAAGACTTTTGAATCGCTGTTCGCGGAATTGAGCGAGAAAGCCGCCGCCAAGCAGGCCGGTTCCCTGACCGTCGATGAGCTTGCCAAAGGCACGCACTTCATCGGCAAGAAGATTGTCGAAGAGGCTGGAGAGACCTGGATCGCCGCCGAATATGAGGGTGCTGATCGCACGGCCGAAGAAATGAGCCAGCTCATCTACCATCTGCAGGTCATGATGATCGATCGTGGCATCACACTCGAGGACATCTACAAGAACCTGTGAGAAACCCGGGGCCATGCCAGTTGAAGGTGTGGCCTTTTTTAGAGGAGAAACATGCTAAGAATCGCTGTGCCTAATAAGGGCATGCTGTCCGAACCCGCCTGGAACATGCTGGCGGAAGCCGGCTACCGTTTGAGGAGCAACCCTCGCCAGTTGGTCGTGGAGGATCCCGACAATGATGTTGAGTTGTTCTACCTGCGTCCCCTCGACATTGCGGTCTATGTCGGTCGCGGCACCATCGACGTTGGAATCACCGGGCATGATTTGCTCGTGAACTCCGGCACCGATGCGGAGGAGCATATGCAGCTTGGCTTCGGAGCCTCCACGTTCCGTTTCGCAGCCCCGAACGATTCGCCGATTACCAAGCTTGAGGATATTGAAGGCAAGCGAGTCGCCACCACATTCGACAAGCTCGTACACGACTATCTGGTCGAGCATGGCATCAACGCGGAAACCGTGCACCTTGACGGCGCCGTCGAATCGTCCGTCCAGCTTGGCGTCGCCGATCTGATCGCCGATGTGGTTTCCACAGGGACCACTCTGCGTAATGCGGGACTGCGCATTTTCGCTGAACCGCTGATGCACTCTGAAGCCGTATTGATTCGTTCCCCTCGTCTTGAGGCGGATGACGAGCGTCTGACGATTCTGAGCAGGCGTCTGCAAGGCGTGCTCACTGCCCAGCGTAATGTGCTTATGGACTACGACATTCCGGTCGAGAAGGTGTCCGCCGCAGTGGATATCACTCCGGGTTTCGAAAGCCCGACGATTTCGCCTCTGCATGATAAGCAGTGGGCGGCCGTGCGTGTGGTGGTTCCGAAGGCGAAGGTGAACCAGCTTATGGACCAGTTGTATGAAGTTGGTGCCCGTGGCATAATAGTCACCGCGTTGCAGGCTTCGAGAATGTAGTGTAGCTCGTAATATGAGCAAACTGATTATTAAGAAGCAATACAGTCCGGAACCGCGAGACATCTATTTCACGGTTCCAAACTTCATCAGCCTGCTGAGAATCATTTCGATTCCTTTTATCGCGATGCTGGTCTCTCATCACAGGATGGTGACCGCCTTGGTCGTGCTTGCGCTATCGGCGATATCCGATGGTTTGGACGGACTGATCGCCAGATCATTCAATCAGGTGAGCAAAATCGGGCAAATTCTCGATCCGATTGCCGATCGTCTGCTGATCTTCTGCAGCATTCTTGCTTTGGGTGTGGCGAACATCATTCCATGGTGGATGCTGATCGTCGTCGGTCTGCGAGATTTGATCATGGCTGTTCTGATACTGGTTTTGGCGCAGCACGATTATGGCCCATTGCCTGTTCATTTCGTAGGCAAGGCCGGTACCGCGATGCTGCTTATCGCCATCGTCGCGTTGATCTTCGCCGACATCTGGTCCAACTCCGCTGCGGATACACTGCATCTATGCGGTCTTGCCACCGGAATCTGGGGCGTTGGACTGTATTGGCTTGCAGGGTACATCTACATGCGCCAAGGCATCCAACTGTTGAAGAACGATACAAACAGCAAGGATTGACGCATATATGAAGTCCGATGCTCCACGTTTCGCGTCGTTCCCCGTTTCCCCGGAGAACGTACCCACAAAGCATCGTGCCATTTTTTCGTCATCCTTCGCCGGCCTGTCATCCCATCATGTGCAACCGGCCTCCATGCCCGCCATGCCGCAACGCCATAGACATGTCGATGACGATTCGCTTCGGCTTATTGACGATTTGACCAATCGTCCGATGGACGTCCTGTATTCGGACTCCCGCCTGGCCACTAAAAAACGTTCGGCGGTTTCGATTTGGGCCACCAGGATTCTGGTGTTCCTCATCTGCATCGCTGTGGGTGCCGCGGGAAGCGTTTTCGTGCGCCAGCTGAGCACTGACCCACGCAAAGAAGTACGCAAGCAGTTGGCAAGCCAGCTGACCGAACAAACGAAGCGGGTCGGCGACCTCACCAAGGACGTCAACGACTTGCGGTCGCAAATCGAATCTGAATCGGAATCCTTGGCAAGCTGGTCCCTAAACCAGACGATGCAGGATGATGAAATGGTCAATGGAACGCTTCCGGTGCAAGGGGAAGGCATTGTCCTGACCGTAGCCAACCCGCTTTCCGTCAGCGGCGACAATGCCGACTCCTCACTGCCAAGAGAAAATGGCAGCCAGGTTCGAGTCGTCACCGATTCCGATTTGCAGCTGCTTGTCTCCTTGCTATGGCAATCCGGAGCGGAGGCGATCGCGATCAACGGCAACCGCCTTGGCGTGCAAACCTCGATTCGAACCGCCGGATCGACGATTCTCATCGGAGTCAATTCGGTGCAAAGCCCATATCGAATCGAGGCGATAGGCAATCAGGCGACCTTGGCGAAATCGGTAAGCAAGACAACGCAGAAACAACTGTATGACGATTTCAAAAAGGCCGGCATCTATCCGCAGATAAGCAAAAGCAAATCGATTACACTTGATGCTGCAGTGGCTGGCGACACGACGCATGTGAGGAAGGACAAGTAATGGCAGCTGTCTTGGGACTTATCATCGGCGTGGTAATCGGTGTATTCGTTCGTCCGGACATTCCCATCGAGCTCCAACCGTATCTGCCGATTATGGTATTGGCCGCGTTGGATGCGTTGCTAGGCGCCGCACGCGCGTATTTCCAACGCAGCTTTTCCGATAAAGTGTTCGTGATCTCCTTCTTCTCGAATGTCATCACCGCAACGCTGCTGGTGTTCCTCGGCAACCAGTTGGGAGTCGGCTCCCAGCTGCAGACCGCAGTGATCGTAGTGCTCGGCATACGAATCTTTACCAATGTGTCCTCCATTCGACGCTTCATCTTTAAAGGTTGATGCGGTATGAGCGGACAAGACGCGAACAGCAAGGACATGCTGTCCAGAATCCATGAGCAGAGGGTCAAGGACCAGAACAATGACAGCACCCAAACCGGTGCGTTCCCCATGGTCAAGGCCAAGAAGCGAATCTCACTTGATGCGAAGGTCACACGAACCCGACTGTATTCCAGCATTCTGGTCACGATATTGTGCGCCTTGCTTGGCTTCGGCTATGTGATCCAGATAAACAACACGACATCCACCTATGAGACGATGAGCGAAGATGAATTAACCAAGCTCATCAGCGAGACCAATGCTCAGGTCCAAAAGCTCGAACAGCGTAAGAACGAACTCTCCAGCCAGCTGAACGCTTTGAAAGACACCGCGGACAAAAATGAGAAAGCCGCGGAAATCGCCAAGCAGAACGCGCAGACCAACGGCATCCTATCCGGCCGTCTCGCGGCTACGGGAGAAGGCGTGGTCATCCGCATATCGCAGGGTTTCAAACAGAAGATTGACTCCGCGATATTGTTCACGTTGCTTGAGGAATTGCGCAACAGTGGTGCCGAGGTCATTGAGATCAACAATGTCCGCGTGGTAACCAGTACTTACATCAGTGGCACGGCCGGCAGTCTCGTCTGCGATGGCACCAAACTGAAATCCCCATTCACCATTCGCGCGATCGGCGACAGCGACAATCTGCAGAACGCGGTCAATCTGGCCGGTGGCGTCGGGTCGCGGCTCAAAGTGAAGTATGGCGCTACGGTATCGGTCAGCCCCTCTGACAAAGTGATGATCAAGTCCACACGTCAGGCTCCGCAGTATACATATGCGCACGTCATCGGACAGTAAACAGTAAAGGACCTTTCCTTTCGCGACATTCAATCAGCGTTGTTCTTCCGTTCACCGAAATGGCGTGCCGTTGTCTGCGCTTGACCCTATCTTGTTCATCGTTGATATATAGTCCAGGCCTGCACATTGGTAACGCGGACCCCGATAGCAAAGGACAACTCATGGCTGAACAGACCATCTCCATCACACTCAACGGCGAAAAGAAGGAGGTGGCGGCAGACCAGACCGGCGTCCAGCTCTTCTCCGACGACAAGAACATCATCGCGGTGCGTTTGAACGGCGAACCCCGCGATCTCTATACCGAGCTGCACGACGGCGACGTTGTGGAACCCATCGCGCTCGATAGCGAGGACGGTGTGGCCATCATGCGCCATTCCGCAACCCATGTCATGGCCCAGGCCGTGCAGGAGATTCGCCCTGACGCCAAGCTTGGTGTTGGACCGGTCATCAAAGACGGCTTCTACTACGATTTCGATGTCGAGACTCCTTTCACTCCGGAGGACCTCAAGGAAATCGAAAAGCGCATGCAGCGCATTATCAAGTCCTCCCAGTCCTTCCGCCGCCGCGTGGTGACCGAGGAAGAGGCTCTTGCCGAGGAAGCCGACCAGCCCTACAAGCTTGAACTTATCAAGGATAAGGAAGCGCATCTTGACCCGGAAGCCGCCACCGAAATCAGCGGCAAGGAACTGAGCTTCTACGATAACGTCGACCGTGAAGGCAATGTGGTTTGGAAGGACCTGTGCCGTGGTCCGCACCTGCCGAACACCCGTTATATCAAGGCGTTCAAGATCGAGCGTTCCGCCGCCGCATACTGGCGCGGCAGCGAGGCCAATCCGATGCTGCAGCGCATTTACGGCGCCGCCTTCGCCACCAAGGAGGACCTGAAGGCATACCAGACCCGTCTGGAGGAGGCCGCCAAGCGCGACCACCGCAAGCTCGGCGCGGAAATGGACCTGTTCTCCTTCCCGGATGAGATCGGTCCGGGCCTTGCCGTCTTCCATCCGAAGGGCGCGGCCGTCATCAACGCCATGGAGGACTACTCCCGTGAGATGCACCGCAAGCACCACTACAGCTTCGTGCAGACCCCGCACATCACCAAGGGCGGCCTGTATGAGACCTCCGGCCACCTGCAGTGGTACAAGGACAGCATGTATCCGCCGATGCGTCTGGACGAGGAGAAGGACGAGAACGGCAACGTCATCAAGCAAGGCTTCGATTACTACCTGAAGCCGATGAACTGCCCGATGCACAACCTGATCTTCAAGTCCCGCCAGCGTTCCTACCGTGAGCTGCCGCTGCGCCTGTTCGAATTCGGCACCGTGTACCGTTATGAGAAGTCCGGTGAAGTGCATGGCCTGACCCGCGTGCGCGGCTTGACTCAGGATGATTCCCACATCTACTGCACCCGCGAGCAGATGAAGGACGAGCTTAAGAGCCTGCTTACCTTCGTGCTCGGCCTGTTGAAGGACTTCGGTCTGGATGACTTCTATCTGGAGCTGTCCACCAAGGATCCGCACAAGTACGTCGGTTCCGACGAGATTTGGGAGGAAGCCACCAACACGCTGGCCGAGGTCGCCAAGGAATCCGGTTTGGACTTGGTCGACGATCCGTGCGGCGCAGCCTTCTACGGTCCGAAGATCTCCGTGCAGGCCCGTGACGCCATCGGACGTACCTGGCAGGTGTCCACCATCCAGCTCGACTTCAACCTTCCGGAACGTTTCAAGCTCGAATACATCGCCGCCGATGGCACGCACCAGCGTCCGGTGATGATCCACCGCGCGCTGTTCGGCTCCATCGAACGCTTCTTCGCGGTGCTGCTTGAGCATTACGCGGGCGCCTTCCCGGCGTGGCTCGCCCCGGTCCAGGTGCTTGGCGTGCCGGTCGCGGACGAGTTCGCCCCGCACCTGCAGAAGTTCATCGCCAGCTTGGAAGAGGAGACCGTCCGTTGCGAGATCGACCTGTCCGACGATCGCTTCGGCAAGAAGATCCGCAACGCATCCAAGTCCAAGGCGCCGTTCATCCTCATCGTCGGCGAAGAGGATATGAACAACAACGCGGTCAGCTTCCGCTTCCGCGACGGCAGCCAGTTGAACGGCGTGCCGGTCGATGAGGCGAAGGCGAACATTCTGACCGTAATCAAGAAGCGCGTCCAGGTCAACACCGCAGACGACTTCAAGGCCGCCCTCGCCGACTGAGCGAGACCGGTGGCAACAAGTCGCACGCGACCATGAACCGTGAAACGGCGCACGAATCTCGACAAGAGGTTTGTGCGCCGTTTCTCATTTTCTCATCGAGAAGGAAGTAACACATGCTTGAGCATCTTCGTGCGCCGTTCAAAAAACTCATCGAGCCAATAGCCAAAGCGTTGATCGCCATAGGACTGACCGCCAATGCGGTGACGGTGATTGGTGCTGTCGGCACCATCGTCGTGGCCATCGCCACCGGTGTGACCGGATGGCTATTTGGGGGAGCGGTTGTTCTGACTCTGCTTGTGCTTGCCGATTCGTTGGATGGCTCGATCGCCGCGCTTACCACGGGTGGGACCGAATTCGGGGCTTTTCTCGACTCCACGCTCGATCGCATCGCTGATTGGGCGATGCTCGTAGGCGTGATCATCTTCTTTCTTATGCATCGTGACTGGTGGCATACGGCCATCGACAACACGCCTGACTATACGAGCATGATCGGTATCGCCGCCGCCGCGGTGGCCGTGATGACATCGTTCGTCACTTCATATGCCCGTGCTCGTGCCGAATCAGTCGGCTATGAGGTGAAAAACGGCATCGCCACTCGTGCCGATCGCTTGACCATCATTCTGGTGGGCATGGCCATCACCGGATTGACGCGTCAGGGATTGTGGCTCGCCATCGCCATGATACTGTTGGCCGGATTGGGATTAGTCACCGTATTCCAACGCATCTTCGAAGCCAAGCGCCAAATGGTCATAGGGGAGAAAACATATCGGCGGTAGTCACAGCCGGGGGCAGACCCCATCCAAAAGTTCGAAAAGCGAAATGCCACAGGTTCGTATTCGGCATTTTGTCGGCGAACCGCTTTAGAATCATTTCGTTTGAAACATCCGCAACCTGCCTAGGAGCATTATGTCAGGTCATTCCAAGTGGGCGACCACCAAGCACAAGAAGGCCGCCATCGACGCGAAGCGCGGCAAGCTGTTCGCCAAGCTGATCAAGAACATCGAGATCGCAGCACGTATGGGTGGCGGCGATCCCGACGGCAACCCGTCCCTGTATGACGCCATCTACAAGGCCAAGAAGGCCTCCATGCCGGCCGACAACATCAAGCGCGCCGTCAAGCGTGGTTCCGGTGAGGAAGCCGGCGGCGCCAACTATGAAGACATCGTGTACGAGGGTTACGCCCCGGCAGGTGTTGGCCTGATTATCGAATGCCTCACCGACAACCGCAACCGTGCGGCCGCCGACGTGCGTTCCACCCTGACCAAGGGCAATGGCTCCCTGGCCACCACTGGTTCCGTGAGCTTCAACTTCGAACGCAAGGGACAGATCGTTGTTCCGGCCGAAGGCGTTGACTTCGACAACCTGTTCGAGAAGGCCGCCGAAGCCGGTGCCGAAGACGTGACCGACGATGGTGAGGTATTCACCGTCATCACCGATCCGTCCGACATGATCGACGTGCGCAAGGCTCTCCAGGACGCCGGTTTCGATTACGATTCCGCTGATTTGGTCATGATGCCGAAGAACGAGGTCGAGCTGAGCCTTGAGGATGCCCAGAAGGTCTCCAAGCTCATCGACAACCTCGATGATCTGGACGATGTCCAGAACATCTACTCCAACTGGACCGCCTCCGACGAGGTCATGGCCCAGCTTGACGAGGAGTAATCCAGCGTGATTATTCTTGGCGTCGACCCCGGGCTGACTCGCTGCGGGGTCGGCGTGATTGAAGCCGGCGCATACCGCCGGCTTTCTTTTATCCACGTGGATGTGGTGCGTTCCGATCCAAAAACCTCCCAGGATCTGCGTCTGCTGGCCATCTACAACGGCTTGGTGGAAAAAATCGAACGATTTGCTCCCGATGCGGTGTCCATCGAACGAGTGTTCGCGCAAGAAAACCGTAACACGGTGCTGGGAACCGCACAGGCGGCAGGGTTGGCGATGCTCGCTGCGGCGCAACGCGGCATTCCTGTAGCGTTGCATACGCCGACGGAATCAAAGCTTGCAATCACCGGCAACGGCAAAGCAGAGAAAATCCAGATGGAACGTATGGTGGCGCGGATATTGGGATTGAACACGCTGCCAAAGCCGGCTGATGCGGCTGACGCGCTGGCTATTGCGATCTGTCACGCGTTGCGTCCGGCTGGTGCGCTGCAAGGCGGCGAACGCGAACAGCATCTCACGGCGGCGCAACGACAGTGGGCGCAGGCTTCGCAAAAAGCAGCGCGCAGACAAGGCGTCCGCAGAGGCATGTAAGCTGTATCGAACAGATGTTCTAGACCTGTGCGAAGGAGACGTCCATAATGATTGGCATGCTACGTGGCCATGTGGAGTCGGTAGACGCCGTATCGGCCATTATCGAGGTCGGGGGAGTCGGCTACGAGGTCAGGATGCCATCCGCCGACTTGGCTTCCATGCACGCCGGCCAGGAAATCAAGGTCTACACTTCGTTGAATGTGTCCCAGGACGCCATCACTTTATTCGGCTTCGGCACGCTGGCCTCGAAACGCATGTTCCTGCAATTGCAGAAGGTCAGTGGCATCGGACCGAAAGTCGCGCTATCGTTGCTGTCCACTTTGCCTCCCGATCGACTTGCGAGGGCTGTGGCGGATGGTGATGCCACTGCGTTGGCCAAGGCTCCGGGATTAGGCAAGAAAGGCGCGCAGAAAATCATCCTCGAACTGAAAGGTTCCATTGATCTGAGCCAGATCGAGGGTTCTTCCGCAACCGCTTCGACTCCTGAAGACACTGGGGCCGAACAGGTCATCGAAGGTCTGATGTCTTTGGGATGGCACCAGCAGGACGCTGTCCATGCGGTGCAGACGGTCTGCGCCGATAATCAAATCGAGACGCCGTTGAACGCCGAGGATGTTCCACGCGTGCTGAAGCTCGCGCTGACATCGTTGGATAGAGGTAGATGAAACGGACCATTATGACGAACACTGATACATTCGAACAGCCGAACACCGGGGCGAACGAGGAATCCCTCCGTATGGTTTCCGCCGCACCCGTCGGCAACGAACCGGTCAGCGACGAGGAGCTTCGTCCTCATATCCTCGAGGGATTCATCGGACAGCCAAGACTCAAAGCGCAGTTGCAGCTTTTCCTCGATGCTGCTCGAAAACGTGACGTTCCTCCGGACCATATCCTGCTTGCGGGGCCTCCGGGACTTGGCAAAACCACTTTGGCCATGATTGTGGCCAATGAATTGGAAGTTCCAATCCGCGTCACTTCCGGTCCCGCCATCCAACATGCTGGTGATTTGGCTTCGATTCTGAGTTCGCTGGACGCCGGCGAGGTGCTCTTTATTGATGAGATCCACCGTCTGCCCCGTGCCGCCGAGGAACTGCTGTACATCGCCATGGAGGATTTCCGTGTTGATGTGATGGTCGGCAAAGGCCCTGGAGCTTCATCCATTCCGCTGACATTGCCTCGGTTTACGGTTATCGGTGCCACCACGCGAGAGGGCATGCTTCCCTCGCCGCTGCGTGCGCGGTTCGGTTTCACGGCGCATCTGGATTTCTACCCGCATGAGGAGCTTGAAAAGCTGATTGAGCGTTCCTCCGCAGTGTTGGGAATCCAGTTGGAGGACGGGGCCGCTCGCCAACTGGCCATGCGTTCCCGCGGCACGCCGAGAATTGCCAACCGCCTGCTTCGTCGTGTTAGGGATTGGGCCATCGTGCACGATCTCGAATCGGTGCGTCCCGATGATGTCAAGGAGGCGTTGGCGCTTTATCAGATCGATACCGAAGGTCTTGACCGTCTGGATATAGCAGTGCTTAAGGCCATCGTCACCAATTTCAACGGAGGCCCCGTCGGCTTGAACAATCTGGCGGCCATGGTGGGCGAGGAGTCGGAAACGGTGGAAACGGTATGCGAACCGTATCTGGTACGTGAGGGCTTCCTCATCCGCACGCCGAAAGGCCGCGTGGCCACGCGCAAGGCATGGGAGCATCTTGGTATCACTCCCGACGAATCCGCATATGATGTCAATAAGATGTCATAGACTTCACATCTTGAGTAATGTGTTCCGGTTGAGACCCTGACTCCGAGGAGTTTATTTTGGATATCCTTTTTCTCGTTGTTCTTATCGTTGTAATGTTCGGCATGATGTTCTGGCAGTCCAAGAAAGCCAAGCAGCAGCAAGCTGAACGTCAGGATTTCCGTTCTAGTCTGCAACCCGGCACTGAAGTGATCACCATCGGTGGCATCATCGGCAAGGTCGTTTCCGTCGATACGGAATACGAGGAGATCGTCGTTGATTCCGAAGGATCGCAACTGCGTTTCGGCTTCAACGCCATCAGCCGTGAATATGTCCGTCCGGCATACGTGCATGATGATGAGGTCGATGAGAACGGCAATCCGCTATCCAAGGAAGACGAGCCCGACCAGAAGCCTATCGTCGACGCGACTGAAGAGCCCGCACAGGATGCCGATGTTATTCAGCAGCCCATTGACGAGCAGAAGAACAATTGATTTCTTTGATTTTTAGACGGCGAAAATTTCATTTTTGAGGTTTTCGCCGTTCTTTTTCGCACGGGAAACCTATAATTCAAAGTGCCGTAAACCAAGGTAGAAGGAAACCACTGTCATGGCAGCATCGGATATCACCGTTTCGGGCTTGAACAAAGTTGGAGCCGAAGACGCAGCATATCTTGTATCGAAAATACGTACTATTCCGGGCTTTCCGAAGGAGGGCATCCTATTCCGCGATTTCATGCCGGTGTTGGCTGATGCGCGCGCGTTCGGTATTTTGATGGGGGCCCTTGAAGCGGCATTGCCAGTAGACGTCGATGATTTCGACATGGTCGCCGGCCTTGAAGCTCGTGGATTCCTGTTCGGTCCAGCGTTGGCCGCCCGTCTCGGAAAGGGGTTTATCGCGGTCCGTAAAGCCGGCAAATTGCCTCCAGAAACCATGTCGCAAAGCTATGACCTCGAATATGGTCAGGCGTCAATGGAAATCGAAACCAACGTTGTCCATGAGGGAGTGCGCGTATTGATCGTCGACGATCTGATCGCCACCGGTGGAACCGCCAATGCGGCGCGTAGCCTCATCGAGAAGTGCGGAGGCGTCGTTGCTGGATTCAGCTTCGTCATGGAACTTACCGGTATTGACGGCATGAAATCGCTAGGCGATTATCCGACAAGCTCGCTGGTGTGCATGCCTGCCTGATAACTCCGTTTTCGTCAACCATTCAGAACAAACAACCAAAGGGAATGATCCATGGATCTCTATGAGTATCAAGCCAGGGAATTGCTCGAAGAACAGGGTATCCCGACTCCTAAGGCAATATTCGCCCAGAACTCCCATGAAGTCGCCGAAGCGGCCGACCAGATTGGATATCCCAATGTGATTAAGGCGCAGGTGAAGATTGGACACCGTGGCCAGGCCGGCGGAGTCAAGCTCGCCAAGACCCGTGACGAGTCCATTCTCGCGTCGGAAGACATTCTGCCGATGACCATTCACAAGCACAAGGTCAGCGGCGTGCTGGTGGCCGAGGCGAAGAACATCCTTCACGAGTATTACGTCTCCATCTCAGTGGACCGATCCTCTCGTGATTTCGACGTGCTCGCCACTGCGAATGGCGGTACTGAGGTTGAGGAAATCGCCAAAGAGCATCCGGAATCCGTGAAGCGTCTGCATATCGATGCTCTTGACGATTTCGATTTGGAAGCGGCCACCAAGATGGCTGAAAGCATCGGCTTCTATCATGCCGATGTTGATCAGGCCGCGCAGATTCTGCTGAAAATGTGGCGTTGCTTCAAGGAGAACGACGCCACGCTTGTGGAAATCAACCCGCTTGCAAAAATCGGCGATCCGGATGACGAATCTTCCAAGTCGTTGTGCGCGCTGGACGCCAAGATCTCCCTTGATGACAATGCATCGTTCCGCCATGATGGTTGGAAACGTTTCACCGATCCGATTCATGTCGATCCATATGAGCAAAAAGCCCGCGAACATGGACTGCATTATGTGCATCTCAAGGGTTCCGTCGGTGTGATCGGCAATGGTGCGGGACTCGTCATGAGCTCTCTTGACGCGGTGTCAGGCGCAGGCGAGGATCAGGGCACGAATGTCAAGCCCGCAAACTTCCTCGACATCGGCGGAGGCGCTTCCGCCGAAGTGATGTCGAATAGTCTTGAAATCGTGCTGTCCGACCCGCAGGTCGAATCCGTGCTCATCAATGTGTACGGTGGCATCACCTCGTGTGAACAGGTCGCGAAGGGCATTCTCGAGGCGCTTGACGAACTTGGCAGCAGCAAGCCTATCGTCGTGCGATTCGATGGCAATGCGGCGGCGGAAGGTCTGAACATTTTGGCCCAAGCCGGCCGCGCCAACCTGCACGTCGCTCAGACCATGGAGGAAGCCGCACAGCAGGCCGCACGTTTCGCGGCCAAGGAGGTTCGCTGAAATGACGCTTTTCATTGAAGATGGCGCTCCGGTCATCGTCCAGGGCATGACCGGGCATCAGGGTATGACCCACACGGCCCGCATGCTCAAGGCCGGCACCAACATCGTCGGTGGCGTGAACGCCCGCAAGGCTGGGCTGGACGTCACCTTCCCTGAAGCCAAAAATGGCGAGGACGCCACCATTCACGTGTTCGCCAACTGCTCTGAAGCCATCGAAGCCACTGGAGCCAAAGCAAGCGTCGTGTTCGTGCCGCCGCGCTTCGCCAAGGACGCCGTCGTTGAGGCCATTGAAGCCGGCATCGAACTGATTGTCGTCATCACCGAAAGCATTCCGGTGGCGGACAGCGCGTATTTCGTCGAGTTGGCCTTGCGTAAGGGCGTGCGCATCGTTGGGCCGAATTGTCCCGGTCTGTTGACGCTGCCATCTTCTAAGGACGCCAAGGGCTGCAACCTCGGCATTATTCCAGATGGCATCGTGTCCCGCGGCCCGTTGGGTTTGGTGTCCAAGTCCGGAACGTTGACCTATCAGCTGATGGGGGAGCTGTCTGACATCGGTTTCACCGCATGCCTTGGCGCGGGCGGCGATCCGATCGTCGGCACGACCTTGCAGGAGGCTTTGGAAGCCTTTGAGAACGATGAAGCCACCAAAGCCGTTGTCATGATCGGCGAAATCGGTGGCAGCGCCGAACAGGACGCTGCCAAGTGGGCTTCCGAACATATGACCAAGCCCGTCGTGGCCTACATCGCGGGATTCACCGCGCCGGAAGGCAAGCAGATGGGCCATGCCGGCGCCATCGTTTCCGGCGGCAAGGGCACCGCGCAGGATAAGAAAGAAGCCCTTGAGGCCGTTGGCATCCGTGTCGGTCGTACTCCCGGACAGACCGCTGAAATCATGCGAGAGGTGCTCGCTTCCCAATCGCTATGATGACGAACCTGAAGTATTGGCTGAAAGGGCTTGCCGTCGCGGCAGTGTCCATGATTATTTACGCCGTTGCCTTGGGCTGCTATATGGCCCTAATGCTTCTGGTCATATCCATGGAAGAAGGCGGGGACAATCTCTCCGCCTTCTCGGTGCCTCTTACCGAGGCGTTGGTGCTGCTCAGCCAAGGTATCGGGTTCAAGACTGATGCCATCACGTTGACGATTGTGCCGTTGCTTTTGACGGTACTGCTTATCGCCCTTATCGCGCAGCTCGCCAGAAGATTCGGCACGAGTCTGCGTGGATTCGCGGCCGGTCTGGTCTTTTGGGAAGCCGTAAACATCTTCTTCGCCAGAAGCATAAATATCGAAATCGTTGATTCGATGACGATGATCGCCATCAAAACGGCGCTTGTTTTCATCCTCGGATATGCGGTCGCGGCGATTCCGAATGCGTCATGGACCCAAGCCTGTACCGAATGGATTCGATCTCATGTGTCATCGCCGGTGCGAAAGACCATGGTCATCGGTTCCGTCCTAGGGATGCTGCTGGAGGCGGCGTATCTGCTGGTCGGTCTGATCGTCGTTGTTTTTTGGGCAATAAGCAATCAATCATCGATAGCGAAGCTATATGAACTTTCGGGCATGCAGAACGGGTCTCGTATTCTTACCACGATCAGTATGCTCGCATGGCTTCCGAATCTGATGATTTGGGCTGTCTCATGGACTTTCGGCGCCGGCTTCTCAATCGGCGATTTAGCCGAATTCACATTATGGACCGGGCAGGGCGACGGGCTCCCCGCCTTGCCGCTTTTCGGTATGATGCCACAGGCGGTTGAGACGGATTGGGTGAGAATCGCGCTGATGTGCATACCATTGGCATCCGCTTTTGCTACCGGCATGGTCGTCATGTTGTTTAATAAGGGATTCCATATCAGAGTAGGTGAATCAGGACGGAACATCGACGTCAAACGCGTTGTGCTGAGTTTTGCCTATCCGATTGCTGCTTTTTCGATTACCAGCGCCGTCGTGTCCGTGGCTTCCAGCTTGCTGTTCGCCCTGGGAAACGGAGGTTTGGGGTCGAAACATCTTGCGCACGTCGGCGTAGACGTGATCGCGTCAACCCGTAAGGTGGGACAACCCACCGCCATGGGTTTGTTCTCCGCATGGCTACTGACTTTGGTGGCCGTGAGCATATTTTTCGCCATACGCTGGATGATGAAGCGTATACGCGAACGTGGAAAGAGGGAGACCGCCCCCGAATCCACGGAAAACAGCCGTGAGGAAACACGTGCGCTTCGCACGGTCGCCTCGAACAACAATAACAAGGAGGATCATGGTGACAACAACGAATCGAACGATACGACGGGCTCTGGTATCAGTCTTCCATAAGGAAGGCATCGAGGTGCTTGCCGAAGCGTTCATCAAGGCGGGCACCGAGGTGGTTTCCACCGGTTCCACCGCGAAGCGTCTGGCTGAGCTGGGTGTCAAAGTGACCGAGGTCTCCGAAGTCACTGGTTTCCCGGAATGCCTTGATGGCCGCGTCAAGACCCTTGACCCGCATATCCATGCCGGTATCCTCGCCGACATGACCAACCCCGACCATGCCTCCCAGCTCGAGAAGTTTGGCATCAAGCCGTTCGATCTGGTGGTCGTCAATCTGTATCCATTCGCCGACACGGTCCGCTCCGGAGCTGACGAAGCCGCCACCATCGAAAAGATCGATATCGGCGGTCCGTCCATGGTGCGTGGCGCAGCCAAGAACAGCGCCACCGTCGCCATCATCACCGATCCGAACGATTATGCACTCGTCGCCTCCCGCATCGAGAACGGCGAGGGCTTCTCCCTTGATGAGCGTCGCTGGCTCGCAGGAAAGGCGTTCGCCCATACGGCCGCCTACGACGCCACCATCAACGAGTGGACCGCGAAGCATTGGCCGAAGCCGGCGTCCATCGAACAGCCGGTTTCCGAAGGCGAGACCGAAGTGAATGAGGCCAAGTTCCCGGCCACGTTCACCCGTACGTGGGACCGCGCGCACGTGCTGCGTTACGGCGAGAACCCTCACCAGCAGGCTTCGCTGTATCTGGATCCGCTCAACCAGAACGGCTTCGCACACGCCGAACAGCTTGGCGGCAAGCCGATGAGCTACAACAATTACGTCGATGCCGACGCCGCATGGCGTGCCGTGTGGGATTTCGCGCCTCAGATCGCCGTCGCAGTGGTCAAGCACAACAATCCATGCGGTCTGGCCATCGGCGCTACCGTGGCAGAGGCGCACAAGAAGGCGCACGCATGCGATCCGATGAGCGCCTATGGCGGTGTGATTGCTGCGAACAGCAAGGTCACCATGGAAATGGCCGAAAGTGTTCGTCCAATCTTCACCGAAGTCATCGTCGCGCCCGATTACGACGCCGATGCGCTTGAACTGCTCCAGACCAAGAAGAAGAACCTGCGTATCCTGAAGGTGTCTGAGCCTCCGAAGACCAAGACCCAGTTCCGTCAGATTGACGGCGGTCTGCTCGTGCAGTCCACCGATCTGATTGACGCTCCAGGCGACGATCCGAACGCGTGGAAGCTGGTTTCCGGCGAGCCGGCCGACGCTGAAACCGTCAGGGATCTGGTGTTCGCATGGCGTGCCATCCGGTGCGTCAAATCCAACGCCATACTTATCGCTCACGATCAGGCAACCGTAGGCATCGGCATGGGCCAGGTCAATCGTGTGGATTCCGCCAATCTGTCCGTCGAGCGTGCCAACACGCTGGCTGACGGAGCCAACCGCACCAAGGGAGCGGTGGCCGCGTCCGACGCGTTCTTCCCGTTCGCCGACGGTGCCGAGATTCTGATCAACGCCGGTGTCAAGGCCATCGTCCAGCCTGGTGGGTCCATTCGTGATGAGGAAGTGTTCGAGGCGGCCCGCAAGGCCGGCGTCACCATGTATGTGACCGGTACCCGACACTTCTTCCACTGAGTTCAGTGGAAGCGTCGACCGGCAAGCTGGGAGCGTTACGGCGCGATAAATGACGTGGCGTCCGAAACCATTCGCTGGTTTCGGACGCCACGTTTTATTATTATGATTGCGTTCCGTGCGCGGACGCGCGTTGACATATAACGAAAGGCCTGCGATATGAGTCATCCCTACGTTTCCGAAGACCATGAAGGCAAGCCGTGGTTTGAATGGATCGTTGCGGCAATGGTGGTTATAGCCACAGTGCTTGCGGTCTTAGGCCATGTAAAAGCCGCCACCACGGTAATCGCGGTGACGGCCATCATAACAGGACTAATCAGACTCGTAATGCGCGAGCGTAGTCCTTGGAAAGTCCGTTCAGTTGGCTTCGACGCTTTCATCGGCATCGGTCTGGGCGTCGGACTGTTCATCCTGCTCGCCCTCGTGCCCGTCGGCATCGTCTGACGCGTCGTCGGCTATGGCCTCCAGCGTTTCGGAATCCTGCTCGGCTTCCGAAACGTTTTTCTTGGTGCCGATCATGGACGCGACTATGGCCACAAGCGAGACGATGGCGGCTGCGAGAATCGGGCAGATCCAGAACACCCACAGCTGCTGCAGAGGCTCTTGGGAAAGGCCCTGATTCTGGGCGAAGATGGCGATGCCAGTGGCACGAGCCGGATTCAGAGCTGCGCCTGTTACCGGATAGGAGATTGCGGCGCCGACACCGTAGGCGAGACCCATGGCGATGGCATGGCTGGTATTGGTCTTTCCGGATTCACTGGTGGTGTTGAGCGCGGTGGCGACGATGATGATGCCCGCGACGAGTTCAACGGCGATGGCCAGAGTGATGCTGAAGGACACGCCATAGTTGCCGAGCGTGGCATAGGAGACGGAATTCTTGTCAAAACCGTTAATGACCGGCGTCAGCCAGATTTTCAGTGTTACCTGCTCGGATGTCGGCAGCAGGAAGCGGATGGCGGCGCCTGCGCCGATACCACCCAGCACCTGAACGATAATATAGAGCACTCCGTCAAGCACATGGGTTTTGCCGGACAGCATCGCCGCAACGGAGACCGCCGGATTGAACTGGGCGCCGGAAATCGTGCCGAATATCAGGGTGGCGGCGGCGTACACCAAACCTGTCAGCAAGGCGATGAACGCCATATTCACGCCGTAGATCGCGGAACCAAGCGTGCAAATCGAGTAGATGGCGAAGCAGATGATGAAGCTTCCCACCAGCTCCGCGCCTACGCGAAGGGCCAGTGGCTTGCTCTGTTCTTCCTCTGTTACGGACGTTGCTTCAACAGCAGTCATAGTCTTTCCTCTGTCATATAGTGGACAAGTTACGGTTTTTATGAAAGCCGCCAAACGACTGCCATACTACCAGCAGTCCCTGTAAGTATTATCCGGCCACGTTGGGAGAACGATGCCAAACGCATATTCTCGCGCCGCCAAGGCGCACAATCATGACAATGAAGGCATTCGCCTGCAGAAACTTCTCGCTCAGGCGGGCTTCGGCTCGCGCCGTAAATGCGAGGAAATCATCACCGATGGTCGCGTTGAGATCGATGGCGAGCTGATTACCGAACTTGGCACCCGAGTCGATCCGAAACGTCAGGAGGTCCGTGTCGACGGTTCTCGCGTGCGCGTGAACCCGAACCATGTCACGCTTGCGTTGAACAAGCCAAAACGCGTGCTGAGCGCCATGGAGGATCCCAAGGGACGCTACACTTTGCGCGACATCGTCGGAGACAAGTACGAGCGTATTTTCCACATGGGCCGTCTGGATTATGATTCGGAAGGCCTAATCCTCATGACGAACGACGGCGAACTGAGCCAGCACGTCATGCACCCCAAATATGAGGTCGAAAAGACCTACATCGCCACGCTGGAAGGACGCATCAGCGGTCAGGTGTGCCGCAGGCTCGTCACCACGGGCGTGAAGCTCGACGATGGGTGGATCAAACTCGACCGCTGCGCTATTCTCGACTCCAGCCGCGAAAGCACGTTGGTCAAGGTCGTGCTGCATTCGGGCAAGAACCGCATCGTGCGCCGTATTTTCGGCTCGATCGGTTTTCCCGTCAAGCGTCTGGTACGCACGCAGATCGGTCCGATCAAACTCGGCGACCTGAAAAGCGGCACGTATCGCGTGTTGTCGCAGGCTGAGGTCCGTTCTCTATCCAAGGCGGTGGGACTGTGATCCGTGTAGCTATTGATGGGCCTGCGGGCGTCGGCAAATCATCCACGTCCAAGGCACTGGCCAAATATTATGGTTTCGCATACCTCGACACAGGCGCGATGTACCGTGCCTGCGCCTGGTGGTGCATGCACAAAGGCATCGATTTGGATGCCGAAACCATCGATGAGCAGCTCGTCACCGAAACCGTCGGCGAATTCTTCACCGACGGCCATTTCGACATCAGCGTCGATCCGGACGATCCGAAGGTGTACGCCGATGACGAGGACATCAGCGAGGCCATCCGTTCCTCCGAGGTCTCTTCGCATGTGTCCAAGGTGTCCAACATCATCCCCGTGCGTCACGTGTTGATCGCCGCGCAACGTGCCTACATCGCACGAGAGGCTTCGGTCGATTCCTTCTCCGAAGGCGCTGGTATTGTTGCTGAGGGCCGTGATATCACCACCGTCGTCGCTCCCGACGCCGAAGTGCGCATCCTGCTTACCGCGCGTGAAGAGGTCCGTCAGGCCCGACGTAGCGGACAGGCCGTCTCGGGTGTGGGTGCGGAGAATGTCGCGGCACGCGACAAGGCCGATTCGAAAGTCACCAACTTCACATCCGCCGCGGAAGGCGTGTTGACCGTCGACAACTCCGATCTCAACTTCGGCGAGACCCTTGACGTGCTCGTCCGTATCGTTGACGACGCCATCGAGGAACAGGAATACCGCCAGTACGTTTCCAACCTCGAAGGCTATGAGCTGGATGAAGGCGATGAGGAGCTGATCGATGGAACGGCGTTCTCTGGTGGCGAAAGCAAGAATGGTCCGAAACCGGTCGGCGTACTTGCCGTGGTCGGACGTCCGAACGTCGGCAAATCCACTCTGGTGAACCGTATTCTCGGCCGTCGCGCAGCCGTGGTGGAGGACACCCCCGGCGTGACTCGCGACCGTGTGAGCTACGACGCCGAATGGTGCGGCACCGATTTCAAACTGGTCGACACGGGCGGCTGGGAAGCCGACGTGGAAGGCATCGAATCCGCCATCGCATCCCAAGCGCAAATCGCCGTGCAGCTTGCCGATGCCGTGATTCTCGTGGTGGACGGTCTGGTTGGCCTCACCGACACGGACGAACGCATCGTCAAAATGCTCCGTGCCGCCGGCAAGCCGGTGACGCTTGCGGTGAACAAGGTCGATGATCGCGAAAGCGAATACCTGACCGCCGAATTCTGGAAGATGGGTCTGGGGGAGCCGTATGGCATTTCCGCCATGCACGGTCGTGGCATCGGCGAACTGCTTGACGCCGCACTCGACTCGTTGAAGAAAGCGGAAAGGACATCCGGCTTCCTTACGCCGTCGCATCTGCGCCGCGTGGCTCTGGTCGGACGTCCGAACGTCGGCAAATCCTCCCTGCTCAATCAGCTGGCCCACGAGGAACGCACCGTCGTCAACGATCTTGCGGGCACCACGCGAGATCCGGTCGATGAGGTCGTCACCGTCGATGGCGAGGATTGGCTGTTCATCGATACCGCAGGTATCAAACGTCGTCTGCACAAGCTGTCCGGCGCGGAATACTTCTCCTCGTTGCGTACGCAGGCCGCGATCGAACGTTCCGAGCTTGCCTTGGTGCTGTTCGATGCCTCCCAGCCGATTTCCGACCAAGACCTGAAGGTCATGAGCCAGGCCGTGGACGCGGGCCGTTGCATCGTGCTTGTGTTCAACAAGTGGGACCTGATGGACGAGTTCGACCGTCAGCGTATGGAACGCCTGTGGAAGACCGAGTTCAATCGCGTCACTTGGGCTCAGCGCGTCAATCTGTCGGCAAAGACCGGATGGCACACCAATCGTTTGGCCAATGCCATGCGTGGCGCCTTGGCATCATGGGACAAGCGCATCCCCACCGGCAAACTCAACGCGTTCCTTGGCAAGATCCAAGCTGCCCACCCGCATCCGCTGCGTGGCGGCAAGCAGCCGCGAATCCTGTTCGCGACGCAGGCGTCCACCAGACCGCCGCGCTTCGTGATCTTCGCCACCGGCTTCTTGGAGCATGGCTATCGCCGCTACATCGAACGGTGTCTGCGCGAGGAATTCGGCTTCGAAGGATCGCCGATTCAGATTTCGGTGAATGTCCGTGAGAAGAAGAAACGCAAGTAACCACCGGAACTGTTAGAAGATGGGCGTGCGCCTGGTTCAGACCATGGCGCACGCCCATCTGCCTTATTGAATCTGGGTCGTTGCCGGCTTTTGTTTTCCTTTACGCACAGCTTAGGCCGACAGCGTCAGAACAGAGGATGTTCATCTTGGTTACGTGTTCTGAGATACCCCGTTATGGCTCTGCGCGCGAGCGAGCTTAATGAAATGCCGCCCTGCTTGGCCTTGGCCCGCGCCTTATGGCCTACGGCGTAGGGGAGTTTGATCTTCCATTCGTCGCCAAGCTGTTTGCGCCCGTCGCTGTTCTTTGGCATGCGCCCGATGCCGACCGCGTCTGAACAGCCATCGGAATCGTCGGACAAGAGTGCCCTGCGGGTCAATTCGGTAAGCGTGATGCCATCATGCCGAGCGCGTTCGCGGGCTTCCAAGCCAAGCTCGCGGGGCAATCGAATCTTCCATTCATCTTCGGGAAGCGTTGAATCGAACACATGGGCGAATTCGTCGACGTCGTCGAACTGTGGCTGCGTGTCGTTCTGCTGCAAACCGAATCACCTCTCTGAACCCATGCGTTAATCGCATTAAACGGCAAGAAACATGAAAAATATCGCAGGCTACATATTTGCATGCGCTCAAGACCGTCCTGACGTCCGGCTTCCGGCTCCGATAGATGCCATTCTGAGGGGCTGTATGCCGCAGTTCACTGCCCAAACCTGCCCAAACATAACGAAAAACCCGCCGTTTCGATGCCGTGGAAAACGGCGGAACGACGGGCTTTCTTGGTCGGACCAGCGGGATTTGAACCCGCGACCCCTTGACCCCAGGGTTCCGGCGATTTCCGCTGTTTTCCAACACTATACACCACTCCGGAGCACTCTGGGCCACTCCGTCCAAAACGGCGTCATTCCGCCGTTCTCCCTCCGGAGCCCTCCCCGCCCCGTGCGGTCATCGCCCCTGAATCGCCCCTGGAGACGACCCGTCCGATGGCGTCGGCCACGTCGTCCAGACGGTCCGGCCACAGGTCGGCGTAGACATCCAAAGTGATCGACGCGGAGCTGTGGCCCATGGCCTTCTGCAGCGTCTTCACGTCCGCGCCGCCGGCGATGGCCATGGACGCGTACGTGTGCCGCAGGGAATGGACGGTCAGCCCCTCGACGCGGTCCAGTCCGGCCGCCCTCGCCGCGGGCCTCCAGACGCGGTTGCGCCAGTTCGACTCGCCCCACATGTTCCCGCGCGGGGAGACGAGCAGCGGCTCGCCGCCGTCGCGGCCGGCGGTCAGCTCCCTCAGCCCGTCCTCGAGCATCGGCGGAATGGGCACGCGGCGGACCTGGCCGTTCTTCGTCGGGCCGACCGTCTCGGCGCTGCCCTCGCGCCCCACGGTCTTCGTGCGCGCCACCGTGATGCGCCGGCGTCTCAGATCCACGTCCGCGACGCGCAGGGCCAGCGCCTCGCCGATGCGCATGCCCGTGTAGGCGAGCAGGAGGATGTCGATGCCGTGGCGGCCGGCCGCGTCGGCCAGCCGCCCCACCTGGGGAACCGTCAGGTAGACCCGCTTGGACTGTCCCTTCCGGGGCCATTTGACCGCCTTCAGCGGGTCCGCCTGGAGCCAGCCGTTCGACATCGCGTGATCGACGGCCACGGATAGGGCGCGATGGATGCCCCTGATGGACGAGGTGGACAGCATGACGCCGTGGCAGGAGCGGGCGGAGCCGTCCGCCAGCGAGGCGATCCACGAGCCCAGCGCGGATGGCGTCAGCGCGGACAGTGGCCTGTCGCCCCAGTACGGCGCCACATGCGTGTCCCAGTCGCGCCGGTAGCGGTTCCATGTCGCCGGTTTGATGACGGGCACCAGCAGGGCGAAGCCCGCCTCGCCGGCCGAGCCTATGGTGCGCTCCATGTCGCGCGGGTCGACATAGCGCCCCGAGCGGATGTCGTCCTCCAGCGACGCCGCGAAGGCCTCCGCGTCCTTCCTCGACGCGAAACTGCGCCGCCGGCGCTCCCTGTCCGCGTACCATGTGACGCGCCAGCGCATGCCCTTGCCGAACTCGGTGGTGCGCATGGCCTCCGGCACCCTCGCCCTCGTCGGGTCGCGCGCAGACGCCAGGGCCCTTCTGGCCGCCGCCGTCGCCGATTTCCTCAACCATCTGTCCTCGATATTGACTCTCATGGCTGGCAATATGACTCGACCCGGGGACTTCACCGCCCCGCATGACGCATAAAGGGCGGGCATGGAACGTTTGTACACACCGGCCCAGGTCTCTGAGATGCTGGGCATGTCCGTCAAGACCTTGGAGAAGTGGCGTTGGGAGCGCAGGAACCTGCCTTACGTCAAGCTCGGGGCCGCCGTCCGCTACAAGGAGTCCGACCTGGAGGCGTGGCTCGACGGCCATACCATCGGCGTCCGATAAGGGCGGCGGCGACGACCGCCAGGTAGGCGGCGGGGATGGCGAGCGACAACGCCACGGCCGCGTCCGCGATGCCGGGAATCCACGTCCCCGCGCCGACGACGGCCTCCACGGCGAGAAGCGCGTACCCAAGCCTTCCGATGTGATCCATGCGATTCCTTTCTAGACCAGCTTGTCGCTGATGCGGATCTCGACGGGGATGGCCGTCTTGTCCAGGCCGATGTAGTAGCCGATGGAGCCGCGCACCAGCTCGCCCGTGTCCGGGTCGAACAGCGCGTACAGGCTCTGCCGGTCCGGCTCGTTCGACTCCGAGTCCAGCGTCTGGTCGTGGCTCATGCGCTCGGCCATCTCGCCGTCCTCGGGCTGTCCGAACAGGCGGCATGTCTGCTCGGTCTGCGACTCCATGCCGGAGAACTCCGCCTTGGAGCCCATGGCCATGGCGATGCCGCGGCCCATGAAGTCCTGCAGGCCGGCCTCGACGAACTCGGTGACCTTCTGGCTGGCGAACACCGGCATGTAATGCTGGTCGCGGGCCAGACGCCCCATGCGGTTGACGACGCTGACGCCGAACCTGTCGCCCAGAAGCGACCAAGCCTCGTCGACGACAAGCACGCCGTTGCGGCCGATGATGGACGCGGAGGCGCCCAGGGCGGCCATGCGCACCACCCAGCGCTGGATGTCGGACGGGCCGGAGTCGGCCTCCTTCTCGCTGATGATGTTCATGGTTCCGGCGCTCAGCAGGGTCAGGCCGTCGGATACGGCGAGCCGCCGCCCCCCGTGGCGCGTGCCGTAGATGAGTTTGAACATGGACGAGTTGGTGGCCTGGCGCTCCAGCATGGGCGTGATCTCTTCGACCAGCGGGTCGATGCGGTCTGCGTCCTCGCCGCCCTCCTGATGCGCCTTGTAGGCGATGCGCACGGCCTCGCCGGTGCAGTCGGCCCCATGGCGGAGTCCGTAGCCGATGATGGACGTCAGGGCCAGGTCGCGGGAGCGGTCCGCGTCGCGGCCGCCCGTGATCTGGCTCAACATCTCGACGGCGGTCTGCACGATCATGTCCTTCATGGTCCATGGGATGCACCGCACGGGGTCGAGGATACCCTCGGCCTCCGGGGAGTCCAGACGGACGAGCATGCCGCCCATGGATTTGACGAACGGGCCGAAGTCGGACGAATTCGGCTTCGGGTCGAAGAACACGATGGGGATGGTGCTTTTCCTGTCGTCCGGGTTCGGCAGACGGCCCCATTGCGCGGCCAGATGCAGGAGGACGCGCGTGTTGTGCGTGGGGATGTAGCCGCCGACCAGGTACGTATGGTCCGGCGATTCGATGGACAGGCAGCGGTGGGGCTCGTCCGGCACGCGGCGGATGGACTTGACGTACAGCCAGTTGGCCGTCTCGCGCGTCTCCCGGGGCAGGAGCGCCTTCTTGCGCGGCAGGGAGAACACGGGCAGGTCGGTGGTGAACGTGACGCGCAGGCGGTCCTGCGTGCGATGGTACGTGCCGTCCGCGTCCCGGTATCCGGCCTGGCTCCGGGACGGCTCGTGGACGATGACGCCCAACGAGCGCAGCAGGCGGACGAGGCCGTCGACGATGGGCTTGTGGTCGAGGCTCTGGCAGAATTCGACGCCGTGGGTGCGTGGGTCGATGGTGCCGTCCTGGTCCAGCAGTCCGCGGACCAGCTCGAGCCTCTGCTCCACGGAGGCATTGAAGTACTCCTCAGGGATGTGCTTGTCGCCATATAATCCCATGCGGCGCAGCAGGGGGCGGAGGCCGATGGCGCGGATACGCTTGGCCTCCGCCGCATCGTGCACCTCGAAGCCGGCCTCCTCCAGATGCCGCCGCACATGGTCCAGATCCCCGTTCGTCGGGTCCGAGACGAACGAGCCGTCCGTCTTCGAACCGTCGGCGAGCCATGCGCCCAGGCACCACGGGTCGAGCGGCAGGTCCATGTGGACGCCCTCGACGGGCTTCGGGCGGGGGATAGCCCAGTTGGCGTGGCCGTTGTTGACGGTCAGGCCGGCCTCGAGCATCTCGCGGGTGGTGACGATCTGCGCGTCGTAATGCTCCGTGCCGTCCTCGTCGTACCGCCACATGATGCGCCGGGCGATGCCCTCGAGCATGTCGGAGGCGTGCCAGACGGAGGTGAGGATGACGTTCTCCCCGTCGGCTTCGGACGGCTTCAGCGTGACGTGTTTCAGCGTCTCCTTGACCATGTCGCGCGCGGCCTTCGTGCCGCCCATGATGTCGGTCAGCTCCTTCAAGCCGATCTCGCCCTCGAGGCCGCTCTCGTAGGCGTCGCGCAGCAGGGCGATGCGCTGGGCGCGGGCAGGGGAGATGTCGCCCTTCAATGGGTGCTCGAGGACGTCGAGCACCTGCTCGGCCAGCGGTCCGGCGGGCCATGCGCGCCCCTGGCGTTTTCCGGCGACGCGCCGGCGCTCCCTCATGGGCTCCAGCTCCATGTAGCGCATGACGCCGTACACCCATTGCTCGCGGCAGTCCATGCCGATGCCGGCCTTTTGGAGTATCGGCTCCACGGCCCCGTAGCATTCGCGGGCCGTCCATGTCGCGTCCCCGACGTCGGCCTTGAGCCGGTCGAGCTCCTCCACGGCGCCGCGGATGGCGGCCTGTCGGTCGAGGCTCGCCTGGTGCTTGTCCGAGCGCACGCCCTTGCGGGAGGTGAAGTCCCAGACGCGCCATTGGTGCTCGCCGGTGGCCTTCAGCCGCTGCCCGTCGGAAAACTCGATCTCGTACAGGTCGTCGCTTCTGATGGGGGATAGATAACTGATTGGATACGCCTTGCCGTCGTCCGCATAGAGAAGGTCGCCGACCTGAAGGTCGCCGATGGTGGCGACGCCGCCGTGCGGCCAACGCGGCTGGGGCGGCATAGGCACTTTCGTGTCAAGAGTACTGGCCTTTCCGGAACCTGTCCTTCCGGTGATGAGCATGGCCGGTGGGGTGTGCCTGTACCTCGAGGCGAACGGACTGACATAGACCGGCTGCCGGTCCTTCTCCGTGAAGCCCAGCAGCGCGCCCGGCAGGTCCGACTTGCGTCCCTCGCCCATGTCCTCGCCCGCCAGCGAGCGGCCCGCGAGGCCCGCGAACGCGAGGATCGGCGTCGGCCAGTACACGGGGCTCGGACAGTAGGTGATCTCCGAGCCGATCTGCATGTCCTGCCACGCCGTGTTCTGGTTGTCCTGGTTCAGATTCAGCTCGCCCGGATAGTTGACCTGGCTCGGCCTGTCGATGATGCCTGGGATGGCGACCTGCACATGCCCGTCGACCAGCGTCGGCCACGGGCGTCCGTCCTTCTGGTACACGTCGGACGCGGCCAGCAGCTCCTCCGCGATGCCCTCGTTGGCCTTGTGGCCGTCCGTGGCCTGCTTGATGGCCTGCTCGAGCACCTTGTCCTTGTCCTTGTCGATCTGGTCGCGGCTGATCTCGCCGGGCTCGACGAGGCCGCGCACGCTGATGGCGACGGCCCCCTGTCCGCCCGAGTCGCGGGACGCGAGCAGATGCGCGGCCCACGCGGACCTCGGATCGCGCTCGCTGGTCCCGTCGAACGGGAGGGCGCCCAGCGTGGCGATGGTCATGGGCCAGGTGCCGCGGATCTCGATGCGCTTGGACCAGGTCTCGCAGTCGACGCGGGTGTCGCGCAGTTTCTCGGCCAGGCGGGCCGTCCGCTCGTCGGGGAAGGCGTGCATGTGGCCGCGTTCGACCATGACCTCCAGCGGGTCGGGCTTGCGGTCGGTGACCCACCAGGCCAGGGCTCGGTTCATCTGCGCGTCGGTCGGCGGGACGCAGCCGCCGGCCCTGAGGATCTCGGAGATGACGGCGCGGTCCGTGTCGAACGCGTCGTCCGGGGCCTCGCCGTAGGCGGCCTGGTCGCCGGCCTGCACGACGAGGTTGACGACGCGGTCCAGGAACCGGCCCTTGCCGCCGCCCGCATCCAGACGGACGCCGATGACGGTGAGGCGGTCGTGCACGACGTCGCCGCGGTGCTCCATGGCGAGGAGGCGCCGGTTGCGTTCGTCCAGCGTGGGGCTCGGCTCGAAGCGGACCGGGGTGGACATGGCAAGGATGTGGATGGGCCTGTAGAAGGACTTCAGGGCGCGGCGGTTCGCCAGCGGGATGCTTGGGGTCAGGTCGGCGAGCCTCGGCATGATGATGGTCAATGGGCGCGCGGCCTTGAGACGCTCGCCCCAGTCGGCCGCGTCGGAGACGGACGGCTGGCTTGGCATGACCATGTACTGCCAGGCCTCGCCGTTGGCGGTGCGGACGAATCCGCCGCCCAGATGGCGGGCATTGACGCCCGCCTGTCGGATCGTTCTGCTCATACGGCACGGCTATGCATCTAGAACAGGAACCCCTGCGTCTCCGGGGCGGGAAGTCCGGCGCGGCATCGGGCCATGAATGCCACGGCGTCGCGGCTGGCGTGGATGTCGGCGGCCGCCAGCGGCCGGTTGAGGCTGAGTCCCTCCAGCGTCCTCACGCGGCTCAGCGCGACGTACGCCTGCCCGTCCGTGGGCAGCGGCCATGCGGGCAGCTCCAAACGCATGCGGTCGAGCGTGCGGCCCTGGCTTTTGTGGATGGTGACGGCCCATGCCGGCCGGAGCGGCAGCTGGATGTAGGTGCCGACCTCGACCGGCTCCACCCTCCCGTCGACGAGCCGGTTGCGGACCATGGGCCAGCGGTGCCTGCCGATGGATACCTCCACGCCGGAGTCCAGGCGGACGACGGCCACATCGTCGGAATCGAACCCCTCCAGCGTGCCCAGCGTGCCGTTGGCCCACAGGCCATCCGGGTCGTTGGCCAGCGTCATGACGCGGGCGCCGGGACGCAGGGCGAGGCTCCGCGGCGCGGGGTCCAGGTTCCGCGGCCATTCGCCACCCCACATGGCGTCGACATGGACCTCGGGGCCGGGAAGGCCGGCCATCATGGTCCCATTGATCTGGTCGACGCGCCGGTTGGTGGCGGCAAGCACGGGCGTGGACGCCGTGTACGGGGCGTCCACGCGGCCGTTGAGCAGGGCGAGCGCGTCGTGGGCGGCATGGCCGGCGCGGAGGGAGTCCAGCGCGCCGGCGAACGCGGGGTCGGCCTGGCGGTGGACGCGCCCCAGCTCCGCGAAGTCCATCGGGAACGGGCCGCGGCCCGCGATGACGGGGGCGAGGACGCGGGACTGGAAGAACCATGGCCCCTTCCACGGCTCCCCGGAGAACAGCGGCCTGTCGTCGTCGGTGACGACGGGCGGCAGCTGGGCCGGGTCCCCGACCATGTCGACGCGGACGCCTCCGAACGGCAGGCGGCTTCGCCGCGCGCCTTGGAGGAACCGGTCGAGGCAGTCGATGAGGTCGGCGCGCGCCATGGCGGCCTCGTCGACGATGATGTGGTCCAATGCCCGGTAGAGCGGGTCGCGGGACAGGGAGGAGCCCTTGGCCCGGGCGTCCCGGGGCGTCATGCCGGGCTTGGCGTGGATGAAGCGGTGGATGGTCTCGCCGCCGTCGATGTTGAGGGCGGCCACGCCGGTGGGGGCGAGCATGATGGTGTTCGCCGGGGCCGTGGTGCGCCGCCAGTAGTCGATGAGGGTCGATTTGCCCGTGCCGGCCCTGACGGCCAGGAAGCCTACACCGGAAGTTTGGTTCAACATGGACAAGGCATGTCCGTCGTATTCGTATTCCATGCCCTTGCGTCATGCGTCAGCGTCGGACGAGGACCGGCCCGCGGGGGCCGGCGGCCGGCAGCGAGCCGACGACGCCGCACCCGACGTATTCGAGCGCCTCGCCGTATCCCCAGCCCTTCGTGCGCATGAGCCAGACGATCATGGCGTCGAGGTCGTAGACGGCGCGGCCGTCCGGCGTGGCCCCGACGAGGGCCTGGGCGTACTCGCCGTGCGCGAACAGCAGGGCGTCTGGTGCCGGCCCGGCCTTGGGGTCGTAGTCGATTCGATTGCCTTCGATGTCCATGGCTTCCCTCATGACGGGCCCCCTATGCGGCGAACGGGTCGGGCACGTTGGCGGTCATCGGCGTCGTCTCCCGTCCGGCGGGCAGGACGCCGTGGCGCAGGCACCATGCGACGCACACCCCGGCCGCGTCCAGCGACGGGGAGGCGGCGAGGCATATCTGCGCGCGGGTCGGGTCGCCGGCCATCCAGCTGATGAGCGCCTTGAGTCCGAACACGGTGGTCTTGTCGGCACCCAGGTCGAGCAGGACGTTCAGGTCCAGATCGGCGGCGGTCAGACGCTCCTCGTCGGGACGCCATCCGGCGTCGTGCAGGACGTGGCCGATGGCCGCGTCGAGGCCTTCGCCGCGCGCGGCGGCGACCATGCCCGCGGGCGTGGGGACGGCGGCGGAGAGCGACCATGCGACCATGTCGCGGAACCGCGGCGTCGACAGGCCGCGGACGAGCCGGGCGCCGGTCACCTCGTTCATCCAGCGTTCGCGGCCCGGCATCTTAAGCCTGGCCTGCCATTCGTTGGCCAGCGTCATGTCGTCGTCGGCGCCGTCCATGAGTCCGGCCATCGTGGTCCGGTACTGCGCTCCGTATGTCATCGTGCCTCCTTCACATGCAGGGTGCCGGGCTGGGCGCGGCGGAGCCACCAGAGCCCCGCGCCGGCCTTGTCCATGGTTCCGTCGGCGAATCCCTCGTCGGAGTCGATCCACCAGTCGACGCCTCCGTCCGGGTGCGTCTCCACATGCGCGTTCGGGCTGTGGATACCCGCTCCGTCCTGGTCGAAGCCGTAATGCCTCAGTCCTTTGAGGATGTCCTCAAGTGCCTCCGCCTGTGCGACGGTCAGCTTGGTGATGTCTGCCATGTCCCATCCCATGCGTCGGACGGGGCGCGGCGATACAGTAGGGGGCTGATAGGGGCTTTTTGGCCGAAAATCCGTATGCACCGCCGTATGCACTTTCGGTTTTCGCGGGCAGGAAGTGCCTCAATGCCTACTGGCAGTAGGGCTAAGGCCTGATTCCATCGTCATCCGTATGCGGCCGTATGCACCGTATGCAGTTCCCTTAAAAGGAAAAGGGCGAAAAAGACTCCAACTCCCAAAAGAGGTGCATAAAGTGCATACGGCTTCTTGCATGCGCTCTCAGCCCTACTCTTTATTGGCTTTTCGATTTCGGCAAAAAAGTGCATACGGACTGCATATGGCTGCATACGAAGTGCATACGGTCTGCATAATGTGATGGAAGTGTGAAGACGGGCTTGGATTGTCCACCGCAATCCACTGCCCGATTTCATCTTCGAAGGGTGGTTTCGATCGGCAATAGGGGGCCGACGATTGCCCGTGGCTCCATTGGACCGCGGAGGACGGATCATGGAGCGACTGAAAAAACAATTGCGTTTCCGGGCCGTTTTTTTATTCCATCTCCCGTCACTGCCCGGAAATCGAATCCTTGGCGCCCCCCGTGGCGCGGCGCGGCGCTCCGCCGACCCCGCAAGGCGGTCCAGTCGGTCCAGCACGCCGTGGACACGGCGTCGACGTCGCCCTCGACCGTGCCGAACGTCGGATAGGGCTCGGGTCCATATGGATAGCTCGTGCCTGGATGCCATGCGGGTCGGGACGCATGGCCAGAATGCAACAGGAAAGGAATTGGAGCATGGAACGTTTCGAGCCATTTGTTCTGGGCCAGTGTCCGTTCTGCAATGGCGGTGTGACCGCCGCCGTCAGACGATTCGATGGGCGCACCATCGGCATGTGGTACGTCGCCTTCGATTACGACCTGCGGCCCGGGTGTCCGAACGGGTGTCCGATCGACCGGTTCGACATGACGCGCCTGTTCTTCGACGGCTGGACCGTCGCCTCCGACTACGACCCGACGCCGGTGTTCCGCAGGGCGTGGGCGCGCGATGTCCGCATGTTCCACAACCGCCCCGCCTGCCCGCGGTGCGGACGGCCCGCACGGCTGCGCTCCGGCTCCGATTTCGCCATGGGCTGCCCGTGGTGCGGACTGTGGGCGGAGCCGGAGCGCCGCGACGGGCCGGTGTCCATCATGTTGTCTTTCGTCAAATAAATCTGCGTGTCGTCACCAGTTAATCTGAACACCATCGGCGTTCAAAATGGACACCGTCACCGGCGGCCGGGTTGGTTCCGCTCTTTTCGTTTATTTCATCAGGGAGTGGCTGTTGCGGTATGACTCGCCACGGAACCTGACGATCCTTCCGTGGTGCACGATGCGGTCGATGACCGCGGCGGCCATGTCGCCGTCTCCGAACACCTCGCCCCACCGTCCGAACTCCAGGTTCGTGGTGAACACCACGCTCCGCTTCTCGTAGGAATCCGCGACGACCTGGAACAGGAGCCTGGCCCCGTCGATGTCGATCGGCAGGTAGCCCAGCTCGTCGATGACCAGCAGCCTGGCGCGGCCTATCGCGCGCAGTTCCGCGTCGAGCCGGTTCTCGTCCCTCGCCCGCCGCAAACGCATCACCAGCGACGACGCGGTGAAGAACCTCACCGGCATGCCCCTCTCGCACGCCAGCATGCCCGTGGCTATCGCCATGTGCGTCTTGCCGCATCCCACGTCGCCGTAGAGCACGAGGTCCTCGGCCCGGTCCACGAAACCGAGGTCCATGAGCTGCTCGCGCCCCCAGTCGGCGGGGAACGACGCCATGCCCCAGTCGTATCCGTCGAAGCCCTTGACGCACGGGAATCCCGCGTTCCTGATCAGCCTGGCGCGCCTGGATTCCGTCCGGCTGGCGTTCTCGGCCCTGAACAGGTCGGCCAGCACGCCGAGCTGGCCGGGCGTGGCGCCCGCGACCACGGAACGCAGCACGCTCCTGGTCAACGGCAGCCCGCATGCGAGCTCCATGACCTCGTCCGGGGTGGACTTGCTCACGGTCCGCCCGCCCCTGCGTCCGCCCGCCGCGGCGTCCGTCGACTCACTCATCGCCGTCCTCTCTCATGAACCTGCTGTACGTGTCGAGCCTGGCCCTCGATTCGGGACCGTCGCCCTGCGCGATCCGCCTGGCCGTCTGGTCGATCGCGGCCCTGTCGGGCCTTCTGCCCGCGGCGACGATCTCGACGACGGCCATGACGGCCGCACGGAAGCCACTCACCACGGCCGCGTGGCGGATGTCGTCGACCAGCAGGCCGCGTTCGCGCGGCTCCATCCGGTCGAGCAGCACGCGCGTCTCCTCCGGGAAGTCGGAGCGTATGGGACTCTCGCCCCACGAACGCGGCTTGCGTGCGATGATGGCGAGCAGCGACAGCGGGTCCATCGCGGTGTCGGGGCTGCGCCCCCACCTGCGCTCCAACGTGACGATCGGCTCGCCGTCCATGGAACGCAGCTCGACCCGCAGGGCCCGCACGCCGGCCATGAGACGCATGGAATGCCATTTCGGGCCCGCGAGGTAGCGGTTCGAGTCGATCGTGACCGTTCCGGTCCTGTCGGCCTTCACCCCGCGCCAGTCGCACGCGTCGAACATGGACGGCGGCAGCGGGAGCATGTGGTCGAGGTCCGTCTCGAACAGGTCCCGGATCGGCACGTCCTCGCGGTAGTGGACGCCGCGCGCGATCTCGTCGCAGCGTTCCAACCACGCGTCCGTGAGCCGGTCCCATCCCTCCGCGGACGGCGTCGGCACCATCAGGTTGCGGCGCAGGAAACCGACCGCGTTCTCCGTGCTTCCCTTCTCCCAGCCGGAATAGGGGTTGCAGAACCTCGTCTCGAAGCCGTAGTGCGCGCAGAACAGCGAGAACAGCCTCGTCTGGGTGACGGTCCCGTCGGCCCTGCGGTGGCCGACCCCGGTGGCGTTGTCGAACACTAGCACGCGGGGGACCATGCCGGCATGGGAGAACACCTTGTTCAGACCATGGCACACGCATTCCGCGGTCTCTCCCGGCAGCGCGGCCACGTATCTCATGTTCGAGTACGGGAACGAGACCACCAGGAAATGCACGGTCCGTTCCACGCCGGCGACCACGGCCAGGGCCTGGCCGAAATCGACCTGCGCGCTGCCCGGCGCCCATTCCAGCTCACTGAACCCCTCGGCCTCGCCGCGGTGGCGTTGGCGCCAGCGCTTGACCCATCGCTGCACCGACGAATAACTGCCCTCGAAGCCGCATTCCTCCACGAGCCGCTCGTGTACGCGCCGGGCGGTGTGCCGCTGTTTGCGTGGCATGCGCCGGTCGGCCTCGAGCCATTCGTCGGCCTTGCGCGCGTACTCGCCCGCGACCAGGGAACGGCTCGCAGTTCCCCCGGTCGGCGGAACGGGCGAATAATCGCGGGTCGCGTACTTGACCACGGTCGTCCGCGAAACGCCCAGTTCCCTAGCTATCTGCGTATGCGTCAGGCCTTTCGTCTCGAGCTGCCTGATACTCTGTTGAATACGCACCGGTGTCGTCATTCCTTTCCTCCCGAGGACCATGTGTTGGTTGTTAGCACTCGGGAATCTATCAGGAACCGTACGGCACCGGCGCTTTTCTTCCGCCGATGCCATTTCCGTCCGCCGTCCGTGTCCAATATGAACGCTTATGCCGTTCAGATTTGGTGGTGACGCCGTACACGTTTATTTGACCATAAACACATGTCCCTCGTCGGGGCGTGGAACCATCTCGCGGACGGGAAGGAAGGCCGATGAAGTCCGTGATTCCTTTGAGTGAATGCCCGTTCTGCGGAGGCGACGTGACCGTCGGTGTGAATGAATACGACAGCGAGACCGGAATGGTCTACTTCTCCTACGACGACCAGCCGCAATGCGAGAATGGATGTCCCGTGGGACGGTTCGACTGTCAGCGTTGCTGTTTCGACGACATCCGGGTCACCGCGGAGAAGGACGCCGCGCCGGTCTTCCGGAAACGCTGGAGGAAGGAGGTCGAGGCGCTCCGCAACCGCCCCGCCTGCCCGGACTGCGGCAAGCAGGCTGAATTCAAGAGCGACGGCAAGGACTTCCTCATCCTCGGCTGTTCCCACTGCCGGCTGTGGGCCAAGAAGGCCCAGACCATCGCCGGGCTCGTGGATGAATGGGGCAAGCTGGCCGACGAAAAACGCAAGGAGAACGAGAGGAAGGGCAAGAGCGCGGGGCTGGCCGACCTGCTCAACAGATTGGACGAATAACGCGGCGAATGAAGCCAAGGAAGGAGGACGTCATGTCCGACGATGAGAAGCCGTTCGTGATTACACTGGGTGAATGCCCGTTCTGCGGCGGCAGCGTGGAGGCCGAGATAGGTGTGACCGTCCACGGGGACAGCCCGAACTGTTATTACTGGTACGCAACACACCCCCATTGCCCAAACCATTGCCCCATCGGCATGCTCAACGCGACTGACCCTGTCAGGAGATACCCCGATCGTCTGACCGAGGGGACGGCACAGGCCCTGTATGCCGCGGAATGGAAGAGGGACTGCGACCTGGTGCGCGCCCCGCGGACCTGCCCCCGCTGCGGCGGCGCCGTGGAATTCAAGGAGAATGGCGCCGGCTGGGTGATGCTCGGCTGCCCCGGCTGCGACGAATGGGTGAGGCATGGGGACACCTTCGCCGACCTTGCGCGCGAATGGGACGGAAAAGCCAAGGGGATCGAAGCCCGATTGCGCAAGGACGCCAAGGGAAGGGAGCTTGCCGCCATGCTGAACGAGAGCCATTCTTGACCGGCGACCGGCTCCCCGTATTCTTCCTCAAGGGCGTCGGGCAGGGCCTTGCGACGGCTCTGTTCCGCAAGGAGACGCTGACGGACCCGCTGGAGCCCATGCCGACCGTCCCCGAATGGCTGGCGTCATACGGCGTCACCCCAAAGGACACGTCCGCGTTCGACCGGTGTGAGGCCGACTGGTACGCCCTGCTGGACCGGCGGAAGCGCCGGATGGACGCATTCCTGGCGGGCGCGCTCGCGGGCACCTGCGTGTACGTGGCCCTGTGTCTGGGATCGCTTGCGTTCGTCGGCTGGCTGGTGTGGCGTCTCATTCCGTGAGGGCCGGGACGCATGGCCCAATCGGACGCCGGAGAGGCCGGCGCGGAAAGGAGCCTATCATGGCAATGGACATCCAAGACGACCAAAAGGTCGTCGTCTACAAGGACGGCGTCGACCAGTACGAGGGCCTGTGGCGCGACCGCGACGAGGATTACGACGGCGACTTTTATTTACTGGCCGATGTCGAGGAGGCGGACGTCATCGTCGTCTGCTGACGCCGGACCGGAACGGCCGGGGATGGGCGCATGGCCCGCCCCCGGCCGTTCCTCTCTTCGGGGACGCATGGGTCCGGCGCAATCGGGAAAAGGAGTGGAGCAATGGACATCAACGACTTCCAACGCATCGCCAAGGCCGCCGGCATGAAGCCGACAGACAGGGACGACATGGCGGAGATCGCCTCGCCCGACGGCGAGGATGCGTACGTCCTGCGGCTGGGCGCCGTCACGGACGGTTTCGAAGTGGAAGTCGTATGGCTGAGCCTTCAGCGCGGCCTGCGCCGCGAGGACGGGCATGAATGGCTGACGCCGCGCACTGGACGCGTCCTGCGGTGCCGCGTCTGGGACGCGGAGGCCGGCTGGCTGGAGCCCGTGGCTGGCGGGAACGCCATTGATCGGCTCCGCGGGCTTGTGGATGAGCTGCACGGCTGGGCCGAGGCGGAGCGGACCGCATGGGTCCACGCGCGGGCCGTCTCCCGTCTGCTGGACGGGCGTGTGGACGGCCTTGCGGACATGGCCTAGATTCTCTCGACGAGCAGGCGGCGGAACGTCGGCCTGCCGCCGATCATGGGGGAGACGCGCGGCACGCCCTCCGGCAGATGGCCGGGGAACATGCCGACGAGCCTGTAGTCCTCCGGCCAGTTGGCGAGGAGGCTGATGGGCGCGCCGACGAGCCCCTTGCGGTCGGCGGGCACCGTGGCCGCGGAGCCGGCTTCCACGATGTCGTGGGGGAGATTGTCGTAGAACGGGTTGTCCGTCGGATCGTAGGCGTGCGTCGGCGTGAACGTGGGGCATCCGCCCGGCAGGTCCGTGTACCAGACGACGCCCTTGACGCCGACGGCGGGCACGCCGTCGGGCTCGATGTGGACGGCGTCGGCGCGGTCCAGGTCCTTGTATCCGGGGACGCGGAAGAACATACTGCCCTTGTTGGGCGAGCAGATGTGGAGGCGTCCGGCCATGAACAGCGGGAACACGTCCGAGTAGGAGCAGGCGGTCATGGGGCCCAGGCAGAGCAGGCCCTGGCCGGCGTGGCCGGACAGGTAGCGGCCCGCCAGGCTGAACGGCGGATTGCCGACGGTCAGGTCGGCCTCCCGCGCCATGGCGCGGGCCTCGGGGGAGTCGAACGATCCGGAGCCCTCGAGGCGGCGCTCCGTGACGCCGGCGGCGGTCCTCTCGTACAGGCGGCCGCCCGCGTCGTCGGAGGCGAACAGCGTGTCCGCGGTCGGGTCGTGGGAGAGGCTTCTTAGACGGGAGAGCCCCCAGTCATAAAATCGGTCGGACAGGAAATGCCAGAAGGCGCTCCAGTCCCCGTCGTTGGTGTCGAGCAGGACGTCGGCCCCGCGGAACGCGTCCCGGAACGGCGTCAGGCCCCGTTCGACATCCTCGTATCTTGTGTAGAATTCGTCGGCCCGTCCGCGCGCGGCGGCGAGCAAAGGCTTGTTGTCAGGCATTCCATGGGCTATGCGTCGTGCCGCGCAGGGCGTCGATGGCGTCGGCCCTGTCGGCCAGCATCCTGCCGCGCAGCTCGGCGCCCGCGTCCTCGTCGTAGCCGTCCGGCGTGACGACGTCGACCTCCACGTCGTCGGCGGTGACGGTGAGCACGGCGCGCGCCTTGCCCGGCTTGGACTCCAGATAGCCGGTGGACTCCGAAAGGAACGCGAACGCCACGTCGTCGAGGGCCTCCGCGGACGGCGCGGCGTCGGGCGGCAGCACGGCGGAGACCTCGGAGCGCCTGGGCCCGTCCGTGTGGACGGTGTGGACGAGCAGCGCGGGCGACGACGGGTCCAGCGCGCCCGGACGGCTCAGGCCGTATTTCCGCCGGAACGTGTAGTCGCTTATTCCGGCGGACGGCGGCACGAGGGCCACGTCGGCGACGGAGTCGCCCGCCAGCGTGATGCGCGCGCCCTCTTTGCCGATGCGCTTCCAGCGGCGTCCGGGCGGCAATGCGATGCCAGCGGGCGCGTCCGTGCCGTCGGAGACGCGGCCGCCGCCGTAGACGGCGTCGTGGGTGCGGTCGCCGGTCTCCGCATGGCCGGCCGGGTCCAGCCTGAAGTCGGCGGTGCCGCGCACGAAGCCGTTGTTGTCGAGCCTTGCCATCCGCTCGACCGACTCCCTGGCGGCGTTGCGGGACATGACGGCCTTGCGCCGCACGTTCGGATTGCCGTCGTGCAGCAGCGCCTCCACCTGGGCCTCCGTCAGATCGTCGCGGTAGGCGGCGGCGCCGCGCACCCGCTGGCTCTCGTCGTAGAGCAGCTCGTCGAACTCGTCGTCGGTCGGCGTCGGCGACTTGGGGCTCGACCATGCGAGCATGCGCACGCCCCAGGAGGCGCTGCGGCGCAGGACGCGCCAGTCGTCGGCGGAGAGCGTCTCCGGCCGCTCCTTGATGGCCGTCCGGTCGACGGCCGCGTCCATGCCCGCCACGTAGCCGCCGAACTCCAGGTCGTCGTCCGAGCCCTGTCCCGCCTTTTTGTCGAACTGGCCTCCGTCCGGCCTGCCCGCGGCCTTGTGGTTGTTTCCATTCCTGTCCTGCGCCATGATTGGCCTCCTTGTCCGTTTCGCGGAGGCTATGCGGACGGGGATGGGCTTTTCGGGCATTGTCCGCTTGCGCGCGAAAACGCACGTCCGTGCGACGCATAGCAGGAGGATATGGGAACATCACACTTGGGAAAGGCGCTGGAGAGCGCATGCGCGGCCGCCGCCGCGGTCTGCATGGCGGTGGGATTGACGCCGTCCGCGTCGGCGGACGATACGGCGGCCGACGCCACGCAGCTGCCCGACCACATCGTCAACGGGGACTTCGAATACCAGCATGACTGGTTCAGGGAGCATGCCGCATATGGCTGGACGGCGGTGATACCCTCCACCGGTCTGAACTGGAACGCCCGCACGAAGAGCTATCAGCCCGGTCCGGATGATTGGAATGAGGCGAGATTTGGCTGGCATAGCACGCAGGTCGACGGCACGAACGGCGAACCCGGCGAGCAGAGGGCCGGCGCCGTCGAATTGCAGGGACTCACCCGCGTCAACACCTTGGCCGAGATCGTCGCCGCCCAGCCCGACACGAGCATCTACCAGGACATCCGCGTGACCCCCGGCAACACCTACCACTGGAGCCTGAAGCATCAGAGCGGGTACGCCCGCCACGTCGACCGGATGCAGGTGCTCATCGGAGAGCCCGGCAAGGAGACGCCCCAACAGGCGACGCGCACCAAGACGAACGGCGGGACCGACGGGACCGGCGGCGTGGGAACCGACATCGCCACCGCCAACATCACCGACAAGGATTCGCGCAACTGGGAGACCTATGAGGGCGACTGGACCTGCCCCGAGGACGTGGCCACGGCGCGGTTCACTTTCAAGGACATCGACTCGGCCTTATCCAACGTCGGCAATCTGGTGGACGACATCGGTTTCAGCCAATCCACGACATTGCGCTACGACCCGAACGGCGGAACCGGCATGATGGCGGACCAGACGGTCGGCGTCGGCGTGAACGCCTACACGGCCACGGATGGCTGCACGTACGCGGGCCATGGCCTCGCCTCATGGAACACCAAACCCGACGGCACGGGCGACTCCTACAAGCCGGGCGACATGATCGCCATCGACAGACCGACGACTCTGTACGCGCAATGGGCCGACACCACGCAGACGGCGATGCCGGAGACGGGAGGAACATTGACCAATCGGAACCTGACTACAATCCTGGGGGGGGGCTTGCCTTCTGGCCCTCATGCCAATCCTGTCGGCAAGACGGCGCAGGCGCCGGTAAAACAATCCCGGAAGGCGGTGTGACATGCTGAGACGCATCACCCGCCTTGTCGCCGGCGTGCTCGCCGCCGGACTCCTGCTGGCATTGGCGCCGTCCGCGTCGGCCGCCGCGACGTACGACATCACCCAGGTCGGGGACGCGGACTGGGTCAGCGTCACCTCGAACGGCAGGGAACTGTCGGGCCAGACCACCGCGTCGGACGGCCTGCAGGTGACGGCGACCGTCCGCCTGCGCATCGACGACATCGGCGCGCTCCGGGAGGGCGATACCGTCCTGGTCAAGGCCGCGTCGGCGTCCGGCAGCCATTTCGGACCCAACCTGTTCTCCAGGACGACCCTGCCGCCCTCATTGCTCGACAGGCAGGGAAACGCCGTGTTCACGGTATCCAACGCCGACGGCGACAACACCATATTGAAGCTGACCCGTACTGGAACGACGGCATTGGGCTCCTACTCCTGCGACCTGGCCGCGACGAACAAACTGTGGAGGTGGACGCCCGAATCGAAGTCGTCCACATGGAGGATAGGCAAGTCATCCACATACACGTTTGCAAGCTGGCCCCAGGCCAATTCGCCGTGCACGTCGAACAACACCGGGGCTTGGGGTCCGAAGGTGAAAGGGAACAGTGTCGAGGTCAACCAATGGTTCCTCAACTGCAGCACGATGGCCTCCATTGCAAGCGGTTCGGACGCATCCGGTTTTAAGACGGAGTCGCAGGTCGGTTGGGCGCATGTCATCCCCAAATCGGGCCGGATCGAGAACGTGGAGGTGCCTACCTATGAAGCGTTTGTTCTGAGGGCGATCGATGGCAGGACACCGGGCGGAAGGGATGATCGTCTGAGCAGATTCTACCTTTCATGGAGGAAGGATGTGGACATATCCACCTACGACAAGGCGGCGGCGAACCTGCCCGTGGGGTCCATCGCCGTCTTACGGCAGGAGGACGGTTCATGGGACCTCGCCTACAACATCGGCTCCCGTCTTCCGGGATTATCCAATTCACTGAAGATGCCCGACAGTTCCGACCCCACGACCCTGGAGCTTCAGAAGAACACCGGGAACATGTGGCAGGTGGCGTCAATATTCTTCTGCGTACGCTTCCGGGATGAGAGCGTCCCCAACAGGGTGTCGATCGAGACGCGGGGGACGGAATACGCGCTTAGGAGCCAGACCCTGACCACGAAGCCCCTTGACCCGGCCATCGGCCAGGGCCAGTCCGCCATCCGATACGATCCGAACGGTGGGAAAGGTGACGCGTTCAAAAAGGTGGGGGACCCCGGCACCACGGCCACGACCGCCGAGGCCGGCGTCTTCCTGCGCAAGGGCCACACGTTCGCCGGCTGGAACACGAAGGCGGACGGCACGGGCGTGGCCTACCAGACGGGCGAGAATATCCAGTATCCGGCCGAGGGCGACACTCTGACCCTGTATGCCCAGTGGGAGGCGAACACATATAAGACGGAGTTCAGGGACTGGCGGGGCCGGATCATCACGTCGGGCACGGCCAGGTACGGGAGCACGCCGACCGTGCCCGCGTTGTCCGACACGACGTGGCTGGCCGATCCGGACATGAACTTCGACAACGTGGACGGATGGCATAAAAACCGTGCCTGGAATGGTTCCTTCGAGTTCACGAAAGATGGCCTTATCTCCCGGACGCGCGACCTGTACGGTCCGATAAAGAAGCCGTTCGACGGAATGGTCCACATCGAGTTCCAAGGCGATGCGTCGAAAGCCAAAAGCGCCGTCGGCGCCGGATACAACTTGCTTTACGATCCAAGTTCCACGGATTACGCGGAATGGAACGTCTGCGGAAAAGGGCAGGCCTCGTGCCGGTACGACGGATACAGCTCGAATGCCGGCATGACGAAATACGACATCCAATCCTGGCTCCAGATCGACAGCTACGACAATGAAGGCTACGGCGAGCTGCTCGCAAAACACATGCAATTGACCCAGGTGGACCCGACCACGCACAACGGCGTCGCCCGCGACGGCTACGTGTTCACCGGCTGGGACAAGGACCCATCGAAGCCGGTCGAGGGCGACACCGTGTACACGGCCCGATACAGGCCCGCCGTCTACAAGGTCCGGTTCGACGCGAACGGCGGCACAGGAACCATGGCCGATCAAAGCCACACGTACGACCGGAGACAGACATTGACCGCAAACGCGTTTACCCGCGAGGGCTACCGCTTCACCGGCTGGAACACGCGCGGGGACGGCAAGGGCAAGGCGTTCACGGACGAGCAGACCGTGACGAACCTGCTCGCGCATGACGGCGCGGTGGGCGTCCTGTACGCGCAATGGGAGCGTCTACCCGAAACCGCCCTGCCTTGGAGTGGAGGAACCATGACCCATAATCTGACGACAATCCTGGGGGGGGGCTTCTTATCCTCGCCATCCCATTCGTCCTCATGCGCCGGCGCAGGCTGGGCTGAGCCATGTAAGGCGGGTGATGTGACATGCTGAGACACGTCGCCCGCCTGCTCCACGGGCTACTCGCCGTCGGCCTCCTATTGGGACTGGCGCCGCCGGCGCACGCGGCCGCCACGTATGACGTCACCCAGGTCGGCAAGGTCACGATCCAAGGCATCACCGACGGCAACGGCCGTCAACTGAACGGCACGCACGACGGTCGGGAGATCACCGGAGGCTTCACGCCGAACGCCTATATGATCTCAACCCGGGTGAGGTACGGCATCCATATCGACGACATGTCGAGACTGGCCGAGGGCGACAGGATCACCATCGGCCAGTCAAGCACCGGCCATTTCGAGGTGGCCGCGTACTCCGGCGGCTCGGTCGTCAACGACCAGGCCGGCACGCCCGTGTTCTCGATCGGCTGGACCCGCGCGCGCATCACCCTCACCCGGCTGCCGGGGAGCCTGGCGGGCGGCATGGACCTCACGTTCACGTCGAACCTTTGCACCAGCTACCGTGATTACGGCAGCCGGGAGAAACTGTACGCCACGTCGAGCACCTGGACCATCGGAGGCGACTCGTACACGTTCCCGAACACGCCGTTCGCCATGCGGGCCGCCACCGGCGGGAAGGATCTCGCCGCCTCCACCGTCATCCAGCGTCTCGCCGACCAGGTCACGTTGCAGTCGCACCTCCACTGGCCGGGAGTGATCAACGACATGCTGAACGGCGGGGCCATCACGCCCGACATGTCCGACACGATCGTCTACGACCACATCACGCCCATGGGCGGCACGATCTCCGCGGTCCGGTTCGGGTCGATGCTGAACCGTTGGCCCCTCGCCTACGACAGGACCCACCTGTCGAATTCGAGCGACTTCGCCGTCGCCTCCGCCGACTATGGGCATCCGAACGACGTGCATTCGCTGGACGAGGCGAAACGTCTCAAGCCGGGTCAGTCGTCCATCGTGAGGAATACGGACGGCTCGTATGACGTGGCCGCCAACCTCGGCTCGTTCACCGGACCGGACGCCCTCGCCGAAACCACCAGGACCTGGGACGGGAACACGAACGACATCATCGCGTGGCTCCACGAGCACCAGTGCACGAGCGCCTGGACCAGCTACCGGTACGACATCGCGTGGGCCGACCCGAACCAGGCGGACACCGCCATGGTGGAGACCCACCTGTACCGCGCCGGCAAAACCTACACAGGCACGCTGACCGCGGCCAACATCGCCGGCAGCACGGGACAGGCCGTCACTACCGGCGGCGTCTCCTACGATCCGAACGGCGGCGACGGCGCCATGACCCCGACCATTGGGGAATCCGGCACCGGCGTCACCGCCGCCGACAACGCGTTCACGCGCACGGGATACACGTTCGCCGGCTGGAACACCGCCAAGGATGGCACCGGCACCGCCCACCAGCCGGGCGACGCATTGGTCCTGACCAAGAGCGTCGTCGTCCTGTACGCGCAGTGGAAGCCCATCACCTATAAGGTCAGGTTCGACGGCAACGGGGCCACGTCCGGCATGATGTCCGACCTGACCGCCACATACGACGAGAAAAAGACCTTGCCCGCCAATCGGTACGTCAAATTCGGCGAAACGTTCGCGGGCTGGAACACCAAGGCCGACGGCACGGGCGCGGCCTATAGGAACAAAGGCGAGGCCACGAACCTGGCGTCCAGCCAAGACGACGTCGTCGTCCTGTACGCGCAATGGGAGGACGCCATGACGACAATGCCCGAGACGGGAGGAACATTGACCAATCGAAGACTGACGACAATGCTGGGGGGGGGGCTTGTCCTCATGGCCCTTCCGTTCGTACTCATACGCCGCCGCAAGCGGGGCTGACCCGCGCAAGGCGGGTGATGTGACATGCTGAAGCGCATCACCCGCAAACTGGCCATCCTTGCCGTTCTGGCCGGCATGCTGTCCGGACTCGCCCCGTCCATGCTCGCGGTGCGCACCGCCCACGCCGACGAGGCATCGCAGTCCGGAGCATCCACGGTATTGGACAGGTCGTCGGCGCCCGCCCCGAAGCGGTCCGAGGCCGCGGAGCCCGGACCGTTGAACGCGGCCGACCTGCAGGTCCGGTCGGCCGTCGTGCCGTCGGACGCGTTGGCGTCGGGCACGGCGGGCACCTGCCTGTTCTACGTCACCTCCGACATGCGGCTGACGGTCACGCCGGCCGACCGGACGTCGGGCACGCTGCCCACGGGCGCGAACGCGTCCGACTGGCCGTGGTACCGGTACGCCGCCTACATCAGGTCCGTGTCGTTCGATCCGGGCGTCAAAACCTCGTCGACGCTGAGCCACGCGTTCGCCTCCGCGAACACCACCGATCCCGAATACAGCCAGCTGAAGTCCATCGATCTGGCGAATCTGGACATGGCCGATTTGGGAAGCATGGACTCCGCGTTCGCCAACGACACGAGACTGGGAAGCGTGTCGTTCAAGGGCGCCCTGAACGCCGATAGGATCACGGATTGGACCAGCGTGTTCCTCCAGTCGGGCATCGAGTCGATCGACCTGACGGATGTGGGTGACGCGGCCACCACCGTGCATGGCCTGTTCCAAGGCTGCAAATCCCTCAAGACGGCCGTCATACCGTGGTCCATGACGCATGTGGCCGACGCCTCCGCCATGTTCGCCTACGACACGTCGCTGTCCACGCTCGACACGTCCGTCTGGCGATTCGGCGCCGTATGGAACATGTCGGACATGTTCAACGGCTGCAAAAACCTGGCCGTATTGGACGCGTCCGGCTGGGACCTGTCCTCCACGACGAACATGGGACACATGTTCTACGGATGCTCGTCCCTCGCCTCGTTGGATTCGTCCGGCTGGCATGTGGCGAAGGCGAAATACGTGGACCACATGTTCGACGGATGCTCCTCGCTGACGGCGGTCGACGTGTCCGGCTGGAACATGTCGAACGTAAGCCTGGCATCCTACATGTTCTACAACTGCGCGAAGCTCGCCACGTTGGATACGTCCGCATGGAGCATGCCCAACGCCACCGACGTTTCATACATGTTCTGCTCCTGCCGTTCCCTCGCCACGCTCGACGTGGGAAAGCTTGATTTGGGGCGGTCCGTCGATCTGCGGCACATGTTCGAGGACTGTATCTCCCTCACGACTCTTGACGTGTCCAAGTGGAATACAGGCCGCGTGCAGCGAACGGAATCCATGTTCGCCGGCTGCGGAAAGCTCGCCACGCTTGACGTGTCCCATTGGGACACCGGCATGGTCGGCAACATGAACAACATGTTCAGCGGATGCGGCAGCCTCGCCGCATTGGATGTGGCCGGATGGAACACCGGTGGGGTGGGCGATTTCCAAAGCATGTTCAGCGGATGCGGCAGCCTCGTGAGACTCGACGTGGCCAAATGGAACACGGGCAACGCCCGCCATATGAACGGCATGTTCACCAACTGCGCAAGACTCGCGGCATTGGATGTGGCTGGCTGGGACACGTCCAAGGTGACGTCGTTCGACAGCATGTTCAACAGGTGCGGCTCCCTCACGACGCTCGACGTGTCCGAATGGGACACCGGCCGATCCACCAGATTCTGCTACATGTTCGACAATTGCGTGAAACTCGCGAGACTCGACGTGTCCAAGTGGGATACCGGCAGGGCCACGATCCTGGCCGGTATGTTCCATAAATGCGTGAGACTCACGACGCTTGACGTGGCCGGCTGGGACGTGTCCAACGCGACCAATATCTCCCAGATGTTCGACACCTGCACCAATCTCGCTTTATTGGATGTATCCAAGTGGAACGTGGATAAGGTGCGTCACGCCGACTGGCTGTTCAGCGGCTGCGTGAACCTGAAGACCATCGACGTATCCAAGTGGACACTGCATGGATTGGGCCGGCTGTACGGCATGTTCTCCGGCTGCCGGAGCGTCGGAACGCTGGATCTGTCGGGATGGGACACGACCGGCGTCACGTCCGTGCGCAATCTCTTCCACCACTGCGTGAACCTGACCCGCATCTACGTGGGCGACGGATGGGATATGGGCCGGGTCACGGAGGACGATCTCCTGTTCGACGGGGACGTGCTGCTTGTGGGCGACGACGGCAAGGGCCTCGCCTACGATTCGGCGAAAAACGGCAGGGCGTACGCCAGGCCGAACGGCGGCTACCTCACTTTGAGAACGGATGGCGACGCCACCCACCTTGTCGTCTACAGGGACTGGATGGGCAGAACCATCACCACCACACGCGTCAGGGACGGAGCCAAGGCCACGGCGCCCGCTCTGTCGGCGACCACATGGCTCGCCGCCCCGGACATGACGTTCAATGCGGACAATTGGTGGGGAGCGTTCACGAAGGATGGCAAACGCCAGACCGGCCGCGACGACTACGCGGCCAACTCCACGACGAAACAGGTGCCGGGCGGCGCGACGGTGCGCATCGACGTGGACGCCGACTACATCGCGGCCAAGGCCGGTGGCGCCATCGGATGGAATTATACCGAGTCCTCGACGGGCAACAAGAATTGGGGCGGCTTCTGGTGCACCGCCGGAACGGAATGCTCCGGCTCCTCCTACAACACGTTCGCGGCCACGGGCACCATCCAACCGTTCACCCAGATCAACGCATGGTCCGACTTCGGAGCGGCCGTCGTCCACCACCTGCAATTGACCCAGGTGGATCCGGTCACGCACAACGGCATCGCCCGTGACGGCTACGTGTTCACCGGCTGGGACAAGGACGTGACGAAGCCGATAACCGGCGACACCGTGTACACGGCCCAATACAGGCCCGTCACCTACAGGATCCGGTTCGACGGCAACGGCTCCACCAGCGGCGCGATGGCGGACCAGTCGTTCACCTACGGCACGCCCCAGGCGCTGACCGCGGCCACGTTCCAACGAGACGGCTACAGCCTCACCGGCTGGAACACGCGCCCCGACGGCACGGGCAGATCGTTCGCCGACAAGCAGACCGTGGCGGACCTGCTCACCCATGAGAACGCGGTGGGTACCCTGTACGCGCAGTGGACGCCCACCCCGCCCGTCATCACCGTCGTCTTCCACTCCAACGACGGAGGCACCGACGAGACCGTCAAACGCGTGTGGGCGTCGAACAACCTCGACATGAAGGCCATCGGCCTGCCCGACGGCTGGACGAAGAAGGGCTTCGTGTTCCACGGCTGGAACCTCGCCGCGGATGGTTCGGGCGTGGAGTACAAGGCCGGCGAATCGCTGTACGGCAGGATGACCACCGCCACCGTCGACCTGTACGCCGACTGGGCCGGACTGCAATCCACACTCCCGCAGGCCGGCGGCATGGCGAAGGCGTCGGCGTATGGCGCCGGCCTCGCGCTCATGGTCCTGAGTGCGGGGGTGTGGCTGGCCTCCGTTCGCCGGCGTCGCATGGCCTAGCCGAGCGCGCCGTCGAAACGCGCGGCCTCCGGGGTGTTCCCTTTTGTATATCCAAAAAGACATGCCCGGAGTCCGCGCCCATTTCCAGGACGCATGACCCCGGACATGAAGTACGGAATCACATCAGGCCACGGGGCTGGCGGCGACCAGAGCCTCGGCGTTGTTCACCGCGTCCGCCACATGGGACATGTAGCGGCGCAGCGCGGCGCGGCCCGGCGTCGCATGATGGACGCCCGTGTTGGCGCAGGCGTGGTTCCAGGCCTTGAGCCTGTCGGCCTTCGGATGACGCCTCATAAGCAGCTCGAAGCGCACGCCGGTGCGGGCCTCGCGGTCGGTAAGGCCCAGTCCGCGGAGGATGTCGCGCACGCGCTCCGACGGGTCGGCCATGGCGTCCACGCGGCGGGCGAGGGTGATGTCGCCGAGCATCAGATACAGGCGGGCGAGTCTGGGCGACGCGTCGGGGCACTCCAGACCCAATGCGGCCGCCGGGGTCGCATGATGGGAGGCCAGCCAGTCGGCGTCGATCACCGGCTTGGACGTATGGTCGACGCCGTCGGTCGGGGTCCATTCGGCGTCATCGCCGTCCGGGTCGACGTGGAAGCCCTGCAGGGCGGCGTCCGGGTCAAGACGGCCCAGGAACGCCTTCCACACGTCATAGCCGCCGCAGGCCTTGGCCGTGCCTGGGGTTTTGGGATTCGACGTCGTCCCGTCGGCCAGCGGCATGAAACGCGGCGGGGTGGTGCGGCGCCCGTGCTTGAAGTCGGAGATCTGACGGGCGGCCTCACGGCGGACGACCTCGTCCCACAGGGCGCGCTCTCCGGACGGCGGGCATGGCGTGTTGAGCCGGCGGAGCCGCTCGCACTCGGCCTCGAACAGGGAGGCGGCGCGGATGAGGTCCACGCCCAGCCCGTACCTCTCATGAAGGATGCGCTCGCCGGAGCATTGCTTGCAGACATTGGTAAGCAGGGCGGCGGAAAGCGTGCGGTGCTTGTTCCTCACCTGGTCGATGGCGTTCTCCTCGATCCAACGGCGGACGAGGCTGGAGCTCGTCTCCTCGTTGTGGATGAGGCCGTTGAGCTTGCTGGCCTTGGTGCCGGAGCCGGGGGAGGCGTTGGTGTATTTGGCGAGGATGGAACGGTACTCGGCGCCGCTCACGGTGAAGCCGTCCTCGCGCGCGGCGCGGGCGGCCTTGCGGGCCGCGATGCCTTTCTCGCGGGCCTCGGCCCATGCCTTCCTGTCCTTTGCGAATCTTCTTGTCGCCGTCTGACGCGCGGCCTGCGTATTGTTTTCGGTCACGCCACCCTACATGCGTCCGAGGGACGCATACGGGTGGGATTTGGACGCCCTGCGCCGGCGATTCCGCCCCCTTCCGCTCCTGCGAAACGCCCGGGGCGCATAGTGGCGCCGTATGGAGTTCAATCCGTTCGACGACCGGTGGTGGCTCGCCGGCTCGTCCCTTAACTGGATCAGCGCCGCCATCGCCGCACGCCCCGCATGGATGCCCTGCGAGGGGGCCGTGGAGCGGCTCCGCGGACGGCGGGCGAGGACCATCTCGGCCGTCCGTCTTCTGGCCGGCTACCGCACCCTGGAGACGCGGCAGGCGCACGCGCTGGACCCGTCGCTGCCCGCCCTTCCGAAGGCGGCCTTCTGGCTTGACATGCTCGGCGCGGGATTCTGCGAGCCGGGCTTCCCCATCGCCGTGGACGGCAGGCAGGCGGCGTCGCCCCTTTCCGCCGACTGGATGGCCGTCAGGCTTCCGCCGCACGAGGACATCATGCCCCGGCTGGCGGAGGCGCTGGACCTGACCCCGCCCGAGCTGGCGACGCTCGCGCCCTGCCGAGGCCCCGGCTCGTTGGACTGGCGCCCGAACCTCCGCGGGCAGCGGCAGTACGACCGGCACAATCTCATCTGCGCCGACCTTGCGGTGGCCCGCGCCGCGGAGGGCTGGCGGACGCTGGGGGAGGCATGGGGAAGATTCGACCTGATATGCCACGACCCGCTCATGGGCGCGGGCGGCCCCGATCTGGAGCTCATCGGCGAAAACGAGACGGTCTGCATCGAGCTGACGGCAAGCATGGGCCAGTCGCTGTCGGCGAAGTTCAATAGGTGGGCGCGGGTGCTCCGGCATCCGGGCACGGAACGCGTCCATGTGGTCTGGCTCGCCGCCGCCCGCACCGTCGAGGGCATCCCCGAGCGGCTCGCCGCCCTGTCCGCGGAGCGTCCGCGCCAGCATTGGGCGATCGCCGAGGATTGGCGGGACTCCCCGGTCTGCCCGGACGGCTTCGCCCCGGAGCCCGGCACGCCGCCGGAGCCCTATGACTGGATGCGGGCCGACATGGACCGCGTCGGCGAGGCCGTCGGGCTTCCCGGCGCCGGCTCATGGAAGAGGCCGCGCGTGCTCATGGGCGATTCCATCCCGTTCTAGCGGCGGAACACCGCCAGCCATTTGGTCCAGACGCCCGACCAGATCGTCCTTAATTGCCGTAAGCCGCCCCTCATACGCTCCCGGAACGGAGGCTTGCGTGGCTTCCGCGCGGGATGGCGGGCGGTGGACCAGCCACTCCGGAACGAACGGACTCCGGCGTCCCTCTCCGCCGGCTTGGATGCCATGGCCTTGCCCTCCGCCTTGTCCTCGGGTTTTGAAGCCGGCTTGGATGCCACGGCTCCGCCTTTCGCTCTGCCTGCGGGTTTCGGGGCCGGCTTGGACGCCGCCGGCGGTTT
>OLRV01000090.1_pt1 | contig 81561 bp, 106 predicted proteins | sample 1672421 | NCBI WGS metagenome assembly OLRV01 (sample SAMEA3136684, study PRJEB25190) | human gut metagenome | biome: human gut; feature: human-associated habitat; material: faeces | place: Austria | collected 2013
CTCTTTGTCTAGGGCTAAAGCCGTTTTTATTCCACCAGCTTAGCTGGTGGTTTTTTCTTCACTCAAGTTCTTAATAAAAAACGCCGCATCGTACAAAACGATGCGGCAAATTGGTGGACCACCATTTGCAGTATCCGAACCTGATACTTCTTCGCAATTATCGCTGCCTTTTTGTACCTTGTTTAACCTTTTTTCTCTTGATTTTGCCCTTGGTTTATTTGATGCTGATCTTGAATTGCCACCAGACACCTTATTGATAACCTTCGATGCCTTTGGCGATTGGCTTTTGCATTCTTGAATTTTGTCTACTTTTTTGGGAGTTTGAACCCGATAAAACTTTTGCAAATCATACCCAGTTGGATTAAGCTTAAAAGTTTGTGCTGGATACATCTCTAAATTATAGGCAATAACAATCTTGAAATTTCCATCGGGTTCATCCCATATTGTAACAGAATTTATAAGTAAGTCAATAAGGCTTTGATTCAGTGTTTCGTTTTCAAAATCATTTTCTGAAAATTGTGATAAATAGTAGGTTATTTCTTCTTTTGAAAGTTTTACAACCCCGCGTTTCTCGATGGCAAGTTGAAGTAAAAGTTCCTGCTTTTCTTGCTCCAATTCGTGAATGCGTTCTATTAAACTATCAGAAGAAACGCCTTTTTCTACGACTTTAATAATATTTTGAGTTGCTTTTTCGTTATCTCTTACCTTTTCTTCAAGTAGTGGAATTCGTGTTCCGTTATCGATCTGTTTCTTATTCTCAGCTACAGCAAGTGACGAAATCTTGTCTATACTTTCTTTTGTTAATAATGCCCTTAAATTTTGTAAAACAATAGTTTCAATCCAGTCTTTTTTTACGCTTCGCTTTAGGCAGCCTTTTCCACGTTTATGTGCATAGCAAGAATAATAATAGTATTTAGCTTTTGTATGGCTAATCCCGGATTCACCATTCATCTTATTCCCACAATGTCCACAGAAAAGCTTTCCTGCTAACAAATATGGAATATCTGCTTTGTGGCATCCGCCGGGTCTAGGAGAATTTAGCCTTAATTGTACAGCGTCCCAAAGAGGCTTATCTATAATTGCAGGAATGCCATTTTCAGCACGATAATCAAGATACTTATATACTCCAATATAACGTTCATTGCGCAGGATTCTATTAAACGAGCTTCGATTAAAAGGCTTCCCAGCAGAAGTTCTATATCCTTTTTCGTTTAACGATTTACAAATATCTGCGATAGATACTCCATTTGCATAAAGCTGAAAAATCTCTTTTATTATAGGTGCAGTTATAGGGTCAATAACATATTTTTTATTTTCAACCTTGTACCCTAGTGCAACACCGCCAACACTATTATGCTTTGCGGCGGTTTCTCTCATACCGCGAGAAACTTTTTGTGAAAGTTCAGCAGAATAGAACTCTGCCATACCCTCTAGTACAGATTCCAATATAATAGATTCAGGGCTATCGCTTAGATTTTCGGTTGCAGAGATAATTGCAACACCACATTTTTTTAGACGATATCTCGCCATAGCAAAATCGTAACGATCTCTGGCAAATCTATCAAGCTTATAGACTACAACAGCGTCAAAATTACCACTTTCTGCATCTTTTAGCATCTGGGCAAACTGAATGCGCTTGTCTGTGTTTTTGGATGCAGATAATGCACGGTCAATATAAGATTGTACAATGGCATAATTATTTCTTGTACAAAAGCTTTCGCAAACGTGCATTTGTCCTTCAATGGACTGCTCAGATTGAGCGTTGCTTGAATATCTTAAATATAAAACAACGCGAGTGATTTCTTTGCTCAAGAGATTATTAGAACCCCAACGCCATACGTCTTGATTCCGAAATCAAAGTGGCCTGAATTACGGTTTTCCCTTCAAATCCAAGCTTGTGATACAAAGCAAGGATTCTTTGATCATCCTCATCAAGTGTGCTAGAAGCGGTCTGCTCTACTGATACGGGAATACTTGTAAGACCCAATAAATAGTCAGTAGAAACATTAAAGAATTCTGCTAATTTTATAATTGAGGTAACACCCGGTTTACTTTTTCCATTCTCCCATTTCCAAATAGACCCGGAAGCAATTCCGATTTTTGATTCAAGATCCTTATTGGTAATTCCAGCGGAATTCTTTAATGCCAAGATACGCCTTATAATATCTTTTTCATCATACGCCATAAATAAATATCGTCCTTTCGTTTTGTTGGCAAAAAAGCTAATAATGTATTGACATTTAGCAATCATGCTACTATAATATAACCACAGAATAAAAAATATGTCAAGTGGGGATTCAAAATATAAACATTATAAGGAGATTTTTTGTATGCCTAAAGATTACGGCTATTTCGGGAAAGGTAGTACAGGCTATGCCCATTATAACCAGTCATTCAAAAGCAATTATAGCGGAAACAATGGCGGAGATGATGGAGGTTGCTTAAAGCTCTTTATTGGTGCTGCACTGCTGCTATATATTATCTTGAACATCTTTTTTGCATCCTGATTTTATAGGCTTATATTCAAAAAGGACATGACAATGGAAAAGCTTTATACAAAATATGATTCTTGGAGCACTCTTATTGATTCTCTACATAATGTCTTTGTTGATTTGAAATTCAAACAAGAAGATTGGGAAGACCTATATAGTGATAGAGAATCTAACGAGCCACAGTATGACAGCCAAATTGATCGTTGGCAGGAATCGCTAGATCGCCTTGAAGAAAAAATCAGTGCGTTAGAAGATATCAATGATGACTTTGAAACGTTCTTTGATAAATATGAATCGCAAGATGACAGAGATTCTATACTAGGTACTTTCCCATATGATTTTGATAGTAAAGAACTTTACCGGATTATTGACGCATATGTGGCATTTTCAAATCAATATCGTGGAATCACTCCTTATACTAAAACTCTCTTGAAATACAAAAAGTATGCCGAGCACTTGGTGTCAAGATCTAGTGCTTTGGAAAAATCATACAACTCATTAAAACAGCTATTTACAAAAAAGTTAGAAGAAAAAGGTCAAAAACAAGAAACAGACTAATTGATCGTCAAAAGGCAAAAAAAGATAGGGATACCAAATGAATGGTATCCCTATCTTTTTACGTGTTAGGCGGCAACTTTATCTTTTTCGTTGCCCTCAATATATTCACGAATCTTTTCATTTTGCTCAATCTGCTCTCGCATCCAAACCAGAGCAATATCAACAAGCTGGCTAAACTTTTCAAATGTCATATACTTTGCAATCCACGGGAAGGCAATGACTGCACTTTCATACACAGCGCGAAGCTTTAGCTGGCCGGTGCCAGACTGAAACTGTTTTTCTGCCTCCACAACAGCAATCTTTAGCCATTCCATCAAATTTTCAATTTGTTTTGCCGTAGGCATGTGAATAAACCTAATAATAGAGCAAGTCACAAAAATGATAGCAACAAGCGCAAAAACAATCAAAAACCAATTTTCAGCGATAAAATTAACAACGTACATACGTTCATTTTCTCCTAATAAAATTTATATTTTATTACTCGCCACCGCGGTCATCAACACCAAGTGATGGCTCATTGGGATCAACCTCAATATTGTCTGGATTGCCGTATTTATACTGGAAAGATCCCTTTACACCATCCATGATGGTTTCACTAATCTTTAAAGATCCGGTAATACCAAGTAGTCCCAAAAACAGATCAACAGTCTTATCATAAATCTCTGGACTTACTGATTCGCCAACGTGCCAGAATTCCCAAAAGGTATATCCAACAATAATAAAAAGAGCCAAGTACAAAACAGTTGTTACCATTTTCTGATAACGAGGCTTTTGCTTCTGGCTCTTTTCTTCTTTGTGGTAGGTGTTCTTTTTGGGCTTTTCAATATTTTCTTGTTTCATATCGTTTCGCCTAATTTTCATATATCATACAACCTTTACGGCTTCAAGAGCTTTCCCTGTTTCAAGAGATTAAGCATTCGAGTATTCTGAGCAGGTGTTCCTTTATAGCCAGTGATTCCATTCTTCGCAGCGATCTTTTCACGATAGCTGTAAGAGCTATCAATACCCAAAGAATTCAAAGCTGTAGCAATAGAGCCGCTATTCCCAGTATAAGCAGGGAAGTATACAGCAGACCCAGGCTTTACAAGCAAGCCTTTTTTCAGCAAAGCGACCATATTAAGGTTTTGCTGTGCAGTACCCCTATAACCAGTAATGCCATTGGCCTGGGCGATCTTTTCACGATAACTGTAAGAGCTATTTACTCCAATAGCGTTCAATGCGGTGATAATACTATTAGAAGTCCCAGTGTAAGCAGGGAAGTATGCAGTGGAATTAGAATTATTGGTGCTGCCCGCATTGTTGTTGGAGTTGCCACCTTCGGAATTGGGAAGCTTGATGGTTTTGCTGATTCTTACCCAAGTGTAACCACCAGTATCAAGAACCTTGCATTCAAGTCGCATCCAACAGATCTTATGCAAAGGCAGGGGATTATTGATTTCAAACGAGCCTCTACGATTAGAAATCTCATGCCAGCCTTTCCCGTCCCAAGGGCCTTCGCCAAACGTCATGTGACAATGACTACCAACGCCACCAGCATTACCTTCACTATAGCATACTTCACCTTGGCTAAATTTTGCACCAAGTCGAATTCCATGTGCCTGCATAAACGAAGTATCACAATGTGCCATCATAACAAATAGCATACCAGGCTTGTACACCTTGCCGTTCATGCACTTTACACGTTTGGTATTGGCAAACCAAGTGAAATTACATTTAGAACCGGCACTTCTGCCATTATAGATCCGCATAACCTCACAAGAAAACGGTGCGTAAACAGGAGATTTACCAGTGTCTTTACCAGCAAAATCATATGCAGTCTGATACAAATGGCTGTAAGCACTTGCCTTCACGCCATCTACTGTAAACCCTAGACCCTGGGTTACTCTCAGTGCGCTCATAGGAAACAAGCAATATTCATCAAAAGGTTCCTGATTTGCAGCAGGAGAAGTTGGAGTAACTACATTGGCATTTGGCTGATAATACAACCAGTTTTTGTCAAGACCATCGGAGCCATGCGTTGCACCATATTTACTAGCATAGCCTTCACTGGTAAACTGCCACATACAAATTTGGTTTTTGTGCTCAGTCATCCATTTACCATAAGTCCCGGTAGTCGGGAAGCTTTCAGTTCCGTCGAAATCCTTTTTGGTGCCATACCACTTATAATAGGCTACCCACAAGGGATAAGTAAAACGACTCAGATTTACATTCGCCATGATCCAGCTTGCAGAAGCATACAAGCAAGCGTGCAGGCCAGCACTTTCAATCATCTTGGCAGCCTCAATTAGCAGAGTGGTATTATCGCCAATACTAAGACCCATCGTTTGTTTGCTTTCAAGCTCTTGGTCAATACCAACCCAACTGTTACAGCCCTGTTCTTTGGCAATCGAAATCCAAGCATTTACCTGTTCTTTCATTACAGCCCTGGCTGTATCAAGATTGCTGTTGCATACACTTTTATAATGCCAAGTCCCGAATCCATAGCCGCCAAGCTTCAAACCAGCACTTTTTACAGCCTTCATGTAAATGTCAGCCTTTACATCTTTGCTCTTACCGTAAGCCAATCTGCACATTACTGTAGTAATGCCAGCGTTCTTACATTTTGCAGTATCAAAAGCAGTTTGGTGTCTGCTAATATCAATACATTTCTCCATCATTACTTCCTCCAATGCTTTTATAATCAAAATGGGCCACCGCCAAAATGGCAGTAGCCCATAGGATAATATTAAAAAATTAGCCAAACACAGCAATTCTCACGTTGGTATATGTATGACCATCCGTATAATAATAAATACGATATTTTTCGTAGCCATCGCATTCAACAATGCCAGCCTCAGACATACCTTGAGATGTTTTATTAAACACTTTTGTCCAACTACCATTCTTGTAACCGGAAATTTCAACAGTACAACTGTAGTTTTCGCCACCCCATACAACAGCACTATAACAGATCTTTCGCTTACCACCACCAGTAATACCTTCTACCGTTTTACTCTGGCTACTCGCTTCAAAGCCCTGCCACAGCTGAATCATCTGGGTGTTTCCCTGTGGGGCAGTACCCACCAACTGCAAACTACCTGTACCGCCAATACTCTGGCCGGAAACGATCTTACTAGAATCAATCTGTAAATATTTATACAGTACATCTTTCTTAACACGGATTTCTGGTGCCCAATCAGCATTATTAGAAAAATAAGCGCCTTCAGGAATTGCATTCAAAGAAAGATATCCAACACTGCTATCAGCACCTTCACCAACACCACCACAATATTGATACTGGCCGCGGTTTTCCATCGTACCAATCAGTTTCGTACCGTTTACCCAGGCCGTCTTACCTTTCAAAATGTTGGCAGCAGTTGCAGTACCTTCACTCTGCCCACTTAAAGCAGTAGCACGTACTTTACCACTACCGTTGTGGTATCCTTTGGGAATAGTGTAACTTCCGCCTGCATCAAGGGTAACACTTACAGCACCATTGTCCGGCATTGTACCAGACAAAGAAAGACCGTTTTTGCTTGTTGCATTATGGCCCTTTAAGATCTGATCTGCACTTGCATCGCCAAAACGTTCAGGAGGAACACCAATATAGCCATCTCCGCCAAGCCCAGCAACGTCATTTGGCCCGCCAAATGCACCATAAGGAGCCTGGAAACAAAAGCGCTGTACACCATCAGTATTGGTTGTAAAGTGAATAGAACCACCATATGGAGTAACACCAACACGTGGAAATTTACTAGAATTCAAACCAACAGTGTCATCTCCACCGCCAGCAACAGCACAATTAGGCAAAGTACCAGTTTTTACACCTTTACTGCTACCGGCATAAAAAGTCTTACCATTCAAAACCAGCCCCGAAGTTGCAGTGGCGGCGGCGATATCCGAGGATGCTGCACCGCCGCCGCCCTTAAAATTTATCTGAGAACCATCATAAATAAAAGTCACCCATCGCCCATTTACAATCACATTGCTACCAGCGTCACTCATGTTATCGGGGCCACACCATGCAGGGCAAGTATTGCCGTTGACAGTAATTTTATCTCCACTCTGGAACGTGGCAACACACTTGGCCTTGCCATTTGGTCCTTTGCCTTTGAAATTGTGGGTCTTGGTAGAAGAATTATAAGTATGAGTATAGGTAGAGAACATCAAGTCGTCAGCAAAAACCTGATCTTTCACATATGTCTCAATATCATCTTTGAACATTCGCTCAAGAGCCATAGTAGCATGTCGAATCTGATTGATAGTTAGTGCATTGATCTGCATCTTTTTCAGTGTTGGGTTGTTCTCCAAAAGCTGTTGGGCTGCACTATAATTCCCGTCTTCACAATATTGACGATATTGATTTGCCAGTGTAATACTATCTGCACTAACATCCGCCACATCTTCCCAACTATCAACACTTGCAGGGAAGTCTGTGTACTGCAAATCATTATACTTTCCGTTAGAACCAAGTTCTGCCATATTTTACTCTCCTTTTTTAGTAATGTATGGATAATAGGGGTAGAATTTCTGCATATTTACGCTCATTGTCCCACTGCCTAAATTGATTGTAATTTCTTTAGTAATATATTCCATTGGACTATGCTTTTCACCAGGCTTTCCAGACCTTGGGGTGTAACTGATTTTTTTATTTACATCAAGCCATGGAATCATAATCATTTCAAGTGTTTTTACATCTGTCAAACGGCAGCTCTTCCAATTCTCGTACTCTGCACGTTGTAGTCCTAAATCATCGTTTGGAATATTTTCAAAATCCCCACCACTAAGAACTGAATTACGTCGGCCTATCTTTTCGATAGAATAGGGGGAGTGATACATGCCAGTCGTGTCACTGGGATCATTTGTAGAAATATATTCTAGTACGTCACATGCTTCATCAATCTTAGCTTGCTCATAAGCATCGCCCGTTGGGGGATTATCGCTTAAAATGACCATAGCGTGTACCTGGCCCTGCCCAAGATACTGCATCCGTAAATTTTTATCAGCATCTTTATAACACTTTATAACGTAATACTTTTTGGCAGCCATTACACCAGCGTCAAGCTCAACATCATTTCCGTCTTTGTCAGTACCACTGTAAATTTTATATGGTCCAAAAGTGTTCTCGCCTTGAACCATTTTTACAGAACAGCCTTTGGCGTTTGTTTCTGGTGCAACAAAGCTAAAGCGCTTATTACTCTTTACCTTAAAGTTGGTCAATGCACTGTCATACGTTAATGTGTAACATCCATCTGCATAGCTTACATTTTCTGTATAATAATCACTGTCAATACTAGATCCCCAAACCTCAGTACAATTTCGTATCGTGGTTTCGTCAACGGTGGTATTTTCACTGATAATTAGAGGATCAATTACTTCATGATTCAAAATGACAGGATCGTCTTTACAGCTAGGAATTTCTTTGCAAACAAAGGTATCTCCATCAAAAAACATTTCATATGGATAATATAAATCTCGCAAGGTCGTAAGCATATTCCATACGGTTGCCCCCGTGCCAAATTCAAGATCGTAAGGAACTTTAGTCTTGTCATTTTCGGCCTCGGTATCATTTTGTGGGTAATCAATTAAATATTTTGTAATGCCTCCAAGTTTAAGCACTTCAATCATGGATTGTCGTATGTACCGGCCAGTTTTAATAATCGTCCCAAGTCCGGTAACTTGCCCACAAGTTGTATCATCCAATTTCCCTGTCAAATCAACACAGCTTAAACTTAAAGTGTTATTTGAAGTATCATATTGAAACCCGTTTTGAGTGGGAATAAATAACCCGACTTCATACCAATGAACAATTTTTGTCCTGACGTCCTCAATTCCAATAAAAACACGCAAATATTTGTTGGCCCAATCATAAACATTATAGGCTGTAACAGCACTTGTTTTAGCCAAGTGCATGTTGCAGGTAAACGTCCGCCGGGTGTCGCTATTAGCGCTAATAGTCAATGTTCCATTTGTAAGAACACCTTCCAAAGAATCAATCGTTCTAAAATCACTGTTAAGTAAATTGACCTTGGAATACAATTTTTTGTGCCGTTGATAAAGCAGGTTAATATCATCTTGTGTAGGTGTATCCATGCTCATCATCTCAGATGCAGATATCTTAATATCAGGACAATACTCTGCATCAACATTATTTTCCCGCAAAACAAGCATAGCCCAATCTTTGAATACACTTTCCAACTGTTCACAAATCTTATCAATATTTTTCATTAACTGCCCAAGGCTAATATTTGCAGTCGAAACAGTTTGTGTACCATCAGAGTTCATAAAGCTGATACCAAGCGCCGCCATTTCACGGTTTCTGTACTGGCGCACTGTATCAATATTGGTCATTTCAACTTTTGGCTCTACGTACTCGATACTCTTAACATAGGCAGGTGGAGTAACAACAACCGTGCTTTGTTTCCAGGCACTAAGCAAATTGTTATGTGCAACAAGCTGCTGTGCATAACCATTTCTTTCACAATTACTGCCAAGGATTTTCTCATTCAAATACTGAACAATGATTTTCTTGTTTCTTGCCTTAGCATTTGTACGGTCAGCAGTATCAAATGTTTCAAGCATCAAAGCAGGCTTCAAAGCACGCAAAAATGGGGATACACCATATTTCCGGCCTATATTGCCAATACGCAAAACACCAGTCATATCAACATCCAGTTTTGCGTAGGTGTCATTATTCTTGTATGCCTCATACACTTCAGGCGGATAGTTTGCTTCAACCTCTTCGTCTTGGGTATTAAAGAACAATGGCCGTCGTTTTTTGTCTTTCAGCATTGTTTTACTCAAAGCGTTTTTCAGCTTTTGTATGTTAATCAAAACAATGGGCCGCCCATTAGATGTATAATCACTAATTTCTGCAACGCCAAGAGGATAATAGTCAACAATCCAGTTTTCATCCTTGTGGCGCAAGCACATAATATAATTCCCTTCTGCAAAGGTAATAGGAATTGCAGTTCTTATAATTTTCTTGGCATCAATCTGTTCAAAGAAGTCATCAACAATGGCGCGTGCATTTTCAACAGCTTTTGTTTTATTTCTTTGCTCTGGATACTTTTTATAAGAACATTTGAATTCGGTATTTACATTTGCCTCGATTGCATCAAAGGTAATACCAATCAAATCATCTTTATTGATATACGTTTGGATACAAGCATTGATTGTCAATAGATTGTCAAGTGACGTCTGTGGATTCTTTGCCAATTCATCAATTCGATCAACAGTCAAAGTTTCAGAACTATTTTTATCACTCAAAAACGCACTAAACTGTTTATTCTCAGGATCGTAAGTTGCGACTACACTGCGCAGAATTTCATCCATTCTATTATTGGCAAGCTGATCTGCCGTTAAAATAACAGTTTCTTCATCTGGACTTGATGCAACTATTACATCAAAATTTTCATTATTTTCCATACCTGCATCACATCCTTAAAAATCAATACTTGTTATACAATTTGGCGGTAAAACATCATCACTTTCTGACCGCTGCCGCACAGTAGCATTTCGCCTAAGTTCAAATAGCCTATGAGCAAGCAAAATAGCAACATAGAATCGGTCATCGTGCATTTTGTTTTCAAGCTCTTTTGCCAGAGCATAAGTTACGGTGGTGTTTTCTGGGTTTGTTGATTTGTGGATAGAAGTAACCTCTGTTTTCATTAAATCAATATTTTGCCATGCGGCCTGTTCTTCAAGGCTTAATTCGTGGACATCCATTGTTTCTTGCCCAGTAGTTTTATCAACCCCTGTTACCACTTGAACAAAATCATTTCCATTCCATTCAAGAGGGAAGCGTATTACCCCCAAATCCATTAGGGTAATAAACTCTTCCACCATTTGTGTCCGGTATTTTTTGGGACTAATCAAACGCACTTTATCCACGGCATCGGGATAACGATCCGCATACCCCTCGTAAATGGGGTGCTTTGCATCAATTAGCCCACGGTGTTCATAACCTGACTTATCCTTCCAATTCGCCAGCAAATTATCAGCATAAGTAGAAGTACCACCACCACCAGCACCCTGATCAATACTAATTGTGTCTATAAATTCATAATCAGGTGCGTTGCCATTAAAACGTAAAATAATTTCACGCAGTTCTTCAATTTGTCTAGTGGAGTCAAGTTTATACTTTTTACGGCTTGCAGTGTCAACCATATTTTCTACAAACACAATATCCCCACACATACCAAAAGTATCATCTTTATAAAGTCGCATACAACCAACAATACTGTTATCAATCGTTCGTGCAGGGTCAAATGCCAGCGCATACTGGCTTTTGCCATCACCATAAACTTGTGGTAAAATATTGCGTTCATTTCGACGAATCGTTGCCCACTTTACAATTTGACCAGCACCACCATCCATTGTTGGACGATTATAGTATTCACGCATTGCCTTTTGCCTATTTACCTTCATAGCTGCGTCAACTTTATCCTGCGTCAGCAGGGGCTTGTATGGCTTTCCTTGCATATAAACCTTGATTGCAACGTCACAAATCATATCACAAGCAAAATAGTCTCTATCACCGGCAATCATACGCTTTGCAAAATTCTTATAATGCTTATAAAAAATCTTATCCATGTTATCCTGACTGGAAGCATAAACCAACTGCGTTGGCACACGCCGCGGCTCAGTATCAGGATTATAAGAATTACTGGTGTCAGTAACAAAGTCTGTATTCTGGGTTGCAAATGCTTCACAAACTGTGATCAATTCGTCTGCACAGAATGCGGCTTCATCAAAGAACACAAGGGTGGCACGCCTACTTCTTGCACTGTCGGGATTACTGTTCAGCGTAAAAATTTCACTGCCATTATAAAAAGCTACAGAATACCCAGCGGGATTATGGGAAAATCCAGTTTTGTTTGTAGGTGTTTTGACAGTCTCGTTTTCAGCGATATCCTTCAGGGAACGGATAGAAGCACTCGTCTTACCAATGCGGGTAACAATTTCCTCAATCTTAGTGAAGGTTTCTTTACTCTGATCACCAACGGAAGAAACAATATAAATCGCCTGGTTCTCATAAAGCAGTGCCTTCAATATCATGAAAATTGCACCAACAAAAGACTTACCAAAATTTCGGCTGCAGGCCCAAAGCACATGTTGTGCATTCCAGCTCTGTTCAAGCATGTATGCCTGGGCATCAAATAACTGGATACCAAGCAAATCACGGCACGCAATTACAGGATTTCGTCTGTAAAACGCAATGGTTTCGGCATCGCACTCACATGCATTGCGCTTAATATCCGTCATTACATATTTTCGGTTAGCCATCGTTTCCGTCCAACTGCTTCTTCAATTCTTCTACTTCAACCAAAGCTAACCGGTATTTTTCTTTGTATTCGTCACTTTCAGCCTGGAATTTATCAATCAAGCCTCTTTGGATATCAAAAACTTCTTTTTCATCGTTTTCATCAAAGAAGGTATTTTCCTTGATTGCTTTCAAACTCATATTGGCTGCCCATTGCGTGCCCTCTGAGCGCAGCTGATCATAGAAATTGGCCTCGGCCTTTTTGAAGTCCTTCTCTCTCAAATCTTTCATAAGGAAGGTCAATGTATTCCGGCCAGCAGCCTTATTGGAACGGTTCTTTACAGAGATTTCATTCTCTTTCGCAATTTTATCGTTACTTGCCACAAGCTTTGTCTTCATCTCATTCAGAACCTTAATATCATCCTTGGATGTAACAGGGTTCATCTTGGAGATTAAGAGATCATATTTTCGGATCTGGTTATTATTGTTTATAATCTGGATTACCTGTGACATCTTAAATGGGTCTTCTGCCAAATCATCATCAAGGTATTTAGAAAATTCACCAAACAAATATCTGCGGTCATCGCTATCATACCCATCAAATGGATCATGCCCCACAATTTTTATGACCTCATTTTTTACCCTAATTTCAGCAGCTGTCCACTTGTCTTCTTTCTGGTCACGGATATCAACTTCTGTTTTGTTTAACTCGTTGCTTACAAGGGTAGTGCTAAAATTTTGATATTGATACTGTTTGCCGTTAATAATTCTCAGGTATAGACCAGGACTGAATGTGTTATTGTTTGATATAATAGAATCAAACAAACTGTGGTAAAATGGAATATCCAACAGATGGCACATCAAAATGCAAGCGGTTTTTTCGCTACTATATCTGCGTGCGAATTCTTGAAATAGCTCATTTACACAATCTTTGCACAGCGGAGCATAGCAGTCGTTTGCCTTATATAGCGGAGAGTGCACAATCTTATAAAAATGACCAATCGGATTTTCGTATTCTTTAGAGCATCTTAAACATTTGTAAAGCTTTGCACTGGCCGTATCCGTTCCAGCTTCCAGTACCTTTGCTTTTCTAGCCATGCAAAAACCTCAACTTTCAAATAATAATGGCGGTCAGGATAGGATTTGAACCTACGGTTCCTTTGTATCGGAACACTCCCTTAGCAGGGGAGCGCAATCAGCCAAACTCTGCCACCTGACCAGAAAAATAAAAAGTCTGTCTCAAAATTCAAAAAGAGACAGACTAAAAACAAAATACCCGCCAGGTTGCGCATAAATGCAAATCACATCCATAGGCTCGGCGGGGATAGTCATAATATAGGCAAGGCGAAATACACCTTGCCTCAAAGGAGGTAAAATGATGGACGTTAAAGAACGTCCATGTTGGTTGCTGGCGCAGGAATCGAACCTACCTAATCCTGGGATATGAACCCAGGCAGTGCATCCAGCTCTTGTTGCCAACTATAAAACATAAGAAAAATAAATAGCGTGCCTGCCGTCCCTTGCAAACACGCTATAAAAGGGAGTTTGCCAACTAAATGTTGGCTGCCGCCGCCGCGGCAATTTAGTAAATATCAGCTAAAAGATAATGTCATTATTTCAAGCGGATGTTATAAGTAGCATCCTTGCCATCCTGATTAAAGATCATCATGGTCTGTCCAGCATTGGCATATAGACGGTGCTGGTTTGCATAACCATCAGTGCCACACAAGGCAGGCACAATAGTATTTTCGATACCAAGACTATCGAATTCTTCAATATGATGCTTGTCAGCTGTCACCGTATAGTCAATCGTTTCGTGGTATATTTTACTGAAAATAGTGTTCAGCGTGGCCCCGATATTTCTAATACTATCAAGATCACCATGTGTACAGCAAATATTGTACCCACAAACAGTTAGCTTAATAAATTCATAATACTCGCTGTCTTCAACACAGATATTACCAATGTTGGCAAAGCGTTCTTTCATCCACCAGCCAATCAGTTTTTCCATGTTATCAGCGTGTACACTATCGTTTTTATTCTGAATCGTCCGTAAATGGTTTCCGTATGTATGATATACGGTGGTATAAGGCACATAGCAGCTCATGCGATAAATAGCTTCTGCCATCAATTCAGATACATTCATCAGCTGGTCACATACAGCTTCTTCGCTTTCAACTCTTGCACTCACATGAATTCCGCCATGGCAAGCATCACCAAGGCAAACAACATGGAGCTTTTGTGGCTTATGCAACTTTAAGCGTTCAATCACTTTATTGGTCAGATCCTGTACGCGCTGTTTGCAAATCTTGGTATTATAACGATTAAATACATTGTCCGTTACCATTCCATAATGCCAGTCAGCCAAAAATACAACAGCTTCAACACCATCGGAAGTTTCAGTATATTTTTCTTCTGACAACAGGGGAGCAGTCTCACACAATTTTTCTGCGCATTTTGCAAGCACATCTTCCAAGTGTTCCGCCCGCGCTTCCTTAGCAGCAATTTTATTAAACTCACGCCGCTGATCATAAAATTTCTGAGCACTCTTTCTTAGCTCAAACTCTCGCTGCTCTACCTCTCGCATCCGATCATCAGCATCAACAAGCTTATTCTGATTGGCATTAAACAACTTTGTGAAAGCGGCAAAGTCTTTCCGGTATTTGCTTTCGCTATATTCGTACCCCAATTCACGATTACAAATATCTGCAACATCTTGCCATGTGCCAATCAAATCTTTGTCTTTGCTTACACGGTACTGAAATGCAATAGGATCTTCATCCCGCAAAATCTTATATTCCACGGGCATCAACAGTCATCCTCTTGATCGTTCATAGCAGGGAGTTCCTCAGTCTGCTGAATAGTGAAAGTAACACCCTCTACATTATGCCAATCTCTCAGTATATCGCCAAGACGGTAAACCTTAGTATCGTCTTTCCCAAACTCAGTAATCGTATGGTCATCCATATTGATCACTGCATTCTTAAAGCTAACGGCCTTTTTTACCTGTGCCACAATTACATTACCTCCTGTGCACCATAATAACGCTTTCTACGTTCAGTTTCTTTACGAATCTCATTAAGGGCATTTACAGCCTGCAGATTGTTGGGCAGCAAACACAGGTATCGGGCACTCTCTTCCAGATATCGCTTGTTCTTGGTTTTGGCAATACATGCACACGGATAATGCTTTCGTACAATTTTGGCTTCGTTTACGGTAATTTCAATCACGGATTTTGTTCATCCTTTTCAATAATATTAGGGGAGTAAAGAATTGTCTTGTCCTTATCCCCCCATATTATCGCAGAGACAACTTTTTCAAAATGCTGATTTTTAATCGTTGTATCGCTTGAAAATGGCAATTTTTTGAATTTCTATTTCAAACCTTTTTACTTTTTCTTTCAGTTGTCTTTTCGATGTTTACCAATCGGGCACATTTATGGCAATATTTCTTACGGTTTCCCGTCTTTTTTATATATTTCCCGCAGCGGACACAAGGAACATAGCTTTCACCACAAAACATTTCCCATTGTGCTCCAATGTCATCAAAACTCTTTACAAACAGAACAGGAGTAGATTCATTGTCTACAATCAAAACCTGTACATTCAAATTATCAATAGCACGGCTAAATCCAAGATATCCAAGTTTATGTAGCTCATGGAGCATTAGATCCCGATTGTATTCACTCAGCTTTACATCAGCAAGTCTAAATACATCCTTGTCATCAGTACCTACCCAGTAGTTTGTTTTTTCATTTACCAAATAGTTGAACTTGGCAATACACAGGTAAGCAAACATTACCCGGCGCATACGCTTTGCTGGCAAGGCACAAATCTTTTCAATTTCATTTTCAGTAACAGAAATCCCATCAACACATACAATAGGATGCTTTTCTGCATACGAAATACTCTTATCAACCATTTCCCGGCAAAGTACTGCATTGTACCCCGGACAATTAGCCAGCATAAACATGTTAATCTTGTCGTATACATCCTTACGGTTGTATCCTTGGTGAAAATAATATTTTGCCAAATAGGTTGGGACCTGGCGCGTCATGTCATATCCCAACCCTTTCTTTTCAATCAAATCTTCAACAAGCTCAATTTCATTCATCACCAGTTTCATTATGTACAGCCTCATTCATATCAACAGCAATAGTCTTATATCGATCTCCGCAATATGCAACATCCCCGGCGGGATCTTTTACAATTACATAAATTTTATTGCCATGTTTATTGAGTAGATAATTTACAATCTTGTCCCCAAACAATTTCCAAATCAACTCACGGGAAGCGTTGCTACGTTTGCAAACATCAATTAAAATATCATAGAGCATATCGTCATCAGAACACTTTTCAAGCAATTCGCGGCGCAGCTCATCAAGATACATTGCATAATGTCTGGAATAATCATAATCGCTGTTTGTACTTACTTTACTGGTGGCGAGTTCTTTTTGCTTTCGCTTGGCACAATCAACAGCTTCCAAGAATACCTTTCTTGTAGCATAGTAAGTAGAAAGACTATACTCTTTACCACTCTTGATGGCATCATAATCAAGCACATCATCATGGCGCAGGTGTTTCAAATACCCATCCATTTCTTCTTCAATCATCCAGCAGATCCGGTTCATTGTACACAAGTTCATACCAACTGGATTCTTGAACAAGTAATACTGGATGAAAGTGTTTTCATATTCTGTACGTTCTTCTTCTGGCTTTGCCAAAATATCCTGGGCGTCATCACTCATTTCCCGTACTGTTTTGCGGCGGATGGCATTCATATATTTCTTATATCCACGGATCTGTTCAGGGTAAATATAGCTCATGAAGTATGGTTTCTTGTTTGCCAATATCCGCATGTTAAACTGCTTGTCAGCAATAGTGTCGGGATCATCACCATCTTCAATTTTGCAAGCAGAGTAATCGTACCAACTTTTTGGCATGGGCTTGGACTTAACCCCTTTTATCCGGTCTATAGAGTTCTGTTGGAATAACTGGCCGCAGCAGATCCGATATTCAAGAGTTTCAAATTCTCGGCTACCCACTTCAAAACGACTTTGTACATCAAACATTGTAGTGATTCTATTTGTAATTTTACCAATCGAGTCTCCAAATCCATTCATGTTAGATTCTACAAAATCATCTTCAGAAGGAACTTTCTTTTCCCCCTTCTTTTGGATGCACAAAATGGGTGGTGTGGCTCTAGTATTTTCCAAAAGTACGCGGTTGTCTGTACTGAACATTAAGTCGCCATCAAAGTCGGCTCCATTCAGCGCAGCGCAAGTATTGTCCCAGGCATTCAAAATAGATACTGTCTTCATATATCTGTACCAATACTGGCATTCATCGCTTTTATTTACAGCCATCACCCGGATGTTATTATGGCAGCTCATAGGGGCACGATAACACACAACCTTGTCAACGCCACAGTCAATCCAATATTTGCTGTAAAACTGCCCGGCGGTTAATAGCCCCGTAACCTCCAAACCATACATGCTTTGGCACAGTGCATATGGATCACCACTCAATACTTGGAAATTGCCGTGTACTTTCAAAACACCAGTCTTTGCTCTGTCAATCTTCTTGCGAAGCATCCGATAAATATGTTCTTGGACATAACGGTCATTGATTAGTTCTGGTTCAATCATCAAGGCTTTGACATAATCATCTGCCAACCCTTTAATGTATCCAGGCTCTGCCCGCATCCGCGGCCCACGCAAGAACAATATGGCATCTTCCCAATTCCCTCCGAGAACAGCCTTAAATTCATCAACAGTCGGTTTTATCAATTCTCGGATCTGCTCATCTGTCAAGCGGTAGCTCTGGATGAACTGGTAATTCAAATTGCGTTCATTCTCCAGTTCCAATTCACAGGTCTTTGTTACGGCAAATGTGTATCCATTTTCATGGCAGTTATCCATGTAGTCTTCCAGACTGTCATAAGAATCCCACAGCTTTAACATAGAGGTGGTGAGAACTAACTGAACACGGTGGATATCTCGCCAAGTGCCCCAGGCATCAAGGACCATATTCTTCTTGGCAACCTTCTTGGCAAACTCACGGAAAGGGAAGGGGAAAACCATCCCCTTGCAAAAAGCATTACGAATGCAGCAGCCACTCATAGTCTTTTCAAGCTGTAAGTCTTCACTCCATTGCTGTGCAAGTTCATAACTCATCAGCCCAAAACCATCACTGGCATTTAGTTCACAATCATAATCCTTGATGTGGGTCATTTCAGGCTCGCCATCGTTACTGTCATCAATCAAGATCACATCGTCCTTGAAGTGAGTCAGACAATCATTTACAACCAAGATACCATCCGGCTCTGTTACAGGAATGGATGCAGAACAAGTCAACGCACGGTAGGCTTCCAACTTAGCGGGAATAAATTCTTGGTCAGGGTTCCGGCCATTGTTAATCCGTTTGCGTAATTCATTTACCAACCGGCTGTTTACAAATACGATGGTATTGTTTTTTACACCACCCGTGGTCCCAAGAAGGCGTTCATAACGTACACCGTTTATGTAAAAACCTTTGCGGGCACGGCGGTAATCTCTTTTATTGTGGATCACCACCGTTACATAATCAGGCTTAAACTGTATTTTATCTAACTGCTGATATAACTGACGGATCTCCCGTCTATTTTCGGGGGAATTCTCTTCATGCCGCAAATCCTTGATCCGCCGCTTCACAGCTTTTGCTTTGGCTTCCTGATTTACCATATTGTTCAAGGCATCAATCCAGCGTAACTGCTGGCTGCTGGCAAGCGGGACAATCTCTTCATTGCGGCGGGCTTCTTCAAGTGGCAAGGTTAAATTCCATTTTGCTTCCGCCAGCCGTTGGCTGTTAATCTTATAAATAAAAATCTGGCATGTCTGCTGCTTAGGCAACGCTCACGCCTCCCCACATTCCCGGCGATAACGCTGCGGCTGTGTCAGCGTTCCACGAGCAGGGTATCTTCTAAAGCTCATTTCATTCCAGGCACTTTGTGCCGTCTTGGTGGTATGGCGCTTTTCAAAGTTGTCGCAACCCATCCGCATTTCACCATTTACCCCTGTACAAGCATCGCGGTAACGGCAATCAACACAGACATATTTCTTATAAAATTCTTCCAGCAGGTTATGTTCTTCGTACCAAGCACGGGTGGCTTCCAAGTTCTTGTTCATTGGATAAACTCCTTTTGATCTTCATATAGCTGATATTGTTTTTCATAATCGTCAAATCCTTTCTGCTCTTATATGGGAACTTCTGGCTTAACGGGATCAAATAAGATTCTCCCGTATAGGGTATTACGGCGGCATATAATCATCTCCTTGCATGATAGTTGGACTGTTAGTCAAGTGCATCTTTGCTTGAGCAAAAAAATTTTTAAGCGGATGCTTTCTTACTCTTTTTGGTTCCATCTTTGTCAAGACGATATTTGGAACAAAAATCTTCGTAAATTGCCTGCCCAGATGCAAGAACACGTTCTTTGTTATAATATTGCCCAAGAACGTTTGATGGATAATTGGCATACTGGTTAATGTTTTTCCCCATATGATATACGGCAAGAACTTTGTAAGTTTCAAGAACGCGAATATAATCTTGAACTGTCATAATACTCAAATTTGTTTTTTCCGCAATCGTATCTAAAGAGTATGTACATAAACCAGTTTTGTAAACAATCAAAGATGAAAGTTTAATATAAAAATACAATACTCTCACTTTCATGATTTCTGAAAGCCCAAATGCTGTAAAGATTTTCTTACAGGCAGAAACGGGGACCAACGTATATCTCTCATTTTCCCAATTATCTTTTGCCTTACTATCCTTTTCCCAAACAATCCCAATGTTGTAAACATGGCGAAATGGTTCTTTACTTGAAGTAAGCTCGTAGGGTATATACCCATTCTCAGAAATACGCTTCATGCTAAGCCGCAATTCTCTTATAAAGCTTTGAGAAACATCATTAAGTCCAACACCAAAGGAAAAGGAAGAAATAGAATCAGCGGTTGCATATAGGCGGCCAAAGAAATGAGGGTTTCCGGCCATCAATTTCATAGAGACATAAACAAAAGCATCCATAGCAGTCAAATGATTGTCATAAGCTTCATTGAAATCGTTGTTATACACTAGGATATAAGCTTCTTTTTCGGGAGTGTCTTTCATAGAATTGAACCTTTCTTGCTTAAATAATAAATTGTATCACATATACCAAGAGAATATATATATTTATTACCACCTTGGTAATAAAAAACATAATAGAACAGAGTTAAAAACTTGCAAGAATATAAATAAAAAGAGAAAATAATAGATACGTATTCCCGCAAATCAAAAAATCAAAAAACGAAGAAATACAATAAAAGGGACTATAAATATGCAATCTGTAATCAGCGATCCCGCAAAATGTATTAGTTGAGTTCACCTTTGCTCTATAGTAGCATGGTGAGAATAAAAAAGCAAGGTTTTAAAGACACTTTTAAAAATAAAATACTACAGTAGTTCTTCGTTGGCTAACGCCAACTTCAGAACTAGAACCGTCAACCTCCATTGCACTCATACCTCGCTAACGCTCGGTATTCGACAATGGAGCTTTTCCCGGCTATCGCCGGGAAGGGGGCTAACGCCCCCATCTGAAACAGAATTTTGCCCCAAAAATCGGTTTTCCAAATAATGAACGATAATTCGTTATTTATTGCAAATTGCCGCTGCAAGCAACCCAAAAATGGCTTTATAAATTCTTATATCTGTGATTCCTTCGGAGAAATACACGATATAACGATACTATTTTGCTTGATTTATGACCATATATGACTGTATTTGGGATCTGGATTGTAGCAGCGATAGCTTCAACGTTTACTTTTCCATTGAAATTGACGGATTTGACAAAATTGTAATTCATAGAAAATGCTAAAAATATTACGTTAATGCGTTATTTAATTATATGGTTTATAATTGATAGATGCTTACTTTTCCGAAAAAATAAAATCAACGTTCCGAAGCATTTACCGAAAACTTAATTTCGAGAAAATTACATAAGAGCGTTGATTATTGAAAATTAAGTATTGAATTGCTAAAAGGATTGGAAAAAGCTATTTTGGGAATGCGATCCGGTGAGGAAATGCTGTCCAGAGAGGGAAGTGAAGCAATAATGATTTAAGCTTAATCTGTATTCTGTGAGAAAATTTACTGATTTATGCTGATATGATTGCGGGCTATTTGAAATAGAAATGAGGGAAAATGAGGATTAAAGGGAAGTGAATTGGAGATGGATTGGGGATGAAAGAAGGAAAATGATAGGGATTAGAGAGAAAATCAGAAAAGGAATTAAAGGAAATTATAACGTTAATGCGATTTATTTCATGGGATGGGAAAGGGACTTGGAAGAAGATTTGGGTTACGGAAAGTGTATCACGAGAGGATGAGTGATATAGTCTTACCCCTGGAAATTCTGCGGTCTGGATGCAATGAAAAAATGAAAAACAACCCCGGTATAAATACCGCATTATACCAAAAAGCGGTATTCATATCGGGGTAAAATATAGTATTGTTTATTAGTTTATAGGTGGATCTACAGAGCATAGGGCCGAGCATCAATATATTTGTTTGAATTCAAACAGTTTCAATTCAAACTGTTATTTCTTTAACATAGTTCGGTCTGATGTAAAGTAATTTTACTTTACAGTTACAGAAATCTGTAATATTACAGAATTTATTTCAGATCCCCTGCAGATCCCCTGCAGATCCGCTGCAGGGGATAGAATCATTTTTTCCGCGCCTTATAATGTATTATATATAATATATAAATATAAATATATAATATATAAATATTATAATACTTTATAAGCAAAAAACCAGGATAGAAACAGGGGACACACCTATATATTGCTATTCATTATCAAATTCACTAGAATATGTTGTATCTATCATATTTTTTAGCACTTGTGCTTTACTACATCCGCGCTTTTCTGCAATTTTATTCAATTTATCATTGTACCCTTTTGGTAAATGCGCTTGTATAGTTTCTGTTTTTTCAGCGATATATCGAGAATTTGCAGCCTTCCGTGCCGGGGTCAATGCACGTTTACCCATAATGTATACTATTTATCTCCTTTTGCTATCGAAACAAAAGGACATGTATTCATATCCATTACACACAATATTTTACACATTATCGTTGTTTTTTTAGTTTTTCCAAGTTGCGTGTTTTGTGCATGTACATGAATACATATCCCTGCTATACTATAGCCATAGTCGCGGGAACAACAACAAAAAGTTATTCACCGCGATTAAATCCAAAAAATCCCGCGCTTGCTTCCATCAAACACGGGATATAGAAAAGAGGTGTAAAAAAGTAAATGTTTGTGGACGGCGACTATTTTGAGGTCGACGGCGTTACATATGTTAGCTATGACGAAGCTATAGAATGCGGCGCTATTTGATGACTCCAGAATAGGGAAAACAGATACTGCTTGTACATGTGCATGCAAGTCTGTGCCTGTTTACAACCTCTTTACTATACAAAAAATATTTTTTTCAAAAAGTATTGACAACGCGAAAACACGGTGCTATACTGCAGCTATAATCACAACGCGAAAATACGTTGTGCACAATCATCCAAAGAAAAGCCAATACCATGTGCCAATTTAACCATTGTTTCAAACCCTGGTTTAGTGTAGCGTCCTTGTTCATATCCCTGATATTGTGTTTCAGGCATACCGCATAATTTGGCCGCCTGTTTTTGCGTCAATCCTTTTTCAATTCGTGATTCTTTTAAGTATTCCCCAAAAGTCATTTTTTCACCCTTAAAAAATATGGCCCCATTTTGCAAGCGTCCACGTCGCGGGGCTGGATATATGGAATTATTCCATATAACTAATTGCAAAGTTGTTTCAACGCCGCCGGGTGCGTCCCCCTGTTATGCTATTAGCGGGGTAAACTTTGGTTACTTGCTTTTGCAAGTAAAGCACTTTGAAAATTGAATACTAGATAGCAAGTTAAAAGTTTGATTCTTTCTATTGCGTTCATCGTGGTATAAAGAGTTAGCAAGTCAATGCGTTCATCGCGTTGCGCTCAAACTTTAACTTGATATCGTGCCGTTTTGGTAAAAGCCTTAAAGTGTTGTAAATAGCCTATACAACACCGTGACAATTTAAGATTTTTACCATATAGTGCGGCGTCCCGAAAAAAGCGTTGCAATAGCAAGCGCTGGCCTGCAGGGAAGTAAGGGATGATTTGAATGGTTGTTCTGCAAGATTATCCCCGAAATAGAAATTTTCCGTGAAAGCGGAAAAGGGACACAAAACAGCTTCATTGCGCCACAGGTCAAAACTATTGCATGTACTACCTTTTTGCATTCTGCGAATTGGTAAAAGAGTCTTAACGCTGAAATGGGAACAAAAACACTTGACTGTACATTTTGTTGGATACAGGTAAAACAATCAAAAAACGATATTTAGTTTTGATTGCAAGTGTTTTAACGTTTTGAAACTTTCCGGTAACACATTTTGTTGGATGTTATCAAAAGGTTTTGATGGTACATAGTTGGATACTACCAACACATTTCAAAACTAGCGTGAGTATTGGACGAATAAACTACCAATATTCTATCTTTCAGTACGGATTTGAGTGCATAACACAAGATGTTTTAATTATGGCTCTACCAAAGCCATATGCAAGCGCACAAAAGATTAAACCCTTTTGTGCGTTTATCTACACAAGTAAAGTATACCACAAAATGCTTTACTTGTAAAGATAAGCGCACAAAAAACGCTTGTAAAAAAAATCAAAACAAAAAATCTGGAGGTAAAAACCATGAAAAACGTTATCAATGAAAACATTCTGTCCGCTGTCATCGCATTTGCCACTAACGGCGAAAATTCTTTCTCTAGCTTGTCCGCCGCTGACCTGGAAACGGTCAACAACTTGACCGGAGAAGACCTGGCAGCCATTCGCAATGCTGACCCGCGCACCGGCAAGTATTGCGAAACCCGCCTGAAGGCATTGCGGATTAAAGCCCGCAATGAAAAGGCCGCTGAACTTTTGGGTATGGCCCGCGGCCCCATGTTTACGGAATTCATCCAGAACCCCGCGTACACTTTCCCGGTTCTTGCTGTTGACAAGGATACCGGGAAATGGGTTTCCCGCGATTCTTCCCGCACTCTTTCTTTCCTGGAGCTGGATAAGGCTTTCCAGCTGCGTGAATCCAAGGAAACGGATTCCAACGGCAACCCTCTGCCCAACAAAACTGTAACCCTTGGCAGTGATTCCAAGTGGGAACTCTTCTTGGGTATGTTCCTGGATAATCTCCAGCTGAACAACGCCCAAAACAACACCCTGCAGGCTCTGAAGCCCACCGCAACGTATTGCGGCGAAAAAGCAAAAGCCGAATATGGCTTTGACGGCTGCGGCAAGGAAAAGCTGAAGGCACAGCTGCGTGCCCTGGTTGCCGCAATCATCCCGGAAGAACTCGTTCCGGCTATGAGCAAAGCAGATGTTGGCTATCTGCTTACCGCTGTATCCTCTGTAAAAGAGGATTCTGACCACACCGGCAAGGTCATCGTGATGACTGAAAAGAAACTTCTCCAGTCCATTTTCGTGACGGTGAAAACCCGCACTAACAATGGCAACTATGCAACGGAATCCAAGGCCGCCGTTTACAAGACTGAAAAGGAATAAGTCTTGCAAGCGTTCCCGGTATCCCGATTTGACAAGCCTGGAGTTGGTGGGCCAGGGGAAGAAAGCAGCCCACCGCCATTTTCCAAAGGAACTTTTATCGTAAACAATGAAATGAGGTATAACTATGTTTGAAATGAAATTGTTTGAAGTCCGTTTCCAGCTTTCCAGTGGTGCCCTGTTTAAGAGCATTGTTCCCGCGTATTCAAATGGCGGCGCGGAAAACAGGGTTCTTGACTTGCTACGTGACCGCTGCAAGCGTGCCCTGGCTTTTGATTCTGAAAATGAATCCATCGCTGAAACCCTGTATCCCAACGCACAAGCCATTGATTGCACCCGGATTGCCACGCTGTAAGCCCAGAGTTAGCAGGCTGGGGGAAGAAAAGTATCCTGCTACCATGACGGCGCAAGCTGTCAAAATGATATCATACTTGAGTAATAAACGCAAGTATGATATAATACAATAAACGGAAATCGATCCAATGAAATAATCTCCGTTTCCGGGGATGATCTGGAGGTGAATTCTATGCTGAAAACTGTGGCCGATTTTCTGGCCGCTGGTTATGACCAAAAGGCTGCAGAATACTTTGCCGCCGGGCCAAAAACTCTTCTGGACGCTTTTCCCCTTACGGACTATAGGCTTTTGCTTACCTATGAGGGCGGGGAAAAGCGGATCTATAATGTAAAACCGCTGATTCAACCCGGAACGGTGTTTGAATTCTTGACTGACCCGGAAGCTTTTCTTCGCGTTTACGTGGATGAAACACATTCCGTATGCTGGGACAAAAACCCGGCATTGGACAGTAATGTATTTTGGACAAATCGCGTTGATCTTGATCTAGATACTTGCTATATTGACAGTAAACCGGCTGCAAATCAGCAACCGGCATGATTGATTTGGAATGATTAGAAGGGAAGTGAATTTGTTGCCAGAACTTTGCCGTTTTTACGGCATTGTACTGAAAATGATTTTCAGCGACAATGACCAGCACCACAAGCCGCATTTCCATGTGTATTATAATGGCTATGAAGCCTCTATCGGTATTGATGGGGAACTTTTGGCCGGTTCTCTTCCTGTAAAACAGCTTAAGCTTGTACAAGCCTGGGCTGTCATTCATGAAGATGAACTGTATCAGGCATGGAACAACGCTGTGCGGAATATTCCGTTCAGTAAGATTGATCCTTTGAAGTAAAGGAGGGGTTCAATGTATATCATTGACGACATTGCATATGCAAACGATTCGCACCCGCAAATTAAAGTGTGTGGTGTGCGTCCTTTGGCAAATCATCATTTGTGGCTCCGGTTTAATGATGGAACCGCAAAAGAGTTTGATTTTACCCCGCTCTTGAACGAACCAGCGTTCCGACCATTGCAAGACGTTGCTGTGTTTAACCAAGTGTATATTGACTTTGGCACAGTGGCATGGAATGATGGTGAAATTGATATCGGCCCTGATTATCTGTATAACAACGGTATTACGGTTGATTCCGTAAAACCCGCATGATTGATTTTGATTGAAAAGGAAGGTGTTTGCTTTGGACAAAAATGAAATTGAGATGTTACGGCAGATGATTCATGAAGAAGTGAATTCTGCTGTCGCTGCAAGTGAAGCTCGTATGACCGCCGCTATTGAAGCGTCTGAACTTCGCACACATCAGGCTATGGAATCCGCAATTCATGGCAGCGAAACCCGCATGATGACATATATTGAAAGTCATGTGGAAAAGAAGCTTGACATGACCATTGAAGCCGTCAATGCAACCAATGAACGGATTGACCGCTTGACCGACCGTGTTGACGATCTGAGTGAAACCGCCCTTGCACACACTTTGTATATTGTCAAGGGTGCAAGCGGTAAAAACCCGTCTCAAGCCCAGTAATCTAAGTAAACCGAATACTAGATCCGCCGCGTCCTGAAATTATTCAGGGCGCTATTTTTATGCCCAAAAATAGGGCAGGAAGGAAACGAAAATGGCTAAAATCCTTGTGAAAATCATTAAAATGGCGCTGTTTGCTGCCATAATCCCAAGCGTTATTTGTGGCCTGCCTGCCCTTGTAAACGCTTTTCCGGTAGTAACCGGAATCCTGGCCGTTCTGGCCCTGGCTCTTTGCGTTTTGAATGAAATTAAGGTGCAAAGCAAATCCTAACAACTGAAGTGGAGGTAAAACGAAAATGTCTGTGCTTGTAATGTCTGAGGAAGCTCACGCAACCCTTGCCGAAGTTATCCGCACGGTATTGGATGAAGGATATAACTTCTTTGGTTTTGAGGCCCCGCAAAGCCTCTATGATGCACTGGATGACTGCGAATTTGAAGACATTCGCGGTTGCTACTCTTCTGCCAAAATTTACCGGAAATTGTATACCTTGAATATTAAGGCGTATGACAACCGGTACAAGATTGAAGAAGATGATCCCATTGTTCCCAAGATGCCGGATGTTCCGCCTTTGGTTCAGATCCGGCAGTATGGCAGCGGCCACGATCATCCCCGCAACTGGCACTATAAACTTGTAAAACTTTTGGATTGTCTGATTTATCAGTGTTCCGATAAGCCTACCGCGGTAGATCCGCTTTACCTGGCTTTGGTGGATTTTGATAGGGTTGTTAAGTCGTTCATCGTTACGAATAACGATGTGTATGATAACGCGCCTTGGGGCAGTATCTGACAATGTAATATGTATAAGATTGCATGTACTTTTGCGTGAAACAAAAGTACATATTTTTTTACAAAATGAAGTGATAAATATATCACATGAAAGAAACCGGGAGGAAACAAAAATGAATGCAAACAAGCCGTATGAATTCCACATGTCTGATTTGTTTACCTTGCAGCACACAGACAGGCTTGATGGCGGTGGAACCTTTGAGAGTCTGCTTTACACTATGGCGGAAGAAATGGGGTTTGTGACCCGGTTCCGCGGTGACTTTGCACTAGATGTTGCAAGGCTTCAGGAAGAAGGAAACAAAGCGGCGTTTACCGGTTCTTGGATCTGGATCACTCGCCGGAATGGTACACACTTGTTTACCGTTCCAAAGGAATCCAGTGAGATCAAGTTGTTTGAAGATTATGTCAGCGAAATTCTGAATGCTTTTGAGGCGAAAAAAATCCGGGTGTTTCTGATTACAAAAGGAGCTGGCACAGAGGGAAAAGAAGATGAAGATCACGTCTGGCAGCTTTCCCGTTATGAAATTCCGGATATTCCTACGGGGTATCTTTATGATGACCTGTTGGAAACAACAGCGCAGATTGATGCCATGAATCAGGCACTTTCTGGCACTAAGTATATCGTTGAAAACACTAAGGGCATGGAAATCAGCCCTGAAGAACGTTTTCCGGTTGAAACCCGAAGCATGGAGATTGCCCTGCAGGAGATGGTTAAAACCGCAAACGAAGTGCTTGCTGCACTGTCAAAATCTCATTGGGAACAGAATAGGAAGGAAGCAAAATGACAATCAACCAGATTGAAAACCGCCGGGTAAAAATCAGTGCTCATTCTATTACCGTTAAGAATGAGAATGACAAAACATGCGGTATCGTTCATGCGGATCGGCTGGCAGATTGCCCAATGCGGGTTATATATGACCATTGGAAGACTTTGCGCCAGGCTGGTTTGTGGGGAACTCCAGAATACCACAATGTGGTTTTGTACGAAAACAAGCTGTATCTTCTGTACAGCACATGGGTGGAAGACTTTTTGGAAAAGTATCCAAGCAAAGCTCTTACGGCTCTTGACGTTGATTCCCGGTACGAAAAGCGCCAGGAACAAATCATGTATGCACAAACTGCCGGGATTGAAGTCATTAGTTGCTTGATCCTCAAGTGAAACAAAAGTCCATAAAATGCAATTTCTATTTCAAACCAGGAGGGAAAATAATGTACCGTGAAGTGAATTTCTTTGAAGACAATGGTGGCGGTTTGTCCGCTGTCGTAAAGGAAAACGACAAGGTTGTCAAGGTCTTAACCGGCTTTGAATATGGCAATTTTAATACGGGCGATTTTATTGACGACGCTGCCAATGGTTTTCCAAACGCTGACGAGTTTGACCCCAATGATTGGAATGGCCTGACGTTGGAAAAGGCAGCAGAAGAAGTTTCCAATCATTGTATTGGAATTGATTTGATTGCCACGGTGGGCAGAAATTGCAGATCCAAGTCCGTTACATTGTATCCCGATGATATGGGATATGCAGGACGAAAGCTTTTTGGCCTGCTGCGTGAAGAAGAATAGGAGGAAATCGAATGAAAACGTTATACTTTGAGGGTGCTGGTTGCTTCAATGTCAATGAATATCTTGATCCTGAGTTTCGTGGGAATCCTCGCATTCGCACAGCATTCCGAAATGATAAGGGTGCAGCGATTTATCTTGAACTGATCTGCGGTGCAAATTATTATTTCAAGAACCTTTTTGTAGATGCCTGTTATTACATCAAAGGGGATAATGATTGCAACAAACATCGCCTGGGCATTGATCGCCATGGTGCAGCGACGATGTATACAACGAATGGAATTTTGTGCCTTCTTAATAAGATTGGTGCAACATTTGATGCTATTGAAGTTCTACCGCCACTGTCAGGGTATAAAGTCTTTTCGGATAGGCCCACAAACAACAGAATGGCTAGTGACAGATCGGTAGCAGGGTATAACTTTGGCGATGAATTTGTTCCAGATTGGGATGAAATTCACAAGCGTGAAATGGTTTATGAACTTCTGTGTGAAAGTGAACATCGGGCAAGACCACAGCGGCCTTCGTGTGTTTGCCTTTGGGTTGATGAAGAGAACCCGGCAAAGCTCCGTTACCATCTTCCACGTACCGGCCAGCATGGTGAGTTTCTGACTGATGATTTTCTCACTAACAAAATCAAAATCAATTAAGAGGGTGGAAAGTATGGAAACAAACCCAACACTCCAGCAGATTTATAACAATCTTCAAGATGGTCGTATCTACGGGTATGACTTCACAAAATGCAAATATCCATTCTTTGATCCGGTTTTGTATCTGACAAAAGATGGATATATTGGCTGGCACCACTATGGTTCAAGTGCAGAAGAAAACAAAATCGAAGATCTTGATTGGTTAATTCGAGAAATTTTTAGAATGACTCCAGAAGAGTTTGCACAAAAGTATATTATGCAAGAGCAGTCAAAGCTGTAAGAACGGCCACGATATGCACAAATGTTTCAGGCTCGCTTATCCGATTATTCATTCAGGAAGTATAAATAATGAATAAATAAACAAATTTTATACATTTTCATTTGATGACAAAGGAGAAATTATTATGACTACCAACATGAACAACACCGTTAAATCTTCCCGTAAACAGCCCGTTAGTATTGAACAGATTACCGCCTGTGAAGCAATCGTGGCCCAGGCTAAGAAAAATGCAAAGCTGCTGAACGGTCAGTTGATTGTGTCCATTCCGGTGAAATATCTGGCAGTGGATCATGAATATCAGCGTGAAATTGCTGGCTCTCGCTGGTCTAAGGTTTTGGATATTGCAAGCCGATATAATTCGGCCAAGGCTGGTGTCATTTTGGTGTCTTATCGTAAGAGCGATGGCGCGTTTTACATCATTGATGGGCAGGGCAGATATGAAGCAGCCATGAAAGCAAGCCTGTCCGCCGTCAACTGCCAGATTCTTATGAACTGCACGCAGCGCAATGAGGCTGAACTCTTTATGTCTCAGGATGAAAATGTTACCAAAGTTTCTACTCATGCAAAAGTCAAGGCTGGCATTGTTGCCCAGCATGATGATTGTATGAAATTGAACGAGATTATGAACAAATATGGCGTTCTGAATTCTCGTCAGATCTCTTCTATTGGTGCGGCACTGTCCATTGTGGAAGAAGATCCCGAAGCTTTAGATTGGGTGTTTTCCATCATCTACCGCGCCGGTTGGAACGAAATGAAGAATGGTTTCAGCCAGTTTGTCATCAAAGCACTGTACACGATGTATGAGCGTGAAGTGTTGGGTTATTACCCTGGCTGCACCAAACAGGAACCGAATGAAGAGATTGGAAGAAAAATCCAGACTGTTCTGATTCCCATTATGCGTGAGAACTCTCCTACAGTCTTTTCCAGCGTCGCAAGCCTTTATTGCAATTCGGCAAAAACGAAATATCTCAACGTGTATACGATCTTTTCCGGTATCGTTGCAAATGGGAATCGTGAGTTCCTGTTGAAGCTACATAACATGCAGGTCAAGATTCCTGAAAAGGTTCTGGCTGCAAAATAATTTAAAACAGGGTATTGACAAGTCTATTAACCTGTGCTAGAGTAAACATACAGCAAAGGTGTACTCAACTAACGTAGTTACATAAATGCAAAAAGACAAGACTTATAATATACATAGATACGATGACTTTTAACTGATAAAAGTCCAATTTCATCACCCTGCCGATAAAGGCTGGCAGGGTTTCAAGCTAAGTTAGCTCAATGGCAGAGCAGCCGTTTTGTAAGCGGCAGGTTGTGGGTTCGAGTCCCACACTTAGCTCCAACGTTTCCATCCCCTTGGAAACGAATATATTATATTGGCGGTTCATTTGATTCTACTCTGCTGAACTTGTTGAACTTGCCAAGCGTATTTTGTGTGGTAAACCCCCAGACAAGAAACGGGGCAGAGCACTGGCGACTGCCTGAAAACTATTCCAGATGCACCGCGAGCAGGTAAACGCTCAATCATACCGGATTCAAAGCCATTTTTATGGCAGTCTTAACACGCAGTATCCGGTATGATTTCTTTGGTATAAAACAGTTCTTGTATTATACAAAACTGTTTACGATAAATCAACCCTCCTGTTTACCAAAACAGTACAAGTGAAAAGGAAAATGCAAATGTCTTCTAAAGCACCGCCGCTGACAATGCAGACCATCACGGTCAAGCAAATTCTCAGTCATCCAACGGATCTTCGTCCGGCAATCCTCACAGCAAAGCATCTTAGGTTCTTGAAAAGTATCACACAGTATAGCCCTTCTGAGCATGACCGTGTAGCGGCAAATAAATATGCTCCATTGTTCTGTCTGGCTTATATTGACCCGGAGCAGATGCAAAGTTGGTTATACAATGCAGCGACACTTATTAACACAGGGGCTGTTCATGTAAACAAAACAGATAGCTTTGCAGATCAGATCCTGAAAGTTAAGTTGTATCTGAAAACTGTCTACAGAAAATATCCAAAAGAAAAGCAGGGAAAAGCTCACAGTAAAGAGGTGTAAATATGTTCTTGGTTATCGCAACTACACAGCAAAGTCATCATGTTTCTGTACGAAGCATTCACAAAAATAAAATTCGTGCACAGTTTGCAATGCAAAAAGAAGCTGGAATGGTTTATTCTAGTATCGTAAGGGCTGATGCAGATGGATTTTTGGATAAGGTTGCCAAGAATCTGCTTGGAACTGATGATCTCAATTACGACATGCTGACCCATTATGGGATTGATGCAAACTCCAATCAGGTAATGATTGATTTTATGGATGACCATATTATTTGGCAGGTTGTAGAGGTTAGCACGCCAAAAGTTATGCAAACCGGAACTGCCATTTTCAAAACCGTTGCTTTGAATGTACCGGCAATCAATGCACTGTGTGGTGCAAGTGCAACTGCCGGTTAAAACAAGGAAATATATTTTTTACCATCGCAAAGGTGGATTCAACTAACAAAAACGAAAGGAATTTACATATTATGTCTATTTTCAAAAATACTCCTTGGATGAACGCAACAATCGAAAAGCCGGTCAACCGCGGCAATATTAAGTTTACCGCTGGGCAGGAAGTTTTGGCTCATTACGTTCCGGCAAAATACAAATCTGGCAAAATGGTTCGTCCTGAAGGTTATGAGGTTTATTCCAATCGAATCTATAAGAGTAAAACACACACTTTTGCTCTTATCAACTTCCTGTTTATGGACGAAATCAATGTAGTTGATCCTGAAACAAAGGAAACCTTCTATGCAAGTGATTATTCCACGGCGGGTTTTGATTGTGTATCTGACGAATCGTGGTCTAGTTATTTCTTCGGAAGTAAGCCTACTGTACAGGAAGCATAATTTAGACATTCTCTAACCAAATTTTGGTTTTTTCCTCCCCAAATCCCGAAAGGGTTGACTGCCGTGAATAGTGCGGCCTTGTATTGCGCCATCGCCAAAATGGTTAAGGCACGGGTCTTTGACACCCGGATTTGCAGGTTCAAACCCTGCTGGCGCAACCATAAGTACCGTGTGCTAATGTCGATCCCTCACGTTAGCACATTTTTTTATAAGCAGGGAACAAATGAAAGGAATGAAAAACTATGAATAGTGAATATGCTTTTTCTTCCCGATATCTGAATCAAGGATACAGTTCAAAAGCATTCCAGTCTGGGGAAAACGATCCTTATTTAGTGGTATGTATTCAGAATGTTCCAACCAATAAACCGGGAAGCGAAGAAAGAAACGAATACCTTTTCGTTAAAGGCCGGAAATATCTAGCACGTAGAGTTAAATATAAAAACTCTTTTGACAATTATCGCTGGCGTGCATGGCCCAATGAATTGACATCCGGTTCTTCTTATTTCACAGATAAGCAAATAGGCGAGTTCTTTAAGCTTACCTAACAAGGAGTAAGAAAATGATATTCTTCTATCATTATGAAAATTTACCACGGCGTTACGAAGATGACGTAATGCAAATGAACTATGAATACGCTGTAGACAGTATGTATTCAGGATATGATTTCAAAACTTGGTGCCAGGTCGTTCAAAAAAAATAGTCCCAAAGAGGTTACAAAAGAAGAATGCGAGAAGATTTGGCAGCAAGCATGGCGCGATATTACAGATGACATTATATCTCAAAAGAAAGGAAGCTAAGTATATGAAACATTTTATGGTACTTACTCATGATGAGGTTCAAAATAATATCCCGTATGCCCTGGTATGTGAAACAATGTATGGCTGCCGTTGGAATAATGGTAGCCGTATTCGTAAGTTTGCAAATGAATTTACGCGCGAAGAACAAAAGGCAATCTCAAAAATGAAAAAGCAATCATATGAATGGTGTATCGTAAAAGGAGTCCCCGATCAGGTAAAGATGACTCCTGAAACATACAATCTTTGGTTCCGCCTGGCATATTTTTGTATGACATTTTGATGAAAGGAGAAAACAAAATGGTTTACACTCGTAAAACGGAAGATGTTTTTGACCTTATGTATGACTATGGGTATGGAGATGGGCTGGAACGAATTTGTTCTTGCTCCACATATAAGGAAGCTTTGGAGGATCGCAAAGCTTATATTGAGAATGAAGGAATTCGCCCAAAGATTGTAAAGCATCGGGTCCCAATCAGCAAAGCAGAGTGAAATATCAAGAGAAAATAGAAAGAGAAAACTAAATGATTAAAAGCTATAAAATTGAAAGCTTTATTGATGTGCAAACACTTCATGATCTGGCTATAAATTCAGTTGACCATGTAACAGTATTTGATACAAATGGTTCAAATGCAAATGCCAAAAGCATTTTGGGGTTAATGAGTTTATCCTATGTTGAACCGGTTGCTATTGAATGCGAAAATGCTACATTTTTTACTCACATCCCATTTGTTGAACAGGAGGAAAAATAAATGAATATCAATACACTTGAATTTATTCATGAACTATTGAAATCTGCTGATAAAACAACTCATCAATCTTCTAAAGAAGAAATGAAAAAGAAAAATGAATGTGAAAATGTCGTTAGGAAGTTTCGTTACGAAGAAAATTATGAAGAACTAACTAAAGCAAAAGAAAATTTGTCATATGCGAGTGAAAAATATAATGTTGCATATGAAATGTTCCAACGTGCACATAGTGCATTGATGGATTTTGAAGATTATGAATTTTAATAAATAAGAAGGAGTTTACATAATATGGAAAACAATACGATGAACCTCAAGTGTGAAGCATTGAAAGATTATATTTGTAATGGCATTAACCAGGCACAACTCCCACCCTATGTCTCCAAACTGATTTTGGAAGTGATTATTTCTGAACTTCGGCCCATTGTACAGTCTGCAATCCAACAGGAGCGTATGATGCTGAACGAAAAAGAAACTGAGACAATAAATAATCCGGCGGAAGATACAGTCAATGAAGTAAAAAATAATGAATGCAGGGAGGGTAACAGTAATGAGTGATAACAAAACATGGGTAAAGGCTTATAAGGGTTTTGACAAAGACCTCAAATGCAGAGGTAGACAGTATACGGAGGGCGTTGAAGATCATGTCTCTGATGTGGCAAGGCTCTGCAAAGAGGGTGTGCATGCCTGCGAACGTCCGCTTGGTTATTATGGTGCAGCCAGTGCCGGTGATCGTGGTGCAGCCAGTGCCGGTGATCGTGGTGCAGCCACGAGTAGAGGAAAATCCAGTGTGGGCAAGAATGGAATTGCGTGTAGCCGCTCCGAAAATGCGCGTGTAAAAGGTGGTATGGGGGCTGTTTTGGTTTGCGCTCAGGAAAATAAATATGATTGTGATATTAAAACCTGGGCTGCTGGTGTTGTTGATGGGGTAACTATCCTGCCTGATGTTTGGTACAAAGCTGATAATGGAAAGCTTGTGCCTGCTGATGATTAAATCACTTAAAATAGGAGTTTTATAATGGAACATATTGTACAGATTGCGTTTGATTTTGATGATAAGCGCGTAAGACAGACGATTGAAAACACTGTAAAGAAAGAAGTAATTGATGGTATCAAAACGGATATTACCGAGGCATTGCTTCATAACTTTGGATCTTGGAGTGGAGCTTGGAATCGTTCCAAAGAAAATGCCTTGGTTGATTTGATGCGGGAAAGAACGGACGATTTTCTCAAAGAAAACAAAGATGTAATTTTGGAGGCAGCCGCAAAAAATCTTTCTGAACGTTTGGCTAGATCCAAAAAGGGCAAGGAACTGCTTGAAGGACTTGAAAAGGAAGTGTAAATTATGCCACTCCCAAACATTTTGATCGAAAACGAAAATGCACTTTGTTATAAATACAAACCTCAACTTGAAAAGGTTTATAAAACAGGTGATGTGGTTTACTGGCCGGATCGTGTTTATGTTGGGGATATTTATGGAGATGCAAAAGCGCATTGGCTGCGTAGAGTTTGCTGTGGTTTTGTGTGCCAGCAGTTTTTTGGTGAATGTACAGTTGATCCTTTGGTGCGCAAAGATGTTCGTACAATCAATGGAATTCCATATAGAGAGTTTGAGCAGCAGTGTCCGACGAAATGGCAAAAGCTCCCCAAGGATTGGAAACCTGATACAGCTTTGTTTGAAATTCACGAACCTCTAACGTACAAATTCCCTGAAATTGATTTTACTTCTCCTAAAGCAGTTTGTGAAGCTTTTGAAAAAGGTGAATTGATTCTTGGAAAGGATCTTTGTCCAGAGCTTTACTTTATTCAAGAAATTTCATCGAATGGTTGGCGCATTGACGCAAGGTACAAAGAAACTGTTCCTAATGTAATTAAGCGGTTATGTGACACGATTTCTTTGCCCACAGCACACTTTTATTCTACTTATGCAGAAGCACAAAGAGAATTAGATGACGAACTTGCTGAATATCAACGTCAAGCCAATTTGAGTGATCATGAATGGGCATTAGAGGACCTGAATAAGGTCCTGGCACATTGGGCCAAGCTCTATGGTCATACAGAAGACGAGTGTGAGAACATTCGCAGACGTCTTTTAACGCTCAAGAAGTTTGAGGAACTTGAATTTTGTCTTATGGGTAGCCACGTTGGTTACAAGTATTTCAAAAATAGTAAATGGAATGCCATTTATCCAGTTCCCAATTTTAAGGGTGAACTTATTTACGATAATATGTCTATGTGATGAAAATTGTAAGGGAGGAAAAACTAATAAAAACTTATAAAGTTACATGCAATATCCCAGTTGAAATTGAAGTCACCTTTGTTGATGAAAACCATGCTTCCATGGAAGGTATAAAAGAAGCAATAATTGGATTTCTTTCGGCTTGTGAAGAAGGTGGCGGAGATTATATGGCAACTATAGAAGAGGCAATACAAGATAGCATTCGTGAAGATAAAGTAAGTATTGTAAAAATAGAAGAGAAGGATCGTGCTGCGATTCCTAGTTACATACATATGAATAAATAAAAAAAGGAGTGTGCCCATAAATGTTTGCAAATGTAATTGATAACGATGTGTTAATGTCCTATTTTTCTAATCCAACAGATTTTGTCTTAGAGGGAAACATTCATTACACGAATCATAGTGAATACTATCGCTTTGTTCGCATTCCACTTGAAAGTGGGGAACACTATGTTGAAGCACTTTATGGGCAAAGTTATGGAAGATTCCCTATCAGCTTAACTGGCAACAAATTTTTAACAGAGAATAAGTTGGATTTTATGGCATATATTGTTGACCATAAAGATTTTTATAATGAAACTTATAACTTTTTAATTTGTTTGGGCAAAGAAAAATTATCCTCACACTTTGTTACAAAAGATATGATTCAAACGTTATGGAATTATTTGGAGGGAAATGTAAAGTTTGAATCCAAAGATGTAGATGATTTCGCAGGTGAAGATATAGTATACCAAACGGCTGTATTGCAATATGTCTTTGAGAAAGAAAAAGATTCTGCATTCAATGAGGTTGCGGATTATGTCAAAGAATTTGACGATACTGTAACGGTTGAATTTCTTGCTAATCCTACAACCTGGGCAAAAACTGTGGCTGGAATGCTTGATGACCTGGATCTCGCCCAAAATAATGTGCCATTTAGTGAATATAAAGGAAAGAATTTCGTTATAAAACAGCATCTTATTAGGCAAAAAATCCATGAATTTGAATCTTTATCTATGAGCTGGGAAAAAGAATGCAAAAATATTTTTAGTACTGTTTCGCATTGTAAAAATGTTCGTATTGCCATTGAAGTAAATGGAAAAGAGTTGATGGTCAATTACCCAGTTAAAGATATTAAGAAGTTTACAACAGTAGCACATAAGAAAATCAGTACATTTCCTATTGTTACACGAGATATCAAAAACAACGTAGAACAATTTCTCAAAGAAAACTATTCAGATTACAACAATGATAGATATGAGATTCCAATGAAATTGATCTCACGTATTGAAAGTGGCCGTAAAATCCTGTGGTCAAATCCGTTCTTTGAATGTTCTTAATTATACATATTCCGTTTTACAACCTCCTTACATAAGAAAGTGTGAGTATTATGGCAGTTAATGTTGAAAAGGTTTACACAAGTGCCTGTAAAGCACTTCGCTTTACAGTTGAAACTACTATGGAAGATCCGAAGCTGTGGGATGAATTCTATGCTAGTATTCTAAACGACCCAGCATCTTACAAAGACATCCCGCCATGGTGTTATTATGCTGCAATTATCAACCAGTGTAAAACTCAAATTGCATCGAATAGTGGCCGTGGAAGTGCTCTTACTGCAGCAAAGAATCTTTTGAAACAGAGTAAAGCTTTTCACAAGCAGGAAGATTTACAAAAGGCATGGATGCAGGATGGAAAGCAGTATATGGTAAATGGGTTTTATGGTGTGATTTTGAATGATCAGATTCCTGGGGTTCCAATGCACCCAGAAGGCAAAGTGGGATTTGAGAATTTTGATACTATTGTCAACAATGCAAAACAAAATGCAAATAAGGGATATACGTCAGAAGAACTTTCCGTTGCCTATCTCTCTAAATACATCAAGGAAGCAAAAGCTTGTTACCCGGATTCTTTTACATACAAGGGCGATGCTCCTATGATTTTTGTTCATAATACTCTTGTACGTGCAGAGTATTTGAAAGATATGCTTACTCTTCTTCCTAATGCAAAAATTTATACTACTACAACTTCCAATGCTCCGTTTCTCCCTCTTTATTTTGAGTCGTCAAGTGGAGTTGGTGTATTGATGTGTATTAACTATCGTACATATTTTTTGGATAACTTTGAAAATAAATATCCGTTTGTCAAAATTCCAGATGAGGCAAGGAATTATTTCAAAGTAGAGGACGAGGATTGATTCTTTTATAATAAAAAAAGAAATGAAATCGGAGCAATACGGAGGACATATGCTGAAAATTTCAAGTGTAAATCCCGAAGAATGGAAATACCCAGAGCCAAAGTATCCTTTACCAAAAGGATTTAAGTACAATGCTGTACTTGATATGGAGCATATAACTAGCAATAGATATATTTCAAAAGAATCTATTGAAATTATTTCAAAACTTTTTGAGCGTGGATATTGGGCATATTTGTATGGGGAATGTGTTCTTTGTTATTCTCGTCATTGTAAAAATATTAGTAAATTTACTATTGTCACAAATGCTTCTTTGCCAGAATTAAAATCTATTTACAGTATTGCAGAGGCTTTTGGAGAGAATGACGAATATTATATTTGTGAATTTGGTTCACAAACAACAATCTGTGTGGCAGAATCACTTGATAAATTTTTGTCAAATCAAGGCTTTACGATGTTTGCTATGGCTATGTATGTAGAAAAATACAAAGAAAAAAACATTTTAATTTATGTATATGATCCATACGAGTACCATTATGGAAATTATGCTGAACGTAGAATTAAGTGTACTGGGAACGCGGAAGAACTGTTTAAGAAAGACCCCAAAGAAATTTTAGTGGCACTTATAGAAAATGTTGATTCTTGGACTTATATGGGAAAAGATGTGGATCAGGCAATTCATTCTTGTGTGGGAACACTTGATAACATTCCTCAAAGAATGATACATAGTTTCTTCTACAGTATGCTTAACTATCCCTTCTTTGATAGAAATGAATCGTTTGGCTTTGCTGTTGGCCTTGCTATGTATAGTGATGTTTTTATCAAACTGATCCCTGAACTTGCTAACGTACTTCCGTCAAGTCCAGCGGATATTCCAGATAAGAGAACCATATTATGTGGTGCACTTAACCCTAGGCTAGAAAAAATTCTAAGAGCAGAAAATGTATTTGATGAGTTCCCAGAATTTCAAACCACGATCGAAGAGCATTGGTTTGAAATTATTATGACTATCATTTTTGGGGGGATTAGCCTAGATGAAAGGAGAATTAGATCTGTTCTTTCTAGGATTGGTACAGACCAACAATCAGTGGATTTGATTATGACGTTAATTCATCATTGGGATGGTGAATATTTAACTCGTGGCTGCAAATCCTTTGCATCAGAATTAGTTAGAGATGTAGGCCCAATTAAAGCACAACTTGTCTTGGCAATATTATTTATCAATTTGCTTGATGAAGTTAATACAAAAGAAAAAGTATTGGAAAGCAAAGAATATCGTAAGCTTCAAATTCTTTATCATTACCTGTTTGTAGAAATTATTGAGTATCTACAACTTGACAAAAGTGAAGTGAGGTAAGAATCATGAATATGAACGATACTATTGACCTGAGCGGAATCAGCGCAGATAATGTCTACCGTATTCGGAGGTCAAAAAAGAATGGTAAGCTCATTTCTTATAATGAGTACGGGAAGGTTATTATCATCAAAAATTGGAAGAACCTTCATGTAGGATATGGCAAAGTGGTTTCTTTTGAAAACAGAGAAAACTGCATTCTCGCCACGATGAAGAATGTTTCTTATGACTTCTACGAGGAATACAACGAAAAAACTGGTGAAGTAGAGGCTGTTCCGTATGAGGAACTGACTCGTATTTTACAGGAGCTCGGTTTTGCACATGAATACAAAGAAGACATTGATAAAGACAATATCTTTGATGTATGGGCGAATCTGGATTCCGGCGTACTTATTACCATCGAAACTTGGAATCAAGACGGAGAACGAGGCTATAACTCAGTTAATTGTTATGTGCCAGCGAACGGTCTTTTTACGATGCGTGAATCAACCGGCATTTCCAGTGGCAGCAGTTTTTTAAGCCGCTTTAATATCGTGCATAATACGCGTGATTTTCCTTTGCACGAGTGTTTAGCTTTCAACAACGGTTCTATGAATTGGGGTGGAAATCATCCCAATTTGTGGCACTATGGAGAGGGACATGACATCAATTACGCTAAGGCTCTCGCCAAAATCCGTAAATTCAAGGACGCTGACATCGGCGAGCGTTTCAATATGCAGTTGGATGATACGTTTAAACAATACGCTAAAAATGGCTACTTAGTAGATTGAAATTTACATAAATTAGTAGATCACCGATTTTCGTAAGGAATCCCACCCAAAATAATAAATACCCGAATATTAAAGGAGAATGAATTATGTTGACCCCTGGTAAGGATTATAATTATATTGCTCAGTGCCATCACATCACTCCTGTGGAAAATAAAACACCTTATTATTTTGCAATTAAAATTGCAGACGAAGAGTTTTTTACAAAAGAGATTGATTTTCGGGAACTCAAACAAGGAAAATCGGTATCCCTTGATGATTCTTTTGCGTTAGTAAAAACTCATATGGACCCCAGTACATTTGGTGTGGTTAAAATTGATATGGTTGGGGTATTTGATGAAGATAATCCTCGCCCGACAAAAGCATTGATTTGTCTGGCTGATTATAAACATCTTTATGATAAGATCAAAAAGGTTGAACGCGTCAAAGAAATTAAAAAGGAAATCAACGCAAAACTTAAATCGTACCAAAATGAAGTGCTTCTCAATCTTATGGCTCAGTCCGATGAAGAAGCAGCTGCTCTTCTGAATGAGTATAAAGAACTTACAGGGAATGCGTTCCAGAAATAAAAGTGCAATAACAAAATTTTAATAGGAGGTCATCTTATGGGTTCAGCGGTTCTTATTGATAAACCTTATTCTGATAATACGATTACGATTGACTTTTCACCCGTACATTCTACCGGCAAAAACTATGATGTTACTCGTCACGAGGGTTTTAATTCTGCCGTTGAACCTATTCGTGACCCCAATGATATCACGAAAGCGCTTGAGTATTTTTACTCAAAAGGGGAGTATCGCAACTGGTGCATCTTCCAGATTGGTATTACAAGTGGACTTCGTGCAAGCGACTTGCTTCGCTTAAAGGTGTCGGATGTTGCCAATCCGGTATGCGGCGGTGGATATCAGGTAAAGCATGGTGTGAAATTCCGCCTGGAATGTAAAAAAACAAAGCGTTTTCACAAGCATGTTACGGTTCAAATTACTCCGGCTGCTGAAAAAACATTGCAAATATATTTGGACCTCATGGGTAAGCCGGGGTGTAAATATGAAAACTATTTCAAAAACAACGGCTATCTTTTTCCGAGTGGGAAGCGCAGCAATAGTAATTCCAAACGTTCAAAGGCAGCCTATAAACAGCCTGGCGATCCGATTGATGTTGATACTCTTCAAAAGCTTCTCAAAAAGGAATTGCAGGGCGACTTAAAGCTCCCTTATAACATTGGAACACATACGCTGCGCAAGACATTCTGTTATCAGTTCTACCGCCAGAATCAAGAATCCCCTATGGCCTTGGCAACATTGCAGGGAATTCTTAACCATTCAAGCCAATCCACAACACTTGCTTATATTGGTATTACACAACAGGAAACAGATGAAATGCTTTCTACATTTGATCTTGGTATTGATTTTGTAGAGAACTTACCGGAATAATAGAATTTATTTCTAATTATGTAAATTGTGGTAAAACTGTATATTTATTGCAATAAAAATTGTACGCATTATAATATGATATGCTCAAACAAAGCAGAAAGGAAAATGTTTTATGTTGAAATTTCTTGTTGTGGTTAATTATTGCACTGCATCTCTGAACGAAACTTTTCAAGAGAAAATGGATCTGATTCGTGCCAAAATTAAAAAGTCGGATGAGGATGGTGATATTGTATTCTTTGTCGAAGACGAAATTATGAACATGGCAGGAATGGACGGAAAGGCCAGGGCGCTTGAAGAACTTAAACTGTTAAAAAAGGAGCTGCACGCAGACACGAATATTACCACAGCTCGTGGAGTGGGGGCTACACTGCTACAGCCGTCGATGTGGCTTGTAGCGCGAGATTGCGGAATGCCGGATGAAATTGAATTTATTGGGGCTTATCTGGATACAAATATCCTTGCCAATGCTCTCATGACGAAATCGGAATTTTATAAGCGCAAAATCAGCGTTGATATGTCACTTTGTGTTACGTCCGATGAGTCTCTGAGTACACTAAATGCAGTGAAACGTATTTTTGCAGTGAATGGTATCGAAATGAAATAAGGGGGTGTCATGTATGGGGCTTCTTGCAGGTATTGCACTTGTTGCAGCAGCAACAATCAGCAGTCGTCATTCCATCAATCAACGTGTTCGTAATGAAATGAAAAAGTATCCTGGGAACCATTATGTTCAGGCGTGTCATGATACTATCATGCAAATCAGAAGTAATAAGCGTGACGACAGAGGCACGACAATTTATGCGTATATTCAAAAACGAAAGTGTAATTTTGATCGTGCGGTTTACAACCTGGCTTACTGGCAGTGCTATCGCAATGGGATTGAGTGGGATGACTATTCGGCACATCTTTTGTGTCCTATGTGTGATGCCGGAATGAATTTATAATAAAATACTCAAAATAGTTCTTGCCATATGACGATTTATACGCTATAATACAACCAAAAGTTGTCTTAACAGAAACCAACGGTTGTTAATATACTGGAAGTGAGTACCAAAAATTCGTAAACGATAATTCATCCGCACATATTACTTGTTTGAAAATTGATTGACAAAGGGTAACGTTATGAAAACATTAAAAGATTACGCAGTAGACACAAACAAGCTTACTTTGCAGGAATTTCTTGACCGTTATAAGTATCAAAACAATTTTGCGGTATATGCTTATCAAACCGGAGATTTTTACGGAGAAAAAACAAGTTTCTCTTTTGAATGCAATGGAATTCACTACATGAAATTAGATCCGCATACGTTGGTATTTGAGTCATGCGAACCTCGCAGAACGTGGCAAAGGTTCTTGAAACAGCTACTGCATGTTCCTTATGCCTATGGAAACTTCCATATTAGCGAACCTTGTAAAAAGGTTGATATCTGCCCCCGCGATGATATGTTAGGGTATGTACTTACCTTTGATACTTGGACGGTAGAGGTTACGATCCTGCCCTTACTTATGCCGAACATGAAATCCTTGAAATACATTCTTTGAAAGCGGTTGAAAATGAAACAAAATTTAAAATAGGGGAGGAACAAACCATGCAAGTAACGTTTGTTTACCAAGGTATGTGGTATCTGATGCCAGCAACAGGAGAGGATTTTCTTACATATACTGCTCAGGAACGTTATATTGAAAGTTCAACCGGAGATAAAGTCCAGGTTTGCGTTGTATGCGTTACGGATGATTTTGTTCAGCGCATGGCAAATATTCTATCGAGCGGTCAGCCGCCGGAAAATGTATTAGAGATTGTTACAATTCGGGCAATCTTTAACAAAACCATGCAGTGCTACTTCAAAATGTCTGGCACAAATGGGCATATTCCTTTCAAGGACATTATAGTTCCAGCTGGTCTTTCTGGGGATCTTTTGCTTGAATTGTCTTTCAAAGACAACTATATCAAAAATATTTTTAAAAGTCGTTAAATTCACTTGACTTTATCTGAGCGGTATGCTAACTTATAATCAAGCCAAAGATGAACTTGGCTAACGAAATTAACAAAATCTAGTAAAGGAGTATTTATCATGGAAGTTATTAAAAATGTAAATTGGTCGTCTGCATCCGCTCAGTTTCCTAAAGTGGGCGAAGTTTGGCTCGTAGACATTCCTAATGCGATTGGTCATCAGCAAGGCGGTCGTCGTCCATTTGTTGTTACCTCAAACAACAAGCACAATAAATTTAGCCCCACGGTTAAAGGCGTAACACTTACCAGCAAAACACATAAGCGTTCTCCTGTCCATGTGATGCTCCGTAAGTCTGATTGTCCTTTCTTGGCAAAAGATAGCATTGTGATTTGTGAAGAAGTTGTATCTATCAATAAGCCACAGTTCATCAAAAAGCTTGGTAACTTAACAGATCAGCAAATGAAAAATATTGCGATTGCGCGCATTTTGGATGAACCGTTCCTTTATGAAGCTTTTTCTGTGATGCCAGATAAAGAAGATTTTGATTCTTTCCGTTTGTATGCGTAAAACAGATTGAAAAATTGGCTCTTGCCTTTGTTTCTTTACATATGGTATTATGTAAATTAGAAAGGTGTGAACCAAAATGGATTTACAATCTGTTGAGATTTTTGGGAAGGATCATCCCAAATATCAAAATTTATTATCATGGTCCCAGCGTGTTACAAAAAAAGAAAATGAGCTTGGGAAACAGTTGAATGATTTCACCAAAAATGATTTCGCTATATTATTTTCTGAAAACAAATGGTCTTCATATACATCGTTTTATAAAGTACACTCATTCCTTTATGATTACTTGAAATGGTTGAGTGCAACAGATAATATTATTATTCCCAGTATAGAAGCGCTTTCAACGTTATCTTTTGCGGATGTAAATTCGTCATATAGGATGGCTGAGTTGTACTTTAAAGATGAACAAGATTTTATCAATGCCTTAAATTATGTTATCCCAGGGCCAGCAATGGCCCGTGCACGAGCTATTGAAGTTTTAATTTGGTTAGGATATGGAATAAACGAAATACCAACACTTAAAACTTCAATGCTTGATAAAGAAAACCTCTCTTTTGATGGAAAGAAAATCAGCAAAGCATTGTTTGAACAACTTGAATTTTGTTCAAATCTGTCTAGCTACAAATTCTCTATGGCAAATGATAAAAGCAGAGATATAGGAAATCGAGTGGTTGAATTTGAGCTTTGCGAAAGTGAGTATTTAGTAAAAGCATCAACAAGATATCCGACTGAAACAGGAGCTATTTCTCCGAGAGGTATTAAACGTATTATATCTTTAACAAATATTTATTTTAATAATGAAGAAGTAGCTAAAAAATATTATGGAAAACAATTTAAAGGCGCATGTCTTGCAATTAACACGGTTTTTATTGAATGGCATCAATATGAAGAAGAAAATCATATTGATATCACAAAGTTAAAACGAAAAGAACTAAAGAAAATATTTCCACAGTACGAAAAGCGAATAACACTTAACAGTGTAAGCAATTACAAAGCGTGGCGTAATTGTTATTATGGTACGTCAGATAATGAATAGGCCCAAATAAAAAGCGGGGCTTGGTGCCCCGTCTTTTATTTACTCAAACAAAGGTGAATTTGTCTAACAAAATGAGCGCCATATTGAATATGGCGCTTTATGGGGCCATGGCGCAACGGTTAGCGCTGGCAGCTCATAACTGCTCGGTTCAGGGTTCAAATCCCTGTGGTCCCACCATATCCCGCCAATGCGGGTTTACATAGATATCTTAAAACGAAAGGGGTATTTGATTTGTAGCAATGCGTGGTGCCATTATCGTGATTTTGGTTTGCGTTGTGTTATCTAGCATTCCGCCGCCCAAATTCTAATGATTTGATCAATTATAGAAAAGGAGATGATTATATTCCAGTCGCATTTATCCTTCTCGTAATCCTCGCAGCCATCCTTTTTTGGACTTGGCTTTCCCCGCACTATGATGAATTTGGTTCCAAAATTCTCAATTTCTTCCGTCAATTCACCAACAAAAAATAAGGAGTTTTTTCAATGAACAAAACCGTTGGCGCAGTTATCTCTGCCTTTGTCATCATCTTCTGTATCGTTATTTCTCTGTTTTGTACTGTCCGTATTCCTGCTGGCTATGTCGGCGTCATTTACAACATGAACGGCGGCGTGGCCGAAACCACTCTCTCTCAGGGTTTTCATCTTGTCAAACCTACCCAAAAAGTTACTACCTACACCATCGGCATCGAACAGTCTTACCTCACCTCCGGTTCGGACGGTGATTCCAAAGGCGATGAATCCTTCGAGGTCCCGTCCAATGATGGTAAGGGCCTTACTGTCGATATGACTTTTACCTACCGTTTTGATCCCGATCATGTCGCTGATACCTTCACTCGTTTCAAGGGTCAGTCCGGTAAAGACGTCAAAGAGGTTTTTATCAAGCCCAACATCATGTCCTGGACCAAAGAGGTCACGGCCAAGTATTCCGTCATTGATCTGCTTGGCGACCAGCGTGCTTCCCTCAACTCGGAACTCACCGCCTACCTCAAGGATAAGTTCGAGCCTTACGGTATCATTATTGAATCCGTTTCTCTGATCAATATCGACCCCGATGACGAAACCCGTGCTGCTGTCCAGAAAAAGGTCAACGCTCAGCAGGATCTGGAGCTGGCAAAGATCGAGCAGCAGACCGCCAATGTCAATGCCGAAAAAGAAAAAGAAGTCGCTATCACGAAAGCCAACCAGGAAAAAGAAACCGCTCAGATCAACGCCGAAGCCAAACTGATCGAAGCCCAGGCTCAGGCCGATGCCAACCGTCTGATCTCCCAGTCCCTCACCCAGGAACTGATCGAGCAACAGAAATATGAAAAGTGGAACGGCCAGCTCCCTACTGTGCAGGCAGGTAATGATGCTTCCATCATTGTTGATTCAAGTAATATGACGGAGTAAAAAATGGATTATAAGTTCAAGCATGGTGACAAAGTTCGTGTCGTTCGTTTGGATAATCAGTGTACAGCACGAAATAGTTTCAGAATTAAAGTAGGGGATGTATTTACCATTGAAGGCCCTTTTGATCGTAGTTTTGGAAGCAACAAAATGATCTATTCCGTTCAGGAGGAAGAAACACTCGTTTTCTGGGAAGATGAACTTGAATTGGTTGATGGAGTACAGGATAACAAAGAAGCAGCCAATGTAGAAATGGTCCATTTAGATTTTATGATTCCCAAGAATAATAAAAAGGAAGCAATTCGCATTGCAAATGATGCTATTAAAAAAGTTTACTCTTGGACACAAGAAGATATTAACCTTGCAAAAACTACTGTTTTGAAATGGGTTAATGATGTGGTTGCCAACGGTGGAAGTGTCGTTTGGGACCACAACACGTTCTGCAAAACTGAAAGGGGACCTACTATTACATGCTTCTATTATGACAGTATGAATGTTACAAGATACGAAAAGCGGTCTTTTGATTTTGGCGAAGATGATTGCTACAACGAATGGATTGGTAAATGTATCACTCTTGCAAAAGTGCTCAATAAATTGATCCCAGATTTTATTAAGCAGAAGACGAGGGTAGAATAAAATGAACGATTTCAATGATGATTCTAAATTCAGCTTTGGCAAAGTCGAACTGGGGGTAGTCCCATCTGTAAAAGTTTCGTCAGCAAATCATGTTTCATACTATCATAAAAATAGTGCAAAGTATAAAATCTATAGTGCGCTTGCAAAAAAACGTCAGGCATCTGAATTGCTAGATGGTATCCGTGTGGGACGGCTATCATACAATGAATATTGCACAATTCGTGACGCTTTGGAAGAAATGGCTTGTGTTCTGGAAATTTATGATGATTGTACTGACGGTTATGAGAAAGGTGAGGGAAAAATTAAAAACCCGATTCCTCGTCATGGTGCTGCAACACACAAAAATATGCGAAAAAGGCGATAAATTTTTTTGCCTTTACAAAGGCGTACTTGACTAACGAAATGATGATTTCATTACATAAAAAGGAGTAAATTCTATGGCAAAACAGCGTATTTTCGATCTTCCTGTAACCAAAGGTTCTTTTCAGGTAGCCGGTATTGTCTCTGGCACCCAGAAAGACAACTTTTTTACGGAGAAGAAAGCAAAGAATGGTAAAGATTTTCGTGCCGTAACGTTTGGTGTCGAAGTAAATGAAGGCAGCTCGGTTTATCTGTCTCTGAATGGCATGGAGCAGGATAATGTTTTCTACTCCAAGCGTGGTGATAAAGAAAAGGGGATTAAGCCTGAAACTGAATCGGTTCCATGGCGTGATCGTTACAACTTTTCTAAGGAAGGTTTCACTCTGATTGGTGTGCGAACTGGCGTGAAAAAGGTTGTAAATTCCAAGGGTGAGGAAGTCAACGACAAGAAGATTCTGGCCCCCTTTGATGCAACTAAGGAAATTGCAGATAACCTTAAGGATGAAGCGTCTATTTTCTCTCGTGGTGAAATTGAGTTCAGTACCTACAATGGCCGACATCAGCAGCGGTTTGTTCCTAACCAGGTTAGCCTGTGCCGTCCGATTGATTTTAAGGCTGATGACTTTAAGCAGAATGCACTTTGGACCCAGGTGATTATTTTCACTGGTGTAAAGCCCACGGAGGATAAGTCGGAGTTTGTCGTTAGTGCAAAGATTGTTACATACAATACGATTGAAGATGCAGAGTTTTACATTGATAAGGAACACGAAAAGCTGGCACAGAGCCTGCGTAAAAAGGTTAAGCCTTATACTGCAATGAAAGCTTTTGGCAATATTTCCATCATCAAGAATGTGGAAGAAATTGAAGTAGATGATGAATGGGGCGATGCATACCAGATGGAGCTGCAGAAGGCCCCAACGATTCGCAAGCTGTATATTGACGGTGTTGATCCCAAGAACTTTGACACAAATGTATATTCCGAAGAAAAGATTGCGCAGGCACTTGCAAAGATTGCAGCATCCAATACGGCAAAGTCTGATTTTGGTGACAAGCCGAAGGCAACTGATTCCGCGGATGATGATTGGGGTTCCGACAGTTCTTTCTCTGTCGATGATGACGAACTTCCCTGGTAAGTATAATTGTCGTTTTGTTTTAGCTTATATTTAATCGAAAGGTATCAATTCTATGGCGCGTGCAAGAAACGGTAATGCAATTCAGTCTAAAATCCAGATGACCATTTATGGTGAACCGTTCACTGGTAAGTCTACTATGGCAAGCCAGTTTGCTTATATGAAAAATCCTGACGGTTCTCCGTTTAAGGTTTTGTACCTTGATCCTGAAAGCGGATCGATTGACGATTATCTGGGGACCATGAAGGCCAATGGTGTAAATCCTGCCAATATCTGGATCGTTTATACGCAGTCTTTGACCGAAGTTCTTGATTATATTTCTCGTGCAACTAATAACGAAGATTTCTATGAGATTGATGACGATGGCAATGAAACCGATACAGTTGTGCTGGACGGCGATGGTAAGCCTTTCCGACCGGATGCAATCGTTGTTGATGGTACATCTGTTCTGAATTTGACCACCAAGCAGGGAATTATTGAATTCTCTAAGAAGCGTGCAAATGTTAAAGCAGATATTGCTGGTCTGATTGGCGATGCTCGTCTGGTTAAGGTTGATGGCGCTGGTCTGGAACTCAAGGATTATCAGACAATCAACTTCAAGGGTCAGGATTTGATTCTTGCCTTGAATGCTTCTGGTAAGCATTACATTGTTACTGCTCGTGAAACCGATGAAAAGGAGCAGCGAATTATTGACGGTAAAAAGGAATCGGTTTCTACTGGTCGCAAAATTCCCGAAGGTTTTAAGGGTATGCAGTACAACTGCAAGACCTGTATTCGTATGTATCGTGACCCTGATGATTATGATACGGTGAAAGCTTTTGTAGAAAAGGATCGTACCGGAGTTCATTCTGCTGGTGAGATTCTTGAAGATCCGTCGCTGATTGATTGGCAGGAAGTCATCAATAAGACTGCAAATAATGCTCATGTTGTCATTAAAAACGGTTTGAGCCATGCAGTTGAAACGGAAGAGGCAAAGTATGCACAGGAAATGGGTGTTTCCAACGAAACGAAACCTGAAGACGAACCAGCACCGGCTGTTGCAAAGTCGGATGTAAAAGAACTTCGTGCTCAGGCACTTAGCCTGCTTAAATCCATCTCCGATCCCGTAAAGAAATCTAACGCAAAGGCTGCTGTTGCGCAGGCAGGGCTGCCCACTCAGATTACCAAGATTGAAGACACTGAGGTTCTGGAAAAGATTATTGCCACAATCAAGGCAAACATTTAATGCCGATCCGGCGTAAATGTATTTACTGCCATAATTACATAGACGTTCAAAAAGATGTTGGCACCTACATTTATCAAAATAATGGTGCAATCTCGCACATTGAGTGTTTCTCTAATTACAAAAAATCACTAAAAGTTCCGTGGTCACAGCGGAAGATAAATGAGTATATTGGATTCGCTCAAAAACAAACAAAATCTTCTATGGAAGAGCTTATAAAAGAAGAACAAAAGAAAAAGGCAAAAAAGGAATCTAAACAGGCGGCGGGGGAGCGCTCATCCTCTGCTCGCCGTATTTTGACAGATTGGTTGTTGGAAAGATATAACATAACAATGCCAAAAGCCTTTTTTGTCAGGTTGGATAGTGTTTATAAAGGAACCTATAGAGGGTTGGCCCAACCTATTCCACCAGAACATCTTTTGGATATGTGGCAGCAAAAAATAAATTATCTTGATAAAGTTGCGGAGCAAAACCGCAAAAAAGGAAAAGAAGTAGATGGGCTTTCCCGTCTTAATTACGATCTCGCCATTCTCGTGTCGCGTTATCCTGCATACCTTACTTGGCTTAAAAAGCAGCAGGTCGCCGCAGGGCAGCCAGTAGAAACAACTGCACAGCAGCACATTGATTATTCCAATTTGACACAAGGTAATACGTCGCCTACCAGTGGCGTTGATCTCAATTCAATCATAAACGAAATTTAGATAACGAAATTTAGATAGGAGGCATTGGTGGAAGCAATACGTAACACAACCAACGAAATTATGTTCGTTGGTGCTATCTATAAACAACCGGATCTCTTGGTAGATTTCGACTCCTATGTCAGAAAGAAATATGATTTCTTTGATGAAGCCACTCGTTTCTTTTATAGTTGCGCTTCCGTTATGTACTCTACTCGTACTCAAGATTTTAATAAAACATCTATTCTGACCTTTATGGCAGAAGATGAATCTCGTTTGGCAAAGTACAAGGAGTTCAAGGGATATACAACAATTCAAAATTATATGCAGCTTGCAAATCCCAAAGATGCAAAAAACTACTTTCAGATTTTGAAAAAATTCTCTCTTTTGCGAGAATATCAGCGCAATGGTTTCAATATTGAAGGCATCGTTAAGCATCCGAAATTTGAATTGTTTACAGCAAATGATATTTATAGTCTGATCCGTGGTAAGGCCGACAGAATCAATACAATCATTCTTACAAATCAAGAGTGTGTTGTTTTGAATCAGAATATGGTTCAGACGGTCAATCATTGCCTGGAAACTCCCGATATGGGCCTTACAATTCCGTTCCCAATCATGAATGAATTGTTCCGAGGGTTTAAGCTTGGCACAATGATGTGTACCGGTATGCTTTCCAATGCTGGTAAAAGTCGATTCATGTTTAAGCTAATCGCCTATATCGCATTGGTAAAAAAGCAAAACGTTGTAGTACTTCTTAACGAAATGTCTGTAGATGAAATGCGATTCTGTTTGCTTACAACAGTTGCTAACAATCCAGAGTTTCAGGAACTTCATGGTGTGCACTTCACAAAGCAGGAACGTGAGATCACCCTTGGTTTGTACCAGGATGTAAAAGGAGATTTCATTTATCGAGAAAAGGGAGAGGATGGCTGCTTTACAGAAACGATTGAACGATATATTGAACGTGTTGGGAAACAGTCTGAGGAATATCGAAAACTAATTACGGTTGCAAAGTGGATTGATGCAGAAGGACAGGGACTTATCTATGCAAAAGATGTCAGCTCTGCTTATGACGATAAAACCCTTGAGTTTGAAATTCGCAAATCGGCAATCACACAAAATGTAAAGTATTGTTTCTATGATACTTTGAAATCTGACATTGCAGATACCGGTGACTGGGCAGCATTCAAAATTACAGTTACGAAGCTGACAGAACTTGCAAAGCAGCTCAAAATCTTTATGTATGGTTCTATCCAGCTCTCCGATGAAGCAAATACGATCTTACCGGATGAACTGACATCCAGTCAAATTGCAAACTGTAAGCAAATCAAACATATTCTACATACTTTGGTTTTGTATAAAGAAATTCCTCATTCCATGTTTCATCGCTATGGGTATCTTTACAACGATGCAGACTGGGGAGATCCAGTGGTTCGTGATTTGGATGTAAATAAGCGTTATTACATTGGTAACGTTGACAAAAACCGCTTCGGCCAAAAGAAAAAACTTCTATTTGAACTCAATCTGGATACAAATGTTTGGGTTGAACTTGGTGAAGCTGTAAAAAAGTAAACCAATAACAAACAGATAAGGAGTTTTTTATGGTCGATATCGGGGAACTCAAATCTTATATCTTGGAGCAACAGCAAGTCGAAACCATTCTTCAAAATCTTGGTTGCCATCATATTAAAAATAAAGGAAAGTTTTTTCAGTGTGCAAACCCGGATGGTGACAATCCAACAGCAATTTGTGTTTACCTTAATGACTATTTGACCACATTAAATTACACCCGTGATATCACCAAAAGGCACTCTTCGGCAGATATTTTTTCTTTGGCCGAGTTTATCCTTGGAACATCGTTCCCCAAAACTGTTCAGCAAATTTGTTCTTGGGTAGGACTTGACTATTATCATGATTTTGAATCAGATCTGCCAGAGAGTTTCAAAATTACAAAAGAGCTGATGGCTCTGCAAAACGATGATATATCATCTGTTAAAGAATTGACAATGGTTAAGCCGATTCCTGCAGTGATATTGAATTATTATACCAAGGCGGCAAATCCACTTTTCTTTGCAGATAATATTTCTTACCAAACACAGAAAGAATTTGAATTGGGGTACGATCCACAAACAAACCATATTACTATTCCTATTAGGGATGAACTTGGAACACTTGTTGGCGTAAAGGGTCGTCTTTTTGGAACCCCACAAGAGGGAGAACCTAAATATACCTATCTTGAGCCTTGTGCAAAAGGCCGCATTTTGTATGGACTCTATAAAACACTTCCTTATATAAAATCAAATCAAAAGGTTTATGTAGGAGAAGCTGAAAAGTCTGTTATGCAGATGTGGTCTATGGGGGTTCAAAATTGTGTGGCAACTGGTGGTAAAACGATCTCTGGTGCCCAGGTTGAGATGCTTACAAGATTGTGTGTTCCGATTGTGTTTCTTTTTGATAAAGATGTTTTGCCAGAAGAACTGGAATCCTTATCCAATCGCTTCATTGCAGGAACGGCAGTATACGCAGCTATTGACACAAAGGATATTCTTTCCCCAAAACAATCCCCAACAGATGATCCAGAAAAATTCGCTCGTATGATTCATGAATGTATTAGGAGGATCAAATAAGTTGTCATTGTCAGTTAAACTAATCGAAGGGTCAGATAACAATTTTCGTGACCCGATCCCCACTATTTTTGCCAATCGGCATGTGCAAAATGCACAAAACGTCCTTAATCCGTCAAAATCTGTTTTTCACAGCCCATACCTCTTAAAAAACATCGAAGCAGCGGCAGAAATTTTCGTAAAACACGCAGATTTGGCTCATGAAATCTCAATTTTATGCGATTGTGATCCTGACGGATTTACCTCGGCTGCACTGGTATATCTTTACCTCAAAGACCTTAATTTTGGCGGAAAAATCAATGTGCTGTTTCATGTAGCAAAACAGCATGGTCTTGCATCGGATATTAAGGTCCCTGAATCAACGAGCTTGCTTGTTATCCCGGACGCTGGTTCTAACGATGTGATGCAATGTCAGGAACTTTCTAAGGCAATGGATATTATTATTCTTGACCATCACATTTGTGATGCTCCTAATCCTTATGCTACGGTCGTAAATAACCAAATGTGTGATTATCCAAATAAAGACCTTTCTGGCGTTGGAATTGTATACAAGTTTTTGCAGGTTGTTGACGACATTCTTTGGAACTCTTATGCTGACAAGTATTTGGATTTGGTTGCTTTGGGAAATATTGCAGACGTAATGGATCTTCGTTCGCCTGAAACATATTCTTTTTGCCGTATCGGGCTTGCCAATATTCAAAATCCTTTGATGAAAGCATTCATGGAGGCAAACAGCTTTACGATTCAAAGCGCAATTCCCACAATTATTGACGTCCAGTTCAACTTTGTCCCAGCCATGAATGCAATTATCCGTGTTGGAACTCAGGAACAGAAAGAACAAATGTTTTATGCTATGGTTGGCAAGCAGGAAAGCTTTGAATATACCCCCACACGTGGCAAGAACAAAGGTGTTACAACAACAGAAACGTTAGCACAGCATGTTGTCCGTGAATCCGCCTCTGCTCGTTATAAACAAAAGAAAACAAAAACTGAGGCGATTGACGCAATTCAACAAATGATTGAAAAATATCATTGGGATGACAATAAAGTTTTGTTCTGTAATGTATCCGGGATTCTGGATCAGTCGCTTACCGGTGTTACTGCAATCAATCTTGCAGAAATGTATAACCGTCCCTGTGTACTCCTTCGCAACGAAAAAGCAGAGAATGAAAACGAACAGATTGAATTTGGTGGTTCGTGTCGTAACCCCAATTATAGTCCAATTCCCAATCTGAAACAGTTTTTGGAATCCACAGGTCAGTTTATTTATATTCAAGGACATGACAATGCAGCTGGCGTTCGTATTCTTAAACAGAATATTCCGGTGGCAATTAGTGCGTGTAACGAAAAACTTAAAGACATTGAATTTAATAAGTGCTATTTTGTGGATTTTGATCTTGACGCTTCTGTACTTGGCATCAACCTGATCCGTCAAATTTATTCTCTTCGCTATGCGTGGGGGCAGGGGATGGAAGAACCTCTACTGATGGTTCGTAATATTCCTTTGGAACGTACCTCGATGCACATTGTTGGCAAAACATCTAACACCTGGAAATATGAATCTGATTCTGGCATTACATATATTCGTTTTACATGCCCGCAAAATGATCCGGTTCTTTCTTGGGTGAATGAAGCATGGGATCAATCTGATTGTATTTATATCAACGCAGTTTGCAAATTGTCTGTTAATCAGTTTCAATCTGTGATTACTCCGCAGGTTCACATTATTGACTGTGAGCAGGTAGTAGAATAATGGAACAATTTGTCAACCTGCATGTTCATACAGCAGTAGGTTCTCTACTTGATTCGATTCTCACTGTTTCAGAAATGGTAGAATTTGCGGCCCGAAATCACCAGCCTGCGATTGCGGTTACAGATCATGGCAAAATGAGTAGTTTTGTCGATGTTGTCAAAGCTTGTAATAAAAAGAACATCAAGCCCATCATTGGCTGTGAGGTTTATGAGGTTGATGACCAGGCTTTCAAAAACGACACAAAAGATTATAAACAGCCGCGGTATCATCTGGTTCTGCTTGCAAAAAACCATCAAGGATTGCTAAATCTTTTTAAGATTGTATCTAACGCATGTATTGATGGTATGTATAAAAAGCCCCGTACATCCCTTGATATCATTAAACAGAACGATTGGGGCAAAGGTATTATTTGCCTTACAGCCTGCCAGGTTGGCCGTCTTAGTACACTTCTTGTAGCTGGTGAAAAAGAACAAGCAAAAGTAGTATACAAGCGGTTTGAGGCAATTTTCGATTCCGTTTTTGTGGAGATTCAATCCCATAATACCCCTAGCCAGGCTGAGGCAAATGCAGCGATTGCCGAGTTTATCAATCAATATCAGTTGCCATATGTAATTACAACAGATGCGCATATGCTGTCTGCCAAGGACCATGATGCACATTCAATCTTTGTAAAAATTGGTGAGGGTAGAGAGCCGGGGGAATCTTACACCGACTGTTATTTGCAAACAGCGGAGGATGTATATAGAATCCTGGGATCTCAGTTCTCACACGATTTTGTTCAGCAAGGTATTGTAAATACTGTTAAAGTAGCAGAACTGATTGAGAATATTGACATTGGCCTTGACCATCCTAACCAGATGCCAGAAGTTAAAATCAATGGCAATTTTAAGTCACACCTTGATTATCTTCGTTATCTTGTCTATTCCACATTCCAGCAAAAATTTGGGCATATGTCGGAACAAGAACAACAGATCCGTCGTGATCGTATTGAGATGGAACTGGATGTTCTAGCCTATGTTGATTATATTGACTACTTTATTATGCTCTATATGCTATGCCAGGAGGCAGATAAACGGGGTATCCCGCGTGGCTACTCTCGTGGTTCTGGTGCAAACTGCCTTTGCCTGTTTATGCTCAACGTCACACAGATTGATTCTGTTCGTTGGGATCTGGACTTCTCTCGTTTTGCAAACAAGGGGCGTAAATCTCTAGCAGATTAACAAACATTTAAATCAGATAATGCCAATTCTAATAGAGGGAGTTGGTGTTAAATAAGAAATCATTATAAGCTCTTTGAATCAGATACAGTAGAAAATGAAATTTTGAATCTATACAAACATGGAAACTCTTATAGCACAATAAATAATTTAACCAATCGTGTATATGGGATATATCAAATTAGTAACTTTATAAAAGCACATGGACAATCTCGTAATGACCATGAGAAATCTTTAAAATATAGTTTCAATATACATTATTTTGATGTTATAGATTCAGAAGAAAAAGCCTATTGGCTTGGTTTCATTTATGCTGACGGATATATAGTTAATGCAATTCCGGGCAAAACACATGATGCGTTTGGGATTGCATTGTCAAGTAAAGATAAAATTCATCTTGAAAAATTTAAGTACGCCATAAATTCTACTCACCCGATAAATGATTATGTTTCTGCATATGGAACAGGGATATCAAGAATTGTCTTTATAAATCAATGTTATATAGACAATTTAATTTCAAAAGGAGTTCTTCGTAATAAAAGTTTAATCTTAAAATATCCATCTTATGACATTGTTCCTAAAAAATATAGCATTCCTTTTATTCGAGGATATTTTGATGGAGATGGCTCTATTAAAAGAACAGGGAAAAGGCGAACAGAAGCGAAAGATCCATATGATGTTAGTTTTATTGGTACAAAAGAATTTTTAATAGCAATTCAAGATGAACTCGGCATGTATTCAAAACTGCGTCAAGCATCAAAGCATAATACAAATAGCTATGAAATAGTCTTTGGTGGTTTTCGCAAAGCATTATCTGTTTTAAATGTGTTGTACAATGATGCAACCATATATCTTGATAGAAAATATGAAAGATATTTGGATATGCTAAATGTACAAAATAGTCGTCTACAGCAGTGATGTTGTAGATTATCAGATGTGTGAACGTATGATAAAACGGTGTACATTTAACGTTTAGTAACCACAGGAAATGGTGGCTAATAAATGTGCTAACAGGGAAAACCTAAGTCTTTACAGATATGGCAATCCTGTGCCAAGTCTTAACTTTATGTTAAGGAAGGTCAAACGACTAACGGGTTGCGCCGTGTAGGTTGGATTTTATCACCAATCGAAGTGCCATCCACCTTATTTGTTAAGGTGAAGATATAGTCTATACCCCTAATAAATATCGGGAAACCGAGGGTAGTAATAGTTCGATTTCGACTGTAGTAAACGTCGCCGCAAAGAACTAATCGAAATTTCTGAAGAACTTTTCGGGAAACAGAATGTTGCCCCTATTGCTACATTTAATTCTGGCTTTGGGGTATACACTTTTTATACCCCAGATGATATCCCGGAATCAAGACCTTATCATCCTACGGCAGATGATGCAATTTTTAGTGGCTTTCAAAAAACAGTGCATATGTCAACGCTTGCTGGCTGTATGCAACAACTGTATTTGGGCACAGAATATAAAGTAGAAGCAGAACTTCAGTACAATAAAAAATATAACTCGTATCAGTATAAGCCAATTACAATTCTTGCCACAACCCCCAAAAATGTACAGCAACAAAAAGCATTTTTGCAATCCATTATAAATCCTCGTCAGGCGGATGTTCTTTTGGAAAAATACCCAAATATCGTTGAAGATGTTGTCAACAAAAGAGATAATGTGGATACCTCTACCTTGAAGGGTATCAAGGATTATACTTGGAAAAGAATTAAAGAAGCGATCATCAATAATTATGTTATTTCAGATATCCTTGTTATGCTTCAGCCCCTTGGGGTATCCTATAACATGATTAAAAAGTTGGTCGATTCTGAACCAAATCCAGCTCTTTTGAAAGATAAGCTATTGAAAGATCCATATATCATGACCAAAATTCGTGGCCTTGGTTTCAAAAAGGTTGATGATTTGGCCCTGAAATTGAATCCAGATCTTCGTGTGTCCACCAAAAGAGTCTATGCCTTTATTCGATTCCATCTAAATTATGTTGCTTCTCAGGAAGGACATACATGGATTTATATTTCTCAGCTTAAAGCCGCAGCCAAAGATTCTATTTCAGAATGTATGGAGTTACTTGAGCAGGTGATTTCTAGTGAATCCTCGTGCAGAACGATGTTTGTTGTAACAGCGAACAAAATTGGATTACGCAAATATTACGAATATGAAATGGATAGTTTGGATATTCTTCGATCTATCAATAAAATGAACGATAGCGCTAGTTGGAATATCTCACAAGAAACGATTGAAGCAGGTATTAAAGTCGCAGAAGAACAGCAGGGATTTATCTATACACAAGAGCAGAGTGAACTGATCCGGCAAGCCGTCCAAAACAACGTTACAGTCATTTCTGGCAAAGCAGGTACAGGTAAAACTTCAATTAGTCGTGGCATTATCAATATCTATAAAAAAGCAAATAAATCTATTGCTTGTTGTGCTCTCTCTGCTAAGGCTGCCCAGCGTATCACAGAAGCTACAGGAAATCCATCAAGCACAATCCATCGTCTGTTGGGCTGGTCGGGAACTGATTTTTGCCATAATCATGATAACCCACTTCAAGCAGATGTGCTATTTTTGGATGAAGCGTCCATGGTTAATGTTGACATTTTTTATCATTTGGTCTGTGCGGTTAAGGAGGGGGCAAGGGTTATTCTTTGTGGTGACAATCGCCAGCTTCCTCCGATTGGTGCAGGTAATATTTTTAGTGATTTGCTGGAGTATTCAAAAGATTTTAATGTCAACAAACTTACCAAGGTTCAGCGCCAAGCACAAGATTCGGGTATTCTTTCTGATGCTAATAAGATCCGTGAAGGAATTAACCCGCTCGAATTTGCAGATTCTAAAATCGTTACTGGTAAACTTCAAGATATGGTTTACATGTTCAGGGATTCTGCGGAGGTATTGCAGCAAATTGCAATCAAGACATTCTTTAAGTCTGTAGAAAAAGATGGCTATGATGATGTTATTATCGTAACACCGCGGCGTACTAATTGCCCGAATTCAAGTGCGGAATTGAACAAAAAGATTGCGGCTGAAATTTTTGCTGGCAAACCGGAATCTGAAGGTTTCACATATGGTTCTATTACATTTTATCCTGGTATTAAGGTAATGCAGCAGGCAAACAACTATGATAAGAACGTTTTTAACGGAGAGATTGGCTATGTTGATTCTATTACCACAGATGAAAAAAGAACCAAAGTAATTACTGTAAAGTATCCTTTTGGTACAGAATCTAAGATGATTCAATATAATCCCAATGAATTGTCTGAACTTGATTTAGCATATGCTTTAACTTGCCACAAATGCCAGGGTAGTGGTTACAAGACAGTAATTGCAATTATTGATACAAGTCATTACATTATGTTGGATTCTTGTCTCCTTTATACAGCTATTACTCGTGCAAAAAAGAGATGTCTTTTGTTGGCAGATCCCAAAGCATTCATTCGCTGCATTAACACAAACAAGAGTACTGCGCGGCAAACATGGCTCAGTGAAATGCCACATTGAAACGTCAAAAAATATTTTCAAAAGTGGTCAAATTTGCTTGCATTTTAATTTATCTGTAGATATAATATATTTATCAAGCACAAAGGTGGATTTAGCTAACAAACATCGTATAGTAAATTGAATAATAAGCCGCCGCATTCTCGTGACTTTAGTCGTGGGAGGATTCACTATGCAAGCAAATATAATTTTTTTATCGTTGCAAAGGTGAACTTAACTAACATATGCGCTTTACTTCTTCAAAACATCAAAACATATGACAGATTACAGATTACTTAAAATCCCTTCGAGAGAGCATTTAGACGTGCAAATTCTGGATGGAACTCAAGAGCATCATATCTTACAAATTATCACATCAAAAGCAAGAGATATCCGGCCAGATAGAACTTTGTACACTTTCAAACTATATGATGTTGGGTCAGATGGTTCTTTAATGTTTTTAGAAAAGAACGAAAATGAACCGAAATTTATTAACGAAAGGTTTCGTCAAACCGATAACGCATGAAATATACAAAGTCTTATAGACACTATTTTTTATATTTCCGTTCTGACTATCCTTTTAACCAAGATCCGCAGCTTCTTGCGTTTCACACTTATTGTGCTAAAAGTTATGATTCAAAACATTATTGTGTTGAGCAGTCAGATGGCGAAATTATTTTGGTTCCAAAAGAATATGAAGACGACTTGTATGTAGTCATCAATCACCTGAAAGGAAAGTGAAAAAAATGAAACCATATACAAAAGTTTCTAAATATTCCGATACAAGTTATGAACGTGAAACATTGATAAGCTATTGCGATGCAGAGAAAACAGCATCTTGTTATACGAGAAACTTTTCTATGATGGAGCGGCTTCGCACTCTTGCCAAAGAACGCTCGGAGGATGTTAAGCTGGTACAAAATTCTGATTTTTGTGTCGAAGCTATCCTTCCTAAAAAGTGGGTTAAAATTCGTCCATCCAGAATTCTTACCCCTGAGCAAAAATCAAAAGCTGTAGAGAGAGGGAAAAGAATCTATGAAATTCAAAGGATGAAAAAGGAGGCCAAAAGCGAAGTAAACGAAGACAAACAATAAATTTAGGAGGTATTTATTTTGAAGGTAACACTTCTTACTCACACCCCAGAGCCGGAAAAGATTGTTGCAGCAGCGGCAAAGCTTTGTTATTCAAATGCCCCAGTTTCAAAATTGATGGATGACCTGGATGAAGAAAAAACAACTTCATTTCTGAATAAGCTTTCTGGATTAGGACACGCTTCTCCAGTGGAACACTGCAGCTTTACTTTTGCTATTGAGGGTGTGTCACGATCGTTTCTGGCCCAGATTACTCGCCATCGTATCGCAAGTTATTCTGTACGTAGCCAGCGCTATTGTCGGATGACGGGGGACGACATTGTTTGCCCGCCAGCTGTAGCAGAAGATTATGAAGCCAATGAAGCATTCTCGCAGGCCATTCAGTCAATCAAATTTACATACAATCATCTTCACAATATCTTGGAAGATAAGCATACTGAAATGCTTATGCTGAATGACGCTTCTCTCACTGAACCAGAAGCTCGTAAAAAAGCCAGCAAAATGGCAAACGAGGACGCCCGCTTTATTCTGCCAGAAGCTTGTGAAACCAGCATGATTGTGACAATGAATGCACGTGAACTAAATAATTTCTTTAAGCTTCGTTGTTGCAATCGCGCCCAGTGGGAAATCCGGTCTGTGGCAGATGAAATGCTAAAGCTGGTTTATCCCATTGCTCCAACTTTGTTTAAGAGCGCAGGCCCCGGCTGTGTTTCTTGTGGGCATTGTACAGAGGGAGCTATGACTTGTGGTCATAGTGATTATGTTAAGGAAAAATATTCAATGCTAAAGGCGACTGCTGGTTTGCCTGATTTTACATAATATTGAGCATTAGATTAGTTAAAGGGGATTGTTTGAAACTATTTTCAACGATTCCTAGCCATTCGATTGATTTAGTCATTTGCGACTTGCCTTATGGCCGTACACGTAATTCGTGGGATACGATAATCCCTTTTGATGAACTTTGGGAAAATTACAATCTGGTCATCAAAGAAAATGGGGCCATTCTTCTCTTTGCAGATGGAATGTTTATGGCAGACTTGATGCAAAGTAATCGCAAAATGTGGCGGTATAACATTGTGTGGGACAAAGTTCTTGTCTCAGGTTTTCTGAATGCCAAGCGTATGCCGCTGCGTTCCACAGAAGAAATTGTGGTTTTCTACAAGAAGCAACCCACTTATAACCCGCAATTCTTTCAAGGAAAGCCGCTTCATGGCACTGGCACAAAACTTGAAGAAAAAGCTCCAGTGAATAATAACTATGGCAACTTTAAACGTTATGCCCAAAAGGGTGGCGATACTAAAAAGTACCCCAAATCACTTGTTACGTATTCACGTTCAAGCAGTGCAAAAATGCAGCACCCAACACAAAAACCAGTCGATCTACTGGAATATTTAATTAAGACTTATTCAAATCCTGGAGATACAGTTTTGGATAATTGCATGGGTGTTGGGTCAACAGGTGTGGCCTGCGTCAATACCGGAAGGAATTTTGTTGGCTTTGAAATTGATGACAAATATTTCGATTTGGCTACCCAAAACATTAAATGCGCACGCGCAAAGTTAGAAATTTGACTAACTTTGCTTTGAATATTTTTTTTCAGAGGTATACATATGGAATTTGTAAATCATCCTTCCTATTATGGTGGGGCAGAAAATCCTTATGAGGTAATCAAAGTTATTGAAGCATGGGGGCTGGACAATAACTTTGATCTTGCAACGGTTATCAAATACCTTGCTCGTCAGGGGAAAAAGCCTCAGAACCCTGCAATTCAGGATCTGGAAAAGGCAGAATGGTATCTTACTCATGAGATTGAAAAGGTAAAAGAAAAACAGCGAAAAGAAACAACCGACATGTGGAGATTTTATCGTGGCTTTGGTAGCGATACTTGGCCTACTACTGAATGTTCCTCCGATGAAGTACATATCAAAAGTACTTTTGATAATGAAAATTCAAAGTGCAAGACAACAAATGTAAACAAAGATGTAAAGAAAGATAGTGATGAGAGTAATAAACATTGTTGCTGTGATACAGACGATCTTTTGAAACATTTTTATGATTACAACAGTTCTCTTGAAGATTGTGATGAATGTAATTTTAACGAAGTAGATACCGAGGATCTCCAGGAAGCAATCAATACAATTTGTGACTTTTTACATATTTCTTGTTTGAGCGATGAAGTAATGGCTTGCATTGCTGTAAACGAAACCGAAAACGGCGCAAAAGTTGAAATTGAATTTAAGAATGACGTCGGTTCCCATGGGGGCAAACATGCAATTCGTAGCTAAACGCAGCGGGGAACTGGTTCCATTTGATAAACAAAAAATTGTCGCCGCAATCGAAAAAGCTATGGCAGATACTCCAACGGGAGTAGACACGGTGCTTTCCGTGCGAATTGCCGACGAAATTGCGTCAAAAACAGAAGACCTTTCTGTAGAAGAAATTCAAGATATTGTAGAAAACAAGCTCATGGCCTCCAAACGCAAGGATGTTGCTCGTGCATATATTATTTATCGTGATAATCATGCTAAGCGTCGCAATCTACCGCAGGATCTTGCGCATCGTTATGAACATTTTCACCGCCTGGTCACTGGTGAGGACGAAGAATCCAATAAGGAAAACTCAAACAAGGATACTCGTATCATCCCCACTATGCGGGATTACATCGCCGGTTTTACCTGCCGCGAAATGGCTACCAAGGTTATTCTGCCGCCTGATATCGCCAAGGCACATGAGGAAGGAATTATCCATTACCATGATACGGACTATTCCCCCGCCATGCCGATGTCGAACTGTTGTCTGATCAACCTGGCCGATATGCTGCAGAATGGCACGGTCATCAGCAAAACCCTCATTGAGCGTCCTCGTTCTTTTCGTACTGCCTGCACGGTCACTACTCAAATTATTACCCAGGTCGCTTCCAATCAGTACGGCGGTAATACCATCAGTCTAGCCCATATCTCTCCATTTATTGATATCAGCCGTCAGAAATATCGAAAGAAAGTAAAAGAGGAACTTGCTGCCTATTATCAGGATGTATCGGACAATATTATTAACTCTATTGCTGAAAAGCGAGTTCGCGCAGAAATCAAAGATGGTGTTCAGACAATTCAATATCAGCTGATTACCATGTCTACTACTAACGGCCAGGCCCCGTTTACTTCCATTTTCGCTTATTTGGACGAAGTACCGGAAGGTCAGCCTCGTAATGATTTGGCAATGCTGATTGAAGAGGTTCTTAACCAGCGTATCCAGGGTGTCAAAAATGAACAGGGCGTTTATGTAACCACTGCCTTCCCGAAAATTCTTTATGTTTTGGATGAAGATAATATTCACGAAGATTCCAAATATTATTATTTGACAAAGCTTGCTGCTAAGTGTACCGCCAAGCATCTGGTCCCGGACTATATCAGCGCCAAGATTATGCGCCAAGAAAAAGACGGCAATGTATTTCCTTGTATGGGCTGCCGCAGTTTTCTTATGCCGTATTATGACAAAGCTGGTAAGCCTAAATTTTATGGACGCTTAACTGATAAGGTTGGGGCGTCATTAAACAACGTGAACGCAAGAAAAAGCGGTGTGGCGGCTTAAATGCTGCTGCTAACGGCAAACCCCTATATGGGCAATGCCGTGCCAAGTTCCAAAAACAATCACTCTAAAGAATGGAGTGATTTATATATTCAAAGAAAAACAAATCAACGGCATTATATATCGCCATTACCAAGATAAATATTGGATTACGAGTTGATTGTTTTTGGAAAAGGTGTAACGACTATCCGTGATGAGTGTAGCGGAGAAGAATGGAGTTTATCACCATTCGGAGCGCGTTGCACGGTTTCATAACCGTGAAGAAATAGTCTATGCGTATAGTAATATGCGTATGTCAATCAGGGTGTTGTAACCATCAATCTGCCGGATGTAGCTCTATCCTCTGGTGGTGATATGGACAAATTCTGGAAGATTTTTGATGAACGTTTGGAATTGTGTTATCGCGCTCTTATGACCCGTCACAATTCTCTCAAGGGTATCAAGTCTGATGTGGCACCAATCTTGTGGCAGTATGGTGCGTATGCTCGTCTAAAGCCCGGCGAAACGATTGATAAGTTGCTTTATGGTGACTATAGCTCGATTAGCCTTGGTTATGCTGGTTTGTATGAATGTATCAAGTATATGACCGGCAAAAGTCAACTCGATAAAGAAGGGTATGATTTTGGTATCGCTGTTATGCAGCGCTTAAATCAGGCATGTGATGAATGGAAAGCTCAGACTAATATCGGGTTTTCAATTTATGGCAGCCCAATCGAATCCACCACCTTTAAGTTTGCCAAGTGCCTGCAAAAGCGCTTTGGTATTGTGCCGGGCATTACGGATAAAGATTATGTCACCAACAGCTACCACATTACCCCATCTCAGCACATTGACGCCTTCTCCAAGCTGTCTGTCGAAAGTGAATTCCAGCATTATAGTCTGGGAGGTGCGATAAGCTATGTCGAGACGCCAAACATGGAAAAGAATATTGACGCTGTTTTGGAAATTATCAAGCATATTTACAATACTATTATGTATGCTGAGATCAACACCATGACCAGTTATTGCCACGTTTGTGGCTGTACCGATATTAAGATGGGTGACGATCTCAAATTCCATTGTCCCAACTGTGGCAACGATGACTTCAATAAAATGAACATTGCTCTTCGCATCTGTGGTTATATCTCAACCAACCCTTTCAATGATGGCCGCGCCCAGGATATCCATGATCGTGTTTACCATGTGGGGGCAGACTGATGAACTATGCCAAGATTAAACATTATTGCATTGCTAATGGCCCTGGCATCCGCACAGCACTCTTTGTACAGGGCTGTCCTATCCATTGTGTGGGTTGCTTTAATGAGAGCACATGGGATTTCAATGGCGGTAAACCATTCAACTCTAACACTTACAACGAAATATGCAATAGTCTATCTGAACACACAGAGCATATTGCAGGCTTATCTATTCTGGGCGGCGAGCCTCTTGCTGTCCAGAATGGGAACAGAAAAGCTATCACAGATCTATGCGAAGCTATAAAAACCAAATTTCCCACCAAAACCATCTGGCTTTGGACAGGTTATGAATGGCCTGCCGTCAAATCTCTTGAAATTATGAACTTCCTGGACGTCATTGTTACAGGTCCCTTCATCGAATCTCAAAAGGATTATACTCTTCTCTACTGTGGTTCCCGCAACCAGCAGGTCATTGATGTCAAAGCATCCCTCGCCGCCAACTCTATCATCTTGTATAAGGAGAACTAACCTATGAATCTTAATAAATACAATAAGTTTTTTCGTTTTGGAGTGCTCTTCGCAGCATTTTTCACAACGCTCGTTTTGATTATTTTCTGCCCCCGGCTCAGCGCCACCGCCTATGCCGAGTCTTCCACGCCCGAAACCGCCGCCACCACTTACATCGTCACCTACCACGCCAATGGCGGCTGCTGGTGGAGTAACTGGTCCCGCCCGACTTATTCTTTCGCCACCAAAAAGTATGAGCAGGAGGAAGGCAAAACCTATCAGATCATTGATTCCAAGCCTACCTACGGTGCCAACACCTTCAACGGCTGGAATACAGAGTCCGACGGTTCCGGCACCTGGTATTCCCCTCATCAGGAATATGTCTGTACCGGCAATATGGACCTCTACGCTCAGTGGCGCGGCCCTGTTCCTGCTCCCACAGCTGAACCTACTGCCACACCGGAACCTACCCCGGAACCGACTGTTGAACCCACGGCTACTCCGGCACCGACTGCAACTCCCGAACCTGTAACCACTCCGGCACCCGTTTTCTCGGTCAAGCCCAATTATCGCGCCATGTGCCGCGCCTGGTTCCGCTATCTTCGCCGCCAGATGATTGGTCTGTATAAGTAAAGGAGGTACTTTATGCACTATGAAACTCCGTATGTAAACTATACCTACCCCATCTATGATACAAAAGGCGACCATCCTGGTGAAATCTTGTCCACTGGTACAGCCCTGGATGAAGGCGATGTCGTTTTTAAGGATGAACTTTCCGTCAAACCTCTTGCCACCGACATCCCCCTCCCATCCTATGCTCACCCCACGGACGCTGGACTTGACCTGCACGCCATCGCCGTGGAGGCTCCCGGTACTGTCATTGTTGCCACTTGCATTCTACAGCCTGGTATGACAGCTAAAGTACATACTGGTATTGCGGTCAAACTTCCACATGGTACATTTGGTGGTATTTATCCCCGCAGCGGCCTTGCTACTAAAACTGGCTTGGCCCCTGCCAATATGGTCGGTATTGTGGATGAAAATTATACTGGCGAAATTATTGTAGCTTTACATAATTACAGCAATGAACCTCAGGCGTTCGCCATCGGGGATCGTATCGCCCAGTTTGTTGTACAACCTGTTGTCCACTGCACCGTCACCCAGGTTGCGGAACTCCCTGATACCGATCGCGGCGCTGATGGCTTTGGCAGCACAGGAGAACAGTGATGCACAAACTTTATTATGTGTCTTATATATTGATTTCAGACGGGGAAAGAGATCTCTTTGCAGATGATTATTTATTTATAGAAGACAAACCCGTTAAGCATCTTGATTCCTTTGGTACTTTCTATGAACTTCATGACGCTGTGTCTTCTTGCAAATATCCGTGGTGTAAAGGTTTACACCACTGCCGTTGCGGCAGATCAATACTTCTTCACGAGCCTTTTGTTGAATTTCTTGGCGTTTCAACGGATTGGACTTTTGCAAAAGCAAATTTCAAAACACCAGTTTCCGTTGAAACGCAGTATACAGAATGTTCTGCCAAATATTATAACTTCGATTTTTTTAAGAAAAATCTGTCCGCGGATGACTTTATCATCTTCCTGCAGGAACACGGTCTTATCGGAGGAACACTTAATGAAACACCTTGGCGACATTACTTTGATTGACGGCTCTAAAATTGAACCAGTAGATGTGATTACGTTTGGCTCGCCATGTCAGGATCTCAGTATCGCAGGAAAACGTGCTGGTCTTGCCGGTCAACGCAGCGGACTTTTTATGGAGGCCGTCAGGATTATTAAACAAATGCAGGAGGCAACAAATGGAGAATATCCCAAATATGCAGTCTGGGAAAACGTACCCGGAGCATTCAGCTCAAATAAAGGAAAAGATTTCCTCGCCGTACTGGAAGAACTTATCCGAATCAAAGAGCCAGCCATTTCTCTTCCTGAACCTCCAAACTCAAAATGGAGTAAAGCAGGGGGGGTATCAGGTAACGGATGGAGCCTTGCGTGGCGAACCATGGACGCCCAGTACTGGGGTGTTCCCCAACGTCGTTTGCGCATCTCGCTTGTCCTCGATCTTACAGGTGGGCGTGCCGGAGAAATATTATTTGAGCCAGAAAGCCTGCGAGGGCATTTTGCGCCGAGCATCACGCCGGGGCAAGCAACTGCCGGAGCTGTTGAAAATGGCGCTGGAACAGCAGATCGCACAGATGCCATCCCCATAAACCTCCAAATTGCGACCCGTCACAAATCCCTTGGAGAGAGAACGGGTCTTGGTATCGGGCAGGCGGGTGATGCCGCCTATACTTTGCAGGAGGGTCACGAGCATGGGATCTGCTGTCTTGAGGATGCCAAAGCCTACACTCTGAAAATTCGCTCCGGGTGTGAGGGCGGCGGCAATGGAGTTGTTTATGCTGATGGCTACCTTAACTACATCAATTCTGTATGCTACGCTGCCACTACAGAACCAAACATGGTCATCTGCGATGATTGCTCTCCGGCTATCCGCAGTCGGGATTACAAGGACCCGAATATTGTCTGCTATGATGCACGGGGCAACGGCGATGGCGTGACCTCCCCCACCATAACAGGCGACCACAATAGCCGAATTACGGATTATACTTCTGTCGTAATTGAAAAAATCATCCGCTGGATTGTGCGTCGCCTGACCCCTGTCGAGTGTGAGCGCCTGCAGGGTTATCCCGACGGGTGGACAGACATCGGAGAATGGGTAGACAGCAAGGGGAGAATCCATAAGGCCGCTGACACACCCCGATATAAGGCGCTGGGTAATTCCATTGCCCTGCCGCAGTGGTATTACGTTCTCGGCGGCATCGCTGACCGCCTGCCGGAGAATGCCACTCTCGGTAGCCTGTTTGACGGCATTGGTGGTTTCCCATATGTATGGAGTAATTTACATAACGGTAACAAATCTCTCTGTGTTTGGGCTTCTGAGATTGAAGAATTTCCTATCGCTGTAACGAAAAAACACTTTCCTGAAAATTTTGCTGTTGGCTAAAAAAAATAAACAGGCTTTATAAAAACAAAGAGGTATTAAAAATGGTTTACAAAACAAACACTCCTGAAGTTGTAAAAGAAACTGTAATGGAAGAATTTGATTCTGCTGGCAGAATTATTAAGCGTACAACAATTAAGGAATATTTGCAAAAGCGTTCTTTGAACGATTATATTTCATACGATACATATAACACACACACGATCAGCAATACAGATACTTTCAAAAACAAAAGTCCTATCGTGAACAGCAGTAATGGAACGGCTCAAATTTCTCAAATTTCTAAAGCAAATATTATTCATGCATATGGCTATTCTGATAGCGCGAAAGATACTATTAGTAATCTTAATACAGAAGATTGATCGTATATAAGAGGTAGAATGAAAAATGGAAAATAAGTTGCCTGTTAGATTTAAAAACCTTACACTCGATTTAGAGCACCCCGAATCTGGTATTGAGGCAATTAAAAATTTGACTAAAATATACGAGAAAGAGAAAGAAGAGTACAAAAAAGCGCTCTTTAATTGGACAGAGCAAGAAATTGAAGACGCCAAACTGATTGCCATTGATCGTATGAACATGCTGTGTCGTAGAGGCGTTAGTATTGTTTGGTATTGTAATAAAGTACATGGAATGACTATGCTGAGTACGAATTTTGGCACCGTTGAAGGCGTGGAGTGTGGGTGTAAACCTTACCATGATCGTTATGTTCGTACTGAAGTTCATGGAAAAGATGTATATAATCCTTGGATTGGTAAATGTGTTTGTCTTTGTAAGTTCTTTAATGAACCGATCCCTAAATTTATCCTTAACAAGAATTGCGCCACAAACTCTTAAATGCCTCTAAACAAAGGATATCTTCAATCTGATATTTCGGTAGCAGGGGATGAACGGTACACTCCGTATTATGCAGTCAAACCTCTACTAGAGTTTTTGCCCCCCCCGAATGAGGATTATGTGATCTGGTGTCCTTTTGATGAATCCTGGTCGGCTTTTGTCAAAACTTTCAAAACAGCAGGATATAAAGTAGTATATGGCTCTTTATTTTCCGGCCAGGATTTCTTTTCTTATCAACCAGAACATTGGAACATTATAATTTCTAATCCGCCGTTCAGCAAAAAGGACGAAGTTCTTAAACGTTGCTGCCAGTTAGGTAAGCCATTTGCTCTTTTACTTCCCGCAAATAGTATTCAAGGTAAATCTCGTTTTGCGATTTTTCAAAATAATATCCAATTACTTTGTTTTGACTCTCGCATTGGTTTCCATGATAAAACCCATATGGACGCCCCGCAAGAGGGAACATCATTTGGCAGTGCTTATTTTTGCAGAGATGTTCTTCCAAGTAAACTTGGACTTCGACAACTTGTAAAAACGTCAATACCATTATATTAAAATAAACTTTCGCAACAAATTATATTTTTAATAAAGGGGTGTTTATGCAAGACATTAAATGTTATCTTGATAGGATCTCCCCACGATGGGTTCTAACTAGCATTCAAGATTCTAAAACATGTTTGGATAAATCACAATATCCCAATGTAAAAGGCTCTACGGTCATCGAAAGAGAGTGTATTTTAGTTTCACTCAATAGTGATCGATTGGTTTTTGCAGGAGCACCAAAGGCTCCAAACACAATCGCATATCCCTATATTTGTACTTCTAATATCGTATCAATACATATCTGCCCAGTTAAAATTTGTATTGATGGTAAGGTGACAAACAATCCAGAACAAAATGTGGTTGTGCTTTTTGTTGAAACGCTTAATACATATTATACGTTTGTAGCACAGGCGAAGCATGTTTGTAATACAGCCTATGAATTAGAAGAAACAATTAAAATTATTGAGCAAATGGCGGAGGAAATTTAATATGCGGGAATATCCTAACGTTCCGTATGCAGTGATTCCTGGTGAAAAATATCGTCATTTTAAGGGTCATATCATTGAGGTTTTGGCTGTAGCATCTCATACAGAAAAGCCTGAGACTCTTGTTATCTACCGTGAAGTCGGGAAGAAGAATGATAAAGGTTTGGGAACTTGGGCACGCCCGCTTGAAATGTTTATCAGCAAAGTGGATAAAGAAAAATATCCAAATGCAACACAGGAATATCGCTTTGAACTTATTCCATCTATTAAGTTTGTAGAAGAATGTATAGAGCCGTGCCCACAATGCACAACGCCTTGCGTATATTCAAATCCTACTCCAAATTTTGATACAGTATAACCAAGAAGGAGAGAAAAATGGCTACATTAAGGAAAGTTTATCTTGATAATGCCGCGACCACACCGCTTTCCCCGGCGGCACGAGCGGTTTATCAAAACGATGAATTGATGTCTACTTATGGCAATCCTTCTAGCTTACATTTTGAAGGGGTAAAAGCTGCAAGGCTATTGGATGAAAGTCGTATTAAAATTGCAAAATGCCTGAATTGTAGTCCTAATGAATTATTTTTTACATCTGGCGCTACTGAATCCAATAACTGGTTTTTGAATTCTGTACAAGGGCTATCAAAATACTTTCCTTCTAAAAACACTAAAAGGCATGAAAAAGTTATCTTTACATCTAATGTAGAACATCATTCTATTTTGGAACCGTTCAAAAAGAATATGGATTCTTCGTACAGATTTATCCCTGTAAATTGCAACGCCTTTTCAAATTCAGAATCGGATTACGACTTCTCTAAAGTTGGCATTGTTTTGCCAGATGAGAAAATGTTTTCAAAGCCTTTGCATGGTTGCAAAATTTATCCCATCGTTTCCCTGATGATGGTCAATAATGAAATTGGAACAATCAATCCAATTAAAGAAATTGCATCTTATGTTCACACAGCAGGGGGTATCATTCATACGGATGCCACCCAGGCTGTTGGGCATATCCCAGTTGATATTAAAGCATTGGATGTGGATGCGCTTACATTTTCTGCTCATAAGTTTGGTGGCCCAAAAGGAGTTGGCTGCCTTTATATTAAAAAGTCAAAACAGTATTTATTTAGCCCATTTATTTATGGTGGCGGGCAAGAACGTCAATTCCGTTCTGGTACAGAAAATGTTGTTGGTATCACAGCAATGGCCGCAGCGCTAGAGGAAGCCACCAAACAAATGTGTATGGTAAATTGCCTTGTTGCACCTAACGTTTTATATCAACATTATCGAGAAGATTGTATTAAAGCGTTGTCGGAGTGTGCATCTATTACAATCAATGGTGCGGATTATATTCAGGATGGAAAATACCATCCTAGCATGTGGCAGTATCCAGGTATTCTAAATATTAGCATTGATGGCGTTGAGGCCGAAAGCTTGGTGTCTCTTACATCTATGTGTGGCGTTTATATTTCAACAGGATCTGCTTGTAACAGTCATGCTGTTGAGCCTAGTTATGTTTTGAAAGCTATTGGTCTTTCCGATGAAAAAGCTCTTTGTTCTGTACGAATTAGTTTTGGCCCACAAAATCTCCCAAGCGATGTCAATTATGCTATTAAGAGCCTGACTACAGCTGTTAAAATTCTAAAAAAAGAAAATGCGTTGTAAGGTTTTATTTTATCATTTAATGTGAAATTCAAACAGGAGGTTAAAAATGGCAGTGACACAACCTCAACAAGATTCAATTTTTATTCCATTTGCATCTCTTGTTGCACGTTTTGCAGCAGAATATTACAAAGATCCGGCCCATCAAAAAGCTTTTCAAGAATGGCTTAAAAAGCAAGGAAAGGAATCTTAATATGAGTACAAACAATATAGCACACAATATAAGCAAATTCAGCAATTATGATGATTTTGTTTGCAGTAGTTGTGGAATTATTCTTTCTGATTGGGTTCAGAGCGAATATGAATATGATGAAAATTACAATGTAAAACAGGTAAAGCATCCTAAATGCAAGTTCAAATATTGTCCTAATTGCGGCAAAAAGATAGTTGATGAATATAAAGAGCATAATGATTATATGTTGAGTGCTGAAGATTTGACGAGATATGCTGATTGGAATAGTCGAAGCCAGCCGGAAGATCAATGTCTTAGTTGATTATGTGCATAGGAGAGAATTACTAATGACCAATGAAGAATTTGAAACCCACAAGAAAGAGATTGCTGGCGACTTACAGTTGTTGCTTGACGAGATGCGGCAGTTACATGATTGGATTGTGCTTAACCCAGTAACAGAGATCACACAGAAAAACTATAAGGACTGGGAGAATTCGTTCGATGCTCTGCATGATAGTTTCAAGATTCTAGGCTACGAGTTCTAACCATTAAATAAAGTTTAGAAAGGGAACAGTAGAATGCCAGTATTTGATTCAAACTATGATTATGTTCTTCGCTGTCTGCTTTTGATATTTATTATCGCTCCGTGCGTTATGATTGCCTTCTCTATTGTGCTGTATGGGGTTATAGTAATTTGGCAGAAAATTTATAAGGCAGTGAGAGATAAACATAAACCATTTTTTAACCCAAGACCATCTTTGATAAGTTTGATAAGAGGGAAGACCTTCTTGTACGCAAAGAAAGAATATAGCATTGCTTTCGGAGATGCGACCGCCCAAAAATATAAATATCTCTGTTCTAAATGCGGAAAGAGTACATATTTAGGATCGGAATATGATTTTTGCCCTTATTGTGGAAGAACTATTACGGGTATATTTGATATGGAAAAACTTATAGAGGAATCCCAAAATGGCAAAGAAAGCTCAGTATAAACGTTTCTCAGATGGCAAAGAACAATACTGCCAATCTGTATTTAATGAACGGCACTGGATTTGTATGTCTCGTGACCGTAAACGCTGGTTAAAACGTTGTATGAATCGTGCTCCGAGAAGAAAACAAAAGCAGAAAAATTCTCGAATTTGCACGGAAGCTTTAGAAGATTATTTTAATGAGGTTTATCAATGAAAGATGATGGGATTTTTACTCTTGAAGAGTTTGAAGCAATTACTGGAGTTACATTAAAAGAAGACGTCTTTTATAAATTGATGCGAAAAATCTATGCAAAATTCACAGCGCAGTTGGTGATGGAAATTTTGAAGTCTAATCCGACCGCAGATGACCTGCTTACCAAAACATCTGATGAACTATTGATTGATTTGTTTCTCGGCGATCTTCAAAATGCAAAGAAAAAATGCGAAGAAAGGGAAAAGTAAATGCAAAATATGGATGCTTTATCTCAAGAAGACTTTGAAAGAATTGCTGCTTTGGTTTGTGCTGAGCGCGACAGAATCAAGGCATCCTTTGGATGAACAAGAAAGTGACTTTACAGTATGGGTCTATGAAATCAAAAAGCAAAAGCTTGAACGCTGGAAACAAAGATTGGAGGAAATGAAAAATGGAGCATGAGTCTGATATGTGCTTCAATGCAGATTGTTTTAAGGATGAATGTGATGCCAATATAGTTGAAGCAATCTTTGATGAAGCGTCCCAAAAACTTCACGACATGCTGAAAGCTGACGTCCAAGAAACGATTGACCAATATAAGACGGCCAAAAAGGAACAGGCTGTTTTGGAGAAAGATATTGCCATACTTAAGTCTCAAAAGAGATATCTTGAGCAGCAGGTAGGGGAAGCTTTTAAGAAAGCCGAAGATGCAGAAACAAATGACATTCCTACCAAGTATATCAATAAAATCGTTAAGAAATATACAGGATTTTATGCCCCTGGTGATGAGGTTTGGAACATTGAAGTTGAATATAAACAAAATACATGTAGCTTGTGTCGTGGAAGAGGGAAAATTGATGCTACTTTTACAGAAGAAGGTACTTTTGGCGAGCAGATGAAAGGGCACACAGCAAAATTTGAATGCCCTCGATGCCGCGGAAATGGAATAATTAAAAAGCCTTTTTATTTTGTAAAAAAGTCTAAAGTGATGAATGTAGAGCTTCGGTTGAAATTTACAAAATCGAGTGTGAATCCTAGAGACTTTGTAACAGAAACGGTTCTTCTTGACGACAAAATATATCGTGTGAAACCTGATTCTATTTATAAAACCGAAGCAGCCGCTCTTATCAGAGCCAAAGAAATGAATGATCAGACAGATAAAAATTGGGATTTGATTGATAAAAGCAACAAGGAAACAGAAATTTAATTGAAAATTATTGATTTTGAGCGCAAAGGGAACCTCGTGCGGTTCTATCTTGGCGATGATAATTTGACTGAATGGTATGGCGATGATTGGGATGATACGCCATATGAATGTAACGCCGGTGAAGTTTATGACGAATACGTTAAAGGTTACAGAGATGTTGTTTTTCCGTTTGAAGACTTGGTACTGGAACCTTCTAGTGGTACTTGTAATAGTGGCTGGTGTAAGGATGATATGCGAGGTCGAAGAGTTCCTTGTATTATTCATGTGCCAGAAAAAGTATATGACTATAGCTGGAATGATAGCTTTGATCGTTGGATAGGATCTGCTGACGTACATAAATACTATTTCGGCGATCAGATGGAACCAGAAAGGATAGTTTGAAATGGATAACCCCAATAGCAATCCTTATTCAGAAGAAAATGAATTTGAGCTTTATAAAGCCTATAACAAAGGTTACGAGCAAGGTCTTTTGGATTCAGGCAGTTTGAATGCACAAAATATTTTGGATGTAGCTTGTAAAGTATTTGAGACTTCAAAGAGAGTTAATGAAGTAAGAAAAATTGCAACATGGGAATGGGTTAAAGATTATTACTCAGTATGCTCTAATTGTGGGACGCTGTGCCAGGCACATATGACCGCCTCAGAATGCCCGCGCTGTCACTTCAAAATGATTTTAACCAAAGAGCAAAGGAAGTATAAAAATGCGGTTAATTGATGCAGATGAGCTTAAAAAGCGTGTTGTAAAGGTAATGTTTCGTGATACTCCAGAAAGTGGCGAGTTTTACGCAGTTGGAACTGACGACATTGATATTATGCCACCATTGACCCGGAATCTCTGCGGCCAACAGCACATTGGATTGGTGAGTACGACGGTTACACGGACGGTTACGCGGACGGAAACCCGGTATACGATGCTGGAACTGCTCTGCTTGTGATTACTGTATTGACGATGGAACAGATGAACAAGAAATGCTGCCGAAGTTTTGTCCTTGATGTGGCGCAAAAATGATTAAATTATAAAAAACCATAGTGGAGGATGAATTATCAATGAAAGAAGCAACAATTAGAGATACCATGGGACATTGCTTGGCAAAACCGGGCGACAGGGTACGAATTACCAAGACGCACCGAGCTGGTAAAAACCAGTATTCGGCCTGCGAAGGCGATACGTTTGTTATTACCAAAGTGGTAGATGACCAGATCCTCTATGGGCGGTGGCTGCAGCCGAGCGGTGTGCTGGCGGCCAGTGAGCTGAAGCTTGACCCGAACTGCTACGTATTGATTACGCCGGAGGAATGTGGAGCACCAACGAGCAGTACAGAGCCAACCACGCTACGCAGTGTGACGATTGATGTGAGTGACCCGAAAGCGGCACATAAGGCAGTGGACGATGTGTGCGCGGAATATGAGGACAGCCAGAAGATCCGATGGAATAACGTAGTGACAGAATCGGCCAAACAAAACGCGTTGAGCATGATGGCAACACTGTGCGAGCAAGGCATTAGTATGATCTGGATTATCAAAAATCGATCCGTCATCTTAGATTGTAGTTATGGCACACATGATACCTGGGCAAAGAGCCATGGCTATTCTTTTAACTATGCAAAAGTCACCTTTAACGAAAACGCAGTATTCAATGAGTGGATTGGCCGTTTTGTCTGCCTTTGCAAACTAATGGGTGAAACTCCTTCGGACTTTATCATGCGTGGTATCAATGTTGAATAAGCAAACTACATAACATCATTAAGAGTAAATTGACGTACCTATACAAAAATAAGAAGAAGAGTACAAAAGCTCTTCTTCTTATTTTTTGCCTTTTATCACTCTGCCAAGTGACGGTTTTTAGGGCAACATAAATGCAATTACTTTAGATAGGACTAATCGCTTGTCGTAGTGCCTTTTCTATTTTTGTTATAGCTATTGCTTAATATACAGTCAACAGTAATTTGATGGTCTAAAGATTTGTCCACTATTTCTTTTTTTAACTCCGTTTATAGTTTAACTATACGGTGATCGAAGCAAAATTACGGCAAAATATTACAAATAGTTACAAAATGATACAAAGCAGAATATTTTTAAAAAGAAATCCGAAAAGTATAAATCTACAATTACTAGTTGGAAACAAAAACTATCCGTTAATAAATTGTTTACAAACTAATTGTAAACAATTTGTGAAAACAAGATAGTTTACTGCATTAAATGATAATTTATTGCAAAAGCAAAGGCGCTACCAGCCGCCTAGAACTGATAACGCCTTATTACTTGAACAAATACGTTGCCAACCACAAAGAACTTTTCAACACAGTATCGTTGATTTCTTGCCTTTTGTGGTAGGTTCGGATTTGCTACGTCTGGTGGACTCGAAGGGGATCGAACCCTCGACCTCTCGGATGCGAACCGAACGCTCTCCCAGCTGAGCTACGAGCCCATGTTGTTGACTTAATTACTATACCGCAGCAGGGAAAAATTGTCAAGCTGGTTTTGAAAAAAGTAGGCAGATACTGTTCAGCCTGAAAAAGCGGCAGGAGAACGCCGGGAAAACGTGATCCCGGAAGTAGGCAAAGGCCTTTATCATGCTTACTTGGTCAAGAATATTGTGCCGGATGCAAGGCAGAGGTATGAAAACATGCTGCGGCATTTGCGGGCATAAAACAATTTAGGGCAACACCGCACAATTCCCGCCTTACGGCTTAAGCACCGCTCCGGCGGCTGCGGCACGGCATCTGCGTTGCCAAAATGCTCGATAATGTCGGGTTGCGGTACCCGCATCGTGCTTCGGGGGCAAAAGCCCCTCGCACTCTGCGACCGCTGCCCCTGCTTCGGTTCGCTGTTTCCGCCACTGGCGGCGCTCACCTTTGCAGCATCCAGTATTATCTGCGCTTTTGGCTTGGCATCTGCCGCACCTCGCTCGCCGTATCGGCACTTAGAATTGTGCGGTGTTGCCTTAGAAAACAGAATACCTACGATCCCCAACGTCGCCGGCCATCTGTGTGGCGTTCCTTTTACAACAAGAGCACAACAATAAAACAACGGCAATTCCTGGCCTGAGGTCTGCAAAAATCGGCATATATCGACAGACGAATAATATTTGCTTCTAATAATAACGTGTATATGATAAAATAAAATATATAGCTCTAAAATTGCACTAGCCGTACAAAACCGTATACCACAAAAGCCTTGACTTTTTGCTGTGCGGCTGTATATAGTAACCTTAATACAATATTAACCATGCGGCCCATGCGGCGGGCAAGGCTTGCAGCCTGGACCTGCCAAAAGCAGAGGGGTAACAGCCTGGGTAGCAGGCGCAATACAATGAGAGAGCAACTATAAAAGGTTACACATGGTAACAGTCTGCTTATGCTGCGGCGGGGTGGATTAGTGTACCGGCAGGGAAAAGGAGGCCCTAAAACCGTGGAGGATCATTGTGGAAAAGCAGGCAGAAGCAAGGTAAACAGACTGCTGGCAAAGCAAACCCGATTGTTCAGTTACATTGAAGGATTACAGGCGGAAACGCGTGTGTATTATACCCTGTGGCAATGTGGCCCGGAGCTGCGCATTTTGGTGAGCGGGGAGGCAGGTCCCGCTGTGCGTTGTACCTTCCCCGCAGATATGGAGTGCCGCGCCCGGAACCTGTTGCAATACTTATACGAAAACACCGTAATGCCCAGCCAGGCCGCAGATGTGCTGGCTGATTGCTGCACAGTGGGGCAGGTTGAAGTGCTGAACGCAGGCTGCTGAGTACCTGAACCAAATGCGCGGCAAAAAGCTGCGAAAGAATGTTAAAATGCAGGGGGACCGTATGTGATGCCTTGCCCCGGTAGGAGAAACAAGAATGACGGAAGAAAAGCTGGTCGAACGTGTGACCGCACTGTTTGCAGACAGTGATGCAGCCCAGCGCAAGATGATCCGCCTGTATGCAGAAACCAATGATGCCATTGAGGCAAGCGCAATCATTGATTCCGGCGCAGAAGTATTGCATATGCTGCAAGGCGGCCTGCGGCCGGAAGTTCTGGTGCTGGATTCGGTTTTGAGTGATACCACAATTTTTCCACTGCTGCGCAGCATACGCCAACAGCAGATTGAGTACGAACCGCATATTATTGTAACCCTGATGCCCAGTGCAGCGCCCCAAATTGAAAAAATATTGACATTGGGGGCCGAGTGTACTATATTCAAACCATATAGTTTGCCCGAATTATTTGATACGGTGTATCAAACAGCAGCAAGCGGCCCGCGGCTGAACCGTTACCTGGTGCATGAGAGCGTTACGGCTCAGCTGCGCACCCTTGGCTGCTACAAAAACCTGGCCTATGGTATCAATTACCTGCAGGAAGCCGTGTATATTGCGGTCTGCAATCGCCAGGCGTGTTCCCTGGGGGAGTTGTGCACCAAAGCAGGGGAGCCGTTTGGCGTAAATGGCCCGGCGGTGCGCTCGGCTCTGGAACGCCTGAATGCGCGGCTGTACAAAAGCAATACGCCGGCTTACCAGATGCTGTGCGAGCGCAACGGCAAGACCCCGCAGGATCGCCTGACGGTAAGTGAACTGCTGGAAGCGGTGATCGCACGCACCATGACCTGCGCTGCTGACAGCAGCAGATAAACGGGCATATCCAGCGCTATAAAAGGAGAAGCTTCCTATGCCGGAACATACACTGCCCGATGCCCTGCACCCGCAGCAGGAAGATGCAGCGGATGAACTGCAGCTGCGCGGGGGGCTGAAAGGCCGCTTTTTTGCGGATTTCTGCCTGCTGCAAAGCACTGTGGATGCCTTGCAGAATTATCTTGTGCACGCTGCCACCCCTGATGTACAGGATATGGCAGCACCGCTGCTGGAAGAGATGAAACAGCGCATTTTCCGCCTGGAACGCTTGGCGGATAATGCGGCGGATCTTGTGGCGCAAAGCCAGCCGCCCCGGCAGCTGAACTGGACTGTGCAGGAAATGACGGTGTACCTGGCTCAGCTGTGTGATGCCGCAAACCATGAGCTGGAAGAATGCGCCGTTACTGGCCGGGTGCGTTTGCAGCCCATGCCGCAGAACCAGCCGGTTTGGGCGCAGATTGATTTGGCCATCGTCCAAACGATGTTTGCCAACCTGTTTTCCAATTCTCTGCGGGCAAACCCGGCGGCAAAAATTACGATAAGCTGCACCGGACGCACGCTGGAATACCATGACGGCAGGATCTGGCCGGAGGCCGCCTGCGCCCAGTTGGCTGGTGTTCAGACACCGGAAGCCCTTGCCAACGGGTGCACCGGTTTGCTGTTGGTATACCGCTGCGCCCAAAATTTGGGCTGGCGGCTGGAAACCGCAGCAAACCAGGAAACCGTGCTGCGCATGACGTTGCCGCCGGAACCGCTGGCAGCGTTCGGCACCCATAATGTGCTGCGCACACCTCGCCCCGAAAGCGGCGCAGCCCGCCTGCGGGAAGAATTCCGTGCGACCCTGCCGCCCAAAAAGATTTGATGCGGCTGCCAAAGCTGATAAAAGACACCATCCTGCAGTCGAAAAGCAAAGCCGGAAATCATAAGGCAATACCGCACAATTCTAAGTGCCGATACGGCGAGCGAGGCACGGCAGC
>OLRV01000091.1_pt1 | contig 81466 bp, 82 predicted proteins | sample 1672421 | NCBI WGS metagenome assembly OLRV01 (sample SAMEA3136684, study PRJEB25190) | human gut metagenome | biome: human gut; feature: human-associated habitat; material: faeces | place: Austria | collected 2013
GAGTGGAGATACCAAAGCCTGATGGCGGTGTCAGAAACCTGGGAGTACCAACAGTGACAGACAGATTTGTACAACAAGCCATTGCACAGGTATTAATGCCAATCTATGAGGAACAGTTCCATGACCACAGTTATGGATTCAGACCGAACAGATGTGCACAACAAGCAATTCTAACAGCACTTGATATGATGAATGACGGTAATGAGTGGATTGTAGACATCGACTTGGAAAAGTTCTTTGACACAGTAAATCATGATAAGCTCATGACTATCATAGGCAGAACTATTAAAGATGGAGATGTTATCTCTATCGTAAGAAAGTACCTTGACAGCGGAATCATGATTGATGATGAATACGAGGATTCTATCGTGGGAACACCCCAGGGAGGAAATCTCTCGCCGTTACTGGCAAACATCATGCTGAATGAACTCGATAAGGAAATGGAAAAGCGTGGGCTTAACTTTGTAAGATACGCGGACGACTGCATCATTATGGTCGGAAGTGAAATGTCTGCCAACAGAGTCATGAGAAATATTTCACGATTCATTGAGGAAAAACTGGGGCTTAAGGTCAACATGACCAAGAGTAAGGTAGACAGACCACAAGGACTTAAATACCTTGGATTTGGATTCTACTTTGATACAAGAGCACATCAATACAAGGCGAAACCACATGCAAAATCAGTAGCGAAATTTAAGAAGAGAATGAAAGAGCTCACGTGCCGTAGCTGGGGCGTTAGCAACAGTTATAAAGTGACGAAACTCAATCAGCTTATCAGAGGGTGGATTAACTATTTCAAGATAGGTAGTGTGAAAGAAAGTAGAGGAAAGCCATAAACTGGCGCACTTGAATAAGCTGTCTAAGGCAGGCAACTTTTTGAAGTGTTATAGAGTTAAAAAATTGGATTAAGAAGCTAATGGCTCATCAGGAGGAAGGAGTCCCTCCCGCTGCAACAGTTTCTTAGCCTGCTTGATAGCTTTTGCCTTTTGTTTTTCAACAAGAGCTACAGGCATATCGATTTTATAAAGGTCGCTCGGATTCCACTGCTCGCCAGTAGACAGCATCTGGTAGATGGCGGTAAGAATCATACGGGCAATTGCGATAATGGCTCTTTTCTTGCCACGACGTTTAACAAGAGATTCATATTTCTTTTTGTAGTAAGGAGATTTGTCAGATTTTACGGCTGCATGAGCACACTGTACTAATGCAGGTTTGAGGTAGACTCCGGCACGTGTAATCCGAACAGATTTCTTCTTACCAGCAGATTCATTGCTGCCAGGTGTTAAACCAGCCCAGCAACATAAACGTTTGGAACTTGAGAACTGAGACATATCCGTACCGGTTTCGGAGATGATAGTGATTGCACTATCACGTTTGACACCCGGAATGGTACAGAGGAACTGGACAGCATTTTCAAAATCAGGATTAGAAGAAATCATATTTTCTATCATTTTATCAACATCGTTGATTTCGGCTGTGATATAATCCATATGTGCGCGGACAAGACGCATACGGTATTTTTGGGCATCAGTCATCTGATATCCTTCGACGGATTCTATAACAGCATCTTCTTTGGATTTGAGGCTCCGAAGAAGTTTAGATGCGATTTCTTCGTGGTTAATGGATGTACCCGATTGTTCAAGCAGATAGTCGATAATAGACGTGGATGACTTCCCAAAGATATCGGAAACAATAGAATCTAATGCAACATTACAGACAGTAAGAGCATTCTGGTATCTATTCTTTTCACTTGAACGGCAGGAAACAAGCTTGTAGCGATAGCGAGTGTATTCCCTGAGAATACGGACTTTCTTACAAGGAATATAGCTGCCCTTGACAAGGCCAAGACGGAACAAATCCCCAATCCATTTAGAATCTTTGGTATCATCTTTGTTGCCTTTCACTGCCTTTACCCATTTAGGATTGGCAATGACAACATTGATTTTATCTTCCAGAAGATTAAAGACAGGAACCCAGTATTTACCAGTGGATTCCATACAGACATCATGGCAGTGATTGTCAAGAAGCCATTGCTTGAATTCAAGAATTGAATTGTTAAAGGTGGAAAAGCGTTTCTTTTGGTAAGAGGGTTCAATGCCACCAGTAGTTTTTACAATTGTGGCAACGAGAAAAGATTTATGAACATCGACACCACAACAGGTTTGATAAGTAACTTTCATAGACGGACTCCTTTCACAAATGATAAGAAGCCATTGACTGAACTGCCACACAATTAAACCAAGGTGCTTAAACAATTCTTAGTGTACGGATTCATAATACCACTTATTTGTGCTTGAAAAGGCAGAACTTACACTGATTAGTATGCTGTCTAAAACGAAGAAAGTTGTTACAACTTATCCTCCCGTGCTTTGTAGTGTAGCTTCTTACAAACTATTTTAAAGCACAACGTAAAGAGTTAAAACACTTTCATTACTATTTGTGCCGCCGGCTGAAGGCGGCGGAATGGAGATTAGTATGAAAACACTTTGTAAAGAGATGGACGCAAGAATTCGTTGCAGACTGCGCATGTGCATTTGGAAACAATGGAAAACCCCGCAGAACCGCATAAATAACTTGATAAAACTCGGAGTAGATAAGGATACAGCAAGGATTACAGCCTATACGGGTAATCGAATAGCATATGTTTGTCAGCGAAGAGTTATGAATTTTGCAATAAATAAAGAAAGACTAACCCGTTTTGGATTAGTTTCTATGTTAGATTACTATACTGAAAGGTGTGTTACTTGTTAAGTTGATTGAACCGCCGTGTACCGAACGGTACGCACGGTGGTGTGAGAGGTCGGAATTTCTCATTTAAGAGAAATTCCTCCTACTCGATTGCCTAAAAAGAGGAAAGGAGTATAGAGGAATGATTATCCTTCAGCGAGGGATTCCCCCTTAGCAAAACTTTATTAAAAACAGAATATAGTAGATGAATGAGCCGAGGAGAAATCCCCGGCTCTTTTGCTGCACAAAAGGAGGAAGATAGATTTTATGATGAACTATGAGATTTTCAAGGAAGTGGTCAAGGATTCATTCAAGGATTACTTGCCGGAACAGTATAAGGATATGGAACTGAGAGTTTGTTCAGTAAATAAAGTAAACCGCATGATGGATGGTATTAACTTGATTGGTGGATCAGAGGTAAAGAATGTTTCCCCTACCATCTATATCAATGATATGTACGATCACTACAAGGCTTGTAATGATTTGAAAGAAGCAATCCAGGCAGGGGCTGACCGTATGGTTAATGCTTTCAAAATGTGTCCGGAAGCACCGAGAATTGACTTTGCGGAAGCAAAGGATAATATCGTGTTCCAGCTCATCAACACGGAGCAGAATAAGGAAATGCTAGCAGGCGTACCCCACCGTGATTTTCAGGATTTATCCATTATCTACCGCTGGGTAATAAAAATGGATGACGATGGGATTCAGCACACTTTGATACAGAACAGTCTGGCAGAGCAGCTTGGAGTAAATGAGGAGCAGTTATTTAAGATGGCTGCGGAGAATACAAGAAGGATTTTCCCACCACGCATAAGATCCATGAATGAGGTCATCTGTGAGATGTTTATGAAAGATGGAATGCCGCAGGAGATAGCAGAGATGATGATCGGTGAGATGCCCGCTGATAAGTCGATGTGGGTGATTTCCAATGACAGGGGAGTAAACGGTGCAGTTTCCATGCTGTATGAGGATAAACTTCATACACTTGCAACAGAAATGGAAAGTGACCTTTATATTCTCCCTTCATCTGTACATGAGGTCATCGCTGTATCTGCTTCAATGGGTGATCCGAATGAGCTGGCGGAAATGGTTGCGGAAATCAACATGGATCAGGTTGCATTGGAAGAAAGACTGTCTAATCAGGTGTACCATTATGATAAAGATTTAAGAAAATTAAGTCTTGCCACGGACACACCGAACAGGAGACTTGACGGCATTGTTGCAGAGCCGCCTATGGTGTATGAGGCAAAACAGTCCAGATAGGAGGACTTATGGGAATAGAAGGAAAAGAGGTCACGGTGGAGGAGCTTGTGAGACTCATTCAGTCACAGCAGGGAGAGTTTATCATCCATGTAGAGCCGGGAGAGGAGGATGCAGATGGAGAAGCAGGAACCGTTTCAGCTTGATGTAGTTTCCATCCGGCTTGTAAGAAATGCTCCCCTGTTTTCAGACCGGAAAATCACAGGCCCCAAAGATGCAGTTTCCCTAGTGGGGGAAATGCTGTGTGAAATGGACAGGGAAGTGGTGTGTGTCATTAACCTGAAATCTGACGGAACCCCTATCAACTGCAACTTTGCCAGTATGGGAGCCATCAATCAGGCAGTAGCAGAACCGAGGGAGTTATTCAAAAGTGCAATCCTTTCCAACGCTGCAAAAATGATACTGGTTCACAACCATCCCAGTGGCAGGCTGGAACCTTCCAAGGAAGATACGATTATGACAGACCGTATCTTAAAGCTGTCCTGCCTTTTGGGAATACCGCTCGATGATCATGTGATTGTGGGAGGGGATAACAGCAGATATTTCAGCTTCCGGGAAAAGGAAATCATGACCATGCCTAAAATATCCTTAACGCAGGACTACCATTACCTTGAGTTTGAAGAAAGGGCGTTGGTGGCAGAGCCGGGAAGGAGCAGATAGCATGGAGGAACGGAACAGCTTTACCAAAGAGGAACTTGCCATTGCAAAAAGTGTGGATTTGACAGCGGTTGTAGCCAGTCTTGGATATACGGTAAAAAGAGTAGGCAATTACCATACCGTAAAGGAAATGGATTCTGTCCGTATTTACAACCGCAGGAGTTGGTTTCGGTGGTCGAGGGAATATGACAGGGGAGAAAACGGAGGATCGCAGATAGATTTCCTTCGCGTCTTTGCAGGAATGGAAGTCAAGGAAGCGGTGTTCTGGCTGCTTGACTTTGCAGGTTATCAGAGAAGTGCAGACTGGAAACCGTCCCTTGTTGTAGAGAAAAAAGAGGTGGAGAGAAAGTCTTTTGTACTTCCGCCTCCGGCACCGGACAACCGTTATCTGTACCGTTACCTGATGGATGAAAGAAAACTCTCAAAAGAGGTCATAGATTACTTTGTAAGTAATGGCTTGATTTATGAGGAAAGGAGCCACCATAACATTGTCTTTAGGGGCAATGACAAAAACGGTGTAACTCGGTTTGCAAGTATGCGTGGCGTGTTTGACAGGGACGGAAAAGGCTTCAAGTGTGATGTGGCAGGAAACGACAAGAATTTTGGCGTCAATGTATGGAATGAGGAAAGCACAGAGCTTGAGGTATTTGAGGGAGCAATCGATCTGATGAGCTATGCGGATATTTACAGTGATTACCACAGCAATAAGCTCGCACTTGGGATGCTTTCTGATGCCCCGTTAGAAACTTTCTTAAAGGAACACCCGCAGATACAGAGCATTAAGTTCTGCCTTGACAATGACGAACCGGGCAGAAAAGCCACAGATACGCTCATGGGAAAATATTATGGGCTTGGATATGATGTGGATGACTGTCCACCGCCAAAGACTTACAAGGATTACAACAAATGGCTTAAAGAGGCAAGGAAAGAAATGGTTTTAATTGGGCGGGCAAAGGAAATGGCACGATGACAGTCAACTGAAAAAGTCAACTGAAAAAGTCAACTGAAAAAGAAAAAATGAACTGAAAAAATCGACTCGGAATGGAAAAGTCAACTGAAAAAGTGAGGTGACCTTTTTTGTGAAATGGTCTGGAGAAAGCTGCCTGTCAGAGAAGTCAACTGAAAAAGTTAACTCAAAATGGGAAAGTCAACTGAAAAAATAGACTTATTTTGTAAAAGGTAACTGAAAAAATAAGTTGACTATCCATATTTAGCGGGGTTTTAGGGGCAGCCCCCTAACCAGAGGCACTTGTATTACAAAGTGCGTATCTGGCAAATTCCCATCGGGAATTTGAGGCGGGCGGGAATTTAGGGAAAAATCAGAGGACAGTTAAAAGGAGGTGGTCGGATTGGATGTAATTGATGTGAACAAAGGGAGCCTTCAGGAAGTGGAAATAAAAGGTCATGAGGAGCCGAAGCCTTTCGCTTTCGGTGCAGAGCTTGTCCGGTTCATGGATGAGAATGATATGCTTTTCCACATGACAGAAAAGGAAGCGGACATGCTGCTCGGCTATCTTGGCGGGCATGATTTCCTTCTTGGAGAGAAAGACGGAAAGCTGTATCGTGGAGATTTAGCCTATGAACAGGGAAAGGTACGGTGGCTTAATGATACCATTGATGATGCGATAGATGTGGTCTGTGAGTGGAATTATGAAATGGTGCAGACCGCACAGGCACAGGTAGAGAACCCGGATGATTTCATTGATTTTGTGAATAAACAGAACAGGCTGGAGTCTTTGAGAGCCGATGAACGATTACTCGATGCCATGTTTGACCGGACGAAATACGGAAAAGAACTGGTGCAGCTTGCAGAAAAAATGGCAGATGATTTTATCCGTGATATGCAGTCTAAGGGCGGCATTGCTGCTGCAATCGAAAAAATGACGGAGGCTGTAAAGGAAGGGAAAGACCTGTTACCGGATGTTTCCCCGGCATTAAAGGTAGCGACGGGAAGGGCGAGGTAAATGGCTGGAGAGAAAAAGACAGTAGTAAAGCCTTTCCGCATGACGGAAAAGGAAGCAGACAAACTAAAGTCAGACGCTAAGCAGCGTGGCATGAAGGAGTCGGAGTATATCCGGCTTTTAATGTCACAAAAGCCCAACGACTATCCTGAAATCCGTATCCTTCTGCGTGACCTGATTAACGAGGTCAATGCAATCGGAAACAATATCAACCAGATTACAAGGAACCACAATTCAAAGCTGTACCGAGAGGAGGACAGGGAACTTTTGTCAGCCTATATGAAGAAGCTGAATTTGCTGGTAAAAGAGGTGGTGGATTCACTTGGCAATCAGTAAGATACTTTATATCGGTGACTGTGGTTCCGGTTATGCAGGAAAGCATTTAAAGCAGGCTCTTGATTATATTGTAGAAGATTACAAGACAGGACAGGGCAGGTGGGTATCTTCCCTGAACTGTCAGCCGGATAGTGCCTACGAACAGATGCGGCAGACGAAGGTGCAGTTTGACAAGACGGATAAAAGGCAGGGGTATCATCTGATTATCTCCTTTGCGGAGGGTGAGGTGGATGCCGAAACAGCCTTTGAGGTCATCGGGAAATTTGCAAAGGAATATCTCGGTGCTGATTATGAGGCGGTGTATTCCGTCCATGACAATACTGACCATGTTCACGGGCATATCATTTTTAACAGCGTGAGTTTCCGGACAGGAATCAAGTACCGCTATGAAAAAGGGGACTGGGCGAAAAAGATTCAGCCCATTACCAACCGTCTGTGCGAGGAATACGGGCTGTCCACCATTGAAATCTCCGAGGATCGTGTCAGACCGTCCGAGAATTACAAGGAGTGGAACGACTTTCGGGATGGAAAATTTGTGTGGGCAGACATGATTAAGAGAGATATAGATGCCTGTATCGTGCAGGCGGCAACCTATGAGTCATTCTTGGAAATGCTCTCCGGTATGGGCTATGAAATCAAGAACGCCTACCGGAGCGAGGGAAAGTATCTTGCCATTAAGCCGATGGGACTGACAAGGTTCAGACGGTGTAAAAGTCTTGGAGAGGACTATACCGAGGAACGTATCCGGGAGCGGATTGAAACCGAAAACCTCTCCACTTACCGCAGTATGACAAAGGAACAGGAACCCAAAATCATGCGGTGCCGGGTGAAACGTTATAAAAGGGCAAAGCTGTCCGGGGTACAGAAGCGTTATTTTGCAAGGATGTACCGACTGGGACTGATGAAAAAACGTTCATACAGTCAGGCATGGAAATACCGGGATGAGCTTCGGAAAATGCAGAAGCTGCAGGAAGATTATCTTTTCCTTGTCCGGCATGATATTCAGACAGCGGCGGGAGTTGCTGCCATTGCAGAGAGTATGACGGATAAAAAGAAAGATACGTCAAGGGAAAAGAGCCGCATCTTTAAGGAGCGGGCGAAAATGAAGCCGCTGTTTGATATGGTGTCGGAAATGAATGAGCTTGAAGAATTGGAACTCTGTTTCCAGAGGGGCGAGGAGCTTTTTGCCCCGGAGCATAAGAGATACGAAAAAATATCGGAGAAGCTGAAAGCACAGGGATACACTGTGGAGCAGGTGGAGAAATTTAAGCAGCATTATAAAAATGAGATTGCAAGGGTGCGGGATAAAGAGAAAGCCGTTTCCAAAGAGGAGCGGATTGCAAAGCGTATTCTTGCAGAGCTTATGAAACCAGATACCGGAAAGGCATTAGAGGAAACCAGAGAGAAAGAAGAAAACAGAAAAGTGGAGAAAAGCAGACTGCCTGTATTGTAGGGCTGTATTTTTTTACCCATTGGAAGGAGGAAGCAGATGCAGGAAAGGGAAAAAGTAAGCAGCATTGACATCAAAGCCCATTTGAATAACCTGCGTAAAAATCCCAAGTTTACGGAGGAAATGTTAAAACTGGTGGAGTCCGATCTGCAATATGGTCTTACCATTGCGGAGACGGAAACCTATACGTCAAAGAGGCTTGACTATGCACAGATGAAGGTGCATTCCGCCTGCCTTAGAAACGGATACCCGGAAAATGTCAGGGAATGTATCACAAAGGAAGGGCTGACCGGGGAGCAGATGGCAGTTGCCCTTGAGTTCTATGAAAAGGGTGTTCCCATTGAAACGGTGGCAGAAATCACAGGAAACAGCTCACAGACAGCGTTTGTGATGAAAAAGCTGTTTAGGAACGTGATGGAAAAGTTGCAGGAAGCCGGGAAAGCAGCAAAAGAGCAGGGCGGCTATGCCGAGGAGCTGTTAGAGCAGATTAAGGCGGTTGTGGAAAAGATAGAGTTTCAGGAGAAACGCTATGATGCCTTGAATGAAAAGATTCAGGAACTGAAAACTGCCGGACAGGATACGAAGATACAGAATAACCTGCTGGCACAGCTTTCGGAAAAGGACGGGCTCTTAGAGAAGCAGCAGAATGAGTTAAATGATGCGAGGGCTACGATTGCAAGGCTCAGAAATGAAATGGACAGTATGAGGAAGGAGAGAGAAACATTGGAAAAACGTACAGAAGAACTGGAAAAAGAGGCGGCAGGAAGAAGCAGCATGACAGAGGCAGAGCCGGAAAAAGCGGGGGAGCCTGCAAAGGATATGGCACAGCAGGCGGCAGGAATGCAAGAAGCTCCTCTTTATCCGCAGATACCGGGGGCAGGCTACAATGTGGCAGTTGTGAATGAAAAGGGGCAGATTGTGTCGGTGGTTCCGGTGGAACGCATGGAGCGTAAAAAGGACAACCGTACCGTGACAAGCCTTTTCTCAAGGCTTGCCTTTAAGAAGAAAATCGACATTGTAAAGCTGGTTGCGGAGCATGACCTTGAACCGAAGCAGCTTGTGCAGATCAGAAGCGGCATTGAAAAGGGATTGTCAGAGGAACAGCTTCTAGTGCTGATTAACAACCAGATTCCGGCGGAGCAGATGGAGGAGATTATCAACATCGCAGTATATGAAAACAGACAGAAGCAGGAGGGGTAGCTGATGGAACTTTTGATTGTGTCACAGACCTTAGAGCAGATGGAGCAGGGGAAGGCTGCCATAACAGAGGCAGATAAGGAATTTGTCGTACAGTTTGCCTTTGCTACCGGAGATAAGGAACTGACAGGCAAGCTGATTGATGAACTGACTGCCAAGGAAGCGGACAAAGAAGCGGTATACCGCAAGTATGAAACGCTGACAGGCTTTCAGCCGGAATGGATCAAAAAGATAGAGCATCTTCTGATTGCGTTAGAGATGTACCGCATTCAGGAGGAAAAGGCAATCAACACCATATCGGAGCTTTTGGCGGTCAATGGAGTGAGTCTTACAGCGGACGAAATCAGGGAGCTTTCTGTGGATAAGGTGAAGGAACAGCTTGGAAAAAAGGAAGCAATGATAAGATAGGAGGGCATGTATGTCAGAAGAAATACAACAGGCGGTGCAGATTATCCGTGTGGCTTATGACGGGATTGAGATTGCCATGAAGGTCGGAAGCGGCACCGTAGAGCAGATGAAAAAGGCGGTGGACTTTCTGATTGCCATATTAGACCATGAAAAGACGATGGGAAAGACCGACATGCGGAAGCTCTTGTTAAAGGGCGGCGATCTTCAGGTGCTGCAGTTTGCCACGGAGGATATGAAGCAGGTGGAAAAGATGGCAAAGAAGTATGGAATCCTTTACTCGGTTCTGCCGGACATCAATAAAAAGGACGGAATGAGTGAGATTATCTTCCATACTGAGGCGGTGCCGAGAGTAAACATGATGATACAGAAGTTAAAGTCCGGCAGGATAGCCACCTTTGATGATTACCTGAAAAACAGTGATGAAAAGGAACTGGAAAAGGTCATGTCTTTTCTAAAAGGGCAGAAAAAGGGAAACGATAACCTCCACACGGCGGAAGCTGCAAAAGCCGGGGAAGCCTTAGAGGGGCTGATGGAAAAGGTCGGTCTGTATGCAATGGAGAAAAAGACCGTCAGTGTGGAGGACATTAAGGAAAATTTCAGTCTTGAGAAAGAACAGGCACAGCAGGTGGTCGGTCAGCTTGAGAGAATCGGTGTGCTTGCCAAAGAGGATAACGGACAGCACAAGGTCATCATGGATAAGGATGCCTTTCTTAACCGTATCCGAAGCTATAAGGAGCTGGCACAGCGTATGCAGACCATAGCAGCCACACAGAGTAAAAACCTTGTGGATATTACCATTACAAAGAAACTGGTTCTGGAGGAGAATGACCATGCGGTAAAAACCAGAATACCGGGAATGTATGGAGAGAATGCGAGGTATCTGTGGATCAACAAGGAAAATGCAATGGAAATCCACGATGGCAAGACCATTCTGACATTCCTTGACAGTGATAAGGAATACAAGCTGTACTCTGAGGATAACAGAGTAATGGGAACCATGAAGGGCAGGGATCTGTATGAAGGTCACTATGACAGCGTGGCGGCAGAGGTCAGAAAGCGTTATCAGGAAGCACAGAGAAAAGCGGCTGCCATGAACAGGGGAAAGAAAGCTCCTGCTCCGAAAAAGAGGTAGCTGCCTATGGTTCCTAAAAAGAAAAAAGTGTCCCTTTGGTTCATCATTCTTGGTGCCATACTTTCCGGTTATGCGGGGTATCTGCTGAACGGGGCATGGGAGCCGGGAGGGGATATCAACACCTTCCTTTCCTCTTTTAACCGTGTGTGCGCAGCACCATTTGCAAATTATTATAATGAGAGAACAGTAAAAGCGGTGGTAATAGCCTTAGTGGTATATGCCACCGCTCTGCTTATGTATGTTACCAGCCAGAGAAATTTCATGCCCGGCAAGGAATTTGGTACAGCGAGGTTTGAGTCCCCGAAGTTTGCCAATAAAATCCTCATGGATAAGGATGAGAATTTCAACCGAATCCTGAGCCAGAATGTGAAGATGTCGCTGGATTTCAGAAGGCTGAAATTAAATGGCAACATATTAATCTGCGGAGGCTCCGGAGCGGGAAAGACCTTCTACGAAGTCAAGCCGAATCTGATGCAGATGCCCCATAACTGCTCCTTTATCTGTACCGATCCAAAAGGGGAGATATTAAGAAGCTGCGGGGAAATGTTAAAGAACAACGGTTATAACGTGAAGGTCATTAACCTTTTGGAAATGGATAAATCAGACTGTTACAATCCTTTCTCTTATCTGAGAGAGGAAACAGATATAGTAAAGCTCATTACCAACCTGATTTCCAACACCACGCCAAAGGGTGCGACACCTTCCGATCCATTTTGGGAGAAAGCCGAGGGGCTGTTCTTACAGTCAATCTTCTATTATGTGTGGCTGGAGGAACCGCCTGCAAGGAGAAACTTTGAGACCGTGTTACAGCTTCTTGGTGAAGCGGAGGTAACAGAGCAGAACAAGCCTTCCAAGCTGGACATCCGTATGAAGTTTCTGGAGGAAACCTCGCCGCTTGGGGCAGCACATCCGGCGGTGAAACAGTACAACAAATGTATGAGGGGTGCAGGTGATACCGTCCGTTCCATCATCATTTCCGCAAACTCAAGACTTGCTTTTCTGGAAAACAAACAGGTACTCCGTATGCTGTCAAAGGATGATTTAAAACTTGCGGAGCTGGGTATCGGTGTGAACGGGGACGGTGAAACAAAGACAGCTCTTTTCTGTGTCATTCCGGATTCTGACAAGTCCTACAACTTTATCATAGGAATGCTCTATACACAGATCTTTCAGGAGCTGTACTATCAGGCTGACTTTAACTGCGGCGGCAGACTGCCGATTCATGTGACATTCATGCTGGACGAATTTGCCAATGTCGCATTGCCGGATGACTACTGTTCCCTGCTTTCCACCATGCGAAGCAGGGAGATTTCCAGTATCATCATTATCCAGAACTTTGCACAGCTTAAAGCATTGTTCAAGGATACTTGGGAAACAATCCCCGGCAACTGCGATACGTTTATCTATCTTGGCGGTAATGAACAGAGTACCCATAAGTATGTGTCGGAGCTTCTTGGAAAAGGAACGATTGACAAGAAATCCAGCGGAGAAACCAAAGGCAGGCAGGGCAGCTCCAGCCGGAACTATGATGTACTTGGAAGGGAACTGTTTACCCCGGATGAGGTAAGAAAGCTGGATAACAAGAAATGCCTCATCTTTATCCGTGGATTCGATCCGATTATGGATAACAAGTATATTCCGTTTGCACACCCTGCTTTTTCACAGACCGCAGACGGAAAAGGTAAGCCTTATGTCCATGTCCCTTACAGTCAGGGAAGTGTCAAAGAACAGCCATACAGGATACTGTCACCCAAAGCATTAGCCTATTATGAGGGCTTGAAGGAAAAGGGGGAAAATGTCTACATTGACTCTCTGATCTATGAGGAGTTTGGTGTGCTGACAGAGCTTGATATGCGAAAGCGGTTTTTGAGCCTTGATGAAAAGGAGCAGAGGGAGAAGCTTAACAAAGAGCAGGAAAATGAATTACAGTATGCACCGGAGGAGGAAGATACTAAAGAAACCGGAGAGGAAGCAAAGCCTACCGGTTCCGGTGGGGCAGGCACATCCAAACGCAAGATTGCCGGAGAAGATACCATTATGAACCGTATGGCTCAGTGGCAGTATTCCAAAGAGCAGAAAGAGGAGCTTCATAAGATGATGGCTCTTGGCATGACAAAAGCGGAGATACTTGCAGTATTTTATCCGGAAACCGATGTTGCGAAAATGAGGGAAATCAGACGCACCTATCGTGTGCTAAAAACAAATAGCTAGCCATTAGAGGAATTCCAAACTCAGAGCAATAATATTAAATGAAAAGGAGCTTATAACATGAAGAAATGGTTAGAAAGTAATAAAGTAGCTATGCTTACAGGGGTAGCAATACAAGATGATGAAACATTTAAGTCAGAGGGTGGCTTTATTCCCGAGAGAGACCAATATTATTTTCAGATGCAACAAGGTGGCAATTTCTTTTTGGTTGGTTTTAAGGATTTACTGACATGTTTGAGACTGCTTGAAAAGATGGGGGAAATTCCTGAAATCGGCGATAAATGGTGGTTGCAGATGGCTACACTTTACGGAAATGATATCCTTATGGTAGAATTTAGGAAAACAGAATAAAGTCGATCACAGGAGGCAATATCATGAAAGAGATTAAATTTACCACTAACTATGAACCGGTTTTATCCTTTTCTGATAAGGATTTTAAAACAAAATATGAAGAGCGGGTTGGGAATAATCCAGGCTATATACAGGTAGTTAGTGGAGAGACAAAACACTTAGCGTTATGTCCGAGATGTAATAATCCCGTCGCTATTCTTGGTATTTACAAGAAAATCGATGTTGCTCCCCATGCAAGACATGCAAAAGGAATTAATATTCCTAATGTAGTTCAGTATGATGAATACAAGTTTCAGCATTGCCCTTATCACAAAAAAAGAGCTAATTATATAAAAGAATATGTTCCTGAGACAGAAGAACCGCAAAGACAGGAATTATATAAGATTGCTAAAGAGCATTATGATAAAGCTATCTATTTGTTGCAAGAAGAAACAGGTATTTATATAACTCTTACAATGGCTGAAACTCTCGCAGAAAACTATGTAATCATGCGAGCGTATAATTATATTGATGCAACGATTTATAATATCCCGTGGTATTTAATCTACAGTTTCACTGGTTTTCCGTTGTATCACATGATAATAAGGAAAAACACCACATTATACAGACATCTTCTCCAGCATGGATTTGTTCTAAAAGATAGTAAAGTCAAAGGACATGTTTATGTAGAAAATAGTGAAGGTTACTTGCTTACAGCTACGAATTACAGATATGTGGTAGATGAAAACGATAACCTTAACGAGTGGTTGGACTTTTCGATTATACGCCCAGATGCCACTGTGACAGATACTCTCTTATATGTTCCAGTAGATCGATTTTCCGTCAGCGTAGATTCGTATCATTTTGGTAATCTGATTAATTATCAAAATTGGAATCCGCGACAGAACGTGTTAGATATTGCAAAAAGATATATGAACCCATGATATAATATGTGTGACATTTTCCGGACTGTAGGGAAGGCAGGATACTTACGAGTGGAATAATGGAAGTAGTATTAAATGAATATTTGATGAATGATAAAGCAGACCAATTTGGGCTGCTTTTTTATGCTTAAAAGGAGGTGATTCAAGGCATAACGCACCGGAGAAAACCCGGTTAACTTTCATTACGGGGAAGTCCCGTTTGTATAGATAACAGATAACAAGACAGAAAGGGATGTGTACCATTCCATTCGGAGATTGAGCCGGATTGGAATGATATAGATTCCTTTCCGTCTTAGTCTTCATAATTTCTGTCCAACACAGAAAAGGAGATTAAAGATTATGCGTAAAAATGAAGTTGCAGTAGTAGAAAAGAAGGAAAACAAAGGTTTACCCAAAGTAAAGAAGGCAGTAGCGGCGGCTTGCGGTGCAGGTTATATGGCATTAAATGCCATGCCTATGACAGTCTTTGCAGCAGGCGGAGACACCAGTGCCATTACACAGCCGCTTGACAACTTAAAAACCCTTGTCATTGCCATTATCGGTGCAGTGGGGGTCATCATCCTTGCCAAAAATGTCATGGAGTTTGCACAGGCATACCAGCAGCAGGATTCTTCCACAATGAACTCTGCCTTAAAGGGGATTGTTGCCGGAGTCATGATGGCAGGTATTTCCACAGTTCTTACCTTCCTTGGATTTTAAGAAGCATGAAGTCTTTATTACGGAGGGCGGCAGAAACTGTCCGTCCTCTCATGGAAGGAAAGAGGTGAACGATAAGTGGATATTTTCAAGCTAGGGGATAAGATACTTGCTCTTTTGGAGATGGTATTCGGTTTTTGGAATAATCAAGTTAGCCTTGTTTTTTCCATGTTAGGACAGTCCCCAGTAAATTTTAAAGGAGGCGGTCCGTGGCAGGTTGTGGAGAGTATTGAACCGATATTTGTTGGTGTTGGTTCTTCTCTTGTGGTTTTGTTCTTTGTCATCGGGTTCTGCTCGGAAAGTGTGGATGTCAGAGAGGAGATGCGTTTTGAAGTCATCCTGCGTATGCTGATCCGTCTTGGTCTTGCCGAGTGGTTTGTGGCAAACAATGTCACGATAATGAAAGCATTTTTCACAACGATAGGAAACCTTGTCAACGCCTTGTCAGCGGGGCAGTACACGACACTTGCCATTGACAGCACCCAGGCAGACATTATTAAGAATTTAGGGTTCGGAGAGAGTCTGATTATGCTGATACTGGCGGCACTTCTAAGTATCATCATCATCATCTGCGGTTTCTTTATGATATACACCGTATATTTCCGTTTCCTGAAACTAATGATCATTGTGCCTATCGGCTCCATTGCCTTTTCCACAATGGCGGGAAACAGGAATGTGGCTCACACGGCAAGCTCTTATACAAAGTATTTTCTGTCGGTGGTGTTTGAGGCGGTCACGATGGCGCTTGCCATTGTTATCTGCAATGCTTTTATCAATGCAGGTTTACCGTCATTTACCGGAAACTATGAGGATTGGGCGCAAACCCTAATTTATTTGTGTGAGATGACCTTTACCATAGCACTTACGGTAGGAAGCGTAAAAGGAGCGCAGTCACTCACCAACAAGGCACTTGGACTATAAGGAGGAAAAGTAGATGCAGAAAGAAACACTTGAAACACAAAACAGCCTGATTTATCACTCTGAGTATGGAGGGGATTCGGAAATTCAGCTTGAAGTCCAGCAGTATGCGAACAATGGCAGAATTGCAATCTTCATGTTAACCAATGAGGAGGGATACCCGGAACATTACGGAAGTCTGACCGTAAACATTGATGCACCGGCACCGGCTTACTGTGGATATCTGGATACCAACAATCTTTCCAATGCGGAAAAGTTTGTGACGGAGAATGGTTTGGGGGAATTTACGGGGCTTACAGGCAGAAGCGGTTTTTGTGTATTTCCCCTTTATCTGTTCAATGCCGAGAAGCTCAGGGAGTTATGTCCTGAACAGATGGCAGCTTATGAGCATAGCATCGGGACGGATGCAAAAAAGCCGGAAAAAGAAAAAAGCAGATAGGAGGCAGAAACAGTGGTAATCGAGATTAACAAGGACATTGACCGCTACAAGGAGTCGGTGGTCATGGGACTTACCGCAAAACAGCTTATCTTTTCCGTGGCTTCGGTGGTGGCGGGAGGAAGCATTGTACTTCTTCTGTACCGCTATATCGGATTAACGCCCAGCGTATATGTGGCAATCCCGGTGGTGGCACCGATTGCACTTGGAGGGTTTTACAGCTTTAACGGTATGAGCTTTTATGAAGTCATGGGAAGAAAGATGCGTATGCTCTTTGCAAATCATCCGCTGACCTATGTTTCAACGGAAGGAGAGGCAGTCATAAAAGAGTGCCAGCAGGAGGAAGCGGCAAAAACTGTGGCAGAGAAAAAGGGAGGTAAAGCTCCCCAGACAAAAGGAAATCAGGGGGAATTTGAAGCTATGAAGAAGAAAACAAAGAAAATGATGCTTGGTCTTGTGGCAGCACTTGTAGCTGCTGTTATCGGTGCGGTGATTTACAAGGCAAAACACTAAGAAGTAACAGAAGGTAAGTAACTACCGACCTTTCACGGTTGGACAGTTCTGGTTTTAGCGGCCGGGATTGTCCGGCTGCGGAAAGAGAGGTCAAATTGGGTTTATTTACAGACGGATTTAAGGAACTGAAAAAAGCAAGCGAACCGCTTTATAAGACTCCGAAATCCATACAGGAAACGATTGAAATTATGAAGGTGGCAGAGAACGGTATCTTTGAGGTGGCAAAGAACCGTTTTTCCAAGTGCTACCGTTTTCAGGATATTAACTATACAACCACCAACGAAGTCGAGCAGATTGACATTTTTGAGCGATACTGCAAGTTCTTAAATTCCCTTGATGTGAGTTTCAAGATCACGATTAACAACAAGAATAAGGACATGGAGCAGGTCAGGGACTATGTATTCTTGCAGGAAAAAGAGGACGGGTTTAACGGTTTCCGTAAAATCTACAATGACATCATGGAAAAGAAAATCCATGAGGGCAGACAGGGGATTGAACAGGAGCGTTATTTAACCATTACCATTGAACGCAAGAACTTTGAGGAGGCAAAGGCACAGTTTGCAACTATTGAAGCCTCCATTCACAAGGCATTCAATGAACTTGGTGCAGACATCGTGCCACTTTCCGGTAACGAGAGAATTAAGGTGTTATATGACTACTATCACCTTGGAGATGAGGGCAGCTTTGACTTTGACATCAGGGAAGCTAAAAAGGTAGAGGCAGATTTCCGCAATGATTTGTGCAACGGAATGATACAGTTCTACCCGGATTATTTTAAGGACGAGAAGAAATATTGCAGGGCATTATTTATCAAAAAATACCCTTCCAGTCTTTCAGACCGTTTCTTAAATGAAATCACTTCCCTTCCGGTTCATTCCATTACCAGCATTGATGTTGTACCGATTCCGAAGGACATGACAACAAAAATCCTTCAGAAGAAATACCTCGGTATTGAGTCGGACATTATCAAGCAGCAGAGGGTAAGAAATAAGAACAATGATTTTTCTTCCGAAATCTCCTATAACAAGCGAATTGAGAAAAAAGAGATTGAGGAAATCATGGATGATGTGCGTGAGAATGATCAGTGTCTTTACTATGTGGCAGTCACAATTATTCTCATGGCAGACTCAAAGGAAGAATTGGACAGCATGACCGAAACGGTGGAAACCATCGGCAAGCGAAATTCCGTTACCATTGAGGAACATTATCTGAAACAGAGAGAGGCATTAAATACAGCACTTCCTATCGGTGTCAGACAGGTGGAAACCATGCGTACCATGCTGACACAGAGCCTTGCTGTTTTGATGCCTTTTAACGTGCAGGAATTAAATGATGGAAGCGGGTGCTATTACGGCATCAATCAGGTATCGAAGAATATCAATATTGGAAACCGCAAAAAGCTCATCAATGGAAACGGATTCGTGTTCGGTGTTCCGGGTTCCGGTAAGTCCTTCTTCTGCAAGATGGAAATGGGAAATGTCTTTTTGGGAACGGATGACGAGATTATCGTTATCGATCCGATGAACGAGTATTTTGACATTGCCCATACCTACGGAGGAACGGTAGTCAATATGTCTACCTACACGGACAACTATGTGAATCCTCTGGATATGGATGTCTGGAGTCTTGATTTGAACGATAGCAAGGGCATGATCCGTGAGAAGGGAGAGTTTATGCTTGGTCTTTGCGAGCAGTGTATGGGTGAGAGCCTTAACTCCCGCCAGAAGTCCATTATTGACCGATGCGTGAGAAAGCTCTATATCGACATTGCCAGAAGCAGGGAGAAGTATGTGCCTGTCATGTCAGACTTTTATGAGATTTTAATGAACCAGCCAGAGGAGGAGGCAAAGGACATTGCACTTTCCTTAGAGCTTTTTGTCAATGGTTCTTTGAACATCTTTAATCATCAAACGAACGTTGACGTTGATAACCGTTTCACCGTTTACGGTATCCGCGACTTGGGTACGGAGCTTAGTCCCATCACAATGCTCGTTATGATGGAGAGTATCCAGAACCGTATCATTGCAAACGGAAAGCGTGGCGTGGCAACATGGCTGTATATTGATGAGTTCCATGTACTTCTCAATTCGGAGTATTCTGCGAAATATTTGCAGCAGCTCTGGAAAAAGGTTAGAAAGCAGGGCGGTCTTTGTACTGGCATCACGCAGAATGTCGTGGATCTGTTGCAGAACTACACAGCGACAACCATGCTTGCAAACTCCGAGTTTGTTGCCCTGTTAAAGCAGGCAAATACGGACAGTTCAAAAATGGCAGAGGTCATCGGTGTATCAGAAGCACAGCTCCGCTTCGTAACCAATACCCAGAGCGGTATGGGACTGATGAAGTGCGGAAATGTGGTTATTCCTTTTGACAACCAGATTGAAAAAGGAACAGACCTTTACAATCTCTACAACACAAATATCCATGAAAAAATTGCCTTAGAGAAAAGCAAAAATGCGGTTGACATTGGCTGATTCTCATGTTAGATTATAGGTAATGAAAAGCTTAAGTGCTTTTGCGGCGATAGAGAGGAGCTACCCGTCCCGGCTTTGCGGGCGATACAAATACAAAGTTAGCCTCTGCCTATGGAATTATCATAGGACTGCTCCCAGAATTGCAATTCAAAAAAGAAAAGTTAAGCCTGAGCCTAACAGCCCAGGCATTTTTCTTTTATGGAAACTGGACGATTCCATTTCCAACGATGAGGATAAGGATGGTTTTATGAAAGATACCCGCTTGTTGAAAATATTTAATGATACCAAAGATGTACTGTGCAAATATGATTATTATATTCATACTGCAAAACGAATACTGCATCTGACAAATACGGAACTGAAAATACCGCATTTGATGGGGCTTCAATATGTTGGCAGACCGAATCAGTATGCCGGGGATTTTGGTGTATATGCAGTAAAGAAGGGCAGAATTACACTGGAGTCATTAGAAAAGCTGGTTAAGAAGTATTATAAAACAAAAGAAAAGCAGGATAGAATGTTAAAGCTGATACATTTGAAACTGGATTATCTTTACCTTTTACCGGAAATGTTCTACTCTTATTCAAAGTTGTATCTTTTTGATATTAACCATAATCCTGATTCGGAATTTGACAGCGACTATCTTTTAATTCACAGAATGGAAGATAAGGTACTCCATCTGGGGATAGTCAAAGCACAGGGGAAAGAAAAGGGATTGTGCCATTGTAATTCTTTTATTACAACGTATGTTGCAGAAAGAGATTATGATATTCTGTATCGTGATCTGTCACATTCCTATGAAATTACTAAAATTGTCCGTGAGGATAAGATAACAAAACAGGCAGAGGTTATTTACCAGAGTGAACAGGCATCTCTTAGAGAAAAATCAGGTATCGAAAAAATGCTGTATGCAGTTGGAATAGAACCGGAAGAAAAGCTGGTAAGATATATTATGAAGCTGAATGTAAAATTTGGAGAATATCATACGCTGGATATGCTTTCGGATACAGAACAGCTTATGAAGAAATGCCGTGACAAACGGGATGAGGCTCTGGTAAAGGATTTTATCAGTTTGTGGAGGAAATGTACAGATGGCATATAAACAGGAGCTTTGAAAGGAAATGCCGGCTCGGAGAAGAAGAAATCCGCATGGCAAAGGAAATGGGGTTTAACCCCCAAAGCCTGATAAGGAATATCCCAAATAAAAAGGAAATGTGGAAGGCTCCGGTAAAAGACTGGATTCATGATATGTACGAAAAAAGGCAGAGAAAATCGGAGCAGAAAGCAAAGCGGAAAAGAGAGAATAAACAGTAAATCACAGCATCTAAGCCATTGGTTTAGGTGCTATTTTTTTGCTCTTTTTCAGGAAGAAGGTGAGGAAAATTGAACATCAAAAAGGTGGATGACAAGCCGATGGTCATTCATACCAAAGAAAAGACAAAGCTTCATGTAAAGACTGCCCCGGAGACAAAAATCAAGGCGGGAAATGTCCTGACCGTAGAGAGGACTCCGAAGTTTGCCGGGGCAGAGAGGGAAGCAAAGGCAGACAACATGGATAAAAGAATGTCTGCATTAAAGGTAAAGTCTGCCACAAAGGACAGTAAGGGAAAAGCGGATGCAGAAAAGCGTCTTTCCGATAAAAGAGGTCAGTCGGCTCAATCTTCCAGTGTAAAAAGTAAGTCCGTAAAAGAGGACATCAAAAAATTCATGCAGAAGGAAAACAGCAAATATGCACAGTTTGAGAAATCAAAGCAGGATAGGGAAAAAGCCATTGGAAAGAAAAATGGCAGTACAGTAAGCACGCTTGCTTCGGTAGGTGCAAAGACTTCCTTAGACCAGATGGAGGGTGGCAGTGAGGTTTATGAGTCCTATATGGTTGCAAGAAACTTATCCCGTCCGGTGGAAAGTGCCACAGATGCAGGCAGGAGACTTTACCGTACACAGGCAGCAAAGGCGAAAGAGAAGCGCATCAAGAAGGTGCAGGCTGGAAAGAAAATCAGTAAAAAGGCAGCAAAGGACAGTGCAGCAAAAGCGGCAAAGGAAACCTCAAAGGCAGCGGCAAAAGCAGCGGCAAAGGAAACCGCAAAGACCGCAGCAAAGGCGACTGTAGCAATGGCAGGGACAGCCGCCGGAACTGCAATCACGGGAGTAGGAGGCGTGCTGATCGGTGCGGCAGCCGGAGAAGCTGTGGGCATTGCAATGGATAAAAAGGATGTAAAAAACTCTACCAGAAACCGCATGATACAGCTCTTTGTTGCAAAACTCAGGCAGGAGGAAAATCAGGACAGCATTGGAAAAGCCTTAAAGGATATAGCGCTTATGCGTTTTTCCATGGCAGCAAAGTACATCATCCGGTATGTGGGGTTGTTTCTGCTTGCCCTGTTTGCTCTGGTGGCACTTGTGGCGCTTCCGATTATTGCTGTCATAGCGATTATCTATAATTCGCCCTTTGCCATTTTCTTTCCGTCCATATCATCGGGAGAAACCACGCAGGAGGTATTATCAGCCTATGTCGCAGAGTTTAACAGGGAGGTAAATGATGAACTGACGAACTATTCCGGTTATGATACCAGCGAAAAGATTTATGTGGATTTTGAGGGAGCGGGAGAGCCGGATAATTACTGTGATATTCTGGCGGTCTATATGGTGAAGTATGGAAATGGTGATACTGCTACGGATATGACGGATAAGGCAAAGGAAAACTTAAAATCCGTTTTTGATGATATGTGCAGCTACACCATTACAAGCCGGACAGATACCTCGACAGATGAGGAAGGAAATACCACATCCACTACCGTCAAGGAAGTCAATGTAAAGCTAAAGACCTACCATGACATGATTTCGGAGTATGGCTTTGATGAAGAAGAACAGGAAATGCTTGCAGAACTGATGAAACTGGAAAATCTGGCGATGATGGGTTATATAGGCGGTGGCGGAGATCCCGGCGAGACATTAAGCCCGGAACAGTATCAGGCGATTGTGGATGCAGTTTCCGATGCAAACGGAAAAAAGGTCGTGGAATATGCCTTGTCAAAGGTAGGATACCCGTACAGTCAGGATTTGAGGGACAGCGGTACACACTTTGATTGCAGCTCCCTTGCCTATTACGCATGGCAGAATGCCGGGGTAAACATTATGTATGAAGGTGCAAATACCGCAGCGGCAGAGGGCAAGTTCTGCTATGACCATAATTATCTGGTGAATTACGAAGAAATGCAGCCGGGGGATTTAATCTTTTACAGTTACAGTAAGAATGGAAGATTTTTCAACATTACCCATGTGGCAATCTATGTGGGTAACGGTATGGTGGTGGAAGCCGCCAACGAGCGGAGCGGTGTTGTGTACCGACCTGTGCAGAGCAGATCTTCGATTGTATTTATCGGCAGACCGAGATAGGCGGTGGAAAGAATGACAAAAAAAGAAACACCGGATTATGAAGCAGAGCTTATCCGGGAGTACGAACATTGGGAATATATGAAAGAGTATGGCGGAAGCGATCCTTTTTATGATGATGCGGGGAACATGAACCTGACTCGCAACCACATCATTCATGCAAAGAAGCAGTTAGAGGAGTTGTATGGAGGGGACATGAGTAAATACCCGGAGATTTATTTTAGGGAGCTTCCTCCGGTTACGGAAAATGGGTATATGACACAAGCCGCCCAAATCCGTGACCGGGCGGCGGAAGTGCTTGACACCTATCTTTCGGACGCAAATTTCCAGTTCCTTTTATGCAACAGGGAAATGCTTGGAAAGAAGGAAGCAGAGCAAATCAGCATTGACAACGTACTCGGATATGCCAGCGGGCTTGCAGGAGCTTTAAAAGAAGATGACCTGATTACCATGCGCAGGCACACGAAAAACCCGGATGGATACCGGGAGTCCTTCGCCCAGTGTGCAGAGCGTGTAAAACAGATATTAACTGAAAAGAGAAAAGATGCGTCCGGGCAGATACAAAACGGTCAGATGACATTATTCCAGATAGGACTAGAGACAGGGCAGTGCCGATAGGTGCTGCCCTTTTTGGAGGTAGAAATGAAAGTTACAGAGATTATTTTAGTATCGGAAAACTGGAAAGGGACAGAAACCAATTTCCTTATGACGGTAGCTGACTATCTGAAGTATGTGGATATGGATACTTTTGACAGCCGGAAAGAGGTTGCAGATTCCATGATAGAACTTGGAAGGACTTTGGGAAAGGAAAATGACTGGAGCGAACTGTATTTTGCAGGCAATAAATCGGTTGCTGCAAGATTCTGTGTGGATGACAGACAACTTATGAAGTTTTTGAAGGGCTTTTATAACAGTACGGATCAGGAGGCTGTATTTGATGAAAAACGATGCTCCGGGGAATGTCTGAATAAGCTGGCAGAGCTTGGTATGGATGCCAGAGGAAAAGCAAGTATTGACAGTCTTTCTTATACAAGGCTGGATACGGTCTTTGAACAGGGGCAGACGCTCCGTAATTTCAACGGTCACGATTATCGTGTCATGGAAAAGCTGTCAGAAAAGAACCTGCTGTTAATGGACACCATGACAGGCAGCTTTGTGGTGGCACAGGGAACCGATTTATTTGCAAGGCATCCCCGTGGAGCAGAACCCACAGAGGAAAACAGCCTGATTGCGATTGAATGGGGGTATGGACTGTATTTAAGCAGTACACCTTCTGCCATTGATTTTCACCATATCAGGCAACAGTACGGGACAGAAAGGAAGATAGAGGACATCTATCAGTACCGGGAGATGCTTCAGGACAGATTCTGTCTGTATTCCAACTTGGAAATGGATGAGCGCATGAGTAGTAAAGCAAGAGAAGCAATCATGATGGCAAACTTTGAAGAATTTGGTACAAGCGATTTGGAGCATTTCAGAAAAGGACTGAACGCAGGTCTTTATGATAAGGACTTTGCAGAAATCGGAGAAATAAAACCGGAAAAATCAAGATAAGACAGGGAGGAAAAAAGATTGGAAAAACAGATAACAGGAAAAGAAATCAGAAAAGATATGGAGTATCTGGTTAAGCTGCTTCATAAGGAGTGGGAACGCAGCGGAAAGACAAAGGCACAGGTAACAGTCAGCCTTTCTGATGCGGTGGAAATAGAAAAGCGCATGGCAGATGTAATTCAGGATAAGCAGAAACAGCTTGAAAATGAGGAGCTGACCTTTCAGCAGAGCATGGAACTTTCAAAGCAGAACTTTGTGCTGCTTCGTCTGGTAAAAAAGGTGAAAAAGGCGGAGGAGAAAACCGTAAAGAAAGCGGTTGATACAGAGTTTTTCGTGGAGCTTGACAAGGAAGAATACAAGCTCTTTGCAAAAATCGTAGGAACACAGGAGGGATAGGATTGGGGAAAAAGTACAATGTGATTTATGCTGATCCGCCCTGGCACTACAAGGTCTATTCCAAAAAGGGCGAGGGCAGAAGTGCAGAGAACCATTATCATACAATGGAAATCGAAGATATACGGTCATTACCGGTAGGAAACATTGCCGCTGATGACTGTATTCTTTTTTTGTGGGTAACGTTTCCCTGCCTGTTAGAAGGAATTTCCGTCATGGAAAGCTGGGGCTTTACCTATAAGACCTGTGGTTTTAACTGGGTGAAACGAAACAAAAAGTCGGACAGCTTCTTTCTTGGACTTGGTTTCTGGACACGTTCCAACTCGGAAATCTGTATCCTCGGCACAAAAGGCAGACCAAAGCGTGTGTCAAAGGCGGTGCCGCAGGTATGCGATGCAAGGATTATGGAACACAGCAAGAAACCGGATGAAATCAGGGACAGGATAGTGGAGCTGTGCGGCGATGTCCCCCGTATTGAATTATTCGCAAGAGAGCGATATGAAGGCTGGGACTGCCTTGGAGATGCCATTGACGGAAAAGATATAAGAGAAGCAATACTGGAGGTGTAGAACATGGGAGTAGATTATAAGGTCAGCCAGATATACGATGCCGGAATGAAGCAGGTGGTTTCCAGCGAAAAGGACTGGAAAAGCGTTTGCAGGCTGACAGGCAGACTCTACCGATATGAGTTTGACAATATCCTGATGATTTATATGCAGCGTCCGAATGCAACCTTAGTGGCAGACTATGACACATGGAAAGATCCCCGTGTGGGAAGGTATGTCAAGAGAGGAAGCAGAGGAATCGCCATTTTTCCGTCAAGGGCATTAAAGCCCCACATGAGATATGTGTTCGATATAAGCGATACCGGGGGCAGGGAAACCCGCCTGACATGGGAGCTTGACGAGGAAAAGAGACAAGCCTATGCAGCATATCTTGGCTGTGAAAATGCAGGCGAAAAAGAAGTAGCATTAAATTTCTTAAAGGACTGTACAGAAAACCGAATCGGAGTCATAATGGACTCAGAGTTCGGGGAGAGAATTACCGAGCTTGTCCATTTGGCAGGAACGAAACGAATATTGGTAGATGATGAAACGCAAGAGATTACGGCAGAGGAAGCGTTAAAAAGAAGTGTGGTGTATGCGGTATTTACACGATGCGGCTTTGACCTTTCCCCTGAAAAACAAGATTTTTCTTTCATTACCGCATTTACATTGGAAGAAGAAGTCTACCGTTTAGGATCACTTGTAAGCGATATATCCTGTAAAGTGCTAAGAAGTATTGCAAAGGAACTGACACAAACGGAAAGGAGTATTGCTTATGGCAGAGATGTTAACGTATCACGAGGGAGCGGACGGGATGCTTTATCCCAACCTGACATTACCGGAGGAGAAAGTGACCTTAACGAACCTCGGCAGGTTCGCAGTGAGGGCGGCACAGTATCTGGAGGAGAATCACAGGGAGAGATACCTGACGCTGGTGAGATTCGGGAAACTGGCAGAGAAGATGCAGGAAGTGGAGGAGGAAGCCTATCAGATGATGGAAGTTCTGGAGAACGATTATCTGAAAAAGAACCCACCGAAGAATCCGGAGTCCACGATGGAGATGTGGCAGCTCAGAGAGCAGGCGAAGATGCAGGCGGAGGAAATCGTGATGAAGGAAATCGTTCTGAAATTCCATTAGAGGAAAAAGAACGTAAAGAACAGTTAAACAGTGAAATCAGCCGGGAGCTTGAGGAATTGGAAGCACTCGGCAGTACGGAAAAAGGAAGCTATGAACAGGCTTCCTTTTCTTTTGCCCAAAATGGCGAGGTTTCGATACCGGAAAAGTACACTTATACAAAGCCTAAAACAGAGCTTGTTGTTCCCCACGATTATATCCGGCAGGTGCTTTTAAAAGGCAGCGGTTTTTCCCATGGAAAACGCAGGATTTATCATATCTTTGAAACGGTGTCCGATCCGGGAGAGCGTGTAAAACGGATCAAAAAGGAATATGGTCAGGGCGGTGCAGGCTGGCCCGTAAACGGGTACGGACTGCATGGCTATGACACCTATCACGGAAAAGGGATTCGTTTCCAGTGGAGAGATGAGGAAGGCGAAAAAGACGGATATTTGAACTGGAACGCTGTGGAGCGGGAGTTAAGTGTCCTGATTATGACAGGGGAATACTACCAGCCGCCGAAAGACTATGTGACGGTGAAGCAGACCGAAGATGAAGCGGCAAAGCAGGAGGAGTCACTGTGGCAGGAAGCATTAAAAGCATACTTTAATGAGGAAATACAGTACATTTCCGTGAAAACCCTTTTGTATGACATTTTTACCACCAACCTTTCCATAGAAGAAAAGGCAGAGTTTCTGGCTACGGTTTATGGGGAGGAAAGAGAAGATTTTTCCATGTCCGATACGGTTGGTGGTCCTTATGGGGAGAGCCGCATCACAAGGGATAAAGAGGGCGTTACCGTTTCTTTCGCAAAGCCGGATGGTACAAGGGGAGAACACCGGGAAGATTACCGCTACTGTGCGTCATTGATCCTTCACATGATAGAGGAGGACGATTATCTGTCGGCAGAGGTATTTGACAAGTTCAGTCAGAGTCCCCAGTCCTTTGCTGCAATGCCTTGGTTTATGGATATATACCATGAATACAAGGAGCGTATGCGGCAGGAGCCGAACTTTGAAGCGATTGAGATTGAGGAGCCAAAGCAGAGTGAAGCAGAGCCGCAGGTACAGCAGACAGAACTCATAGAGAAGGTAGAGGGGGAAGTCATAGACCAGAGCGGAAATATCATAAAGCCTGCGGTTTTCAATGCTTCATATCCCAAAGCCTTAGAGCAGGTGGAGGCAATGGAGGAGGAGCTTAGGGAAGCAGTCGAGATTTATGTGCAGGACTGTTCTTCCATGAAACCGTTTCAGCCATTTTTACAGATGGTGCATGAAAGCGGTCTGCCAAAGTCGGATAAGCTCTATTTTCTAAACCGTATCGTCAACCATTATGCGGGCGAAGGGGAGGACAGGACTGCCTATCACAACAATGCCTATGGGCTGATTGAGTATATCTCAAACCCGGATAGCTTTCTGGTGGATTACAAGAACCAAAACGGGGAACGTAAGCGGCCAAACGTCACCTACGAACAGCTTTATAGCGTGATGGAATATCTTGTGAGGGCAGGACTGTTTACGGATAAGGCTCGCATGGAAAAGTATGAAAAAGACTTTGCCGGAATGCCCTATGAAAAGAAGTCTGCTCTGGAAAAGCAGTTTGAGGATAAACTGCAAATCCAAAACAGCAGGAAGAAAGCTGAAAACTTCCGCTTTGAAGCAGCGGAGCTTCCAAAAGCCGGGCAGAAAACAAGGTATCAGTGGAATGTGGAAGCCATCCGTCTGATGAAGCAGATTGAAATGGAGGGGCGGGCAGCCACCGCCGAGGAACAGAAAATACTTGCAAGGTATGTGGGCTGGGGTGGTATTCCGCAAGCCTTTGATGAAAGGAACGAGAACTGGAAAAAGGAATATGAGGAACTAAAGAGCCTTTTGACAGACAGCGAATATACAGATGCAAGGGAGTCTGTTACTACAGCCTTTTACACTTCGCCGGAAATCATTGAGGCAATCTATCAGGGCTTATCACAGTTTGGTTTCAAGCAGGGAACCGTCCTTGAGCCTTCCGTTGGTGTCGGTCACTTCTTCGGGGCAATGCCGGAGGAAATGAGAGGAAGCAGGCTCTACGGAGTGGAGAAGGATTCCGTTTCCGGAAGAATAGCGAAGCTTTTATATCCGGATGCCAAAATCAAGGTCAGCGGCTTTGAGGAAACACAGTTCCCGGATAACTTCTTTGATGTGGCGGTGGGTAATATCCCCTTTGGGGACTTCAAGCTCTATGATAAGAAGTACGCAAAGTACAACTTCCGTATCCATGATTATTTCTTTGCAAAGGCTCTGGATAAGGTCAGACCGGGCGGTATTGTTGCCTTTGTCACTAGCAAGGGAACACTGGATAAAGCCAATCCGGGTGTCCGCAAATATCTGGCAGAGCGGGCAGAGCTTATCGGAGCGGTAAGACTTCCCAACACAGCCTTTAAAGACAGCACCGGAACGGATGTAACCAGTGACATTATCTTCTTACAAAAGAGGGAGAACAAAATCGTTACAGAGCCGGACTGGGTGCATCTTGGCAGGACTGAGGACGGTATCGCAGTCAACTCCTACTTTGTGGAACACCCGGAAATGATGCTTGGCAGGATGGAATATGACTCCAGAATGTTCGGCAACGAAAGCAAATACACAAGCTGTATCAACCATGAGGAAAACTTTGATTTAAAGTCGGCACTCTCACAGGCAGTAGGAAGCCTGAAAGGGCAGATCACCGATGTCATGGAGCTTGTGGATGCAGAGGAACCTGTCCGGGATATGATTGAAGCCGATCCGGATGTGAAAAACTACACCTATACCTTTGTGGACGGAAAACTCTATTACCGGGAAAACTCCAAAATGTATTTAAAGGAGGTGTCCGCAGCTATGGAGGAGCGTATCCGATTGATGGATGAAATCCGTACTGTCACAAGGCAGCTCATTTTTATCCAGACGGAAGAGTGCAGCGATGAGGAACTTAGGTTCCAGCAGAAGCTCTTAAATGAAAAGTATGATGCCTATGTAAAGAAGTTCGGATTTATCACAGGCAGGGGAAGCCGGCAGGCATTTCAGGACGATGCGGATTATCCGCTTTTATGCTCCTTAGAGGTGGTGGACGAGGACGGAAATGTAAAAAAGGCAGATATGTTCCATAAGCAGACCATCCGGGCGAAAAATCAGGTAGACCGGGTGGAAACAGCATCGGAAGCATTAAATGTCTCCGTCAGCGAGTTCGGTACAGTCAATATTCCGTTTATGCTCAGTATCTATGAGCCGGATGTGGAAAAAGCCTTAAAGGAGCTGCCGGAGGGAAGCACTCTTTCTTCGGATGCAGAGGCAGAGCTAAAGAGAGGACTTCTTATAGAAGAACTGGCGGGGTTAATTTATCTTGATCCAACCGAGTACAATGAGAACAACCTAAATGCAGGGTGGAAAACAGCAGATGAGTACCTGTCCGGCAATGTCCGTGACAAGCTGCGTATTGCGAAAGCCTATGCAGAGGAAAAAGGGGAGTTGTTTGCTGCCAATGTGCAGGCACTTACACAGGTACAGCCCAAAGACCTTGACGCTTCGGAAATCGAGGTGCGTATCGGAACAACGTGGATAGAGCCGGAGGACTACGAGCAGTTTATCTATGAACTGCTTGGCACGCCACGAAGGGCGCAGGCAGTTAAAGCTGCGTATTACAATTCCGGGATTCAGATCAAGTACAACACTTACGGGCAGAACTGGTTTATTGAGAACAAGGCTTTGGATAAAAGGTCGATTGCGGCAACAAAAACCTACGGTACAAGCCGCATAGATGCCTATTCCATCATGGAGGAAACCTTAAACCTAAGAACCGTTACCATCCGTGACAGGATTGATGACGGGGACGGGAAGTACCACTATGAAGTGAACAAAAAGGAAACCATGCTGGCGAGGGAGAAGCAGAACCAGATAAAAGAGGCATTCAAGGCGTGGATATTCAAGGATCAGGAACGCAGACAGAAGTATGTGGACTATTATAACAATACCTTCAACTGTATCCGACTCAGAAGCTATGACGGTTCCTTTTTACAGTTTCCGGGCATGAACCCGGAAATTAAGCTGAGAGAGCATCAGAAAAATGCGGTTGCCCGTATCCTACTTGGCGGAAACACACTGCTTGCCCATGTGGTAGGTGCAGGAAAGACCTATACCATGATGGCAGCCTGCATGGAGCAGAAAAGACTTGGACTATCCAGCAAAAATGTCATTGTGGTGCCTAAATCCTTAATCGGTCAGACCGCAGGGGAGTTTATGAGACTGTATCCCTCTGCCAATATTCTTGTGGCAACGGAGCGTGACTTTGAAAAGAGCAGAAGAAAGCAGTTTGTGTCAAGAATTGCAACAGGAGATTACGACTGTATCATCATGTCGCATTCCCAGTTTGAGAAAATCCCTATATCCAAAGAACGCAAGGAGCGGATGTTAAACGACCAGATACAGGAAATCTCCTATGCCATTGAGGAAATCAAGGCAGAAAAGGGTGAACAGTGGACGGTCAAGCAGATGGAGGGAGAAAAGAAGAAGTTAGAGCAGCAGCTAAAGGCACTGTCGGATGAAACAAGAAAAGATGACCTGATCTGTTTCGAGGAACTGGGTATTGACTCCATTATGGTAGACGAAGCGCACCATTTTAAGAACCTTGCCATATTTTCAAAAATGAACAATGTGTCCGGTATCTCAAGCTCCGGTTCACAGAAGGCAATGGATATGTATTTAAAATGCCAGTACCTTTCCGAGATAAACGATGGCAGGGGTATCGTCTTTGCAACGGGAACGCCTGTCAGCAATACCATGTGCGAGCTGTATGTCATGCAGCTTTATCTTCAGAAGCAGGCGTTGGAGCGTATGAACATCCACCATTTCGACTCATGGGCAACCAACTTCGGAGAAGTGACAACAGCCTTAGAGCTTACGGTGGAGGGAAGCGGTTTCCGTTTCAAGAGCCGCTTTAACAAGTTTACGAACCTGCCGGAGCTTATGACTATTTTCCGGGAGGTTGCGGATGTGCAGACCTCCGATATGTTAAAGCTGCCTGTGCCGGGGCTTCGCACCGGAAACTATATCATTGTGGACAGTGAGCCGGACTGGTATATCAAGCAGGTCATGGAGGAATTTGTAAAACGTGCCGAGGCAATCCGGGCAGGCGGTGTCGATCCGTCTGTGGATAACTTTTTAAAAATCACAAATGAGGCAAGGTTACTTGGAACCGATGCAAGGTTATTACAGCCGGACGCACCAAACAACCTGGAGAGCAAACTGAATAAGGTGGTCGAGAACGTGGCAGCCGAATATTTCCAGAACAATCAGAATGGAAAAATCGGCTGCCAGCTTGTTTTTTCGGACATCGGAACACCAAAAGCCACTTGGAGCGAGGACTGGGAGGAACTCTTTAAGCAGGGAGCAAGAACTTTTGATGTGTATAACTACATCAAGACGGAGCTTGTGAAAAAGGGGATTCCGGCAGAGGAGATTGCCTTTATCCATGACGCAAAGACGGACGCACAGAGAGATACACTATTTAAGGAAATGCGGACGGGTAAGAAGAAAATCATGATTGGCTCCACCGACCAGTGCGGAACCGGTGTCAACGTGCAAAAGCATCTGGTGGCAATGCACCATATCGACTGTCCTTGGAAACCGTCCTGCATCGAACAGCGTGAGGGGCGTGGTATCCGACAGGGCAACGAGAATGATGAGATTGCCGTTTACCGCTATGTTACCAAAGGAACCTTTGATGCGTACTCCTGGAGTCTGGTGGAAAACAAGCAGCGTTTCATCAGTCAGGTTATGACAAGCAAATCCGTATCCCGTACCTGCGAGGACATTGACGAGGCAACCTTATCCTATGCGGAGATTAAGGCGGTTGCCACCGGAAACCCGCTGATCAAGGAGAAGATGCAGCTTGAAAATGACGTGCAGCGGTTAAAGCTGTTAAAGAGTACCTATGACAGCCAGCGGTACACCTTAGAGGACAACATCACCATCCGTTTCCCGAAGCTCATAAAAGCGGCACAGGAAAAGGCAGAGTGTGTCCGGCAGGATATGAAAAAGGTGGAGGAAGGCTTGCTTGCTGCACAGGAAACACAGGAATTTGCCATTACCATAGGGAATGCGAAATATACCGAGCGTGTAGACGGAGGAACGGTCATGCTGGAAGCAGTCAGCAGGTGCAAGAACGGGGAAACCTCACATCTGGGAGAATTTAAGGGCTTTGAGCTTTTAGTGGAAAAGAACTTTATCGGTGTGAATTACCTTGTGCTGCGGGGAAAGACCGATTACAAGACCGAGCTTTCCACAAGCCCGGTGGGGAATATGGTAAAGCTGGAAAATCTTCTTGGCGGAATGTCGGAGAACCTTGATTTTCTGACAGAAAAAATCCGCCAGTATGAAAGGGATTTGGAGCAGTCCAGACTGGATTATGAGAAACCTTTTGCACAGGAGGCAGAACTTACAGAGAAAATCGCAAGACTGAATGAGCTGAACGTGCAGTTGGATCTGGAGAACGGAAAGACAGAGGACATTGATCTTGCAGGACAGGAAAAAGAAGAAACAAGCAGGGTGGCAGAAGGTGATACCTACCATGTAAGACCGCCCGGAAAAGAGGGAAGATGAAAAGAAAAATCATTGCAGGGATATTGATTATTATGGGGCTGGCAATCATGTCAGCCCCGCTTTACTGGAGATGGAGCGGCAACCGGAGAAATGAACAGATGGTACAGGAAATTGAACAGATCATAGAGCAGGAGACAGAAAATGAAGAAAAAGAAGATCATGGGCAGACGGCACCCGAAGCCGCCATTAGTGAAGAAGATGATGCCACACTTGCTAAAGCGGAAGTGATCGGACTTATTGAGATTGAGGCACTTGACATCAAGTATGCAGTGCTGGAGGGTGCCGGAAGCTATGAGCTGTCCTGCGGTATCGGGCATATCCCGGATACGGCAGGTATTGGAGAGACAGGAAACTGTGTTCTGGCAGGTCATAACGGGAGCAGACACGGAACCTATTTCACGAACCTGAAAACACTGAAAGAAGGGGATGTCATTAAACTGACGGATAAAAAGGGGAGCCGGTATTTCTATGAAGTAGAGAGCATGGAGGTAGTCGATCCCTATGATAATTCCGTCAAGAATCAGGGAGAGGGAAAGGTGCTGACACTTCTGACCTGTGAAAACAGCGGAACCATGCGGCTGACAGTAAGATGCAGCTTAAAGGAGGCGGTGGAATGACAATACCATGCAGACTGCACGAGGCAGAGGAAATCATAAGTGAGATGGATTTATGCCATGTGCCGGATGACATCATGGAGAGCGAGGAGGATTACCGGATTGTCATAAGCGGCTTTCGGGTGTATATCCCGGAGCTTGGCATCTGCATCCATGAAGGTGTGTTCTGTAACTATGATGAGGAGGAAAAGGAATATCTTCCCGACTTTTCCATAACCGTCATCATGGACGCAGACACAGAAATGAAGGAGGGCGAATGGCTCTACTACGAGCAGGACGGTTTTTTGATAACCTTAGCCAACTATTACAGTGGAAAATATACACTGTCGGTGTTATCAGAGCTGTCCTGCGTTATTTGTATTCCAAATGATGTGCCGGAAGAAGAATGAATATGTCTATGGCAGAGCCACAGACATTTCAGATAGGTAACCAATAAATCAAGTAACAGTCTGCAATGGCAGACAGAAAGAGAGGAATCTATGCAGTATTCAATCAAGTTAAACGCAGTAAACAACCCAGAGAAAAGTGTCAAGGCATTTGCTACTGTGACCTTTGGTGACTGTTTCAAGGTCACTAATATCGCTGTGGTGGAAGGAAAGGAAAACCAGCCTTTTGTCTCCATGCCTTCTTTTAAGTCAAAGGAGAGAACGGAGCATAACGAGCCTGTTTATAAGGATGTGTGCAATCCGATTACAAGCGAGTTCCGCAAGGAATTGTACGATGACATTCTTTCACTTTATGGGGAAATGGAGCAGTACGGCAAGACAGAAGTCAGCAGGGTGGCAGAGAATGCCGGGGAGCCGGAGTTTCGTGTGGCGGTTACACCGTTTGAGAGGGAAGGCAGCAACATTCGTGGGCTTGCCCGCATCTACTTTGAGGACAGCTTCGTGGTAAGCAATGTCAGTATCATTCAGGGCAAAGAAAAGAAATTTGTGGCGATGCCTTCCTACATGGTAAAGCAGAACGGAAAAGAAGGAAAGAGCCAGTATCAGGATGTATGCTTTCCTGTCACAAAGGAATTTCGTGAGAAGTTATATGATGCCCTCATGGACTGCTACAAGCAGGAAAAGGAAAAAGCCATGAATCAGGGCATGGAGCAGGCGGCAAGTCAAAGCTACGCAAAGGCAGAGAACAGACAGCCGGATAGGGAGCTGCCCTTTCGATAAGGAAGAAGAATAAGAAGCAGGCAGAAGGGGTGTGCCGGTCATGCCCCTTTTTGCCGGAAAGGAAAACAAAATGGATCAACAACAGAATATGGAACTGACAAAAGACCAGATTATACAGGAACTGATTGCCCTTTTAAACCAGAATCAGCAGAGGGAAGCGGCAAACAATGTGTTTGAAATGGCAGCCCTGATTGACGGTATGGAAAAGAGGCTGGAGTCCGTGACAGAGGAGCTTGTGACAGTCAAGGATCAGCTTTGTAAGATGGAAGAGCGAGAGGCGGAGAAAGGGCTGCAACAGTCACTTAAAAGGGCAGTAAATAAGCTGGAACAGGACTGCAAGGCTATGAAAGAAAAACTGTTTGAAGTCAAGACAGAGATCAAGGCAAAGGCAGGGGAGATTGTAACAGTGGCAAAGCAGAAAGGGAAAGCTGCCTTAAATAAAGTGGCAGAGTTTCTTGGGGTTAAGAAGAAATTAGAAAATATCCGCCAGAACGTGCAGAAATCCATAGCAGATGTGGATAAGAGCATTGAAAAGATAGACGCTTTCGGTACAGGCATGAGGGAAGCCGGACAGAAGATTGCCAACACGTTCCGTACATTTGCTGATAAACCTGAAAAGGAGTATGGGGAGAAGAAGTTCTCAAAGACAGAACTGTTAAAGAAACCTTTTCAAGCAAAGAGAAAGCTACTGTCCGGTATCTTAAACTGTGCAGATGCCGCCATAGAAAAGACCGAACAGCTTGCCATAGATGTGAAACAGTATCAGACGGATAAGGCAGAACGGGAGACAGTAGGTGTTGGCAATATGGAGACTGTAAATCCGGTTGAACTTGCAGTAGCGGCAGAGCCGGAGTTCCAGTATGGGGCAGAGGCTTTTGAGGCGCATCAGCAGGAAACAACAAAAGCGATGACAACGGATAGCGCAACAAAGAATGCACTTGTAAAAAGCGGAAAAAGCCGATAGGGAAAAGTCCTCTTGAATTGAACTATGGTTTGATTCAAGGGGACTTTTCATATATTTATTGGTCGTTTTCTGCAAAAAAGGGGCACTTTCTGCAAGGTATATTGTTTTTATAGCCCATACGTTTATACTTGATTTAAATGAGGGGTTACAGATTAAACGGTGTTTAGTATCTAAGGTTCTTTCATATAAAAGTGGAGAAGTTTTTAAATCATATGAAATACAATAAGTTATTCTATAATATATAAAATATGTTAGGAAAGAAATTTTTTGATAATATATTTATAGGATAATCTGTATTTATTAAAATTTTATACGAGGAGGTTTTTGTATGTTTAAAAGAGTTAAGAAAGTTGTTGCGTTTGCATTAGCATTGACTATGTTAATGGGAATGGGAACAATGGCGTTTGCAGCAGAAAATGAAAGTGAACCAGTATGTGCCGAAGGATTAGTAGAATCAGTATCATTTACAGAAAATGCGGTATCTATTGAGTCATTAAATGGAAGATTTGCAATAAATCAAGTGACTGATGGACCGGCATTAGCTTCAGTAGCAGGAGATCAATATGAACCAAATAATTCATTTGCAACTGCTACATCAGGACTTATGGGGAGAAAGATTGCAGCTACACTTTATGAGGGAGATGTTGATTGGTATGAGCTCAATATTACGGATACATCTTTAGATTATGCATTTATTCTAATGAATATCCCTAACGGTTGTGATTACGATATGGTTGTTGTAAATAGTGACGGTGCAGGATATGCAAAATTTCAGGAGGGAACAACTGCTGAATCTTTTTACTTAACATTTAATGAAACAGGAACTTTTTATGTTGGAGTGCAAGCTTATTCTGGATACAGTACCTCTCCATATTGGCTTTATTATGGACCTGCGATACAAAATGGAAGTACTGGATGGCGTGATCCGGGGTTAAGCTACAATTTTGGAAATGTTCCTAGAGGAAGTTCGGTTAAGAGTGTTCCAGCACAAAATATTAATTTAACTAATGACAGCTCGATACCCGATGGAGCTGTATTATCCAAAATAAGAATCACAGATGATGGTACTAATCGTGAGTGGGCTGGTTTTTATAAGTATTTAAGCACTTCATCTGGGAATACTTTTTCACAGATTGGCAATCTTGAAGTAATGACAATTCCAGAAGATCAGTATTATGTTAAGCAGAATTGGTCGTTATGGGGTACGATACAGTATAGTCAATATTTTACTTGGCAACCTAGATATTTCATTGAATATAAGTTTGTAGTTGCTCCACAGACATTGTTTTATGTGAATTAAAACATATAATACTAGGATTTTTGTCGATAACGACAAAAATCCTAGTACATTTAAGTATAATTATTTCGGAGGGAAACATTATGTCGGTAAATGGTATTGATAATAATACTGGAATTAACTCGAATTATATGACGGGTAAAAAGAGAGTTTTAGATAAGAATTTTAATAATCAAATAGAAGATATAAACAGAGGAAGTACAGTGAATGAACTGTTGAGGTCTTTTTCAAATCCACAGACGGGGGAGAGTGTTGAGATACATCGTTCAGACATTTATTCGGATGATACGCCGATTTACATATTAAAGGGCAAGACCGCAGAGGGAGAAGAATTTGAAAGGAGGCACCATGCATGGATTATAGATCCCAGAAACTGCAGCTATGCTGAACTTATGATGCTTAATCAGGAAACGGGAAATACATCTTTAGGAGATAAGCAGAAGGCAGATATCCTGTTTGAAAAGACTGGAGCGAAAAATTATCTAGATAAGGCAGACTACAGTACAGCGATAAAGGATGTTATGGAGGAATATAAAAGTTCCGGAAATTGGGACGCTTACCTTGCTATGGACAAGTGGCAGCAAAGTCTTAATGACTACACATCCGTGCCGGTGTATTTTGACCGCAGCATTATGGGACAAAATACAATGGAACGAAATGGAGTGAAAGGTTCCTGCAGTTTTGCAACAGTCAGGACAGCAGAAGAAATACAAAAAGAAATTGATGATAGAGTTAAAGCGGCAGAGAAGAATGGACCAACTTTGCGGGAGGCATTAGCAAATGCTTTTCCAAATGCAGTAAATACTCTTTATAGTTTTGTGGGATCTTCTGTGGTTATGACATTTGATGAATATGTGAAAGCGATGGAAGAAATGTTAAGAAAATCCGAATATGAAAAAGTTTAAAAAATTGTTAAGTGTAATGTCACTTGGAGTATTATTGATTACAAATATAGGACGGTATCTGCAAAGGTAATTGAAGTTTAAATGAATTTTGCTGGTATTAAAGATACAATTAAGATAAAAATTCTGGAAAAGAATAATGAATGAAAACTGATAGAGGTAATAAGATAATGAGTTTAGGAATGGTAGGAACAAATTATGGAGCAGGTGTGAATTATAATAAGTACTCTGCTGCTAAAACAAAAGCCAAAAGTGATAAGACATTTGAAATGGGGAGTGCTACAAGAGAGGCAACTGGTAATGGTGATGGGAAAAACATTGGAGTAATGGCGATTGGTAATCAGGCATATCTGGCGCAATACTCAGAAAATTCTACTCTGGCAAACCCAATTGTTAAAGTTGGTGATTACGAAATAAGCGTTAATGATGTTGATCCTGAAAATGCAACAGAATTTGAAATGTTTGCACTGATGTCCCATTTAGACAAAACGGGTCAATCACGGAATGAGGGGATGAGTTCTTTTTCAAAGATGAGAACGTATTCACAACAGGCAGAACGTAATGGTTTTTGTAGTGGTATTGCTGATGCTAGTGAAGCATGGAACAGCAAACGAGATTGGACTAAAATTATTGAAAATGCAAAAAAAACATATTCACAATCATTAGTACCGGAAATATATGCGTTAACAAAAAAATGTGTCAGTTTATTAGATGTTATGCAAACGTGGATAGAAAATAGAAAATAGAAATATTTCTGAATATAATTTTTATCAGATACTTATTTGATAGAGGGGGTGGGTAAAAAACTAAAGTTTATTGGAAGGAGGGATATTTTGATTTTTAGAAAATAGTAACGGTAAATGTTGAAAGTTGATTTGTGGACAGATTTATGAAAGGATATTATTAGATGAAAAAAATAATTAAAAATTTAATGGGAATTGCTTTGGGATTAATTTTATCAGTAACTTGTGGTAGTACGATTGTACATGCTGCACCAGCTCCTTCATTGACATCTGTGTCTATTACGGATGTTACTGCTGACCAAAATGATAAAGTGTATATTGAGGTTACAGAAGTTGGAACCAGTAAAATGAGATTCGTGTATTGCAATAATCAACTATTAGAAGAAAACCTTAATGAAATGGTATCATTAGATTTTAATGGGGATAGAATTATTGATGGATACAGAAGGTATTTTTACACTGGTTATAGTGTTTCAGATCTCTATCCAGGTTTACAATTTAATGTTAGAGCCGAATTTACAAATGCTATGTATCCATGGGATACTAAATATGCAAATCAGGTGTTTACATTTAATTAAGTAATAGTTCGGCATGAAAATTTTACTTACATTAGTTGATGATAGTCAAAAGCTTTCAGGCGATTATGGAGAAATCTGTAGTCGCCTTATTTTTTGGTAAAGGCAAGCGGAGAATTTGACGTTTATTATGTGTCAAGGCAGAAAGGGTAATCTCTGACATCATGGAAGCATTTTAGATAAAGTAAAAACTATTTTTGACCGTTTTCTGCAATAAAAATTACATAAAGTGGACTAAAACCAGTCCATTTTCGATAGCTCTATTGAATACAATACTTTAAAAAGAACCGAAACGGGTTCAGAAGTGTGGTGATGATATGGAGCAGAAAATAAAGCAGGATGAAATATTTATCGGGCAGAACATCAGGCGTATCAGAAAAGAAAAAGGTATGCGGCAGACTGAAATGGTAGCATTGATGCAGTTAGAGAATGTCCCATTGACAAGGGAGGCGTTAGTGAAGATAGAAAGAGGAATACAGCACATACAGGCATCACAGCTTAGAGCGATCAGAAATGTATTGGGTACAACGTATGATGAATTGCTGAAATAAAAAAGACAGATCGGTGTGATTTGCCATTTTACTATCATATTTTACATATCTATCCGAATGATAGCAATTCTTTTATTGCTGCTGTAAATGAATTTGAAGAGGAAACGATTTCTTTCAGAGTACATTCATTACAGTCTGGTATTTGTGAAAGCATACTGATATTATGCTTTTTCCATAAGTAAGCAGCATTTTTACCCGGAAGAATCTCAAAAATGAATTTATCCTGCCAAGCGTTCAATACAAGCCCATTTTCTTTCAGAATAAAATAGGTCTGCATGGTAAGGATGTAATCTTTCTGGCATATAAGGTATAAGTCATTCGCCGTCATATGTTTAAAGTCATCTATGCATGATATGTTGTTGCGGAACAGCAGTGGGTATATTTTAGATGAAAACTGATACTTGCTAAAATATTCTTTGATAGACAGCATAGATCGTATTTCAATATTGTATTCCTGACAGATTTGTTCCAATTCTAAAATGGTTTTTTCTCCTAAGTTCCGAAAATGCAGAATATCTTCTTTGGAATAGGAGGAAAGCTGCGAAAGGTACATAACACCGTTCCGTATCAAGGCATTCTGCAATCGCTTCGACATGGGGACATCATAAATTGATATTTCGTTACTTGGCGGCAGCAGATAGCCTAAAGCGTTCAATTCATCAATCAGGGGTTCAATATTATAATTTTTTGGAAATTTATTTATAAGAGTAATATAGTTTTGTCCTGCAAGTTCCGAAACCATTGTCAACCTATGCTTTTTAAGGCAGATTTAGAGTTGGCAGAAATGTTTAAGTCTTGAATTTTCATGTCTATATCATGCTCCTTTATTCTTAGAGGTTGAAATGGAAACAAGCCTAGTATAACACTTTTCCTGAAAAAATAAAACAAGATGGACTAAAACAGGTTCTAATTTGGCAATCTTGATTGTTCCATTTTGTGTTTGTGTCAATTTCTGCAATTTAGTTGACTAATGCGCTGAAGAAAAATAAAATAATAAGGGGATTTATGAAATTTTTTATATCATCTTTCCTTACTATGAATGTAGGGAAATGGTTAAGGAATTTAGTAAGATGTGTCGAAATACAACACAGTGGAGTATAAAATATCAGGGACAAATTGTTATCAAATAGCAGGAAAGGAGGAGACAACACAGATGTTCAAAATTGCAATATGTGATGATGAAAGTCTTTTTACAGAAGAACTAAGAGAATTGCTCTCCGGCTATATGATGGAAAAAGGTCTTGATTTTGAAATAGATACATATAGTTCTGGGGAAGCACTGATAGAATTAGGAATTGAGGTAGTGCGGTATAATATTGTGTTTTTAGATATCAATATGGAGAAAGTTGATGGTATCAAGACGGCTGAGATGATCAGAAAAGTAAGCCGGGAAGTATTTATAGTATTTGTGACTGCATATGTGGATTATTCGCTGGAAGGATACCGATTAGATGTTGTAAGGTATTTGTTAAAGGGTAATGCCAATTTTCAGAGCAAAGTTAATGAGTGTATGGATGCAATTTTTGATAAGATGAATTATTCCGTGACGAAAAAGAAATTTGACTTTAAGGAGGGCAGAAAAGAACTATCACTGGAAAGATTATTATATATTGAGAGCAAGTTGCATTTACTTGAGTTTCATGTTATGGAGGATACTGAAACAGTGTATACCATGTATGAGACATTAAATGTGCTGGACGATATGCTTTCAGAAAATGGTTTTATCAGGACACATCAGAGTTATCTTGTAAATGCAAAACATATCAAGAATGTTGTGCGTTGTAAAGTGATATTATCAAATGGAGTTGAGTTATCCATACCAAAAGTAAGGTATACAGAAGTTAGGAAAAAGTTTATAGCGTGTCGGGGAGAAGTGTAGATGTTTGATTTAATGCAGAATATATTGTTGATATTTATTGAGGCAATATGTTGCAAGATTTTTTTTGAAACTTTTGGTAAAATACGACATAAAGGGTGGATTAATATAATACAGGTTATGCTATTATTGGGTAGCATGTGTCTTTATTCGTATGCCTTATCTGAATATTTCGTACTAAGGCAGATTATAGCGATTTCTGTATTTTCATTATTTATGCTTTGGCATATTAAAATTAGTTTAAAAAAATCTTTTATATTGGCTATATTGTTTGATGCATTGCTATTGGCAATGGATTATCTGATCTATTTGATTTGTAGATGGTTTTCTTTAAGCAATGAGTCGTTAGGACAGCAGTATGATATTGGATTTGCATTGGTTTATCTGTTGGCAAAGGTTATATTGTTTTTTGCTGTTCTTATCATTAGGAAACGGTTTGGTAAAAAATCAATAGAGATGATGTTGGACACAGAATGGTTAAGGTTTCTATTTTTTCCTGTGTTTATCATAGTAGCGATTTCTGCAATGCTGTCTGTTTTTGGATATGTGCAGACAGTAGAACAGGCGAATCTATTGTTTATTATTGCATTTGGAATGATAGGAATGAATATTGTTGTGTTTTATTTAATTAACGATGTTGTGGAAAGGGAAGCACAGATGCATGAAAACAAGATTTTTCAAATTCAGACGAAAAATCAGTTGGAAATGTATCAGTCTATCTCTGAAAATTTTGATAATCAAAAAAGAAAGACACACGAATATAAAAATCAGATTTCATGTATAGAATCCTTGCTAGATAAAAAGCAATATTCCAAATTAGAAGAATATGTAAAAAAGATTTATGGCTCTTTGAATAACGAACCGGATGCCATTAATACCAATAATGTAATTGTAAATGCCATACTTAATACAAAGTATCAGGAGGCGGACGCAAAGGGAATTGTTTTTGTATTCAGAGTAAATGATCTTTCAGAGCTGAAAATAAAAGATGAAGATGTGGTTACTATCCTTGCCAATCTACTGAACAATGCCATTGAAGCAAGTGAGACATGTGAGGATAAAAAGGTAATTAGGTTCAAGTTCGTTAAGGAAGATGATATGATAATCATTGCGGTTAAAAACACATATAATTATGATGTCATATATGAGAATGGCGAGATAAAATCTACGAAAACATCAAGTTTGGATGAACATGGTGTAGGAATAAAGAATGTGATAAAAATTATTGAGAAATATGATGGTTCATACGTTATTGAAGATAAGAATAAGGAATTTTTCTTTTCAATTATTATTCCTGCATGAAGCATTCCTGCATGAATGCGATGTTAAAATGATTGGATCCTCAATAGTTTTTTGAGATTCCCGTATGAGGGGGAAAGTCAATTACAAACAGAATAAGTTACAGCAGTGAAAGTGACGATACAAATGCAGGAAGAGCAGAAATGTTCTTCCTGTTTTTTAACAGAACATCAGCAGCTGGCGGGGAAAGGAGACAGTATGGCAAAGTTCTTAAATTATGAGGACCGGCTGGAGATAGAAAGCGGACTAAAGGAGCACATGACTTTCACAGAGCTTGGAGAGAAACTGGGAAGGGACAGGACTACCATCACAAAGGAGATCAGGAACTATTCCATCGAACAGGACACCGGTTATGGAAGTTACCCGCATAATACCTGCAAGTACAGAAAAGCATGTAAGAGGAAAAAAGTATGTGGGACAAATGACTGCAGGCATCCACTGGTAGCTGTCTGTAAACAGTGTGAACTCATATGCAACCGTTACTGCGAGCATTATGAAGAAGAAATATGTACCCATCGCTTTAAACCGCCATATGTATGCAACGGATGCAGTGAAGTAAAGAAGTGTACGCTGACAAAAACTGTTTACGATGCTCTGGGAGCCCAGAGGCGGGCAACGGATAAGATATCGGAATCCCGAAGCGGGATCCTTGCTACGGAAGGGGAAATCGCCAGACTCAATGAAATCCTGGTGCCGTTGGTAAAACAGGGGCAGTCTATCCATCAGATCTACCTGACACATAAGGATGAACTGATGTGCAGTGAAAAGACCCTCTACAACTACGTGGATGGATGCCTGTTTGATATCAGGAACATAGACCTGCCAAGAAAGGTAAAGTACCGTCCGAGATATAAAAAACCGGAGCTGAAAGTAGACCGTGGATGCCGTGTGGGAAGGAATTATCATGATTACGAAGTATATATGGAACAGCATCCGGACACAGCAGTGGTGCAGATGGATTCCGTGATCGGCAGCAAGGGAGGGAAAGTCCTGCTGACGATATATTTTGTAAATGTGTCACTGATGCTGGGGTTCCTGCGGGAAGCGAACACCTCAAAGTCAGTGATAGATATTTATGATGAACTGTACCACCGGCTGGGAGGGCAGGATTTTAGGAAGCTGTTTCCGGTTATCCTGACGGATAACGGAAGTGAGTTTTCCAATCCCAAGTGTATAGAGAACGGACCGGATGGAAAAGGATTTCAAAGGACGAGGATCTATTACTGCAATCCAAGTGCGCCGTACCAGAAAGCAGAGATCGAGGTGGGACATGAATTTATACGCAGGATCCTGCCGAAAGGAAGAAGCTTTGATGAACTGACGCAGGCAGACGTAGAGCTGATGATGAACCATATCAATTCCTACCGGAGAAAGAAACTGAACGGAAAAAGTCCGTATGAAGCGTTCAGCTTTTATTATGGAGAAGACCTGGCGGAGAGGCTTAGATGCCACGAGGTTGCAGCCAAAGACATCAACCTCACCGCAAGACTTCTCAAAAAGTAACCAGAAGACAGAATAAAGCACAGACCGCCGGCTGAAATAGGAACAGCAGAAGACGTGAATTATGGCTTGCAAAATTTGTAAGCCAAAACTGACGTCCGGTTTTTGTGCAAAAAAATACTCTGCCATAAGGTGATTATATCATAAAAGCAAGGGAAAAAACGGGAAAGTCATTACAAAAGTGGAAAGTCGGGTACAAAATTTGCAGGTCGCTTTCAAAATGTGAAACTCGTTTACAAAACGGGAATCTCGGATGACTATTGAACAAAATGATTGGATTCAAAACTATATTTTGCCGTTTTCTGCAAAAAATAGTCCATTTTCTGCAAGCTGTCTTGCTTTTTTTGATGTATAATTCATACTGAATAATTAGGAGGCATATTTATGATAGAGAAGATGGCATTAAAGGTTGTCAATCAAATGGAGATGCAGAAGATAATAAGCAAATCAAATTGCGAATATTACGAATATGCATTAATAAGTATGGCTGAACGTGCTATAACAATTGGAACTATGTTACTTTTAGGACTGTTATTTAGGCAATTCCTGCATACCATTTGTTTTATTGTATTTTTTCTTTCATTGAGGAAACGTACAGGGGGATTTCATGCGGATAAGTTTTGGCAGTGTTATCTGGGAACAATTATTTTTTATATTGCAATTATGCAGATTGTACCTATTCTTTGTAGAAAGCCGCATGTTATGTATGGGTTACTATTACTTTCAATTCTTTTAATCTGCATAATGGGAACAATAAACCATCCTAATATGGATATGAATAAAAGTGAATTGGATGAGTCGAAAAAAGCAGCAAGGTTGTCGCTTTTAATGGAAGTAATGATACTCGTTGTCTTAGTTTATTTGGAAGCTGATATTTTGTATATAGGCTATATGTCAATAGCTGTCATCTTATGTGCGTTCCTGATGTGTCTGGCAAGAATAATTAAACAGGAGGTAAAGGTAAAATGAATGAAAAAGAAAAAATCAACAAAAAGGCATTAAAGGTAGTGGAAAGAATTGCCCGTAATGAGGTTGAAAAAGTTAGGTGTGGGTGGCCGCCAGTTTGTTCTGGGATTCTTCATCAGCCGAAAAGATCGAAGCAGAAAGAGGATTAAGATTTAATAGTAATGTGGCAATAGTAATAAATAAAAGCTTATTTTGAACAAGAAAATTAAGTATAAGAAAAAGCCTTTCAGAATGATATGGTGTCTGAAAGGCTTTTTCCATTTTCTGCAAAAACAGTCCACTTTCTGCAAGGGTAATTGACCTTTAACTATGTTTTGCTATTATAAAAGTGGAAAATTTATTTGATATACATAGATACACGATCACGCAAAGTATAAGTTTATTTTAGTAATGAGGTGTTGAAATTAGTGAGCTTTTTATGGCTGAAATAACCATGATTGTGTGTTCTGTAGTAACCCTGATGTGAAAGCATAAGGGAAAATAATCAATTTAATTTAAAGGAGGATTTTTTATGAAGCGTAAATTATCATTACTTCTCGTAGTAACATTATTATGTACATTGTTTGTAACACCTGTGTCTGCGGCTGAAGCAGCAAGTTATACAGGAGATCAGGCAGTGGTGACAGCCACAAGTGGTTCAAACTATTTTTCAAAAATCACGCCCAAGTTAAATTCTCTTAATGGTTCTTCTGCAATGGCAACATTGTCATCGGGAAGCTGCTCTGGTAATGAGAGAAGCATTACATCTGTGAGCGTGAACTGCAGAGTAAGTAGCGGAAGTTCCAGATATACATTGTATGTCATATCGCCGGATGGAACAACATTATCTAAAAGTTGTGGAACAAGTAGCACAACATATACTTTTACAGGATTTAACGGCGAAGATCCTAAAGGGGATTGGATTATTATAATCATATCAGATGGAGTAGTTACTACAGTAACAGCGACATTAAAAGTAAATTACAATTACTCATATTAAATACAGTATGAATTGAATTTGTAAAATTGATTTGGAAGGAGGTGGAATAGTATGTCAATTAGTATAGCTGGAAGCAGTTACGGACAACAGGCATATAGTAGCATTAACGTAAACAGCAAGCAGTATAAAGCTGCTGCGGATGAGTATTTAGATGCTGTTATTGCTGAAGAGGCTATGATGACACCTGAACAAAAAATGATGTATGAGTTGATGGGTGGGCGAGAAGCACACATGAAAAATGTGATGAGCAACTTTAATTCAGATGGGGATTTTATCGGTCCCGGAGGGGTTGTTGTTCCCGGCATGTATCATGGAAAAGATGGTACGGTGGATCGTTCGACTTGGCAGCAGATAATAAGTGTCTCTGACGAAGCACGACAAAAGATGTTTGACAATGTGAAAAGAGAGTTCATTCAGGAGAATGGAATTTCCAATGGCGATACAACAAAAAGATCAAAGATATTTAAAGAATATCAATTGAGTGTAAAGAAAGAGGATCGTGCGAAAGGAACATGGACTCTGCAACAGTATGAAGGCAAATATCGTTCTGCCATGTATGCGGCTGTAAAGGCAGCGAATCCAGACTGGGAGCCGGGACAGCCGTTTGATTCCAGCATATTGGATAGCGTAACAAGGGAATCGGTGGAAAGCAATCTGGTACAAAGTGGCAACCAGTTTGTTAGAAAATCTATTGATTACAGTGTCTAACTTCATGCGTATATTAAGGTGTTTGTTTCAGAGTGTTGTAATACTATCTAAAATGGAGCTACATAGTAATTTTTGTGGCTCCATTTTTAAGAATGTATGACAATTTATTCTGGTTGTAAAGAAGGGAGGTTCTTATGAAAAAATTAAGCAATTTGTTGGGAACAAATCTCATATCGCCTATTAGGTATATAAGGAGTGTAGTTATATGTGTGCCTGTTTTAATTACATTAACTGCATGTGGAAACGTAAACTCTGAGCAATCTAAAAATTTAGATTCAACTACATGCGAAACAGAGATTGAACACAGTACGACTAGTGAGGCAAATTGCAATTTGAAAGGAGAAATCTTATTACTGGATAGCGAGGTGAATAGTATGGCATTAAATGATGAGGAATTAGGAAACATACAAAAAATTATAGAAAGCGGAACGTGGAATGAAGAAACCGCTGAGTGTATTGATGATTGTCTAATATCAATAGACGGTATGGATTATTATTATCATCGAGAATGCGGAACTATAAACGATAAAATACATAGGAGACATATGATCTTGAATAATGAGGACAAAGAGATGCTAAATAGTATAATCGCAAACTGTTCAGATTGATTCCTATGGTTATTCAACTAAATAATTGGAATTTTGAAAGGAGATTATAGCAATGAAAAAAAGAATTTTGGCTTTTTTATGCCTGATAACGCTGTTTGTTTCTAGTATAACAGTAAATGCAGAAGAAATAGAAGTTGGTTCAAACGAAAGTGTGATGGCATCTTCTAGTGAAACATATGCATATAGTATTGGCGGAGTAAATAGTGCCGGGGATGATTTTACTCCGAATGTAGATTATTCAAGTACAATATTTGGATTAATGGGAAGTGTAAGTCACGCTTATAAGAACACAACACCAACATACAGCTATTTGAGTGGTAACAATCCGGGAAATTATAAAAGGCTTGGAAGCAAAATAGTATTATTAACTGGTCATGCCAATGGCTCATTAATTGAACTAGATAATGGTAGCACAAAAGTGGGTGTGCATACGGGAGATAGTTATACGGCAAATAGTGGTCGGAAATATGTAGGGCTAAATAGTATATCTATGAGTAACACTGATTTAATAATGTTTTTTGGATGCAGCACTGCAACAGGGGATACAAACTTGTGTACTGAGAGCGTGAGTAGAGGTGCAAAATCAGCAGTGGGAACTACTCAGTCTGTAGTGTCTAGATCAGGGGAAGGAGCCACATGGGTACAAAGATTTATTGATGGATTATATAATGGAAAAAATATTATTCAGGCGGGTGCATATGCTAATAATTTTGTAAGCTCTACTTGTAGTATGCGTACTGGATGGACATATAAAGGAAGTGGTTACACCGTTGTCAATCCAAAAGCAAATGCAAGAATGTCGGAAGTGCAAGATATTGATGCGAGATTTGCTTTGGATGCATCGATTGTTGATGAAGATGTGCAAATCCAGTATGGGATATTTAACGATAATGTAATAGCTGCTAATGCCTTAGATTTTGAGGAAGGTTTGGAAGAAGTTGTCTCATATTTAAGAGGTATTGATGATTCGTTTGATCTCTCTAATTATAAGATTTCTATGAGAAGTTTTAATGATAATGAGGGAATTGTAACTTTGGATTATTATATTGGAGATAATATTTCTACAACAAAAGGGTTTACCTTTATATATTGTGATGGTATGCTTGTGTCATTAACATATAACAGTCAATTATACAGCAATGGTAGATCTACTTACCAGACTGTTGATGAAGATAATATGATTGCTCTAGTAAATAGTTATGAGGCAGATAGGTCAAGCACAATGAATACAAGTATAGTGGAAGATGAAAATACAATATCATATTATACTTATGATTACAAAACAGGTGAATTAAAATATGTGTCTGAAGTCTATACATTTGATGGCGAAGCATGGAATGGAAATGCCACGGAAGTGATATTAAACTGATGTACTTTTAATAATATAGAATGAAAGACAACAATATAATTATTATTACCGTTGCGACGTGAAGAAACTCGCTCGGAAACTGGAAATGAGTTATGTAAAAGTTATTCAATGCAAGACTGCGTAATTAAATTTTGTGTTACGCAGTCTTGTTTATGATACGCATGATATATTATTTTGTATTATCATGCGTAGTTTTTTGTATAAATATTGGGATTAGTTCCCTGCGGTTTTGCAACAGGAACTCCTCAATAGTTTTTTGAAATTCCCGTGTGAGGGGGAAAGTTGATTACAAACAGAATAAATTACAGCAGTGAAAGTGACGATACAAATGCAGGAAGAGCAGAAATGTTCTTCCTGTTTTTTAACAGAACATCAGCAGCTGGCGGGGAAAGGAGACAGTATGGCAAAGTTCTTAAATTATGAGGACCGGCTGGAGATAGAAAGCGGACTAAAGGAGCACATGACTTTCACAGAGCTTGGAGAGAAACTGGGAAGGGACAGGACTACCATCACAAAGGAGATCAGGAACTATTCCATCGAACAGGACACCGGTTATGGAAGTTACCCGCATAATACCTGCAAGTACAGAAAAGCATGTAAGAGGAAAAAAGTATGTGGGACAAATGACTGCAGGCATCCACTGGTAGCTGTCTGTAAACAGTGTGAACTCATATGCAACCGTTACTGCGAGCATTATGAAGAAGAAATATGTACCCATCGCTTTAAACCGCCATATGTATGCAACGGATGCAGTGAAGTAAAGAAGTGTACGCTGACAAAAACTGTTTACGATGCTCTGGGAGCCCAGAGGCGGGCAACGGATAAGATATCGGAATCCCGAAGCGGGATCCTTGCTACGGAAGGGGAAATCGCCAGACTCAATGAAATCCTGGTGCCGTTGGTAAAACAGGGGCAGTCTATCCATCAGATCTACCTGACACATAAGGATGAACTGATGTGCAGTGAAAAGACCCTCTACAACTACGTGGATGGATGCCTGTTTGATATCAGGAACATAGACCTGCCAAGAAAGGTAAAGTACCGTCCGAGATATAAAAAACCGGAGCTGAAAGTAGACCGTGGATGCCGTGTGGGAAGGAATTATCATGATTACGAAGTATATATGGAACAGCATCCGGACACAGCAGTGGTGCAGATGGATTCCGTGATCGGCAGCAAGGGAGGGAAAGTCCTGCTGACGATATATTTTGTAAATGTGTCACTGATGCTGGGGTTCCTGCGGGAAGCGAACACCTCAAAGTCAGTGATAGATATTTATGATGAACTGTACCACCGGCTGGGAGGGCAGGATTTTAGGAAGCTGTTTCCGGTTATCCTGACGGATAACGGAAGTGAGTTTTCCAATCCCAAGTGTATAGAGAACGGACCGGATGGAAAAGGATTTCAAAGGACGAGGATCTATTACTGCAATCCAAGTGCGCCGTACCAGAAAGCAGAGATCGAGGTGGGACATGAATTTATACGCAGGATCCTGCCGAAAGGAAGAAGCTTTGATGAACTGACGCAGGCAGACGTAGAGCTGATGATGAACCATATCAATTCCTACCGGAGAAAGAAACTGAACGGAAAAAGTCCGTATGAAGCGTTCAGCTTTTATTATGGAGAAGACCTGGCGGAGAGGCTTAGATGCCACGAGGTTGCAGCCAAAGACATCAACCTCACCGCAAGACTTCTCAAAAAGTAACCAGAAGACAGAATAAAGCACAGACCGCCGGCTGAAATAGGAACAGCAGAAGACGTGAATTATGGCTTGCAAAATTTGTAAGCCAAAACTGACGTCCGGTTTTTGTGCAAAAAAATACTCTGCCATAAGGTGATTATATCATAAAAGCAAGGGAAAAAACGGGAAAGTCATTACAAAAGTGGAAAGTCGGGTACAAAATTTGCAGGTCGCTTTCAAAATGTGAAACTCGTTTACAAAACGGGAATCTCGGATGACTATTAAACAGCTTTATCCGCTTTGAAATATTTTGTTGCCGTTTCCTGAAAAAATAGGTCATTTTCTGTAAAGGTTCTTGAATATAAGAAGATGTTTGTTAACATTAAATAATATGCTTGTTAAATGTAGAAATATATTCACAAGCAAAAATAACTGATGATAATGTTTAGTATATGGGTGCATATGCTAAGATGGATTATTTGAATACAGTTATTAAAAATTGGGTATATGCTATCAGGAATCATACCGAAAGGTTTGATGTTTGGTATAAAACGGAAGCTGTGAAAAGCTAAATATGGTTAGAGAACGAGTGGTAAGTTAATTTTACCATTCGTTTTCTGCTTTTTAGGGATAAATCAAAAATTAACCTGTAAATGGTTGGAAAATGATGTGTATTGGGTTGCTTTCTGGACTAGGACAGAAAAGTGTCGATTGCTATGATTTATACAGGAAAAGAGGTGTAAATTATGGAAATTGACAGAAAAGACACCAATATACAGATTGGAAAAAGATTAAGAGAAGCAAGAACAAACATGAATAAGGATAAGGCAGAATTTGCCGCCACGCTTGATGTAACGGAGGAACACTACCGCAAGCTGGAAGCCGGGGCAACTGGGCTGTCTGCTGACAAGATACTGATTTTGTACCATACATATGGGATTGATCCTACCTACCTGATCACCGGAATCAGCAGTAATGTAAAGGATTTTAATTTGGACTATTATTTGGCAAACAGCACCAAAGAGCAGAGGAATGAGTTCTTTGACCGGGTACTGGCTTATCTGTCTAAGCTTATCAAATAAGTTTGTGGTAATTCCTGCTTCTTCGCTAGGAGGGATTGCTATGTTAAGAATTGCCGTGTGTGACGACAGCAGGACAGATGTTGAAATGTTGGAAGCTGCTTTTGATGAGCTTCCTGATTATCTGGTTGAATATGATGTGTATTTTAGCGGGAAAGAGCTGCTAATGTGTTCCATGCAGGACAAAGAGAATTATCATCTGTATATCTTTGATATAGAGATGCCGGATATGAATGGTCTGGAGCTGGCAAAAGAAGTGCGAAAAAGGGATGCGAAAGCCCTGTTTGTTTTTCTGACAAGTTATACAAGATACGTCATGGAAGTCTTTGAAGTGATTACGTTTGATTACATATCTAAGCCGATTACATTTGAGAAAATTGAGTCGGTTCTTTTGAAAGCTATGAATTATCTCAATATGATAAAACAGGACTTTGTCTTTCAATTCCGTAAAAATCATTTCCGTGTCAGTTGTGACGATATTCTGTATTTTGAAAAGAAAGGTCGGCAGGCTGTCATTCACACTCTTTCAGATACCTACAAAACAAACATGACAACAGAAGAAATATGGAAACAGCTTGATGAAAAGGTGTTTACCCATATTCATGTGTCCTATATCATCAATTTAGGGCATATCCGGGCAATTGAAGGCGATGAGGTCGTGTTAGACAACGAGGAGCGGCTTCTGATTGCCCGTTCCCAAAAACAGGGCTTAAAGGAAAAGCACATGGAACTTATGAAAAGGATGGTGTAGCCGATGGAGTTTATCATTCGTTTTATGGTAAATCTGTTTGATTTGGGAATCTTCTGGTATTACTTCCATTGTTTTAAGCAAATGAAGAAGGTGCCCAAAGGGCTTTTTGCTGCATATCTCGTAACAATGGCTGCAATATGGGCAGCGGTAAGCGGACTGGAAAATCCATATCTGAATCTTATCACTTTGTTATCCATTCTTTTGCTGACTACATTTTTCTTTGTGTCAAAGATGTGGATAAGAATTGTGAATATTGTTATTTTTGTGGGAACCGGTATTTTGTTTGAACCAATTGGGCTGCTTCTGCTTCAGGCTGCAAACTATACCTCAGAAGAGGATGGAGCCTATAAATATTATTTTGTGGTGGCTCTTTGCAGTTTTATCAGGGGAAATGTGTTGTATCTTCTTTCCAAACTCATTTCTAAAAGAGGAGTGCGACTTTCCAAAATTCCGAAAGAGATAATTACCGTTCTTGTTATGGTCTTTGTCTTTGCAGTTCTGAACTGCTGCTTCATAATTATTCTGTCTTTGGAATCAGGTAATCTTAAGAGTTTTATCATGTGCATCAGCATCCTTGTTTCCATCGTGCTGACTTATTATTTTATGCTTTACATGATGGAGAGGTTTAATTATCTTATGCGTAAGCAGTATGAGGATGAGATGTACCGTGAGGAGATGTTCTATAAGGAAATTTATTACAATGAAGTGGAAAAACGGAACGAGTGTGTGCAGAACTTGAGGCATGATCTGAAAAATAAGTTGCTTGAACTTTATCATCTGGCAAAAAAAGGGGATTCAAAAGCTCTTGTGGATCAGATGGGAGGCTTGTGTCAGGAATTGGGGAAGATTGATGAGAGAATTTATACGGATAATCCGATTGTAGACTCTGTTCTCCGAATTAAATTTGGTCTGGCAAAATCGGAGGGCATAGAGATAGATACTGCTATCCATATTCCCAGGCAGATGCAGCTTGAGCGTGGGGATATCGGTGTGCTGTATGGCAATCTGTTGGATAATGCCATTGAAGCCTGTCGAAAGGTCCCGGAGGGGAAACGGTTTATCCGGCTGGAAAATAAATATCAGTTCGGTAAGCTGCTTTTGGTAATTACAAACAGTAAGACAATGGAGAAGAATGAAAATCTGAAAACTACTAAAAAAGACAGTTATAGTCACGGGCGGGGAATTTTGAGTGTGCAAAGGGTAGCGGAAAAGTATAACGGAACTGCTGGATTTACTGATAAAGGAGAGGTTTTTGAGGCTTCGGTTATACTTTATGGGATAGAAGTGAAAAAATAGAAGTGGAGTGAAACGTGTTCTGGCTTCGACAAAATAGGATAGGAAACGACAAAGTATTACATTTAACCAGCAATTTGTTACACTTTGCCTGCTTTTCCTTTTTGGGATGATATACTGTGTCTATAAAATCAAAGGGAGGGGATCATATCATGACGAACATAAGAAAAGCAATGAATAAAATCAGTAGGGGAGTGTTATCCGGTGTGGCTGCAATAGCACTTATGGTAACAGCAACGAATATAAGCACATGCTGCTGGTTTATTCTCGGACAGGACAAATTACCGGACAATGCGAAAAAACTCCGTAAATTTTAGGGGATGACGTTATGAAGTTGATTACTGAATTTGCGGAAAAGATAAGTGAAAAATTAGTTCATAACGGGATTGTACCAAAGGAGGATGCTCCTTTATATCAGTATGGGATTGAAAATGCTATAACTGTTGCCGGAAATCTTTTGGCTTCCGTGATATTTGGTATTATAACGGGGAGACTGGGCGTTGTTCTGGTCTTTCTGTTTTTTTACGGCACACTTCGGAGCTTTAGCGGAGGCGTGCATTGTAAAAGCAAAGCAGGGTGTTTCTGTCTGTCAATGGCAATCCTGTTGATCCCAATCTATACCAGTGAGTGGATAATGGGAATAGTAAACACCCCCGTGCTTATTATAATCGGGATCATGGCGGTTGTGACGATACTGATATTAAGCCCGGTGGAGAGCATCAATAAACCGCTGGATGATGAGGAAAGAAGATTTTACGGGAGAGTGAGCCACTGCATTGTTGCATTGCAGGTCTGTATTCTTGCATTCCTGTTCTGCTTGGGCAAAATAGAATATTTTTATGCCGGATACAGCAGTCTGATTTTGGTGGCTGTATTTATGGTAATTGGGGAAATTTTAACAAAGCGTTACATTTAACCGACCTACTGTTACAGTTTGCCAAACTTAATGGTATTTTCTGATATACTGCTAAAGTCAGAAAGGGCGGGCTATGCGTAACGGAGAAAACTTATACGAAATAATAGCCGGTAACATCAGGAGGAAACGGAAAAGGTTATCCCTGACGCAGGCAAAACTTGCGGAGCGGGCAGATGTATCCATAGATACTGTCAAAAGTATAGAAAACGGCAGGAGGGCAATGAGCCTTGACACTTATTTGAACATAGTGCAGGCATTGGAGACTTCACCGCTTGCTTTAATGAGCCGGGAACAGCCGGAACAGTACATAGAGCGTTTTATTTTTATGATGAATCGGTGTAACGAAAGAGAAATAGAGTTCGCTCTGCATATGGTGGAGCAGCTTCTGAAGGGGCAGGATAACTATTTGAGTAAATAGTGTCCTGCCGCATTACTATATCTCTTTTGACAGTTTTTCGGCAAGATAAGCGATGACTTCCTCCACAGTGGGACTGTCTCCTTCACATGGAAAGTTATTCCAGAAGCGTTGTGCTTTCGGATCGCTGCTTTTCATGGCATAGGAAACAGCCCGCCCAATTTCGGATTTGACTTCCTCCGGCGTAATGCCTTCTCTTTTTGCGATAATCTTCAGATTTTTTTCAATCTTTTGTTTTTTCTCTGGGTTCATGGTTTTATAAAATTCCTTCCTTAATCTCTAATACTATCATACAACATTAGAATGACCTTGCGAGTTTTTTCTATGCCCGCAGGGTTGTTTTTTTATTTTATCAAAATATGCAAAAACATGTGCGGGAAAGGTGTACGATGTTCCATTTAAAATAGTGGGTGTAGTCACTCTGATTGTTGTTGAGCCTGCGGTACAATACTTACAGCTTAAGCAATACATAAGACGTCAGAAAGAGTAATCAGTGCAGTATTATGACAAGAAAGCTGTTGGTGAGCGGATTAAGGTAATTAGGCTCCGTAATGGGATGACACAAAGTAGGTTGGCGGAGGAACTGGACTATACCAGTGAACGTCAGTTGCAGAGGATTGAGAGCGGGGAAACTTCCTGCTCTGTGGATAAGTTGATGGAACTGGCACAGATTCTCGGAGTGAGTACGGATTATTTGCTGTTTGGATATGAGAGTGCTTGTAGAGATGACATGGAAAAGTATATGTCAGGGAAATCAGACAGGGAGAAAGAGTACATATGCCGGGTACTGGATGCTGTGGTATCGAATATGGGTGTGTTGTTGAATGGGGAGTGACGAAATGCTGACGAAATTTGTAGAATATGATGATTTTTGTGGGGATGTGTGGTATAATAAATTGATTGATAATCGCTTATTATCCTTTAGTTTATATTAAAGGCTTAATGAATTGCATAAAATATCGTACAAAGGATTGAAAATGCTATGCCATTAAATAAAGAACAATTTCTTAATCAATTTACGCGTCAAGCTCTTGATGAAAGAATTTCACTTTTTGTTGGAGCAGGTGCATCTGCTAATGCAGGATATCCATCATGGTACAATTTATTTAAACCGCTTGCAAAAGAATTAGGAACACCTTTGGAAGAATCTATAAATTATTATAGAGTTGCACAATATTATTCTAATAAATTTGGACAAGCTGAACTAAAAAAACGTATTAACGAGATTATAAATAAAAATGACTTTTATAGTCCCTTAATTAATGAACTTATTGATATTGGTTTTACAAATATATGGACAACAAATTTTGACAATGTTTTAGAACTCAACTATAGTAGTCGCAATATTCTTATTAATAAAGTATTTAGAGATGCAGACTTATCCAATGTAGAGCTAAACAAAAGAATTAATATTTACAAAATGAATGGTGATATATCAAATCCCGAAGGTATTGTTGCTACTCAAAAAGATTATGAAGAGTATTCTGAGAGTCATCGCATGATGCTTATGTTTCTTAAAAGAGAATTGATTTCCAGTACGTTTTTGTTTATAGGGTATAGTTTTACAGATAATTTGGTTATGGATTGTCTAAGTGAAATTACTAGATATCTTGGGGATGCGGCTCCCTATCATTATACAATAATGAAGAATGATAATTCAAACCCATACTTTAATTATTTTATAGATGATTTAGAGCGCAGATATCATATTCGTGTTTTACTTGTAAATGAATATACGGATATATATTTTGTGCTGAATGAATTAAACCAAAAAATTCGTAGTAAAAAGGTTTTTATTTCAGGAGCTTTTCGTTCATTCGAGCAAAATATTGAAGAATATTCACACAATTTATCGAAGAGCATAACAACACAACTTTTATCTAACGATTATCGTATTGTAAACGGAATAGGTAGACATTTCGGAACACACATTATTGGATATGCCAATGAATATCTTGCCAAGAAAGGAATTAAAGATAAGGAAAAATACATCATTGTTAGACCTTTTGTTGGTATGGGAGAAAAATCATTGGAAGACAAGAAAAAATTACGAGAGGAAGTTATTGGCGGTTGTGGTTCGGCAATATTTGTTTTTGGAGACTATAATCAACAATTACCTAATCCTAATAGCGGAGTTCAAGAAGAATTTGAAATTGCAATGGATAACCATAAGACCATTATACCTGTGGCATATCCAGGGATGAGATCAGAGGTAATATGGAATTACATTAAAAATAACATAACTCAGTTTCCATATTTGGAGAAAAACATTGCTTCACTTACTTCTGAATGTGATACAAATAAACTTGCGGAAATAATTGTTTATATATTAGATTCTGTACAGGATTTAATATAAACTTCAATTAGCAGGCACAAACAGTTTTCCAATAACCATAATTCTCTATAGTCGATTTTTAGATTGAGAAGTGTTTCTTCAAATAACCTTTCGAACACCTTTATAGGCACTTGGCTTAATGATTTTGGAAAATTATCGGATTCCACAATAATAATATATAGGGTATAAAGTAACGTGACCCTGCTATTAAGATTTGCAGCATCAATTCTAATATATTTATGTAATAATATTTCTATTGCTTTTGGAAGTTGGTGACTGCCATTTATTACTTCAGCGATGGATTTATAGTTGCAATTTTGCAACATATTTTGTGTGATTTTACATGCAATATGATTGCATATTTCCAAAGTGCCAGTGGAGCGATCAACTTCTTTAAAAATCAATTCTTTAACCCATGCAAATTGAGAAGGAATGTCACGAGGATTTAATTCATATAATACCGGGAAAATAACTATTTCTTTTTTATGGTATCTGGATTCAAGTATTTTTATTTCTTCTGTCGCACACAAAGAACCAGCGGTATTTGGGGATAAAATAATTAGTGCATATCCACATTTTCCTGCTCCTTCGTCAATATTTTTTTTAAATCTATTGTCCCCCATGACCATTTCATATCTATCATACCAAATATTAATCCCATAGTTTTTCAAGTGGTAGACTATGGGTTGTACAATATCATAGCGATCTTTAGCTGAAAAAGATATAAATAACTTATCCGAAAAATTTTTCATATCGTTTACCTCAAGAGTTTCATTGGTATTTTTTATTGCAATATATACTTGGCAATCCATGTTGCAACACCATTTTTATCATTTGTTTCTGTGACATAACTGGTACTTTCTTTAAGTTCAGGAATCGCATTGCCCATCGCCACGCCAATACCAACATTTTTTACCATATCAATGTCAGTTACATCATCACCAAAAGCCACCATTTGCTTTAAAGGAATGTTAAAATATTCCGATGCTTTTTTAACAACGTAGCCTTTATTTGCATTTTTGTGAACTATTATTGCATCATTATATCTGGTATAATAGAATGAACTTTCACATGTAATATAATCTTGCAATGGAATATTCTTCAATATTCCTGATTCAATTCTAATACGCTGAATATCCAATTCCGGCAAATCATTCAGAGTACATGCTTTTTTTTCGCTCGTTTCCATATGTCGAATACCCCCACAGACATTTGAAAAGTTCCACGGTTCTAGATGAACATCCATTAATGTCCCTGGGAAGTCATTATTTAGTGTTTGTAACATCATAACAGTTTGCTTAAATGGCAAAATATTATTATCTATTAGATGATTTCCAACATAGATTTGCGCACCATTATAAAAAGCTATAAAATCGTATGGCAGTTGTTTAAAAAGCTGAAGGTTCTTCTTTGATCTAGATCGTGCGGTAATAAGACCTATAAAATAACCATTATGTTTGCACTCTTGTATAAGTTTTATTGTTATTGGAGATAGAATTCCGTTCGAATCTAACAATGTTCCATCTACATCAAAAAAGAGCATTTGATTATTCATATTACTAATTATTCCTTTAGTATGTAAAAAAGTAATTAAATACTATATGGTATTTTCGGGAGAAATACATATATCGCCTAATATTTTGGTTACTGAAGAATATACCATATCAATATTTTGATTGGCATTTATTTTTAAAATAGTGTAATTTTCATTAGGAATCATTGCTTCGTATCCTCTTTTTTTCATTATCAAAGCCTCTTTACTTTCACTGTAATGTGGTAATATTCCAGTTCTATTACTTCTTTCTTTTATTCTTTGAAGTGCAGTGTTAACGCTTGTATCAAAATAAATTCCTAAATTTGGAGTAGGTAGGCATTCTAAAGCCTTTGACAAGCAATTACATGATGGCGTAAGAAAAATGTTTGTAAACAATTTAATGCATATGGTATATCTATCAAGAATTACATTGGTTCCGCTATTTAAAAGCGGCAAAACTTCATTAAACACATTATAGATCACACTACCAATATGAAGTACATGTTTAAATTCATGAGAAAAGACGTCAGCCCGTGAAAAGTTTAGAATTCTTTCAGCACGATATAATTCTTCTTCGAATATAGCATTTGTCAAACATGACGTACATATTGTGTTATTTAACCCACTACTTTTTAACATGTTTAAAATGGTAGATTTTCCGCTTCCATCTATACCAAATAGAATGATTAATTTTCCTTTCATTTCTATTCCCCGTTTTATATATGAGATAATTATTATCAAAAAATATGCCAATTTCATACTGACAGATAATAAGCGATTATCAATCAATAAAAAGAGTGTAAAATAGGCAAGATAAATGATGTAGTCATTTATCTTGCTTGCCTTTTATCGAATAATAAAATCTTTTCTGATATATTTTGCTGTAAGAATGTCTTTTCATTTTGACATGGCAACATAGGTATAGATTTCTGTGATATTTATAAAACTATGCCCCAATATTTTCTGAATATAACAATACTCTAAGTAGTTATCAATAAGTATCTGTAAATCGCTCATAGTGGAATCTCCTTTGTTTTCATTTTATCTATCAATGATATATCGTACATGAACTGGGCTTTACATAAAATTACCAGATTACACCGTCCTACTCGCCAATCTGTGTCGTAAAAAAATCAGGTGTTTTGTCCTATCATAGTTACAGGCTCACATGAGCCTTGAATTATGAAAAACTAAATAGGACACGCATACACCTGATTTTATTTTCGCCTTTTTATCTGTCTATGTTTATTGCAGAGATAAAGGGGTGGCAGAGTCCCATTTCGTGCGAAGATGTACCTGCAAGGATTTCATTGTTGCCCGTGAAGGTATGGAGCAGAGGATTGTGCCTACTGGCATGGCAGTCAGAGATAATGAGGTAAAACGGCACCGGAATTTCAGCAAAAAGCATTTTTCGGGAGTGGCTGCCTGTGGATTTCGTCTGGTTGGGCATGACGGAGGTGCAGTGCGGGATGAAGCCGTCCCAGTGTATGTTACCCGGTTCGGGGATTCTGCTAAGAGGCAGATTTTGGAGAATGGCGGTCTTGTGCCGCTGTTCTCTGAAATAAAGAAGTTTGTGCTGCTTGAAGGATAGATTATTTAAGAAGTTATCTTTTGAGATAAGGGGGCGGGTGCACCGCATTCTTATCTCAGGAGATAACAGCCGGCATATCTTTCTGTAATAATCTAAGAAAGAGCAGGTACAAAGATATGTGCAAGATAGGAATTATGTTAGGCGCAGCCGGGGAGAATCTTTCTTCGGCTATTTTATTTATGAACTCCAACAAATCGGAGAAGAACATCCGTAAAAAGGTTGACAAGACCAGAGAGAAGTGTCTCTCGCATGGAATTATCTTAGGACATGATGTAGTCATTTGCAAAGGACCGGACAGGGATGTTGACCGTGATGCAGTCAATCTTTTGATTTCCTTTTTGATGACCGGACAGTATGACATGGTGGCGGTGGACAAGCTGACAGATTTAACGGAAGATGTATCCGATATGGAGGAGCTTATGAAGGATGCCGCTAAGATTGGTGTCGGGTTCCTTGAATTATCCACAATGGACTATTATGAATACAAGGATGTAAAGCCTGCCCCTGACAATATTATTCCGATATGGGACGGAGGCACAGGCTGCTGATGAAGATCAGACGAGGAGACATACTTTATGCGGATTTGGGTGGTCAGTATCAGGGAAGTATGCAGGGAGGTATGCGACCTGTGGTTGTTGTCAGCAATAACATGGCAAACAAGCACAGTACCGTAATCACGGTAGTACCTCTCTCTACCAAAATCTTTAAAAAGAAAAACCTTCCCACTCATGTATTCGTATCGGCATACCGGGCAGAGGGACTGGAACAGCACAGCATAGCCATCTGTGAACAGGTGACTGCCCTTGATTATGGCAGGATTATTGAGAACATGGGAAAGGTCGACGAGGAAACCCTTGCAAGGATCACCGAGGCGGTGCAGGTACAGGTGGGGGTATATGATAAGTATAACGGATAAAAAGAGTAAAGCCGGGCGCAGTGTCCCGGCTTTTTACATACAGAGGTTTGTATGTCATAGGACAATCTGCAAATTGAATAGAATGAAACAAGCAGAAGATAGGAGAACTAAAGTGTTAGATATATCAGAGGAAAAACTTGATGCAATGGCGGCTGTGGATATTCGGACTGTGGATATAAACACGCTGACAGATATTCGGAATATCAAAATTGACACAAAACTGCCCGTAGAAGAAAAACTGGATTCCTTTGCAAGGCAGACAAATAATATCTATGTCCATCGTATGGGAGACTATGTGGTTAAGGTCAGATTTCAAAAGGAGGGAGCGAGTATAGACGACAAGATGGAGGAATACCTACGGCATTTAGCAGAAATTCACATATAGCGTATTTGTGATAAAAATTGAAAAAGCCTTGAAAGAATCTAAAAGTTATGTTAACCTAAAATCAGGACAAATCAAGGAAACTCTTGAATTTTAGGTTTATTACGGCTTAATAACTTAAAAGTCAGGAGTGATTAAATGAATAAAAAATATTTTTTAGCAGCCATGTACCTCCGTCTTTCAAGGGATGACAGTGATGTCGGAGATGTGACAGACAAGGATGGTAGACTGAAATCCGAGAGTAACAGTATCGGAAATCAGAGAGAGCTGATCAGAGCCTTTATCCATGAACAGCAGGATATCGAATTGTATGATATTTATGTTGATGATGGGTTTTCGGGCAGTAATTTCGACAGACCAGAATTTAAAAGAATGATAAGCGACATCGAAGCAGGAAAGGTGAACTGTGTCATTGTAAAAGACCTTTCTCGTTTTGGGCGTGACTATATTGAATCCGGGAGATATATACAAAAAATCTTCCCGGCTCTTTCTGTGCGTTTTATTGCGCTGACAGACCATTATGACAGTTTTCATGCGGATGCAGGGGAGAGTGGTATTGTTCTTCCGGTCAAAAACTTCATTAACGATTCCTATTGCAGAGATATTTCCACAAAAGTGAAAAGCCAGTTTGAAGTAAAGAGAAAGAATGGGGAGTGTATTGCTCCGTTTGCCCTTTATGGATACAGAAAGGCGGATAACAACAAAAATCAGCTTGTGGTGGACGATTATGCAGCGGAAATTGTGCGTAAGATTTTTAACTGGAAAATGGAGGGTGTGGCGGTTTCAGCCATAGCGGATAAATTGAATGAACTTGGTATCCTTTCACCCAAAGAGTATAAGAAGTCCACAGGCGCAAATTACAGAGGGGGATTTTCCGGTGCAGTAAAATCCATGTGGAGCAGTGCTACGGTAAAGCGAATACTGACAAATGAAATGTATCTCGGTCACATGGTGCAGGGAAAAACAGAAAAGATAAATTATAAGTTGAAGAAAAGTGTGGAAAAACCTGAAAAAGATTGGGTTAAGGTGGAAAATACCCATGAGCCTATCATATCGGAAGATGTTTTTCTGGTTGTTCAAAACTTGTTGAAGGTTGATGGACGGGTGAGTCCTGTATCAGAGAAAAACAGTTTTTTTACAGGAATATTGTTTTGTGGGGATTGTGGAGAGCAGATGATAAGGCGGGTAAACCGCTATAAGAACACACAGAGGGTTTACTATATCTGTTCAACCAAAAACCGGGGTGAGGGCTGTACCAGACACAGCATACCGGAAGATGCACTAAAGCAGCTTGTATTGGAAATGGTAACGAAATATGCAAACTGTTTTTTGCAGGAAAAGCAGATGTTTGAAAAAGCTCTGGATATGGAAACTAATTTTGAGTCCATAGTCCATTATGATACTGAAATTGCAAGATTAAAGGAAGAACAGGATAAATATTATTCTCTCTGTTCGGGCTTATATGAGGACTTGAAAGAGGGGATTATCACAAAGAGCGAATTTGAACGTCTGCACAGCGAGTTTAAAAGGAAAGCCGGAGAATTTGAGGAAGCACAGAAAAAACAGGAGCTTATGATTAAGAAACTGTTTAAGAATGGTGTCATCTCTGCAGCAAGGCTCAAGAACATGCAGGACTGTGCACAACTGAGGGAGATAGATCGTTATACTCTTTGCAGTATGGTAAAGAAGATTTCAGTATATGAGAACAACAGAATTGAAATTGAGTTTTATTATACGGATCAGTATCGCATTATGCGGGAAGTCAACAAGAGAATAAAAGACAAACAGAAGAAAAACTGTGTGGCAGAAAGGAGTGCATAAGAATGGGCAGAGTATCCAAACGAGGTAACTCGTTAAGAAAAACAGCAGGCATTCATTCAGAACAGAATGTGAAAGTCAGACGATACAGAGCAGGTATCTATGCAAGACTTTCAGCGGATCACGATGAAAGAAAGAATGAATCGGTTGAAGTTCAGATTGAGATTGCAAGGAAATATATAGAAGAATTTAATCTGAAGAATACAGAAGAAATCATTGACATTATTGATTGTTATACCGATTTGGGAAAGACCGGCAGCAATTTTGAAAGAGAGGGCTTTCTTAGGCTATTGCAGGATATAAGGCTTGGCGAGATAAATTGCGTCATAGTAAAAGATTTGTCAAGGTTTGGCAGGAATTACCTGGAGGCGGGAAATTACATTGAGAAGATATTTCCGTTTTTAGGAGTACGCTTCATTGCAGTTGCTGATGGGTTTGATACCAGAAAGGAAGGCAATGAAAATAAGCAGATGGCTTCCGAAATCAAGAACCTTGTAAATGACATGTACGCAAAGGATTTTTCCAAAAAGGCGAAGCTGCACTTAAAACAGAGAAGGGAAGAAGGTTCTTATGTTGGAGGCCCTCCACCTTATGGATATATGGCAGAATGGAGCGGAAAACGGCGTAGATTGATACCGGATGAAAATACGGTGGATATTGTTCACTTTATATTTGAGAAATTCGTTGAAACGGAAAGCTATACTGCGGTTGCGGATGAACTGAACCACAGACAGATCAATCCGCCTTCTATGTATAAGAAAACAAAAGAAGTTTACTATAGACCCGAAGCAGGAGCATATAAAGGGTGGGATAAGAGCGCAGTGGAGAGAATCCTGAAAAGTGAAACCTATACAGGAACTCTGGTGCAGGGAAAAACCAGTATAACCGCAAGGGATGAGAAGAACCGTATTCATAAGCCGGAAGATGACTGGGTAATCACAAAGGATGCACATGAGCCATTGATTGACAGAGAGTTATACCAGAAATTGGTGGAGATTAGAGAAAAAATGAAGGAACGCAAAGCTTCTTATAATCATCCAACGAAGGGATATCCGATAGGGGAAAACATTTTTGATGGTGTACTGTATTGTGGAGTATGTGGCAGAAAAATGACAAGAAGCAGCTATGTAAAGCACTATGCAGATGGGGAAAAAGCAAGGCTTGACGGATATTTCTGCTTGAACAGCGGACAAACGAAAATTAAAGTGTGCCCGGACTCTAACCGTATTTCAAAGAATGAGCTGGTGGATATATTGTTACCTCTTATCCGTATGGAATTTGCAGTTTTCCTGAACAAGCCAAAGCATTACATGGAGTATGGCAAAGAAAGAATTGCAGAGGCGGTTAAAAAGGCGGAAGCAAGACTAAGGGAAACAGAGGCAAGGCTGAGACGTTCTCAGGAGGAAGAAAGCTGTGTATATATGGATTACCGTGCTGGGAAAATTCCACAAAAAGAATATGTGGCTTTCAAGATGAAGCAGGCGAACATACTGGAAGATCTGAGAAAACAGCAGGAAAGTCAGCAGCAGGAAATAAGAGCATTGGATAAACTCTCCGGAAAATATATGGCAGCTATTAAAGCTCTGTTAAAACTGAAAAGTGGCAAAGAGCTTACAAAGGATATGATAGAAGCGTTTATTTCAAAAATATATGTTTATCCGGGTAAACGTATAGAGGTTATATTTACCTTTACAGCAGACTGTATGGAAGGGGTGAAGTAGAATGGAGCGTTTGGCATTATATTTACGGTTATCCTTAGAGGACGAGGGAGAAAAGGACGAGAGTAATAGTATAAGCAATCAGAGAAAGTTGATATATGAGTACATACATCACGATTCCGAATTAAGCGGGTATGAGGCTGTGGAGTTTAGTGATGATGGCTTCTCCGGCACCAATATGAATAGACCGGGGATGCAAAAGTTGTTAAAGGAGGTAAAGGCAAATAATATCAGATGTATCATTGTAAAGGATATGTCCCGTTTTTCAAGAGATTATATTGAGATGGGTACGTATCTGAACCAGATATTCCCTTTTATGGGCATTCGTTTTATCGCTATCAATGACCATTATGACAGCAGGGAACATCACGGAAGTACCATAGAGATTGATACCGCATTTCAGACACTTTTATATGATCTTTACAGCAAGGATGTATCGGTTAAGGTAAAGGCTTCGATTGAAAATAAGTGTGCAAAGGGAGAATATGTTTTCGGACAGGTTCCCTTTGGATATGAAAAAAGCAAAGAAATAAAAAATGCTGTTATCGTGAATGAAAAAGAGGCAGAAATTGTGCGCTATATCTTTTCCCTTGCGGTACAGGGGAAAACTAGCACACAGATAGCAAGACAGCTTTATAAGGAAAACGTACCTACCATTACTCAGATGCGTAATCCGGAAAAGAAATATACAGACGGTAAAGTCCATTCATGGAGTGTAACTGCTATTAGAAAAATATTGAATAACCGTTTTTATCTCGGAGAAATGGCATATGGAAAATCGGTCAGAAAGTCCGTAGGAAGTCAAAATGGTATTGCTATACCGAAAGAAGATTGGAAAGTAATTCGGAATCACCACGAGGCACTCATTTCAGAAGAAATATATGAGCAGGTATCGTCATTCAAACCGAATTATTCTACAAAAAGAAACAGGGAGAAGCATCCGCTTACAGGAAAATTGTATTGCGGTGGATGCGGATATTCCATGGTTTATAAGCCACTACGCGAAAAGAGCCGTTACAGGCGGTTTGAGTGCCGAAAACATGCTCTGTTGCAAATCCCGGATTGTTGCACTTACATGAATGCTGATCTGCTTGAACAAGCCGTACTGATGATGCTGAATAAAGAGTTAATGCTTCGTGGAAATGCCATGAAACAGAATGAAAGCCTATCTTCATTTCAACGGGCAGGCATCCAGTCATTGAAAAAGAAACTGGAGGAATGCAGACAGGAACAAAAGCAGATTCGGGCAGAAAAGGATAATTTGTATGAACAGTATGCTTTGAAAGCAATCAGTAGTGAGGAGTATCAGAAACGTTCAAACGAGCTGACAGAGCGCTTATCTTCATTATCCGTAAAGGAATCTGATACAGCGGGAAAGCTTTCTGGATTGGAAAGCGAATACCAGAAAGCAGAGGCTGATATGAAGCAGATTATCCGGTATTCGCATATTGAAGAATTGACGCAGGAAGTTGTTGATACTTTTGTTAGAAGAGTTTATGCTAATAAAGAAAAAAGGATAGAGATTGAGTGGAATTTCAGTATGGATTGCGGAGTAAGTCAGGCAAATGGAACTTAGCAATAACTATTCATCAATTTTTACAGGACTTAGCAACTATTTCACATTAACCCAACGAAGTTATGCAGGATGGCGAAATTTTTATTTAAAAAAAATAAAAAAGTTCGTAGCAATAACTTGACATCAACGGGCTATGGAAAAATGAATGTTTACGATGCACTGATGAAATTTTATGGGGTATAAAATTTATATACAAAGCGTAAAAAGATATAAAAAATTTATGAAATGCTTTTTTTTGAGAACCAAGTACGATATAATTAAGACTATACAGATTGGAGAGTGAAGTATGGAGAAAAAAGATTTATTAGCAAATTACGCAGCATCAAAACAGAATATGTGTATTACGAATGATACGATCTCGGACCGATTGTTTCAGGAGTATGGGGTAAACAGAGGACTTCGCGATGTCAACGGAAAGGGTGTATTGACAGGTCTGACCCGTATTTCAAAGATTGTGTCCTTCAAAGATGAAAATGGAAAACAGGTGCCATGTGACGGTGAGTTATGGTATCGCGGATATAATGTAAAAACACTGATCAAATCCATTGGACCGAACGAATTCGGCTTCGAGAAAGCAGCATATCTGCTGCTGTTTGGAGAACTTCCGGATCAGGCGCAGCTGGATGAATTCTGTGAGGTGCTCGGCAACAGCCGGACACTTCCGACCAATTTTACCAGAGACGTTATTATGAAGGCGCCTTCTAAGGATATCATGAATTCCATGACACGAAGTATTCTGACACTTGCGGCCTATGATCCGTATACGACAGATTCTTCCATTGAGAACAATATCCGTCAGTGTATGCAGCTGATTGCCAATTTCCCGATGATCGCGGCATATGGATATCACGCATATAATCATTATGAAAATGATTCGAGTATGTATATTCACCGACCGGACCCGAAGCTTTCCACGGCAGAGAATTTCCTTCGTATGCTGCGGCCGAATAAGCAGTATACACAGCTGGAGGCACAGGTGCTTGATGTGGCACTGATGCTTCATATGGAGCATGGCGGCGGTAATAACAGTACGTTTACCACCCGTGTGGTTACTTCTGCCGGTACGGATACATATTCTGCCATCGCTGCGGCAATGTCTTCCCTGAAAGGACCAAAGCATGGCGGTGCCAACATCAAAGTTATGCAGATGATGAATGATATCCGGGAAAATGTGCATGACTGGAGCGATCGTGACGAGGTGAAGTCCTATCTTGGAAAGATGCTGGATGGACAGGTCTTTGATAAGAAGGGATTGATCTATGGTATGGGACATGCCGTGTATTCCCTGTCTGATCCGAGAGAGCGTGTGTTCCGCAGCTATGTGGAGCATCTCGCGGAGGCAAAAGGACGCCAGAAAGACATGAACCTTTACAATATGATAGAAGAAGTGGCTCCGGAACTGATCGCAGAAAAGCGTCATATTTTCAAGGGTGTCAGCCCGAATGTGGATTTTTACAGTGGTTTCGTATATGAAATGCTTGGCATTCCGTCGGAATTGTATACACCATTGTTTGCCATTGCAAGAATTGCAGGATGGAGTGCACACCGGCTGGAGGAGCTGGTGGGATGCAACAAAATTATTCGTCCAGCATATAAGAGTGTCATGGAAGAACTGGAATAAGATTATTACAGCGGACAGAATTGCATTTTATTTTGCTCTGTGCTAGTATGGAAACAGAAACTTTCGTGTGTTATAACTATAAAAGGGGAGAGGACTGATTATGAAAATAAAAGAAAAATATTATCGCTTTGCGGAAAAAGGGCAGCAGATACAGAGAGTAAACCGTTTTTTTGTAACAGAATATCTGATTTTTTATGCATTTATTCTGTTTATGCTCTGGGCATCAAGAGCAAAAGGAGTACGTTCTTTGGGCTTTGCGGCATTTGTCAGTGTGATTGCAGTAGTCTCCGGAGGTGCATTGCTCATTGGATGGAAGCGGCGTCCGGAATCGGAGCGGCTGAGATATCTGGCACTGATCGGGTTATATCTCGTATCATTTTTCATGACTTTTGCATATACGGAGAGCTTTATCCGTTTTCTGGGACTGGCTCCTTTTATCGGCTGTATTTTGTTTTTTGATCCGAAATATTCCAGAATCGGCGGCATCGGTTATCTTGTATTGAATGCGCTGACTGTCTTTGGTCAGATCCGTCAGCAGCCGGAAGGCGTAGCCGGGACAACCAATCTTGTACTGGATCTGCTGGCACTGGGGGTACTGGTATTTGCTGTGATCTTTACAACAAATGTGGCACAGAAATTCAACCATGATACCCGGCACAGTGAACAGCAGGAGCAGCGGAAGCAGCAGGTAATTTTAGACGATGTGATCGGTGTGGCGGAAGAAGTGCGTAAGGGTACGGAATCCGTGATGAAGATTGTCAATGATCTGAATGGATCGACAGAGGTGGTCAATGGTGCGATGAAAGATATTTCTTCCAGCACGCATAGCACGGCGGAAAATATCCAGACACAGACAACCATGACACAGGATATCCAGCATTCAATTGAGCAGACACTGGAAAGTTCCGAGAACATGGTAAAAGTGGCAAAGCAGTCCGGGGAACTGAATCAGGAGAGTATGGAGATCATGGAACATCTGAAGAAACAGTCCGCAGTAATCGCAGAGACAAACTCCGGAGTGGCAGATTCCATGAAAGCGTTACAGGAGCGTACCGAGGCAGTAAAGAGTATTGCAGATACCATCTTTTCCATTTCCAGTCAGACCAATCTGCTGGCGCTCAATGCTTCTATTGAGAGTGCCCGTGCAGGGGAAGCCGGAAAAGGGTTTGCTGTAGTGGCTGATGAAATCCGTCAGCTGGCAGAGAAAACCAGAAGTGAGACAGAAAGCATCGCACAGATTCTGGATGAATTGTTTAAAAATGCAGAGGATGCAGCAACGGCGGTGAGCCGTTCGATTGAGGCTACCAATGCGCAGGATTCCATGATTGCGAAAGCATCTGAGAGTTTTTCGGGAATGAATGAGAATGTCAATACACTGGTTCAGGAGATCGAAGGCATTGACGGCATGTTAAACCGTCTGTCGGATGCAAACAATCAGATTGTAGACAATATCAGTAATCTTTCTGCAACAACGGAAGAAGTGACGGCCTCTTCCGTACAGGTAGCGGATCTGTCAGTTGAGAATTTAAACAATGCCGAGCAGGCAAAACAGAAACTTGACAATGTGCTTGCGGTATCTCATGAACTGGATAAGTACATAAAGTAAACAGATGGAATGAGATAAAGGTGCCTCAGCAGGAGAAATTCTGCTGAGGATTTTTACTACTATAACTTAGAAGGAGATAAAAATTATGAATGTAACAATGAAACAGGTCGAGGGCGGTGTATGTGCGGCTGCAGGATTTTCCGCAAACGGATTAAACTGTGGATTAAATCCGGATCGGAACAAAAATGATCTGGCACTGATCTGGTCAGAGAAAGAGTGTACGGCAGCGGCTGTTTACACAACGAATAAAGTAAAGGGTGCACCAATCCTTGTGACAAAGAAACATCTGGCAGCAACCGGAAATAAGGCGAGGGCTGTTATTGTCAACAGTAAGAATGCCAATACCTGTAATGCAGACGGAGAAGAAAAGGCACAGATGATGTGTGATCTGGCTGCAGCAGAGCTGGGAATAAAGGCAGACGAGGTGATCGTGGCATCAACCGGTGTCATTGGACAGAAGCTTCCGATTGAACCGATCCGTGATCATGTGCAGGAGTTGGCACGCGGACTTTCTCCACAGAATCATGGAAAAGCAGCAAATGCTATCATGACAACCGATACCTATGCCAAGGAGACCGCGGTTTCTTTTACGCTTGACGGGAAGACCTGTACGGTTGGCGGTATGGCAAAGGGAAGTGGCATGATCCATCCGAATATGGCTACCACGTTAAATTTTGTTACAACCGATGTTGCGATTTCCTCAGAAATGATCCAGAAAGCACTTTCTGAGATTGTAAAGGTGACATACAATTGTCTGAGCATTGATGGAGATACTTCTACCAATGATATGGTCAGTATTCTGGCAAACGGCATGGCAGAAAATACGCCAGTCACAGCAGAGGGAAAGGATTATGATACGTTCCGTCAGGCGCTGTATCAGGTACTCATGACGCTGACCAAGATGCTTGCCAAGGACGGTGAGGGAGCATCGAAGATGCTGGAGTGTACCTGTAGCGGTGCGCCGGATCAGGATACCGCAATCATTATTGCAAAGAGTGTGATCCGTTCCCCACTGTTTAAGTGTGCAATGTTTGGGGAAGATGCCAACTGGGGACGTATTTTATGTGCAATCGGTTATGCGGATGCGGAGTTTGATATCAACAAAGTGGATGTGGATCTGGCATCGTCCAAGGGAACCATTGCCGTATGCAGAAATGCTGCCGGTGTAGATTTCTCTGAGGAGAAAGCAAAAGAAATCTTAGAGGAAGATGAAATTTATATCAATATTGATCTGCATCAGGGAGAGGCATCTGCCAAAGCCTGGGGATGTGATCTGACGTATGATTATGTAAAAATTAATGGAGATTATAGGAGCTAGATAGAACATGGAAAAGAAAATCGGTTTTATCGGCTGTGGAAATATGGGAACAGCCATGATACAGGGAATTTTGGAATCCGGAAAATGCCCTCCGCAGGAGATGATGATTTCCTGTCGTACGAAGAAAACGCTGGAAGAAAAGAAAGCACAGTTCGGAGTGCAGATCAGTACGGACAACCGGGATGTGGCAGCATTTGCAGACATTTTGTTTGTGGCAGTAAAGCCACAGTTTTATGCCGAAGTGTTAGAGGAAATCAAGGATCTTCTTACAGAAGAGCAGATTCTGGTATCCATCGCGCCGGGAAAGACACTGGTATGGTTTGATGAAGTGCTCGGACGAAATTTAAAAGTGATTCGTACGATGCCGAATACCCCATCTATGGTCAAAGAAGGCATGATGGGTATGTGTGCGGGAGCACGTGTGACGGATGCGGATATGGCTCTGGTGCGGGATCTCTGCAGTGGATTTTCACAGACGGAAGTCATTCCGGAGCATCTGATGGATGTGGTTACTGCCGTCAGCGGAAGCTCTCCGGCCTATGTATTTATGTTTATTGAAGCCATGGCAGATGCAGCAGTGGCTGGTGGAATGCCGAGACAGCAGGCGTATAAATTTGCAGCACAGGCGGTACTTGGAAGTGCAAAGATGGTTCTTGAGACGGGAAAACATCCGGGAGAACTCAAAGATATGGTATGCTCTCCGGCAGGAACCACCATTCAGGCAGTGCGTGTGCTGGAGGAAAAAGGCATGCGCAGCAGCGTGATCGAGGCAATGATGAAGTGCCTGGATATCTCCCGCAATATGTAAAACCGTTTACTTGCTTTTTCTGTTGAAAATGTGTAAAATAGAACCATCAACAGATTTAGGAGAGAAGGAAATATGAGTCAGGCAAAGGTAGATAAATATAAGAAAGAAAAAGCCAATCGTAAAAAAGAGATGGCAAAGCAGAAAACGGAAAAAATCATTGGTATCATCTGTGGATGTGCAATTTTAGTTGCCATCGTTGGATGGGCCGGTTATACCGGATACAATTATTATGAGGATAATAAGCCGGCACAGACGTATTATACCAATACTTCTGCATTGTCCAGCTACGTGAGTGGATTAAACACAGAGGCACAATAAGATCTGCTTATCAGATATTTGCATGTGGGGCATCACCGATCGGGTGATGCCTTTTCCAATGCCTCGGATACTGCACCGATGAGCAGACGACAGGTATACTGGTTGTTTTTGGAATATGTAAGATCCGTAAGGGACTGGCTGGAAATAATCTGTTTTGCCAGTTCATCGAGCGTAGGACGGACCAATGGGTACATGGTTTCTACAGTTTCATCCAGATGAACCATGGTGATTTCGTTGATATGGTCTTCGTCTACAGATACCTGTACATCGAACGGATTTCCATCAATCATGACAGAAGAGGTATAGACACCCGGAACGTACATGGTTTCTACCGCTTCGTTGTCTGCGGACTGTTTGTGGGAACTGCCAAGCAGGATTCCAAGGAAGATCACAAGCAGGATACCAAGTCCTGTGACAATACCTGCAAACACAAGTTTTTTCATATGAAGAACGACAATTCTGGTTTTTGCACTCATTTGTTACCTCCATTTCCAGCTTTGGTATATTCTATGCAGGGAATACACATTCATGCGTTTAATTTTAAACTTCCCATTGGTATAAATTTTTCAAAATGTATAAAAAATTCAAAAAGTGGTTGACAGAAGAGCATGTATCTGTTATTATCTTATCTGTGCTCACGAGAGAGCTTACATATGCGATAGTGGCGTAGTTGGTAACGCGCGACCTTGCCAAGGTCGAGACCGCGGGTTCGAGCCCCGTCTATCGCTCTTGAAAAAGCAGCTGGAAACATAGAGGATATGGGTTCGGCTGTTTTTCTTTTATCATTCCGCGGGTTTTGTCTATTGTAAAAAGGACGCGTTTTATTTATAATAAAGGCAGGGGTAAAAGAGGAGCAAAAACAAATGAAAACGAGGTTTGGGAGGTGCATCAGATGAAGAGTGCAAGATCGTTTAAAGAGTTCGAAGCACTGAATGGAATCAGCATGGAGGAGGTACTGACAGTGTTTGAGGCAGTGTCAGAAGCATTTCCGATGATTGTGGCAGCAAATCTTACAAAAAATACATATACCATGATCAAGGACGACGGATTTCTGGCAAATGACATGCCGAGCAGTGGAAAATATGATGATCTGATTGATGTCGGGGTGGAAAACATACACCCGAATTACCAGCGTGCGTTTCTGGACAATTTCTCCAGGGAACGTCTGTTACAGATGCTGGGGCAGGGACGGAAAGAAGTCTGCGTCAAGCTGTATCAGAAGGGACGGGGAGATCACTATCAGTGGGTATCCACACATGTGATCCGTGTGAAAGACAAAGATGGAGATGTGTGTCACATCTGCATTAATAAAGTTCTGGACGAATGCAGCAGTTGTGGAGAACAGCAGAGAGTCTGCCGTGCTCCGTACTGAATTTATTCCTTGTCGTTCTCGGAACCGCTGTCTGTTTTGTTGCGGGAACGGTAAAAGAAAAATCCGCAGATGGACAGGGCAATCATGACAGCAAACATCAGAATGACAAATGTGTAATCCGCTTTGTTTAATGCGTTGCCGCTTAAGACGGAAAGAAAGATTGCCGGCATACGGCCTACTGCGCAGATAATGATCCAGTGGGAGAGCTTTATATCGGTCAGTCCGACGAGATAAGATAACAGGTCTTTGGGAGTTCCGGGTATGAGGAAGAGCAGAAAAATGATGCTCTCCGAACGCCTGGAACTTTTTAATATTTTTACAGATTCTATTTTTTCACGGCTTACAAACAATTCCACAAACTTCATGCCGAAACGGCGCACAAACAGAAAGATGATGACGCTTGCAGTTGTCATGGCAAAATCACAGATCAGTGTACCACGGATTACCCCGAAAGCGTATCCGGCACCAATTTCAAAAGGACCACCGGGAATTACCGCAAGGAGTACCTGCAGGATGTTCATTCCAATAAAACCAAGGACTCCCCATATTCCTTTGTCATTGACCCAGACACGGAATTGTTTGGGATCCGATACAAAATGAACCAGGGGACGCCCGATAAAATATCCGATCAGGATTACAAAAACAATGGTAATGATAGCCAGTATCCGTTTGATTTGTTTTGTCTTTTTCTCGTTGTGATTATCCAAGTCGAACACCTCCTATTTTAAGTTCGTTCTAACCGTAACTATAGGCTTTTGGTGAAAACTTGTCAATTCTTATAGGAAAATCATTTGCTTTTACCGGTAAAATTCTTATAATAGAAAAATGGAGGGAAAATTATGTTGTTTTATCTTGCTCCGATGGAGGGAATTACGGGATATATTGTGCGCAATGCTTATGCACATTATTTTCCATATATAGATAAATATTTTACACCGTTTATCCCGGCAGCAAAAAAAATGAGCAAAAAAATAAAGCGGGATCTGGCAGCGGAAAATAATGAGCAGATCCGGCTGGTGCCGCAGCTGATCGGAAACCGTGCCGATGAATTTCTGATGATGATCCGGCAGCTGGAAGAGTTGGGATTTACCAGTGTCAATCTTAATTTTGGCTGTCCGTCCGGAACCGTTGTCTCGAAAAGAAAAGGGGCCGGATTTCTGGCAGATCCGAAAGAACTGGAAATGTTGCTGGAAGAAGTGCTGGAGAACAGTCCGCTTGCGGTATCGGTAAAGACCAGAGTCGGAATCAAAGACCCGGATGAGTGGGAAGCTCTCTGCGGTGTCTATGCAAAGTTTCCGCTGGAAGAACTGATTATTCATCCGCGCCTGCAGAAAGATTATTACAGCGGAACACCGCGGATGGAAACATTTGCCCGTGCGCTGGAGCAGATCCATGTGCCGCTCTGTTACAATGGAGATATATGCAGTGTGGAAGATTATAAGAAAGTGACAGCTGCTTTCCCAGCTATTGATCGCATCATGATCGGCAGGGGATTGCTGGAAAATCCCGGACTGGTCGGAGAAATCAAAGGAAACCCACCAGCAGATAAAGCCAGACTGCGGGCGTTCCATGATGAAATTTTAGAGGGATGTCTGGATGCTTTCCGTGCGGAAAAAGATGTCGTTTTTCATTTGAAAGAAATCTGGTTTTATCTGACAAAGTCATTTCCGGACAGAGAGAAATATTTAAAGCTGATCCGGAAATGCCAGTCTCTGCCGGAGTATAAACTGATAGTACAGCAGATTTTCTCATAGACATTTTGAGAGAATAAGGTATAATGAAAAGTAAAAGTCCAGGACAAGAGATAGGGGATTAACAATGAGTTTAGCAGATAAAATATTTGTAACTATGTGTCAGGATATTCTGGAGAACGGGACAAGTACCGAGGGCGAAAAGGTACGGCCGCACTGGGAGGATGGTACAAGTGCCTATACGATCAAAAAATTCGGTGTGGTGAACCGTTATGATCTGTCGAAAGAGTTTCCGGCAATCACACTGCGCAAGACGGCAATCAAGACCTGTACGGAAGAAATGCTGTGGATCTGGCAGCGGAAATCCAACAATATCCATGATTTAAACAGTACCGTCTGGGATGAATGGGCAGATGAAAACGGTTCCATCGGAAAAGCGTACGGCTATCAGCTGGCACAGAAACATCAGTATCGTGAGGGTATGATGGATCAGGTGGACCGGGTGATTTATGATCTGAAAAATAATCCGTTCAGCCGCCGGATTCTGACCAATATTTATGTGCATCAGGATCTGCATGAGATGAATCTGTATCCGTGTGCATACAGCATGACCTTTAATGTGACGCAGCATCCGGGCGATGACAAACTGACTTTAAATGCAATTTTGAATCAGCGTTCGCAGGATGTGCTTACTGCAAATAACTGGAATGTATGCCAGTACGCAGTGCTGATGCATATGCTGGCACAGGTGTGTGACATGAAAGTGGGAGAACTGGTACATGTCATTGCGGACGCACATATCTATGACCGGCATGTGGAACTGGTAAAAGAGCTGATTACGCGCCAGCAGCATCCGGCACCGAAATTCTGGCTGAATCCGGAGATTAAAGATTTTTATCAGTTTACACCGGATGATATCAAAGTGACCGATTATGTGACCGGTCCGCAGATCAAAAACATTTCGGTGGCAATATAGCAGTCAGGAAGGAGAAAATTATGAATATCATTGCAGCAGTAGATAAAAATTGGGCAATTGGAAAAAATAATGAGCTTCTGGTACGGATTCCGATGGATCAGAAATTTTTCCGCGAGACAACAACCGGGAAAGTTGTCGTGATGGGACGAAAGACGTTGGAGAGTTTTCCGAATGGTCTTCCGTTGAAAAACCGCACCAATATTGTGTTGACACATAATCCGGCGTATCAGGTTAAAGATGCGATTGTCGTGCATTCCATGGAAGAGCTGCACAGGGAACTGGAAAAGTATGATACCAATGACGTCTATGTGATTGGCGGACAGAAAATATATGAGCAGCTTTTGGATGAGTGTGATGTTGCACATATTACAAAAATCGACTATGCATATGACGCGGATGCGTATTTCCCGAATCTGGATGAAAAACCGGAGTGGAAAATTACCGCAGACAGTGAAGAACAGACATATTTTGATCTGGAATTTTATTTCTATAAATATGAAAGAGTGCAGAAGTAATGAGTGATTTTATCTTTAGCGTCAATGTCACATTTCCTATTTTTCTGGTGATGGTTATAGGCTGGGTACTGCATCAGATCGGTATGCTGGATGAGCATTTTGTCACCGTGGCAAACCGTTTCAATTTTAAGGTGACACTGCCGTTTATGCTGTTTCGGGATATTGCTTCCGTAGAAATATCAAAAGTATTTGATCTGAAATTTGTATTGTACTGTGCAATTGTCAGCAGTATCTGTTTCTGGGGCATCTGGGGGATCAGTAAATTTGCGGTCAAAGATGACAGTATCCGTGGTGCGTTTGTACAGTCTTCGTTCCGAAGCAGTGCAGCCGTCATGGGAATGGCATTTATCAACAATATTTACGGATCTTCTGCCATGGGTCCGCTGATGATCGTGGGAGCGGTTCCGCTGTACAATGTGTATTCCGTTATTGTACTGACATTTGAGGCGCAGGACGAGGAAGGAAAACGGGATAAGGGAAAAATTAAGCAGGCACTGGTCAATATCGTGAAAAATCCGATTATTGATTCGATTTTTCTGGGACTTATCGTTTCCCTTCTGGGGATTCATTTTCCGACCATTGTCAATAAGACGATTAACTCTGTCGCACAGCTTGCAACACCGCTGGCACTGATTGTGATCGGTGCGGGATTTGAGGGGCGCAAAGCTATCGCAAAGATCAAACCGACGTGCTGGGCAGCTGCCATCAAACTGGTGATCCAGCCACTGGTCTTTTTACCGGTAGCAGCTTATATGGGATTTTCCGGGGAAAAGATTATTGCAATTTTAATTATGCTGGCATCCCCGACAACGCCAAGCTGTTACATCATGGCAAAGAGTATGAAAAATGATGGGGTTCTGACGGCGAGTGTTATTGTTGCAACGACGTTGTTTGCGGCATTTACGTTGACGTTCTGGATCTTTTTACTTCGCACATTTGGACTGATATAGGAGGATATCATTTTTATGGATATTACAGGAAGAAAATTATTCGTAAAGGCTCTGGAGGAAGAAGGGGTAGACACCATCTTTGGGTATCCGGGCGGAACCGTTACGGATTTATTTGATGAATTATATAAGACCGACAGTATCAACCTGATCCTGCCGCGGCATGAGCAGGGACTGATTCATGAGGCGGAAGGATATGCCAAGTCTACCGGACGGGTGGGCGTATGTCTGGTAACGAGCGGACCGGGAGCGACCAATATCATTACCGGACTGGCAGATGCCCATTATGACAGCATTCCGCTGGTATGTTTTACCGGACAGGTGCCGCTTGGACTGATCGGAAACGATGCATTTCAGGAAGTGGACATTGTTGGCATGACGAGAAGCATTACCAAGTATGGTGTGACGGTGCGAAGACGGGAAGACCTTGGAAAGATTATTAAGATGGCATTTTATATCGCCCAGACCGGGAAACCAGGACCGGTACTGATTGATATTCCAAAGGATATCCAGACGGCATCCGGATCGGCAGAGTACCCTTCCCATGTGGATATCCGTGGATATAAGCCGATTCACGGGGTACATATCGGACAGTTGAAGAAAGCTTATAAAATGCTTAAGTCTGCAAAGAAACCTCTGATTCTTGCCGGCGGAGGTGTCAACATCAGCCATGCGGGAGAGAAGCTGAAGAAATTTATGGAAAAAGAAAATGTTCCGGTTGTCACAACAATCATGGGCAAAGGCGCAGTGCCGACCACACATCCGCTGTATATCGGAAACTGTGGAATGCATGGAAAGTACGCAGCCAATATGGCAGTTATGGAATGTGATCTGCTCTTTTCCATCGGTACCCGTTTCAATGACCGGATTACCGGAGATTTAAATGAATTTGCACCGCATGCACAGATTGTTCATATTGATGTGGATACGGCTTCCATCTCGCGTAATGTGGTTGTGGATGTGCCGGTGGTTGCAGATGCAGGTGTGGCGCTTGAAAAGCTGGTAGAGTGGGCAGAGAAAAAGGATACGGCAAAGTGGCAGGAACAGATTCACAGGTGGGAGAAAGAGAATCCGCTTGCCATGCGCAGGGACCGTGGGATCAGTCCACAGATGATCATGGAGCACATTAATGCACAGTTTCCACACAGTATTTATGTGACGGATGTCGGGCAGCATCAGATGTGGGCAACCCAGTATCTGGAACTGGACGAACAGAGTCAGCTCATCACATCCGGCGGACTGGGAACGATGGGATTCGGATTTCCGGCCGCAATCGGAGCAAAAATTGCAAATCCAAAGAAACCGGTCGTGTGTATCACGGGAGATGGCGGATTTCAGATGAATATTCAGGAGATGGCAACGGCGGTAACACAGGGTACCGGAATTACGATCTGTCTGCTGAACAATAATTATCTTGGTATGGTCCGCCAGATGCAGGAACTGTTTTATGGAAAGCGTTACAGTGCGACCTGTCTGCGCCGGCGCCCATCCTGTCCGGGTGGATGCAAGGGACCAAATGACCAGTGTCCGGAATATGTTCCGGATTTCGTGAAACTGGCAGAAAGCTATGGAGCATACGGAATCCGTGTAGAGAAGGAAGAAGACATTGATGCAGCGTTTGCGGAGGCAAAGAAGCATACAGATGTACCGACGATCATTGAATTTATGATTGCCACCGATGAACTGGTACTTCCAATGGTAAAGAGCGGAAATCCGATGAGTGAAATGATTTTAAAATAGGAGGAAAGCAATGTCTGAAATGAAAAAGCGCTGGATTGCATTGTATGTAGAAAATGATGTAGGTGTACTTGCGAAGGTTTCCGGATTGTTTTCCGGAAAATCCTACAATTTACAGTCACTGACGGTTGGTACGACGGAAGATGAGACGGTTTCCCGTATGACGATCAGTGTGGAGAGTGATGATATCACGTTTGAGCAGATCAAAAAGCAGTTAAATCGTATGGTTGAGGTAATCAAGGTGATCGACCTGACAAATGTTCCGCTTCGGTTAAAAGAGCTGATGTTTGTCAAGATTATGGAACTGAATGAGACACAGATGACGGAAGTGTTTCAGATTGCACAGGCCATGCGTGTGGATGTGGTGGATATCGGAATTGGCAGTGTTATGCTTGAGTGCAGAAGAACAGAGCAGAAACATGACGATCTGATTGCCATCTTAAAGAAAAAGTTTAAGCATATTTCCGTTGTGCGCGGAGGTTCGGTTGCTATCGAATCAATCAGCACAGAGTGCAGATAAAAATGCTGCCCGTGGTGGTCTTTGGCCACTGCGGACAGCGTTTTTAAATGATAGGACCGATAAGATTAACGGGCAGTTACTTCGACAATCTCTCCGACATACATCATATGCATATCGTGATCGCTGTACCATTTATCCATCAGTGTGGAATCGGTAAAACTGTCTTCGCTGACCGGTACGGCAGCCATCTTTCTGCATAAAAATACCAGATTGGCTTCATCCGGATAAGGAATGTCATGCCGGAATGCCTTTGTCAGTCCGGCAGCGGCGAATTTGTCTTCTTCTCCGCGGCCACTGTGACTGCCGCAGTAATTTAACGCATCGCGGTAGTCTTCATTCAGGAAAGACAAAGAGAACAGATCTCCGTTGTCTAAAAATTCTTTGGTATAGCGGGAATCACGGATAAAAATAAATACAACGTTTTTTCCCCAGAGGACGCCTACACCTCCCCAGCTGACGGTCATAGTGTTGCATCTGGTTTTGCCTCCGGCGGAAACTAAAGCCCATTCTTTTCCTATTTTGGTAAATGGATTGAATTCCATCTTATCGATTGGATATGGTTGAAATGTGTGCATAACAAGCCTCCTTTTTTATTGTTTTGTATTTAGGCGATTGCGAAACGCTCTTCTGCGCCTGCCGCCGCTTACACGGTCGGACGCGC
>OLRV01000098.1_pt1 | contig 80773 bp, 67 predicted proteins | sample 1672421 | NCBI WGS metagenome assembly OLRV01 (sample SAMEA3136684, study PRJEB25190) | human gut metagenome | biome: human gut; feature: human-associated habitat; material: faeces | place: Austria | collected 2013
AACAGAAGATAGAACTAACAACAGTAAACCTACCAACAAGTTGTGTAGTTGATTTTACGGAAGGGTATACAGTTACATTAAATGCAACAAATGGAACTGTTACAGCACCTACAAGTAAAGTTATAGGAAGAACTGGAACAGCAACCTTCACAGTAACACCAAACAGTGGATATAAACTGGAACTAGAAAAAAATACATGTGGTGGCACACTTTCAGGAAGTACTTATACAGTAAGTAATATAACGAGTTCAAAAACTTGTAGTATAGCATTTAAAAGAAATGGTACATCTTTGGCAAGCATAATTAAAACAAATGGAATTAATGAAAATGGATATAGATATGAAGGAGCAAATCCAAATAATTACATTTATATGGAAAACAATGGAACTAAAGAATTATGGAGAATAATAGGATTATTTCCAGATGGAGAAAATGGAGAAAATGTAATAAGAGTAAGAAAAGTAGGATACGAAAGTGAAGCATTTGACAATGGCAATCATAGTACAGCTTATTTATATAAAAACACCACGGAGAATAAAAATAATTTATTAGCTTACAATGATAGTGTTTTAAATAATATTTATCTGGCAATTCCTGATCCTGGTGCGTGTTCTTCCTGTGCTAATCATTGGCCAAATACATCGCTATATATTACATGGAAGAATACATATTCAACAGCAAATTACAAAAATACATTAAATTATAAGATGTATTTAGGAACGTCAACTTCATTTAGTAGCTATACAACGTCAGATTTATATGATATGGAAAGAATGCTAAATAGTAAAGGAAAAACTGGGCCTAGTTCAAATAATGTAACAACGTTTATAGGAAGTGTTGGACTAATGTATCCAAGTGACTATGGGTATGGGGTACTTTCAAGTGAATGTGTAAGAACAATTGCACCTTATAATTATAGTAAAACACCGGCATGTTATAATAATAACTGGTTATATCAATATCAAGGAGTTGATCAAGGTTCAAATTGGCAATGGTTAATAAGTCCGAATGCCTCATATTCTGGAGTTGTAGGCAATGTCTCTTATATTGGCTATTTCAACCTTAATGTTAATGTCGAAAACACCGGCCTTGCTAGTCCAGTTATGGCATTATCAGCTGATGTAATGGTAACAAGTTCAGGCACACAAGGTGATCCTTATGTAATGCAGTAGGAGGCAAGTATGAAATATATAAAGATAAGTATAGTAATATTGATAGTAAGTTTTATAAGCATATTTGCTTATAAACTTACTACAAATAATTCTAATAATAAAATAAGTTTAACTAAAGAACAAATGAAAGAAATGTTAAGTTATACTATAGATGGAAATAAGACTAGTTCTATGCCTACTAAAGGTAGTGGATATAAAGTTAAGAGTATAACTTGTAAAAGTGGTAGTATATTATCATGGGACAATGATAATTGGTTATTAGAAGTTGAAAAGATAGAAAGTGAAGACTTGTGTAATATAGACTTTACAACAGGTACAGGAAGTTATACAGTAACAGTAGTACCTAGTATAGCTGGGTCTTTAGATAGTACATCTAAGACAACAACAGAGAATGGGACTGTTACATTTTATACAGATGCAATTATAGATAGTGTGAGTGGATGTACTAATGAAATAAGTGATGGAAAAATAATAATTAAGAATGTTACTGGTAACACTACTTGTAATATTAATGTATCATATATGAAATTGTATGATAAGTTACTAGCAGACAACCCAACAAGAAGTACAAGAGACACATATAATGCGGTATTTATAAATAATACAACAGGAACACTATTTACAGCAACAGAAAAGAACGTACATAATACAACAGATACTACAGTGTATTATTACGCAGGGAATACGACAAATAACTGGGTAAAATTTGCAGGATACTACTGGAGAATAATAAGAACAAATGCAGATGGAAGTATAAGAATGTTGTATTCTGGAACAAGCCATGATACAACAAGTGGATATATCAATTCAACTACTTATGCATTCAACACTTCATACAATAGTCCAAAATATGTAGGTTATATGTATGGAGAAAATGATGATACATTAGCAAATGCAAGAACAAATACAAATAACAGCACAATAAAAACAGCAATAGATAATTGGTATGCAAGTAACATGACATCATACACAAAATATCTAAGTACAACAGCAGTATATTGTAATGATAGAACAGAACAAACATCTGGAACATATAACATAGGTAGTAAATTCGGCTATGCACCACGTGCAAGAGTAAATACAAATTATGCACCAACATATGACTGTACAGAAACCTCTGATGCATTCAGCGGAAGTAATACAAGTGCAAAATTAACATACCCAATTGCTTTAATGACCGTAGATGAAATAATGCGTGCTGGTGGAAAAGATAGAACAAGTTTAACAAGTCCATACGCATGGTATTATTTAAACAGCGCGAATGGTAGTATAACAGGCGACACTGTGTGGCAGTTGTTGTCTCCTTGCGATTGGGGTGGCAGCTACGCTTTCGTGTTCGTCGTGCGCGGTTCGTCCAGCCCTGGCAGCTTGAGTAACGGCTACGGCGTCAGCTACTCGGGCGGTGTGCGTCCAGTTATCTCATTAAAGTCTGATGTGCTTTATAAATCAGGAGATGGTAGCGCTGAAAGTCCTTACGAAATACAAGAAACACCTGACACTATTTCAGATGTGGTAAAAGCCAATGCAGTAAATGAAAATGGATATAGATATGAAGGAAGTGATCCAAATAACTATATACAAATGCAGAAGTCTGATGGTACAACTGAAATGTGGAGAATAATAGGACTATTTCCAGATGGAGAAAGTGGAGAAAATGTAATAAGAGTAAGAAAAGTAGGATATGAAAGTGCAGCATATGATACAAATCAAACAAATCACTGGCCAAATACAACACTATATACGACATTATCTAGTACATACACCCTAGTAAATTATAAAAACACAGTTAACTACAAAATGTACTTAGGTGGCTCAAATAATCTGTATAATTATACATCTGCAAACTTATATGATATGGAAAGAATGTTAAATAGTAAAGGAGAAGCAGGAAAAACATCAAGTACAAGTTATAATAGTGCAACAACATATGTAGGAAGTGTAGGGCTAATGTATCCAAGCGATTATGGATACGCAGTATTGGCAAGCGATTGTGCAAGAACAATAAATCCCAGCAACTATAGTGGAACATCAGCATGTTATACAAATAACTGGTTATATCAAGGAAGTTCAGATATTCAATGGTTAATAAGCCCGAAACCCTCTCTCGTTAACATTGCGTGCATTGTTAACGGTAGTGGTTATGTCCTCAACTTCAACTCCACTGCCGTCGTCACTAACTCTGGCTCTTTCAGCCCAGTCATGGCTCTAAAGTCTGATGTAGTTGTAACTGGAAGTGGCACACAAAGTGACCCATATATAATGAAATAAAACTATTGTAATACAAAGATACTTCACTAAACCTGAAGTATCTTTTTTGTAAAATAAAAACTTTGTTCTATAGAAATTTTTATAATTTTATGATATTCTTATATGGTACGGAAGTGATTTAATGAAAAATAGAATTTTTTTAGGAATAGTAGCATTAGTAATTTCATTCTTTCTAGCAGGATGTGAAATTAATGTTCCTGATAAAGAATATGATATAAATGGTATTAAAGTAACTCTAGAAGAAGGACTAAAAGAAAAAGAACAAGATGGACAAACATTATACTTACAAGGTTTAGACATGGAGTTCACTGCTTTAAAAGAGCCTTTTAAAAACTTAAGTGAATTTAATCTTACAGAAAAAAGTACAGAAGAAGATTATGCTAAACTATCAATTGAAAGCCATAATCTTGATAGTGAAGTAATTGTTAAAGACGATATTACATACTTTACTTACGAAAAAGAAGTAAATGGTAAAAAGTATTTCTATTTAGCAAGTGTACACAAATCTACTGATGCATTCTATTTAGTGCAATACATATGCCTAAGTAAGAACAAAGAAAAATATGAACCTAAATTCCTAACTTGGGATAAAACAGTTAAATTTGATTAAACTTCTATTTAGAAGTTTTTTTTATATACTTTAATATGAGAAACAGTGCTCTAGTAAACTTAGATGTAGAAAAAATAATTTATATCATCTTCATAATAATATCAATAATGGGTATAATTGGTACTAACTATGAAGAAAAGTTTTTGCTTACTAAAGACAAAAACTATCATAAAAAAGGCTCTACTATATTTAAGATAACTATTACAATTGCCTTGCTTATATATTTATACTACTTAAAAAGAAACTATGAAATATTTAATGAAGCAAACGAAAAAGAAAAAAACATGATTAGAATAAGACTATTTGGTAGTATCTTCTTTGTAGTTGGTGCATTATGTTTAGTATACTTTAGATTTAAAGACACTACATTTGTAGAACCACCTGAAATATAACTAGATTATTTTTACATTTTGATTTATAATATAAGAAAGGAGTTCTCATGACTGATTTTGAATATGAAAAATGTAAAACTATTTTAGACTATTATAAAGGTACACATGAATATGCAGCATACCTACTTGATAAATTTAATAACCCTAATAATAAGAATATTACTTCTATATTAGAAAAAGAAAATATTTTTGCTTCTTTAGTAGGATTTATTATTAATATATTACTATCCGTAAAAGAAGACATAATAGAAAACAAAGGTAACTTAGTTTATGAGTCAAAATTATTAGTAGACGAATTAGAAAAGTCAGTAAGTCTTATTTCTAAACAAACAGATAAAGGTTACTTAATAAATAATTACTTAGTAAAAGACGCTCCATCAGTAGTCCAACTAATTAGAAATAAACTTGCCCATGGTAATTTTACTTTAGACTTAACCCATGGTAGAATTATACTTAATGTAGATAATGAAAAAGTAATCTTAAGAATAGAAGACTTAGCTAACTTTGTTTATGTTGCTTTAGTTAAATTTAACGAGCAAATAAATGGTAACAAATACACAAGACGCTTACTCATAAATGATAAAGTAGATACAAAAAGAAAGAAATTAGTAACTAACAAAAAAGAATTAATTAGAATAATGTCTAACATGAAAGAATTAAAAGTCACTTTAGAAACAAAAAATGGCTACAAAATGGATGTAGTTGCAAGAAACACACTAGACGATGCTATTCGTTTATTTAACATACATCCCACTTTAAAAGTGTTTGATATTTTATCTGAACAATTAAGTCCAAATTATAAAGTAACGTATGAAGTTCATAAAATAAAAGACTTTGGCTTTGAAGAGTTTGCAACTTCTTTTCTATCAATGGTAAGACCAGATACTAGTTACTATGATGAGATGTACGCCTTAGAAGAAAAAATGACTAAAATACTAAACGGTAGACCAAAAAACTCACACTTAATAAGTAACCAAAATAACATCACACACTTAAATGCAATTAAAATAACTAATAGTATAGACTTTATAACTTTACAAAAATACTTTAATAAATTATCCCCATCAGCTGTCTTTAGTACAGAAGAATTTTCTTCTTGTCTAATATCTATGTTTAATAGTTTATTTAGTTATGCTCTAGATGATATATACGAAAGCAAAAATATTTTAAATGACGGAATAATTACAGGATTAGACTTTAGTAAGTTAGATTTTTCCGAGTTATCTATAAATACACTTGATCCAGCTCCAAGAGAACTAAAAAATATTCTTGAAATTAGAAAATCAAGAATTAAAAAAATAGAAGAAATAAATAAAAACATTAAAAAAAGTGAACAACAAATAACAAACCTAAAACAAAGAGGTTTAACTGAAAAAATAGACTCTTTAAAAGAAAGAATAAATAATAATTTAGAAGTTATATCCCTTCTTAATGAAGAAGTAAATAACTACAATATTAAATTAAATATCTTTAAAGATAACTACACATTCTTTGTTAATGAAGCTATCGTAAATGGTATAAGAAACTCCATTGCGCATGGACATTACACATTTAGTCTAACTGAAAACTTTGATACTAGTAAAATATATTTTAAAGATATTTATGAAGGAACCATAACTTTCTCTTGTGAAGTAAAAATAGGTGACTTTTTAACAACACTCGTAAATAATGAACAAGTAGTAACTGATTATATAAACTCAGTTTTATCAAATAAGAAAATGAGGTAATATTATGATAAATGATAAAATAGAGACTATTAATAAAATGTACTATTCTAGTTTAGTATATACAAATTTTTTATTAAATACAATATATGGTTTTCCCCAAGACAATATAAAAAATTATATATTAGATGACGAATTGTTAGACACAGCTTCTTTATTATTTTCTTCCAATATTCTATTTACAGTAAATGAGTCATTAATAACAGCGTATCCAAATAATATTGTTTTATCTAACATATTAGATGATGAACTTAACAAATCATTAATAAAACTATTTGACTATAAAAATGGTACATATTATTATAACAACAAAGAAGTAGCTGATGGTCCTAAAACTATTTTTAAAATAAGAAATAAACTCGCGCATGGAGAATATATAATAAACAAGAATAAAGTAACTATTATTGATGAAAATAATTACTTAACTTTTGAAATTAGCAAAATAAACAAGCTAGTTTATGAATCATTACATAATACCATATTTGAAAACAAGTCTAATAGGTTTGAATCTGGTATAGTATTCACAAAACACATAGTAAGTAATAGAAAAGAACCATTTAAAAATATTGAACAAGTAGAAAAATATATTAAATCTCATAAAGTTTTAAATGCAACTATTGAAGGAATGAATGGCTACAAAATAACTAAAGAAGATAAGATGGAACTTGATAATATAGTTAACAATTTTGTAAACAAAGACAATTTTAAAGAATTTAAAAACTATCAGAAAAGTCATCCAAATATAATATTAACGTACAATTTAAATGATGTTAATATAGATTCATCTAAATTAGCAAACAACATATTACAAATGACTAAAGATGAAACTTCATATTTTGAAATGACTAAATATATAACAGACAGTATTTCAAAGAATTTATCTGATGATAAAAGCATAATTATTGCCGCTTCACTTAATAATTTAGTTATAATAGACTCTATTAAAAAAACTAAAAGCTATGATATTAATGTATTAAAAGATTATATTGTAAACAATTATTACGATATGGCTATTGATACAGATACAGTTTTATCTTCTCTTATTAACATGTTTAATAGTTTATTTATGTATGGATTAACTGATATGTTTGACAATGTAGATAATTTGTTTATACCTGATGATAAATTAGGCTTTGATTTATTAGATTTATCTATATTTAATGGTTGTTATTACACTATGAGTGTAGGTAATATTAAAGAAAAACAAAATGTATATAATTCTCTAGTTAAGTCCATTGAAAAGAAGAAAATAGCTATAGTAAAGAGAAAAGAACAATTAGATAATATGGTTACTAAAGTAAGTAAAGAAAAGTACGAAGAAGAAAAAATAAAGTTTAATAATATATTAATTGAATATAGAAAAACTATAAATGAAAAAAATACTTTAAAAAAGGAACTTGATTATTTTAACAATAATAAAAAATACTTTGAAAATAAAGCTATCATAACAGGCATAAGAAATTCCATCGCACATGGAAATTATAAAATTAAGTTAAGCGAAAAGATAGGCGACACAATGATTACTTTTGACGATATATATTTAGGAAAAACTACATTTCATGCTGAAGTATATTTGGTTGATTTTTATAATTTCATTTATAATAATCAGCAGATAGTCGTAGATTATTTAGAAAGTTTGAAAGGCAAACAACTATGAAAAACATATACTTTATAAGCGATACTCACTTTGAACATACTAACATTTACGTTCACATTCATAATAAAGAGTTAGATGACACCTTTGATAAATAAAAGCGCATTAATGTAAGTGTTGAACAAATAAACTATACATTAGTTAGCTTAGAAAAGTTACTAAATAAAATAATATAAACATTCCTCCAATTTGACTTTTTGTACCAAATATGGTATAATTATACTTAATTAAGGGGGATTTTTATTATGGACTTTTTTGAAAAATATGCTGACAGATATGACATAGATTTAACAGGCGCAACTACAAGAGAAGAAAAGATAGAAATATTTGCTAAAGAAAAAAAATATGTATTTAGTTTTATATTTGAAAATTTAACAAAAGAAGAAAAAATTAAATATCTAGAATATGCTCATGCAAAAGATATAGAAGAATTTTTGTTAACTCTTCCTAATGAAGAAAGAATTAGTATTATTAAATCAAAGTTAGAATGTATGGAAGAGGGAATACTAGAGTATATTGGAACAAGACTTTCAACCGACAAAGAAAAATTTGAATATCTAGAAATAATTAATAATTATGTTGGAAACTACTATAAATCTGAAATTATTTGTAAAATGGTAGATGATAATTATAAACTTTTAGCATTAGATAATTTTGTAAACAATGAATATTCTAAAATCAAAGTAGTTAATGAAATGCCAGATGAATTTAAAGAATTATATATAGATAAACTAAGCAAAATTAGCTACAAAGTAGAAGTTATATTATCTTTAAATAATAAGGAATTAATAAAAAAATATTCAGAACTTCCAATATACTCTAATTATAGAAGTAAATTAGTTTCAGCTACTAATGATAGTGAATATATTATAAAGAAATTTAATGAAATAAATGTACTAAAATTTAGATTAAACTTAATTAACTTAATAACAGATGAAAATTTAAAAGTGTCTTTAATAGATAAACTAGAAAATGTTGGTTTAAAGAACTTCTTATTAAGTAATATTAATCAAACAAGTTGCGTTAAACTAGAAGAAAACGAACTACTAGAAACTAAAATAGACCCAAATATTACCATAGGTGTAGAACTAGAGTGTTCTAATAAAGAGATAGATAATTTTAATGGAGTACATACCTTATATAATGAATATACTATTAAAAGTGACTCTTCAGTAAAAAGTGGTTTTGAAATAGTTAGCCCAGTATTACATTACACACCTCTAGATATGACAAAATTAAAAAGTGTATGTACATTACTAAAAGAAAACAACTTCTATACAGACAAAAGTTGTGGTGGTCACATTCATATAGGCGCATCATATTTTACTAGAAAAGAAGACTTTTATATGCTTTTGTATTTATATGCTAACACTGAAAATATACTTTATTACATATGCGACAGAAAAAATACATTAAAACGTCCAAGTGTTAACAGGTATGCCATGAAAACAAAAAGTGACTACATAAAAGCAATAGATAACGGTCTATTTAACACTGAACACTATGAAGAAGAAATGAATGTTATACTAAATGAAATTAATAAAGATAGATACAAAGGCTTAAACTTTAAAAACTTAGGAACTTACTATAAAAATACAATTGAATTTAGAATGCCTAATGGCGAAATAGATTTTAATGAGCTTTTACTAAACATAAAACTATTTGCTAGACTTATTGAAGTAAGCCATGAATTAGTAAGCCATCCAAATGAAGATTTTTATAAACTTGCAAGTGTTAAATCTGAAAAAGAAAAATTAAATATTTTATTAGATTTATTATTTACTAGTGAAGAAGAAAAAAATCTATATAAAGCTAGATATTATACAAATAAATTATTAGAGAAAAAAACTCAAAGAAAAATTCTAGAAGACTTAAAATCAAAAATTATAAAACAAGAAGAAGTAGCAGTTGAATATGATAAAGAAACTCACACATTAAAAAAGAAAGTATTGTAGGTGTAATATGATAATAGGTAGTATTGATAATTTAAAAAAATACAAAAGTATAGACCTAACTGATTGTAAAACAAGACAAGATAAAATAGTTAAAATATTCAAAAATCTAAAATATAATACTGACAAAGATATCTTCTTTAAATATTTAACTAGTGATGAGAAAACAAAGTATCTATTCTATACATCATATGATAATATTGCATCATACATAACAAAAAAACATAAAACTATATTTAAAAATATAAAAGAGATTATTAAAGAAAATTCTAGTGTTAATGAATATGACTTAAAAAGAGTTATGGAAGAAATAAAAAGCGAAGACATTAAATACGAATATTTATGTTCTATATACAGTATTATGAACCATTTCTATTTAGAACAAGCAGCTATTGTTTTCAAAGATAATAAATATATTATTAAATTTTACCTAAACAAAATTAGATACTCTAAGTATAGTGTAGACTATGTAAAAAGAGTATTATCTGACACTGATAAATCTTACTTTCTTAAAGACTTTAATGATGAAGAAAAAGCTAGTATCATACTATATATACAAGACAAAAACATTCTAAAAAAGTATGTAGATGCTCCTTATTTATCTAAATATCGCTCTACTATCGTTGCAAGAACAGAAGATACTAATTTAATATTAGATAAATTCATACAAATAGATAGTCTTACATTTAAATTAAACTTGATAAACAAAGTTAAAGATAATGATTTAAAAAAGATGTTAATCTGTATGTTAGATGATAAAAACTTAATGGAATTTTTAATATCTAATGAAACAAACTTATCAAATAGTGACTTAGTTAAAAAACAATGTGAAACTACTTTAATAGACCAAAATATTACTATAGGTGTAGAATTAGAAGCTTGTAATGAAGATATTAAAAACTTTAATAAAACAAAAACTGTATTTAATGATTTCAATATAAAACAAGATTTATCAGTAAAAAGTGGTTTTGAAATAGTAAGCCCAATATTACATTACAACTTAACAGATATGAATAAACTATATCAAGTTTGTGAACTATTAAAAAGATGTAACTTTTATACTGATCAAAGTTGTGGTGGTCATATTCATATTGGTGCATCTTACTTTACTAGTAAAGAAGATTATTATATGTTAGTTTATCTTTATAGTAATGTTGAAAACATACTTTATTACATAACAGACAAAGAAGGAACTATTAAAAGGAGTAGTGTAGAAAGATTTGCAATGAAAAGCAAAGAACAATACCTAAAAGCAATAGATGAAGGATTATTTGACAAAGAACACTTAGATGATGGAATAAAAGACACATTTGATGAAATAAATAAAGATAGGTATAAAGGTTTAAACTTCAAAAATGTAGGTAGTGAATACAAAAATACAATTGAATTTAGAATGCCTAACGGAGAAATAGAGTTCACTGAACTTTTATCAAACATTAAATTATTTGCTAGACTTATAGAAATGAGTCATAAATTAGTACAAATGGATAAAACAGATATAATAAAACAAAAAGCATTAAAATTAAGCTCTACTAAAGATGAACTAGAAAAGCTAAACCTTCTTTTAGAAATACTTTTTCCTAACCCAAGTGATAGAATAATATACTTAAAAAGATACAAAACAAATTACTATTTAACACAAAAAGAAACTGAACAAATAACTTCTTCTTTAAGAGATAAACTATTTTATGAAGTAGTAGCTTACGATGAAGAAAATCATTCTTTAGTTAAAAAAATAATATAGAACTAATACTATATTATTTTTTATTGCCGTGATATAATATACATGAAAGGTAAACATATGAAAAAAAGAAGATTAAAGAAAAAATATAGAATACTACTAAATAAACTAGAAATCCTATTATTTCTACTACTCATATTTTTAGTATTTAAGTCACTATTAACTAAAGAAGCAACTACTAAAAAACAAAATTTAAAAATTAGTACTGATACTATATACTTAACTATAGACGAAACTTACACCCTTACACCAAAAGTTAAAGTAGTTTATAATGTTACTAACCCAGAAATAATTAGCATTAAAAACAATACTGTAACAGCTTTAAAAGACGGAAATACTAAAATTGAAGTAACTTACAAAGAAGAAAAAGAAGTGATAGATGTTGTAGTAACTAATTTATACACATTACCAAAAATAAATAATAAAAAACCATATCTTACATGTAATTTGTATACAGCTGAAGAAGAAAGTATCCTTGACTCTTCACTAAAATTCAAAATTAATTCTAGTGGATACAAAACTAGGGCAGGCGTTGTAACTTCCGCCAGATTTTTAACTTTACAATTTAAAAATAGAATATCATACTTTTATGAAAATGGAAGACTAGTTAACTATGGCGACCAAGACTATGCTGATGGAGAAGGCAGGTACTACCACGAAGGATTATATCTAACTGAAAACAAGTTTAAAACTATTAAAGCCAGTGTTAACGGCCCCGCTGCTTGGGGTTGCCCTTTATACGTTGATCTATTTGAAAGGGAAGAAAAAAATGGCCTAGACTGCAGTGGCTTTGTATCATGGGCTTTACTAAATGGTGGCTTTGATGTAGGGGATGTGGGCGCTGGAATTGACCCAGAAAGAACTGACGACCTAGACGATTTAGGAGAAAAAATGAAAGTAAACGAAAGTGACTTTGACCCATCAAAAATCAAAGTTGGAGACCTATTTAGTAGGTATGGCCACATAGGAATACTTATCGGAAAAGATAATGATACATTCTATATAGCTGAAGCATTAGACTACGACTTACACGTATTAACTATGACTTCTAAAGAAATACTAGAAAGTGAGTGGTTATACATAATATTAATGGATGACCTTTACAAAAAAGATGGTAACTTAAAAGAAATGTGGTAAACTAAATACCATATTTCTTTTTATTTGTATCATAAAATAGAAAATACTTAGGTGGTTTATATGTTAACAAACCAAAAGATACATAAGTAACAATTATAACTATAATTAAGAATACCTTATTAATATTGAGTTCATTTTCGCTCAGAATCTTATAACTAACATATGCCATAAGAATGTAGTCAAGTAGCATTAACCCTATAGAAATAAACATGGTTTCTCCAAATATTTTATAAAGCGGTAAATATATAATTAAATACAAGGCAATACTTAAAATACTAGTTAGCACAGTACTAAAAAAGTGATTATTGTAATAAATGTTAAACTTATCTAATAAAAACTTATCAACTAATCCCCAAACTAAAATAGCTGATACAAATATCTTCATATGTTCCCATATACTTTCATTAACTGGAAAAAATATACTTGTAACTACATTAGGCCACCACTCATACATAAAATGAAACAAAAAACTTAATGCAAAAACACCAATAACATTAATAATTTTAATCTTTTTTAAATTCATGAATCCACCTCATACTAATATTATATTCAAATAAGCCTTTAAAATAATAGAAAGTTTTGGTATAATTAACTTGTGAAAAAATATGTATGTTTTAATGAGTATAAAGCCAAAATATGTAGAAAAAATACTAAGTGGAGAAAAGAAGTATGAATACAGAAAAACACTTTTGAAGAAAGATGTAGAAAGTATACTTGTGTATTCAACCTCTCCAGTTAAAAAAGTAGTCTGTGAAATAAAACTACTTGAAGTAGTAAAAGGAACACTTGAGTATGTATACAGTAAAACTAATAAAGAAGGTAGCATTACTTTAGAAGAATTTAATAGCTACTTCAAAAACAAAAGTGTTGCCTATGCATACAAACTAGGAAGTATAAAAAGATTAAATTTAACACTAAAAGAAATAGGAGTTCCAACTGCGCCTCAGTCATACCAATACATAGAAAGGATAGAATTATGAAAGTAATATTTTTAGATGTAGATGGAGTACTAAACAATGATGGATTTTTTGAAAGAACGAAAAATGAAAAACAAAATAGAATAGAATTAGACGACGAAAACATAAAATGCTTAAAAGAAATAATTGATTTAACAGGTGCAAAAGTAGTAGTCACTTCAACTTGGAAAGAACTTCGTATATATAGCAAGTTAATTAGTTATCTAAAAAACTTTGGAATAGAAGTATATGATAAAACTATTCATATGTCTTATAAAAGAGGAGATGAAATACGTGAGTATCTATCTACTCATGAAATAGATAACTTTATTATATTAGATGACGAAATATTTAAAGACTTTAACGAACTAATTTCACATCTAGTAAAAACAGACTTTTATAATGGAGGACTAACAGAACAACATAAAACATTAGCTCTTAAGTTAATGAATAATTAATCTAAATATCTTGCATAATTTATAAAAATGTAATACAATATAAATGTAAGGAGCATTCAGTAACTGAATGTCTACCTGATTTATCTCAGAGACATTGCCCTAAAAGGCGATGTCATTTCTTTATTTCTATCACTAATAATAGCAATAAAAACAAAGCAATATTCACTAGAATCAACACGCATATTCTATACGGTCTCTTCTTCATGGATATTGAACCTCCTTTCCTTTTCAACCAAGTTCCCCTGATTTACTTTGAAAGTCGGTACGCGCGCTGCACTTCCTGCTCCATATTAACATTATAACGTAATTAGTAAGGTAAGTCAATACTAAAAACAAATAAATTTTCGCTACAATTTTTAAAATCTGCAATAATTGTGGATAACTTAAAACTTATTAACAAAAATTCCTAAAACCAGTAGAAAAAAATAAGTTTTTGATGTAAAATCATATTAGGAGGTTTGATTATGGGAAAGATAATTGTTATTGAAGGAACAGACTGTTCTGGAAAAGAAACTCAGTCAAAATTATTAAAAGATTACTTAGAACAAAATGGCATTAAGGTGGCAACATTCAGTTATCCACAATATAACACACCAACAGGCAAAATAATAGGTGGTCCACTTTTGGGAAAACCAAGCATATGCCCATCATGGTTTAATAACTATGTAGAAGTTGATAGCAAAGTTGCAAGTCTTTACTTTGCAGCCGATAGACGCGCATCACTTCCAGTATTAAAAGAATTAATAAACAATAACGAAATTGTAATAATTGATAGATACATATACTCAAACATGGGACACCAAGGTTCTAAAATAGAAGACAAAGAAGAAAGACTAAAAATGTATAAATTCTTAGAAACTCTAGAATTTGATTTACTAGAACTTCCTCGTCCAGACTTAGTAATCTTCCTTTATTTACCATACTCTTATGGAGAAGAATTAAAGAAAAATCGTGTTGAAACACTAGACGAAGCAGAAAAAAGTCAAACACACCAAATAAAAAGTGAAAGAACATATCTAGAACTAACCGAGCTTTATGGCTTTAAAAAAATTGACTGCTTTACAAACGGCACAGTAAAAACAAGAGAAGAAATAAATAAAGAAGTAATCTCGCATGTTAAAAAACTAACTTTAAAATAACAAAAATTGGTAGATTAATAATTAACATTTAATAAATACTATAACTAGGTGAATACAAATGAAAAAAATATTATTAACTCTATCAATTTTTTTAATGATTTTTATTTCTCCAAACACCAGCGCAATAGAAGATTATAGTCTATATAAAGAAAGTGTGTATGTTTTAAAATATAATACTCTAAACTCTAAAGACTTGCCTTCTTTATTAAAAGACACTAATAGCCTAGTCTTAGAAATAGACGTAAACATCAAAGGAAAAACCTACACTTATAGAATACTATCAAGTGACATAAGTGTAACTACTGAAAAACTAATAAAGAAAATAACTAAAGACATAACAGATAAAGAAACCATAACCGATATAGAAATCAACGGAGTAAAAATAACAAAACTCACTCTAAAAATCACTAATGAAGACTATAACATACTAAAAGAAAGAAGTAAAATCTATGAGTGATTTAAAAAAGTACAATATATTTATATTCATAACAAGCTTTGCTAAATTACTAGTTGAAATCTTTATTCCACTTATACTTTATAATATGTCCTTCACTATAAAAGAAATAATTCTATTTTTAATACTTAAATATTCTTTTTGTCTACTCTTCATTCCAGTAGGTTACTTTATAGGAAAAAAATATTCAGTCTCAACACTAATGATACTAAGTTCTATAATTTTTAGTATAACCTATATATACTTATCACAAATAAACAAAAACTTAACATCCCTTATAATACTAAGCATCCTTTACTCAAGTTACTTAATGTTCTATTGGCTTGGAAGACACACGTATGGCCTAAGTATAATTGAAGACAAAAAAACAACAGATAACGTTAGCTTATACAATATATTCACTATTTTAGGTGGATTATTTTCTCCGTTCATCGGTTCATACATCATTGAAAAAACAAGCACACTTACTCTTTCCACAATCGTACTAGTACTTATGATAATCAGCATAATTCCCCTTACCAAAATTAAAAAAATCAAACTTAACCCTAACACTCAAATAAAACATATTATAAAGTCTTTCCCAAAAACAAACTACATATTTAATACTCTTGACCAATTAAGATACATCTTATATACAGTACTACCTTTATGGATATACATTAACATAAAAAGCAAATATTCATATATAGGAATTCTAAACATCATAACTGGTCTAGGTAGCATTATCTACATATACTTACTATCTAAAAAGATGGACAAAAACAAAAAAGACTACCTAAGTTTATCACTACTTATAATGGGTATAATCTACTTATTAAAAATAACCATCACATCTAATCTAGCATACCTAATAATAACATTATTTGAAGGAATTACAAAGTCTAGTTTAGACACTATTACACTGAGAAACACATACGTATACCAAAAAAACTATTGTATTACTTCATACATAATATTTACTGAAATAATAAACAACATTGCAAGAACACTATTCCTAATAATTTTCTATATATTTAACATACCACTAAAAACAATGTTACTAATATGTATTCTAGGAATATTCTTAAACGTATTTATAAAATATGATGATGGAAAATATGGTTACTCTCTTGTTAAATAATGAAATTTATGATATTATATTAATATAATAAAGAGGGATAAAGATGGGTAGTTTAAAAGATTATTTTAAAATTGATACAACACTAGGTTTTGCAAGACCTGACTGCATATTTAAAGGAGAGAAATACAGAATTACTATACTTTCTGATGTTTTACTGCGCCTAGAATATAACGAAAACAAAATATTTAACGATTATCCTACACTATTTGCTATAAATAGAAAATTCGCTAAAATGCCAACTTTTACTAAAAAAGAAGACGAAAAATTCCTAAATATTACAAACGACTACTTTATCTTAGAATACAATAAAGAAAAACCTTTTGCTGCATCCAAACTAATTCCAGACTCAAACCTTAGAATAAGTATTCAAGGTACAGATAAAATTTGGTATGTAAACCATCCTGAAGTAAAAAATTTAAAAGGGGCAACTTATAGCTTTGACACAAAAAACTTCACTTTAGAAAGAGGTCTATATAGTCTAGACGGAGTAGCAAGTTTTAACGACTCATGTCGTCCTGTATTTGTAAGCGACGGTACAGTTAAAAAAAATCCAAGTGATGGAATGGATATATACTTATTTGTATACAAAGATAATTTTGAAGAAGCACTAAATAGCTATTACGAACTAACAGGAAAACCAAGCTTAATTCCAAGATATGCTCTAGGTGTATGGTGGAACAAAAACGAAGATTATACATCTGACGACATCACTTCCTTAATAAACAATTTTAAAAAATCAGACATTCCAATAAGCACCCTTTTACTAGGTAACAAATGGAATAAAACAGAAGGAAAATTGTCCCCTACATTTAACTATAACGATAAGAAATTCCCTAACTTTATAGAAACTGCAAATAATATACACAGAAACGGCATATATTTTGGTTTAACAGTAAATCCACAAAACGGAATAACACCACTAGATCCAGGATACCAAAATTTAAAAACAAAGCTAAACGAAACAAAAGAAATAATACCAATAAATGTTTATAACAACACTATATTAGAGTTTTTGTATACTAATTTAATAGAATATTTAAATCAAAGAGGTGTAGACTTTATAAACTTTGACATAAAAGCAGAAGATAAAATAGCACAGTTTATGCTAATGCATTACACTTACATGAACTTCAAAAAAGACGCATCACGTCGTGGACTAATTATGAGTAGAAACCCAGGCATAGCATCACATAGATACCCAATTATGTATTCAGGAGTTACTGAAGTTTCATGGAAAACTTTAAAATACTTACCATTTTATAACATTAGTTCTTCAAATATAGGCCTTACTTGGTGGTCACATGATATAGGTGGATATGAAAATGGAACAGAAGATGCTGAGTTATATACTAGATACGTTCAACTAGGTGTATATAGTCCAATATTTAGGTTTTCTTCAAAAGAAGGAAGATACTATAAACGTGAACCATGGAAGTGGGATGTAAAAACACAAGGTATCGTAAAAGACTACACTAGAGTAAGACATAGACTAATTCCTTATATATATAGCGAGGCATATAAATATTCAAAACATGGAATAAATTTAATCAAACCATTATACTATGACTACAAAGAAACAATAGATGAGCCACTATACAAAAATGAATACCATTTTGGTAGTGAATTATTTGTCTGCCCAATAACTGAACCAAAAGACAAAGTCATGAATAGGGTACTTCATAGAATATACCTTCCTGAAGGAACATGGTATGACTTTAAAACTGGTAAAAAATTCCCAGGCGGAAAAAGATACGTTACATTCTATAAAGACGAAGACTACCCAGTATACGCCAAAAGCGGATCTATCATACCTTTAGCAATCATTGACGAAAACAACATAAATAGTGTTTTACCACCTAAAAAAATGGAAATTCAAGTCTTCCCTGGTGTAAGCAATAACATTAATTTATACGAAGACGATGGAATTAGTAGTTTATACAAAGAAGGATACTATATTCTTACAAATATAGACTATAACTATAGAAAAAATAACTACACATTGATTTTAAGGCCAATTGAAGGTAAAACAGGTATAGTTCCAGACAAACGTGACTACAAAATAAAATTTAGAAACACAAAAAGACCAGAATACGTAAAAGTAAACGTTGGAAGATTTGAAGTAGAGTTTACTACTAGATGTGACGAAAGTGACTTCATTATAGAAATACCTAACGTACCAACAAACCAACAACTAACAGTAAACTGTGGTGGAGAAGCAATAGAAATAGATGCAGTTAGACTTATAAACGAAGACATAGACGAAATAATAAGTGACTTACAAATAGAAACAAACTTAAAAGAACAAGTAGCAAGCATTTTATTTAGTGATTTATCTATAAGAAAGAAAAGAATAGAGATAAGAAAAATGAAAAGAAAAGGCTTAAATAAACTTTTTATAAAAATGTTTATAAAACTACTTGAATATATTAGTGAGATATGATATACTTATAGTGGGTTATCGATTAATTTATATTTTTTGATACCCACCTAATATATTTTTATACGACATCCTTAACCCAGGATGTCACTTTTTTTATAATGAACTACTTGAAATTAAATAAATATACTGCTATAATACTAATATAAGTTTTGTTGACAAAAGAGTAGTAATTAACATTTCTTTTATAGAGAGTTAGTGTTAGGTGCAAACTAACAAAGAAAGTTAATGAACTTGCTTTTAGAAAAACTTCGCTAGTAAGCGTTATAACTATAAAGATGCATAATACTTTATGAATTAAGGTGGTACCGCTGTAGTTTGCAGTCCTTAAGTCATAAAGTTTATTTTTTTGAAAGGAGTACTATGAAAGAAAAAATAATAATTAACACAATATACTTTTTAGCCTCATACCTGATTATATTCTTAGTCTATGTTTTCATTATCAATAGAAAAAAGAAAACATACGCTGATGCTAAAAAAATGACAGACGTAACATACCTGACTACAAAGTTTAAAATAGATAAAAGAAAAACAGACTATAATACCCTGAAGTGGTACATAAACTTTATAAACCCACTCATAATATCAACAACATTTGTAGTAATATCAAATATTAAATCATTCACTATGAGCTTACTTGTAGGTTTCGTAGTAATGTTAGTATTAATTTATTCATTATATGAAATAATAGGAAGAATATTAAAAAAGAAGGAGTTTGATAAAAATGTATAATTTTGAAGAAATAGAAAAGAAATGGCAAAGTTTTTGGGAAAAAAACCATACTTTTGAAGTGAAAAATGAAGGGGCTAATCCATACTACATACTAGTAGAGTTCCCATACCCTAGTGGAGAAGGACTTCACGTTGGACACGTAAGAAGTTATACTGCCCATGATATAATGGCAAGAATGAAAAGAATGCAAGGATATAACGTATTATTTCCAATGGGTTTTGACGCTTTCGGTGCCCCAGCTGAACAATACGCAATTAAAACACACACACATCCAAAAGATGTAACAAACAAAGCTATCGCTCATTTTAGAAGTCAAATGAAAAGAATAGGTTTTAGTTTTGACTGGAGTAGAGAATTCTCGACAACTGACCCAGAATACTATAAATGGACACAATGGCAATTCATACAATTTTTTAAACACAACATGGCCTATAAAGACACAATACCTGTTAACTGGTGTCCAAACTGTAAAATGGTACTTTCAAATGAAGATGCAGCAGGTGGAGTTTGCGAAAGATGTGGAAGTGCTGTAGAACAAAAAGAAAAAAGTCAGTGGATGCTAAAAATGAGCGAGTACGCAGAAGACTTACTTACAGGACTAAACGATACTCACTTTGCTGAAAAAGTAAAACTAGGTCAAATAAACTGGATAGGTAAATCTACTGGTGTAGAAGTAGACATAAATATTGTAGGCGGAGGAAAATTTAGCATATTCACAACTTGTATAGAAACAATATATGGAATAACTTTCTTTGTAATCGCGCCAGATGGTAAACTTATTAAAGAACTTATGCCTAGAATAGAAAACAAAGATGAAGTAAACGAATACATCAAAGAAACACTAAAAAAATCAAATATGGATAGAACAGAACTAAATAAAGGAAAATCTGGTGTAGAACTAAAAGGCTTAAAAGCTATAAATCCAGTTAATGGAAAAGAAGTTCCAATATTTATTGGAGACTTTGTATTAGGTTCATATGGTACAGGTGCTGTAATGGCTGTTCCTAGTCACGATCAAAGAGACTTCGAGTATTCTAAAGTTCACAATATTCCAATGATCCAAGTAATAGACGGAAGAGAAACCACTTCTTCTGCATTTGAGAAACTTGACTACTTAGGTAAGGGCTGTAAACTTATAAACTCAGAAGAATTTACTGGCTTAACTGTAGAAGAAGCAAAAGAAAAAATCACTAAAAAACTAGAAAACATGGGTATCGCAAGACGTGTAAACAACTACAAAATGAGAGACTGGATTTTTAGTAGACAAAGATTCTGGGGTGAACCAATTCCAATGATAAACTGTCCTAAATGCGGATGGGTTCCAATGAAAGAAGAAGATTTACCACTTCTACTTCCAGATGTAGCAGAATATGAGCCTACTGATACAGGAGAAAGTCCTCTTGCAAAAATAACTGACTGGGTTAACACCACATGTCCAGTGTGTGGCACTCCTGCAAAAAGAGAAACAGACACAATGCCACAATGGGCTGGATCTTCTTGGTATTTCCTAAGATTCATGGACGCTCATAACAATAAAGAATTCGCAAGCATGGAAGCAATGAAATACTGGGGAAAAGTAAATTGGTACAACGGTGGAATGGAACACACAGCAAGACACTTACTTTATGCAAGATTCTGGGTACAAATGCTATACAATTTTGGTCTTGTTCCAAATAAAGAAATGATAGATGTAAGAGTTTCCCATGGTATGATACTAGGATCAAACCATGAAAAAATGTCCAAGAGTAAAGGTAACGTAATAAACCCTGATACAGTAGTAAATGAAGTAGGTGCAGACGCTTTAAGAGTTTATGAAATGTTTATAGGTGACTACCAACAAGACGTATCTTGGTCAACTGACTCACTAAGAGGTTGCAAACGTTTCCTAGATAGAATATACAAATTAGGAGAAAAACTAAGTGATAAAGATGGTTACACTAACGAAACACTAATACATCAAACAATTAAAAAAGTAACTGAAGATTTAAGTAGTCTTAAATTTAATACTGCTGTATCTTCACTTATGATATTAACAAACGACTTAGATAAAAACGAAACAATAACAAAGAGTGACTACAAAACACTTCTTACTTTACTAAACCCTATCGCACCACACATCACTGAAGAACTAAACGAAAAATATGCTTTAGGAAAACCAATCTGTGAAAGCACTTGGCCTTCATTCGATGAAGAAAAAACAAAAGAAAGCACAGTAAACATTGCAGTACAAGTAAATGGTAAACTAAGAGGCACTATGAACATACCTTCAAACACAGACAAAAAAGAAACTCTAAGACTTGCAAAAGAATTAGACAATGTTAAAAAATACTTAGAAAATACTACTATCCTAAAAGAAATAGTAGTACCTAATAAAATAGTAAATATAGTAATAAAACAGAGTTAAAAATTTAATTAACTCTGTTTTACTTTTGCATTTTCTTCCATATTAGAAAGTGCGTAACTATTACACTGTGATATATTCTCGTTACGACTAATCTTAGCTTTATAAGACTCTCTATCTATAGTTTCTAATAATTTAGTATCAATTCTCATGCTTATAACAACTTTATCATTACTTCCCTTAGAAGGCACAAATTTTTTCATTCTATACACCTCTATTTTCTTTAATTTGTTACTTTATCACGCTTACTCTTATTATTCTCTTCATAGGGAATATCATTACTAGTAAGTTTCAAAATATAATCAACACTCACATGATATAAATTTGCTAACTTTATTAAATCTTCAGCTGTTATAACAGATAATTCATTCTCAATATTGCTATATTGCTGTTGTGTAATATTTAAAATTTTAGCTATATCTTTTTGATAATAATCAAAGTCTTCTCTCAAATCTTTTATTCTATATTTTAGCATTTAAATCACCATTTAGATTATCTCATACAATTCTAATTTGTATTGACTAAAACAAATTAAAATTGTATAATTGTTATAGTAACAAATAATATTTGTATATAATAGTGGTAGGTGAAACTATGACAAAAAAAGAGTTAAACAAAATAATCGGAAAAAATATAAGAAAGTATAGATTAATATATAATGCTTATAATAAAAACAAGTTAACACAAGCAGGGTTAGCTAGTAAAATAGGTGCTAAAACACCACTTATAGGTGCCCTAGAGAGTGATAACAATAACATGGGAGTAAGTATATATAACTTATATATGATTAGCAAAGTGCTAAATGTACCAATAGAAAAGTTTTTTGAGGAGGAGTGATTATGTTTAAAAATATAAGTAAATCAATAATAGTACTAGGAATAATGTTTACGTTAGTCCTAGGTCTTTCATATGGTACATTTATATATACGTCAGACTCATACCGAGCTACTGAAATGCTTGTTAGTAAATTGTCATACGGAATAGATATAACAGCAAGTGACGCCACAGTTTCAGGTAAGACTGTAAATGTTTCATCTGGTAAGACTTCAACAGCACTATTAAAAGTAACAAGTTTAAACAAAATAGATACAAAGTATGGAGTAGATTATAAGATTACTAAAGGAACTGGTACAGTAAAGTATGCAAGTAACACAGGATGGTTACCAACAGGAAAGATAAGTGAAAACAATGTAGGAACATATGAAAAAGTAGTTAAAGTAGTAATAGCTGCAACTACAGATATGTCAGTTGATTTCACAGTAACAGGTGGTTTTCCAAACAACGAATTAACAGAAGTAGCTACAGGTTACACAAGAATAACAAAAAAAGCAGAAAATATAATAAGTTATAATGACACACTTACAACTGTAATAGGAAAAGAAAGTTCAAACAACTTATATGGTGGGGAAAGTACAAGTAATTATCTACAATATCCAATAAACGAAGATAACACAAAAAATATTTGGAGAATACTAGGAACTTACAATGGTATAGGAACAAAGATAGTATCAAACCAAGTAAGCACAACAACAAAAAGTACTCTATCAACTGATTTGACTTCATTTTATAACACCTTAGAAAAGCCTGATAATTATATTTTATCAACAGATAAATTTGCTTGTACAAATACATCATGTACAAGTAGTAGTTATTCAAAAGTAGGATTAATATCAACAAGTGAGTATGAAATGTTAGGTGGAATAAATTCATACTTAGCAAGTAGTGAAAGTTATTTTGCCTTAGACAATGGAACTATTAAAAATATAACATCAGGTGGAATAGAAGAAACAAGTACAACAAGTGGTCTAAGACCAGCAGTGTACTTGCAAGATTATGTAACAGTAACAGGAAGTGGTACAGTAAGTGATCCATTTAAATTAAAGATGCCAGAATATGCAGTAGTACTAAACGTAGTAAATGGAAGTGCAACATTACCAAGTAAAATGATAACAAGAGGAGAAAATGCAACATATGAAATAACACCTAACACAGGTTACAAACTTGTTTTATCAAGCAATACTTGTAGTAATGGAACACTAAGTGGAAACACATTTACAATAACAAATGTAACATCAGCACAAAGTTGTACAATAACATTAACACCTGAAAGTTATACATTAACACTAGATGCAAATGGTGGAAGTGTAAGTACAACAAGTAAAACAGTAACATATGATAGTACATATGGAAACTTACCAACACCTGAAAGAACGGGTTATACATTTAATGGCTGGTACGGGCCAAATATTATGCCGTATGGAGATTTTTCAAATACAAATACTAACATATGGAAACCAAATCAAAATGTAACAGTGAGTCAAGGTAATGGATATTATCAAGTTATATATAATCAAACGGATAGTACACCAGGGTTAATATGGGAAAGTACAGAGTCATTAAATTTACTGGAACTAAATAAAACATATACACTAAGTATGAAAGTTAAAGGTATAAATACCAGTAAGATAGAAATATCAATATATGATTCGTTAATTAAATCTTACGAAATATCACAAAGTGAATTTACAGTAGTACAAACAACATTTTCTTTAACAAGTAAAGAAAAAATTTACATATTATTATTTGAATACTTACCTACATTAAATTCAGGGTTCCAAATAGAATGGTTAAAGATAGAAGAAGGAAATGTAGCAACACCATTTAAAGCAACATCAAGTACAAAAGTAACAACACCAAGTGACCATAAATTAGTTGCTAATTGGACAGCAAATACATATTCAGTAACATTTAATCCAAACGGTGGAAGTGTAAGTACAACAACTAAAAATGTAACATATGGAAGTACTTATGGAGATTTACCAACACCAACAAGAACAGGCTATACATTTAATGGATGGTATAACAAAAGATATAGTAATACTTTTAGTTTGAGTAGTTTAAATGACGCATGGAATTATACAAGTGTTGTATCTTCTGGATTAAAACCTGGAGTAACATATTGGATTAATATAGATAAAGCTGAATTAACTAGTGGAACAGCTACTGAATTTACAACATTGTTGTATGATTTTACATCTTCAAAAGATTTATATAGAATTGAAAATTCATTTGGAACAAATGTCAATTATGAAATTCCAGTGCCAAGCAATATAGATACTTCACATGACATAAGAATATTAGTATATTCAGGTTATGCTGGAAATACAAACAATAATGCAACAAAATATACAAATTATTCAATATATGGAACAAATAAAACAACAAATACAAAATATACCTCTACATCAGTAGTGGAAACACCAGCAAATCAAGAATTAATAGCAAGTTGGAAAAAGAATAGTACACCTCTTGCTGCTATAATACAGTCAAATGGAGTAAATGAAAACGGTTACAGATATGAAGGAAGTGACCCAAATAATTATATACAAATGGAGAAGACTGATGGAACAACAGAAACATGGAGAATAATAGGATTATTTCCTGATGGAGAAAATGGAGAAAATGTAATAAGAGTAAGAAAAGTAGGGAGTGAGCAAGCAGCGTATGACTCAAATAGTACAAATCACTGGCCAAATACAACACTATATGGGACATTATCTAGTACATACACCCTTGCAAATTATAAAAACACAGTAAACTATAAAATGTACTTAGGAGGTGGATATGATACTTCAGATTATACATCAAAAGATTTATATGATATGGAAAGAATGTTAAATAGTAAAGGAACAGCAGGAGCAACATCGCAAAATAATTATTCAAATACAACAACATTTACAGGGAGTGTAGGACTAATGTATCCAAGTGACTACGGATACGGGGTACTAGCAAGCAATTGTGCAAGAACCATTGAGCCATATAGTTACAACGAAACATCAGCATGTTATATAAAAAACTGGTTACATCAAGGCTCAAGTACAAGACAATGGTTAATAAGCCCGTCTGCCACTTGGACTGACTTTGCATTTTATGTTGATACTCGCGGGTATGTGCGCAGCAACATCGCCGTCTTTAATTCCGGCTACTATTACCCAGTCATGGCTTTATCTGCAGATGTAACTGTAACAGGAAGTGGTACACAAAGTGATCCATACGTAATGAACTAAGCATGTTAACTCATGCTTTTTCATTTCCCTAAAAATCTTGTCTCTCCATCTATATTTTTTTAGCAAAATATGGTATACTAACAAAATGAGGTGAAATAGTATGTTTGAAAAAGAAAACGATTATGTAACTAATAGAAAGATGTATCTTGATAATAAAGATTACATTCTTAAAAGATTTGCTTACTCTGATATCGTACGTGGTGAATTAATAACTAGCTATAGTATAGAAGTTACTGATGAACATGACTATCCTGATAAAGGTTACACTGACTATTATTTTGAAACTAATTCATACTATTATGATGTTGGTAAATATAGACAAGTAATAAGAAAAAATGATGACGGAGAAATATTAGCTTACTCTTGTAACTGTAATAATTTTAGAGATACTAGTTCATGTGTACACTTAGTAGGATGTTTTCATAACTATGCATTTTTAATTTTCTATGCTAAACCAGACCCATTAAAAATATCAAATAATATTTTAGACATACTTTCAAAAACAAATAAACCTGTAGTTAAAAAAGAAGTATTCTTATCAGTTGACATACTATCCTCTTCAACAGACTTTTTATATGACGTTAAAATAAAAATAGGTATTAATAAGATGTACTCTTACAACAACAAACAAAACCAATTTCTACAGGCGTCAAATAGAAAAGATGACGAGTTTACCTTTGGTAAAGATTTCACTTTCAATTTTAACAGCAATTACTTTAGTAAAAAAGCTACAAAAGTATTAAAATACATAAATAGATTTCATCCTGACTTAAATAAAAACAGGTTTGATGATAAAGAAATAAATAATTTTCTAGATTTATTAAAAGAACTAGATTACCCGTTCACATATAATAATCATAACATAACTAAAATACTAGAAGAATTTCCACTTGAAAGTACAGTAGAAGAAATGGATCAAGATAACTACATAGTTAACTTTGATTTAAAAGACTACAAACTAATTAGTTATAACTATGCATACAATAATTCTAATATTTACTATTTATCTAACAAAGACATATCACTATTATTTTTATTATATAAACAAAATATGTCTAGTTTAATTATACCAAAAAATAGACTAAAAGACTTCTCTAGTGGTGTACTTCCAATAATAAAAAAACATGTAGAAGTAAATGAAAACCTAAAAGATAAAATACAAATAATTAATGAACCAGATGTATCTTTATACTTTGATTTAAATAAAGATAATGTTATATGTAATATAAAACTAAAATATAATGAAGAAATAGATTACTTTAATAACAAAGCTAATGTACTAAGAGATGTAGAATTTGAAAACAATTTAATTAGTTACTTACAAACTTTTGGTTTTATCATAAATAATAAAAAGATCATAATGAATGATTTAGATAAAATAGTATATTTAATAGATGAAGGATTAAACTTAATAAGTAAAAAATATCCTGTATACACAACTGAAAACTTTAAAAAACTAGGTTTAAAGAAAACTAAAGTATCTAGTACATTCTCGGTAGGAAAAGATAACATATTAAGTTATGATTTTAATTTAGATGGAATAAGTAATGATGATATAGTAAATATATTTAAAAGCATTAAAGAAAAAAAGAAATACTATAAGTTAAGTAATAATCAAATAGTAGACCTAGAAGACAGTGATTTAAATGAATTAATGAATCTAACTGAAGAACTAGATATTACTGACGAAGACATAATAAATGCTAAAGGTTCAGTTATGAAATACAGGGCTATTTATTTAGACAGTATTAAAGATAGCAAGTATTCTATTATTAAAACAGACAACTTATTTAAAGAGTTTATTAATAACTTTCATCAATATAAAGATGCTAATTTAACTCTTACAGCTGATGAGTTAAAAACACTTAGAGACTACCAAATAACTGGTGTAAAATGGCTTTATAACTTAGATAAATGTTCTTTTGGCGGAATACTAGCTGATGAAATGGGACTTGGTAAAACAATACAACTAATCTACTACATAAAACAAATGTTAAAAGAAGACAATACTTTCAAATTCCTAATAGTAGTACCAACTAGCTTACTTTATAACTGGGATAGAGAGTTTGAAAAATTTGCACCTGATATTCCAGTAAAAATAGTAAGTGGTATAAAAACCAAAAGACAAGACTTAATAGAAAATACAAACAAAAATGTCTACATAACAACCTATGGTCTATTAAGAGAAGACTTAGAGTACTATGAAAAAATTCACTATCATGCTGTTATATTAGATGAAGCTCAAAATATAAAAAATCCACTAGCTGGCACAACAAAAGCATGTAAAAGCATGAAAGCAGATGTTAAGTTTGCATTAACAGGAACTCCTATAGAAAACTCGGCTGTTGAATTATGGAGCATATTTGACTATATCATGCCAGGATACTTATCTAAATATGATAAATTCACTAGTAAATACAAAGTAAAAGAATTTGATGAAGACACAAACAAACTACTTGATAGTTTATCTAAACAAATAAGTCCATTTATATTAAGAAGAAAAAAGAAAGACGTTATAAAAGAACTTCCTGAAAAAATAGAAACAAATATATTTATAGAGTTAGGTGATGAACAAAAGAAAATCTATGTAGCAGAACTAAACAAAGTAAAAGAAGCTATTGAAGAAGCCCTAAATGATGGTGGAATGTCTAAAGTTAGATTTATGATACTTCCTCTTCTTACGAAACTAAGGCAAATTTGTATAGATCCTAAAATAGTATATAGTGATTATACTAGTGGGTCTAATAAAATAGATAGATTCTTAAGCGTAATAGAAGAAGTAACAAATAATAATCATAAAGTACTAGTGTTCACTTCATTTAGAACAGCACTTAACTTAGTAAAAGATAAGCTTGATAGTATAGGTATAAAGTCATACCAAATAGATGGGTCAGTTTCTAGTAAAGAAAGACAAACTAGAGTAGATAACTTTAATAATAATGATGATGTTAAAGTATTCTTAATAATGCTAAAAAGCGGTGGAACAGGACTTAACTTAGCTTCTGCTGATATAGTTATTCACCTAGATTTATGGTGGAATCCACAAGCTGAAAACCAAGCAACAGACCGTGCGCATAGAATTGGACAAAAAAACACTGTTGAAGTAATAAAATTAGTTTCAAAAGGAACAATTGAAGAAAAAGTACTTGATTTACAAGAAAAGAAAAAAGAACTAAGTAATAGACTGATAGACTCTAATAACATGGATCAAAACATCATCAGTGAACTAACAGAAAAAGACATCAAAAACTTACTTGCTTTTGAAAACAAAGACTAAACTACGCAGAGATGCGTAGTTTTAGTTTGACGAATATTTCTAATAAAAACGTCATTTTAATATTTTAGAAAAACTAAATGAAAAAAGCATCTATAATTTAGAATATAACAAAGACACACTAAAGAAACTAATTAAAACTGATATTGAAAACATTAATAACTCAACAAATAAATTAGATTTAATTGCTAATAAAATATATGGCCTTAACGATTATGGAATAAGCTTTTATGATATGTACAAAAGATGTAAAAAGGTTGACCTAAATAGTGAATTAGAAGTAAACATATATAATCATATTAAAGAATATATACCTAGTAGAATATATTGCCTTAAATATAAAGAGTTAGAAAGTATTTACAACGTTTTTAAAAACAATGAAATTTTATCTAACTTAAAATCTTATATCACTATCATTAAAGGTGACAATTCTTATATGGTTAGAATAAAGAAAAAAATGTAAACAATTACAAAAATGTTGACCTAACAGAAAAAATATGGTAAGATTTACTTGTACAGGATAATACTGTACATTACCTAAGAATTGCGGGATACCGTAATAAGGCACAGTGTCGGAAGACCTTGCCGTAGGCTTTAGTCAGTGGCCATCCAAAACTGACTATTTTTTTATGGCAAAATGAAAAAAATATCGCAAAAAGTATAAAATTGTGTTATCATTTATGTAGGAGGATAGTTTTATGAAAAACGATAAATTTGTGCTTGGTTTAGATATAGGAATATCATCAGTAGGCTGGGCTTTAGTTAACATTGATGATGATGGTAAGCCAACAAAAATAAAAGATGTAGGAGTTAGAATATTTACTCCAGGAGAAAATGTAAAAACAGGAGAAAGCAAAACACAAGATAGAAGACTTAAAAGAGGAGTAAGAAGAGTTCTAAGAAGAAGAGCATTTAGGGTAAATTGTATTAGAATGCTGCTTGCAGAAAATAACTTTTTGCCAAAACCAAAAAGTAACGTTCAGTCTGAAAAATTTAATGAATTAAAAGTATCTTATGATAAAATTGTAAATGATTATTATAAGACCAAAGACACTAATCCATTTATATTAAAAGTGAAAGCACTTGATAGAAAATTATCTAGTGAAGAACTATCAATTATACTTGTACATTACGCAAAACATAGAGGCTATAAATCAAATAGAGAGGAAAATGATAGTGATACAGGTAAAGTTAAAAGTGCAATTACACAAAATGAAACATTAATGTCAGAAAAGAAATATAGAACAGTAAGCGAAATGCTTATTAAGGATGACAAGTTTAAAGATAAAATTCATAATACAACTGATGATTATAAAATGTCTGTAACTAGAAGTATGATTGAAGAAGAAATAAATAAAGTCTTAGATAGTCAAATAAAGTTTGGTTTAATAACTGAAGACTTCAAAAATAAATATTTAGAAATATGGAGTAGCCAAAGACATTTTTCAGAAGGACCCGGAGGTAATTCTAAATATGGTGGAGACTTAATCGCAAGAATGACTGGTTTATGCAAATTTACAAATGAACCACGCGCTCCTAAACAAGCTCCAAGTTCTGAAATATTTGTTGCTTTAACAAAACTTGTTAACATGAAGATTAAATTAAATAATGAAGAAGAATATAGAACTCTTACTAAAGAAGAAATTGATAACATATTAAATTCTGCATTAAAGAAAAAAACTTTTACATATAACGATGTTAAAAAATGTTTGAATACCCAAAACCTAGTAGTTAATAATTTAGATTTAACAACTAAAGAATTTACGAAAGTATTAAAAGAATTTAAAAATAAAATACTTAAACGAGATGATGAAGAAAGAGTTGATTTTTCATTAATTAGTGATGAAAATAAAGCTATTTTTGAAGAGATGAAAAGCAAAGAAAAGCTTAATAAAAAGTTTATTGAATTTAAAACTATATCAGAATTTAAATCTAAGTTTAACGCATTTGGTAGTGAAGAATGGAATCACTTATTAAGCAATATTGAGGTTTTAGATGAAATAGCTGTTATTTTAACAAATAACAAGACAGAAGAATCTGTTAAAAAAGCAGTTAAAGATAGCAATTTAATTGACAATAAATATATTGAAACAATTTTATCTTTACCAAATTTAAAAGATCATATGAATTTATCTTTATCACTTATAAGAAAACTAAATAAAATAATGATAAATGGTATAACTTATGACAAAGCAATGGAACAATTAGGATATAACCACAGTGATTTAATAAATGAAGAAGACAAGAAAGATCTACTTGTTCCAGTAAATATTAATAAAGACTTAAGAAATCAAAGAGTAATTAGAAGCTTATCTCAAACTAGAAAAGTATTAAATGCAATTATTAAGAAATATGGTATGCCATATAAAATAAATATTGAAACTGCTGGTGAACTTGCAAAAGATAAAAAAGAAAGAGACAGAATTAAAAAAAGAAATGAAGATAACAAAGATAATAATGAAAAACTAAAAAAACAAATACTTGAATTAAAATCAAATGCAATATTTAAAAGTGAATCTGATATTTCAGGATTTGATTTATTAAAGTTTAAATTGTGGAATGAACAACAAGGAATATGCGCATACAGTGGTAAAACAATATCAATTGATGAACTTTTTGACAATAATATTGTACAAGTTGACCATATTCTTCCATATTCTAGAACATATGATGATAGTTACAATAACAAAACTTTAGTTCTTACTAAAGAAAACCAAGACAAGAAAAATAGAACACCGTATGAATGGTTAAAAAATACTGAAAGATGGGAAAAATTTAAAAAATATATTAATAGTTTGGAAGCAATTAGTGAAAAGAAAAAGAATAATTATTTGTTAACTAATTTAACTCCTGACATAGAAAATCAAATGAGAAATCAAAATATCAACGATACGAAATATATCACAAGATATTTAACATCTTTCTTAAAAGCATACTTAAATGTACCAGTTGTTGATAGTGTTAATGGAATAATAACAGCTAAATTAAGAGCAAGATGGGGATTTAATAATATTACTCATAGTTTACAATCTCCAACTTATTATATTAAAGATATAGATGAGAATAATGATGTTAACAAAAACAGAGAAAATCATTTGCACCATGCCTTAGATGCTTGCATAATAGCATGTGCAAACAAATCACTTATTCAAAATATCACTAATTATGAGAAGTATAAAAACTACATAGAAAGTCAAGCTTATCATAATGCCAATAATAACATTGATAATGAATTTATTACTAAAATTGATGACAAGTATGTTGATGTCGAAACAGGCGAAATTATTGAAACTAGTCAATTTAAAGAATATTATAATGAACTTCTAGAAAAAAACTATATAATTAAAAATAACAACAAAGTCAGAGTAATGTTCCCAAAACCATATGATGATTTTGATATTGATGTAAGAGCTAGAATATTTGAAAGAAATCCTGAACAATTAAAATTTATGTTAGAAGGAATGAAAAAATACAGTGAAAAAGAAATTAATGAAATAACTCCTATAATACCTTCATTTGCAAAGAATAAAGTATCAGGAAGTTTACACCAAGAAACTTTAAAAGGAACTAAAACCATAAATGATGTTAAATATTCAACTTTAAGAACATCGGTATTGTCATTAACTGATAAAAACATTGAAAAAATATTTGATAAAGAAAATGGTAATAAAGTTATATACAAAACTTTAAAAGAATGGTTAAATGGATATAAAACAGGAGAAGAAGCCTACAAACAGAAAGGTTATCCAAAAGATACTGACGGAAATATTATTAAAAAGGTTAAATTGCAAGAAGAGTTTAGTAATAAAGGACATATGATTGGAACTTCAGTAGCAGAAAAAGGAAACATTTATAAAATACTTATGTTTAAAGATAAAAACAACGGTTCATTATATTTTGCTGGATTAGATTTATTTGATATCTTAAACCTTAAATTAAACCTTAAAAAGAATAAAGATTATGAAATTACAGTGTGGAAAAGTCAAACACAAAATGAAATCATAAAATATTCAGATGCAACACTATTATATGAATATAGTGATAAAGAAAGCTGTTTAATGAAAAATGATTTTGTTGAAATCATAAAAAACAATAATAGTAAATCATTATGTTATATTACAGGATTCAGTAGTGGAAAGATTGAAGTATCAAGCTACCTAGGAGATTCATATGATTTAGTGGGTCCTGAAGCACTATTTGAAAAGTTTTCTGATGTTAACAGATATCCTATAACAATTTCTACCATTAAATCAATAAAGAAAATTAATTTAAGTGTGCTTGGAAAAATTACAGAAAACAAAATGGAGTAATTGTGGGATATCGTCAAGTAGTAATAAAAAAAGCCGATAAAATGAAACTAAAAGACAATAATCTTGTTGTAATAAATAATGAAATAGAAAGAAAAATTCCTTTAGAAGATATTAATTATATCATTATCGAAGATAACAAAACTATAATAACAACTAGATTATTGTCTGAAATAAGTAAATACTTTATTTCTTTAATAATATGTGATGAGAAATACGAACCTGCAACAATTACGTTTTCATATAACAACCATTATAAACAGCTTGAAACATTTAAAGTGCAATTAAGTAGTACCGAAGAATTAAAAGGAAAACTATGGAAATCAATTGTAAAGAAAAAAATAGAAAATGAGTTAGTCGTTTTAGAAATGACTTCTCAGGATGAATACACGATTGAAAAATTAAAAAAGTTTCGCAGTGAAGTAATTGATAACGATTCTACAAACAGAGAAGGATTGGCTGCTAAAATGTATTTTAGAAGTGTATTTGGAAGCGAGTTCTTAAGATTTTATGATGATGGATTAAATAGTGCTTTAAACTACGGATACACAATCATTAAAAGTTGTATTTTAAGAACTTTAGTAAAGTATGGTTTAAATAGTTTTTTAGGCATTCATCATAAGTCTATTACAAATAATTTTAATCTAGCCTATGATTTAATCGAACCATATCGTGCATTTGTTGATAATTATCTTTATCAAATTCAAGATTCATTAACCTTCCCATTGTCTTTTGAAATTAGAAAGTCACTAATTGATTTACTTAATTGTGAAGTGATTTGTAATAACATGCATTGTACAATTGAATATTCTATTGATTTATTAGTGAAAAGCTATATAAAGTCTTTAGAAGAAAATAGTGATTTGTTGGTGTTTCCAAGTTTAATTAATGATAAATAGATTTATGAGATTGTTATTAATGTTTGATATGCCTGTTATTACTGCAGAAGATAGAAGAAGATATTCTCAATTTAGAAAAAAACTAATTGATGATGGTTTTATTATGATACAATTTTCTGTATATGTAAGAATATGTAAAAATCAAGATGATGTTATAAAACACACATCAAGAGTAAAATCATTTGCACCGCCTAGAGGAAATGTGAGATTACTACAAGTTACTGAAAAACAATATGAACAAATGATAATGTTAAGGGGAATAAAGCGTGATGAAGAAAAGGATAGCGTAAATAGTTTAATTGTTATAGAATAAACAAAAAACTTGCGACAATAAGCAAGTTTTTTGCTTTAAAAAATCAAAATTATTATTACGATAGTGTAACTTAAATACAGAATATTAATCTTTGGTAAAATCTTATATTATAAAAAATTACAGGATACCGTAACTCATTATAGGTGATGATGAAAAGAACATAAGTCTTACATTACCTAAAAATTACAGGATACCGTAACTTATTTTTTCTATGTCATCATCATAATTACGTCTTACATTACCTAAAAATTACAGGATACCGTAACCCGTGTTGACAATAATAATCATAAAGCTCAGTCTTACATTACCTAAAAATTACAGGATACCGTAACAATACTTTAGTAACTCACATAAAGCTATAGGTCTTACATTACCTAAAAATTACAGGATACCGTAACAGCGCTTACTTAAAACATTTAAGAGGTGCTGTCTTACATTACCTAAAAATTACAGGATACCGTAACATCTTTTTAGACTGACGAGTTAGAAACATAGTCTTACATTACCTAAAAATTACAGGATACCGTAACAAACACTAGGACTAGATGAAGACACATTATGTCTTACATTACCTAAAAATTACAGGATACCGTAACTAGTACCGTTGGAGGGTTATCTAGCATATAGTCTTACATTACCTAAAAATTACAGGATACCGTAACAGCGCTTACTTAAAACATTTAAGAGGTGCTGTCTTACATTACCTAAAAATTACAGGATACCGTAACATCTTTTTAGACTGACGAGTTAGAAACATAGTCTTACATTACCTAAAAATTACAGGATACCGTAACAAACACTAGGACTAGATGAAGACACATTATGTCTTACATTACCTAAAAATTACAGGATACCGTAACTAGTACCGTTGGAGGGTTATCTAGCATATAGTCTTACATTACCTAAAAATTACAGGATACCGTAACTATTGAGTTTATCTCCTCTCATTAATTCTTGTCTTACATTACCTAAAAATTACAGGATACCGTAACATAAATTTGCTTTAATACAAGCTTTACTTTGTCTTACATTACCTAAAAATTACAGGATACCGTAACCCGCCTCGCTGGACGCGCCTTTCAGCAGCGGTCTTACATTACCTAAAAATTACAGGATACCGTAACGCACAGACACTACTCACTCATATTAAAATTGTCTTACATTACCTAAAAATTACAGGATACCGTAACTACCTACTTTCTAGTTAAAACTTTGTGTCTGTCTTACATTACCTAAAAATTACAGGATACCGTAACCTATTGTTGTTTCTTTAAATTTAATGTGTTGTCTTACATTACCTAAAAATTACAGGATACCGTAACCTATTGTTGTTTCTTTAAATTTAATGTGTTGTCTTACATTACCTAAAAATTACAGGATACCGTAACAATCATAGTCTTCTCCTTTCAGATATTTAAGTCTTACATTACCTAAAAATTACAGGATACCGTAACGTTCCATTAAATTATCAGGAATAGCATTATGTCTTACATTACCTAAAAATTACAGGATACCGTAACTTAATTCGTCAGTCCCTAGCGCTTGTATTAGTCTTACATTACCTAAAAATTACAGGATACCGTAACGCTAAATAACCTAAAGTATCTTTCTCATCAGTCTTACATTACCTAAAAATTACAGGATACCGTAACTAGGCTTGCTCTACACCATTTGATAATTTGGTCTTACATTACCTAAAAATTACAGGATACCGTAACCAACGCTAGAATATGATAAGCATGGACTATGTCTTACATTACCTAAAAATTACAGGATACCGTAACCAGTAAATGATGTAATTGTGTCTTTATAGTGTCTTACATTACCTAAAAATTACAGGATACCGTAACTAAAGGTTAGCCGATTAAAGAAAACCAAAAGTCTTACATTACCTAAAAATTACAGGATACCGTAACCATCTTGTGCTGGGACTAGTAATTTAACATGTCTTACATTACCTAAAAATTACAGGATACCGTAACCTCAAATTAATTATATCAATTAAACTACAAAATGTACATATATAATATTGCTTTTTAATGTAAAATTGGGTAAAATAAAAACAGTGAGGTAGGATATGAATATTAGATTCAACGAATTAAATTTGATTTTTAATAATCTATTAGTTATTAATGGTGCAAATAAAAGTGGAAAGTCAAAAATACTTAAAACAATAGAAAAAGGGTTAAATGGAGAAATAGAAGAATTCTACGTCAATAATAACAGAGTGTTTAAGGGAGACTATAATACTATTTACATAGGAGATTATAATAATTTTTCTACAGACTTTAAATTAACTAAATCAAATGTTTTTAAAAGATTAATTTATGATGATGTCTTAAACACAATGAATAGTGAAGATATGCTTACAAGAGTAAATACTATTTTTAATTCAATTGATCAAAAAGTTAATAGACTTTTAGAAAATGAAAACTTGTTAAAAGATATTAAATTTAATATTAATATTGATAGTATAGATAAAATAATTGAAAAATTTACAGAAGTATACATTGAAAACTATTTACTAGATGACAAAATAACACCCAGAAGTGTTTTACGTAGATTATTAATTGATTTAGCTTTATTTCAGGCAAGTAAAGATAATCACGAAAATACAGTTATTTTAATAGATGATGTTGATACTAGCCTTGATGAAAAAGAAATATTTAAGCTGATAAAAATTTTAGAAAAAAATAGAATAAAATTTATTGTGACATCATCTAGAAATATCTATTCTTATGTTGAAGATAAGAGATGTGTATATAAATTATTTAATGGTATTTTAAATAATATTGTCAATATAGAAGGATGTATAAAAGAAGCAGTAATAAGAAACGAATATAATGCAAAAAAAAGTAATGACAATTTTGATTCATTTTATGAAGAAAATGAATATTTGATTAATGAAGAAGATATCAATTATTTTCAAAAAAATATACTTCCTAATTTAAATTATCAAATAGGTCTGCTATACAGTAATAACTTGAATCAGGATGACTTTGAAGAAATAATTAGTACTAAAAATGATCTGGAAAAGTTATATTTAGATATAATATACAAAAACTTAACCAATATGATAGATTAGAAATCGGTAGATTCAATAGAAGAAAGATATCAAACTGATGATGTATCAGATGGAGTAGTAGCAGATGTTTGTGGAGAGTTGTTTGGTAATAGAAAATTTATTCAGTCAGTTGTAGAAAAGAAACCTAACATATTTATGAAAATATTAAACAATATTAGAGAACTTGCTAAAAAGATTAAAGCTAGCAAAGCAAAATAATATGTAAGTTTTGTTGAAAAACTAAAGACTATGTGGGAAGATGCTTATTATAGTAATGAAAGTAAACTAAATGAGACTAAATATTCTACTATTGGGCTTAAAGGTGCTAAAAATTTAAGTAAAAACAATAATACAAGAGAATATAAAAAACTATTTAATAGGCAAAAACAGGCAGAAGATATTCATAATAACAGCACTGACACATTAGATAATACCAACATAAAATCAAAAAGAGAAACTGGTTGGTATAAAACTAAATATGGAGACTGGGGTACATTAATAACAGATAAAGACGCAAAATTAATCAAAACATTAGAGCCAAATAAAACTTACAGGTTAGAAGAAATATTAAAACACGATTTATTACATCAAGCGTATCCTATGTTAAAAAATTTAAAGGTAAAAACAGCTGATATAAGTTCAAGTGGAGCCCATTCATCAATTAAGTGGCTACCAGCAAATAATGTAACTAATACAATTTTTTTGAATAATAATGACATTTCAAAAAAAGATTATAAAAATACATTATTGCATGAGATAAATCATTTTATTGAACATAAAGAAAAATATAATAAAATGAGTAGGGGTGCAAATTCAAAAACAGAAACAAAAGACAATTATTTGAATAATCTAGGTGAGATAATCTCAAATGAAACTAAAATAAACTCTAATTTGACACAAGATGAACTAAATGATATAATGTTACCAGAACAAGCGAAATCTAAACCTGAATACAAAAATATAAGAGAAAAATTAATTAAATCTAATCAAAAGGATACAATAGTAAGTGTAGGTGGTAAAAATGCTTTACAAGATTTGGAAATATCAATTCAAAACGAAATCAAAAATAATAAAGTGGTTGATAAAAAACACAATAAATATAGTAGAGTAAATGAAGACTTAGGAGAACTAGATAATAGTTCTTTTTCTTTTGACAATAAAGGCAGAAAATTAACAAAAGCACAACAAGAGTATTTTAAAAATAGTGTCGTTAAAGATGAAAAAGGTAATTTGAAAGTTGTATTCATGGTACACCATTTGATTTTAATAAATTTAGTTATGACTTTGTTGGTGCTAATGGAACATCTTTAGGCAAAGGTTTTTACTTAACAGATAGTTTAAGCATGGCAAAAGGATTTAGTAAAGAGGGGAAAGAACCTATGCAACTATATGTTAATATTACTAATCCAATGTCTTTAAATGAGAAAACTATTTCAAAACAGCAATTTAAAGAATACTTTTCATCTGCAAGTATGGCTTTAATTTGCTCTTTATCTAATTTAACGCTATCATCTATTTCTTTCTACATATTTAAAAAATAATCTTTGTATTATTAAATTTACAAATAAATACCTTTTTTATAACTACACCCTTTATTCTAAGAATATTTTATCAAAATAATATAATAATATCCATAAGTAGTTTGACACACTTAGTTACCCGTGATAAAATTAACATAGATAGTAGGTGAAGTAAATTGAAAAAATTAAAAAGATTATTAATAATTATTATAGTAACTGCATTTTTATATTTCTATTACAATGAAGAGACTACTAATTTATTAAAAAAAATCTTTCCAAATAGTTATTCAACTGAAGTAACCGAAGTAGGGGAAGATAAGGGTAGTTACATAATTATAAACAATAACGAGCCGGACTTTAATGATGAAGACAAGACTACAGACTCATTTGAAAAGTATAGTAAACTTGATTCTCTAGGACGTGCAGGCGTTGCCTATGCAAATATAAGTGTTGACTTAATGCCTACAACTGAAAGAGAAAGTATTGGCATGATTAAACCAACTGGCTGGCACACTATAAAATATGACATAGTACCAGGAAAATACTTATATAATCGTTGTCACTTAATTGGTTACCAACTAACCGGGGAAAATAAAAATGAACTAAACTTAATAACTTGCACTAGACAAATGAATACAGTAGGAATGCTAGACTGGGAGAGTATGGTTGCAAACTATATCAAAAAAACAAAAAATAATGTCCTTTATAGGGTAACTCCAAAATACGAAAATGATAACTTGCTTGCAAGTGGCGTCCAAATAGAAGCGTACTCTATTCAAGATAACGGAAAAGGCATAAAGTTCAATATATTTGTTAAAAACATACAAGACGGAATAGAAATAGACTATAAAACTGGCGACAGTAAATTAAAAGAATAAAAGAATATTTTTAAATTAAAGTTTTCCTTTAACTAAAAATACTCTTTTTTATTACTTCAATATTGTTCTTAAGTAACTTACAATTTCTTCAACATCTAGATTAACAAACTCAATATCATAAAATAAGTCGTTATAATTAAATCTTGCACTAGTGGCATAACTATAGTTGTCACTATAATCTTTTACAATTTTAACTTCATGATTATGTATAGTAGATGACTTAAGTTCACTAGTAGGTACATATATACATTTAGGTCTACCATTTTTAAATTTATGCTTTGAATAAAATATATCTATTATTTTTTCTTCATTCTTAAATATCACTTGATTAGCTTCTTTTTCTTTATTATCATAAGTTAACCATTCATAATTATGTTCTAAATTATAACCCTTGGGTATCGGAGCCAAAATGTTATTTAAGTTTTCTATTTCATTTTTATTAATATATATATCTTTAGCAACATAGTTTAACTTTGCTTTCTCACTTAATTCATTGATAACTATAATATCACTCTCATACTTATACACAACATCACTAGTATTTTTGTTAAGTACTAACATCACTGATAAAATAACAACCAGCGTAGATGGCACCAAAAACAAATAATTAACCTTCTTTCTAACAATATTATCGTATATCTTATCTTTGCTTATCTTCCCCGTAAACATACTCTTCAAATTCATAAATCATTCCTCCTTTAAGTATTTATTAAGTTCCTTTAATGTCCTATAAAGATAGTGTTTCACATTGCTTTCCGTGATATTTAAAAACTCACTTATCTCTTTAAGTGTTAACTCTTCATGATAATATAAATAGAATATCTTTGATATAACACTTTTTTTCTTTTTTAAATAATTCCACACCTTATCAGTATCATATCTATTAGAAACTGTCTCTTCTAAGTTAAACTCATCACGTATATTCTCTATACCCGAGTCTTCTTCATTCTTAAAATAATCAACTATCTTATCTTTAAACCTAAACCTATAATAGTCATTAATCTTATGATTAGCTATTCCAAATATATAAGACTTATCAACACTCACATTCTTTTTTAACTTCTTATACGCGTCAGTATATATATTTTGTAAAATATCTTCCACATCAGCAATATTTCTGCATTTTAATATAACATACCTTTTAATCTCATTAAAAGTCTCATTATAAATACTATCAAATTCTCTTAAGGCTTGACTAGTCATTTTATCACCTTCACTTATACAGTCGTAAATTATTACTATTTAGTTCCATTTTTATATTTTTTATTATACTAAAGAATAACTTTTAATACAACTTAACTATAACTTAAAGTAATAACACCCATAAATAATTACTTCTTTTCTTGTATTCATTTTTATTATATAATGTAACTAGAGGAAGTGATTATATGTATAAATCTAATGATAGTGTAGAAATTGCAAAGTTAATGAGTAGCTTTAATTATGACGAAAGTAAAACTAGTGAAGTGCTAGAAAAATATGATAAGCTAACTAAATTAGTAGACTTACATGCCCATACGTCTTATAGTGATGGAATGCTTAGTCCTATTGAAGTATTAGACTTAGCCAAAAAAGAAAATGTTGGCCTTTTATCCATAACAGATCATGATACAGTTGAAGGAATTAGAAAGTACAAAAGTGTTTTACATAACGATAAAGGCATAAAATTTGTTGACGGAATAGAGCTATCTATAAAAGTGAACCACGGTAGAATGCATATACTTGGTTACGGAATTGACATAGAAAATAAACTATTAAATGACAAGCTAGCATGGATTAAAGAAAACAAAATCAATTCATTTTTAACAATTTATGAAGAAGTCAAAAGAGAGTACAATCTAGTATTCAGTAATAAAAAGTTAGCTGATTTAATAAAAAGCGTTTACACTGAAGGCCACACAATTAACAGAGTAGACATTGCAAAAATGTGCGTGGAAGAATCTTACGCCCTTGATATAAAAGATGCGTTTAACAAATACCTAATAAGTGCTTACGAAAATACTAGAAAATATAGAAAAGGCATAAACTATGAAGAAGCGATAAACTTAATTAACAACTCTAGTGGAATAAGCGTACTTGCCCATCCAAAAAGCCTAGAACTTAGCCAAAAAGAATTTTTAATTTTATTAAAAGACCTAATTAAATGTGGACTAAACGGCATTGAAGTATATCATTCTAGTCACACAAAAGAAGAAATGATGTTTTATAAAGGTATATGCTTAGAAAATGGCTTATTCATGACTGGTGGAAGTGACTTTCACGGAAAAAATAAACCCGATGTGTTACTAGCTCATGGCATTAACGACAACCTTAACATTAGAAGGCATCAGTTAAAACTACCAGATAATATGTAAATGCAAAAGCAATTTTACAAATTTCTACATAAAGTTTATAGTAAATAATTAAAAAATGTAGTATATTTATAATGAGGTGTTAATGGTGGAAAAACGAAAATTAAAAATTGGACTTTTTATTGATAATTATTATCCAAATATAGACGGAGTAACACTTGTGGTTGATAACTTAGCAAGGTGTTTGTCAAAATATAACGATGTAGTAGTAGTCTGTCCATATATTGATGGGTGTAATGATTCTTCACTTCCCTATAAAGTAATTAGATTAAAAAGCATTAAAGTTCCACTTACTTCTTATAAAGTTGTTAATATGTTTTGTAATAAAATAGAACTTGTTAATGAAAAGTTTGACATAATACACATTCATTCACCATTTATTTTAGGAAAAATTGGAATGAAACTTGCGAAGAAACTAGATATTCCATGTATTTCAACCGTGCACACCAGATTTGATTTTGAATTTAAAAGATTTGCCAAAAGTGAAGTTGTATCACAATTCGCGACTAAAGTTTTAATTACTTCCTTAAACAAAAGTACCCTATGTACAGTTGTAAATGACCCATTAGTTAGCGAAGTTAAGAGTTATGGATACAAAGGGAAACTAAAAGTAGTTTATAACGGGACAGACTTAAAGCCAGCTATCTTTAAAGGTAGAAAAAGAAATATGATAAATGAAATGTTTAACTTATCTAATGAAGAGACTGTTTTCTTGTTTGTTGGTAGAATTATTGATATAAAAAATATTTTCTTCATACTAGATGCTTTAAAACTTCTAAAAGAAGAAAATTATAAATTCAAAATGATTTACGTAGGAGAAGGTCCTGACTTTGAAGAATTAAAAAACAAAGTTATTGAGTACCAATTAGAAGACTACATTATACTAACTGGAAAAATTACTGATAGAGAACTTTTATCATTCATATATAGAAGAAGTGATTTACTTTTATTCCCATCTTTATTTGATACATCTAGTTTAGTTAGAATAGAAGCTGCAGTTAACATGACACCAGGACTTTTCATAAAAGGTAGCATGGTTGGTTCTACTATAAAGGATAACGTTGATGGTTACCTTAGCAAACTAGATACAGTAAAATATAAAAATAGAATTATAGAAATAATAAATGATAAAAAACTACTTAACAAAGTATCAATAAACGCTAAAAAGAACTTAGGCGTTTCTTGGAAAAATGTTGCAAAAATATATTATGATATCTATTTAGAAGAAGTTAATAGCAAATTGATTTAACCTCTTTTTAATGATATAATTAGAAAGACGAAAGGTGAAATAAGTATGTATACAATTTTTGATTATTTAGAATATTATAAAGATACAAATTTAAATGAAATAAACATTAATGAAATAGATAATCTATTATTTAGTATTTTAGTCTATCTTCCAATATCAAGTTTTGATAAAAAAATGAATTTCTCTGAATTTGCTAACTATGCTTTAAAATATAAAAACGTTAAAACTTCTAGCAGCATGGCACGTGTTGCATTTGAAATAATAAGTATTTTAAAAAACTCCAAAAGATTTAAGGACTTCTATGTTAGCAATTTTGTTAACATAAAAAATGAAGAAATGCAGTTTGGTGGAGCTAAATTTAGTAACAAAGACACAACTATTATAGGCTTTAAAGGTACAGATGGTTCATGTATTGGCTGGTATGAAAACTTAAGATTATCCTATATGTATCCAACTAAAACTCAAAGTTATGCTTTAGACTACATAAAAAACACTATAGATAACAAAGACAAAAATATTTATATATGTGGACATAGTAAAGGGGGAAATTTAGCTTTAGTGTCTTTAATAGAAGCAAGTAAAAGCCTATTTAAAAGAATTAACAAAGTCTATAATTTTGACGGGCCTGGAGTATTAAAGGAAGTATTTTATAGCGACAAATACAAAAATGCAAAGACAAAGCTAATCAATATTGTTCCAACTGGGTCAGTAGTAGGTATGCTTTTATATAATGACTTATATGATGTGTGTGAAAGCACTGAATACGCTTTTAATGAACACTATCCAAATTCATTCAAAGTATTTGGTACAAAATTCGTTAAAGGTAACCTTAGTTTAGTAAGTAAAAAAATACATCAGTCCACAACTGAAGAGTTAAGTAGTTTAGACAAAGAAAGCGTTAAAGATGCAGTTGAAAGTTTGATAAAAACTTTAGGAAAAGACGGAGTAGAAGACTTTAACTTTAGCTTAACAGACATAACAGAAATAGTTAAAAACATGAAAAACATTCCAGCTTCTACTAGAAGTTACTTAGTTAAAATGTTAACAACTCTAATAAGTGTAATAGGTAAAAACAAATAAAAAAGCCACAGTTAATCTGTGGTTTTAGTCTATATTAATTAATTCGTACTTAGGACTTCCAAGCCCTAAATCCACCCATCATATGACATTCCCCATGTGCTAGATTTATAATCGAGTCGTATTTAGTAAAACAGTTTCCCACTAGGTCATACTCTAAATGCTTTCCTTTATTAACTGACAGTTTTCTTTCATCTTCGCTATCCATTATACTAGCATTAGCTATCTTAATAAACTCATGACTTTCTATAACTTTCATATGGTCTAAAGTTGTCTGTCTTTATCTTATATAAGCTGTATCACATTCAACAATTGTAGCATTAACTTATTGTACAAGCCCCTATATTAATTCATACTTCAAATATTCTAACTAATGATTTACTGCTTATATCTTTTGTAAAATATACTTTACTCATAAAATGCTCTATTTAATATAATTTACTTCCTGGAATTACTCCCTCATCTATAAACGATAGTTTAACTATTTCCTTACCATCAACCTTGCACTCAAAAGACAAAAGCATACCATTAGATTCCATCCCCATCATATTTCTTGGTGGTAAATTTAAAATAGCAATTACATTCTTACCAATTAACTCTTCTGGTTTATAAAACTCCTTGATTCCACTTAATATAATTCTTTCGTCATTAGTCCCATCATCAAGTGTAAACTTTAATAACTTGCTACTCTTTGGAACTTCTTCACAATTAACTATCTTTACTGCTCTAAAGTCACTTTTACTAAAAGTATCAAAATCAACCCTCTCAGTAAAAAGTGGTTCAATTTCTATATTCATATTCTACCTTCTTTCTATATTTATTATAAACGAAATGCGTAAAAAATACAAATGAAAACTATGTGAAAATCATTGAATAAATATTTTTAGTAAAGTACAATTCTCTATTTATAGAAAATGATTTAAGTTAATCTGAAAGATTTCATGGATTAGCGAAAGCATTATATTTCAAATTAAAATAATCTTTTAATTTTATGACACTTTAAGCAAGGTTAAATTGTGAGGTCAAATCTTAAAAATAAGAATTATTAAGTGTGTGGTGTAAAATGGATAAAAAGACTTTGATTTTTATATTCGAAAAATTCTACTTTAAAAATTGATTAAATCAGCTAATAAATTAAAAATAGTTAAAACGGTAAATCTTCTTCAGAAATTTCAAGTGTATCAAAGTCTTCAAATGGATCTTTTTCTAGTAGTTCTAATCCAAAGCTTTCAGCAAGACTTGTATACCAGTAATTATCTTTAGGTAATTGCTTTATTATTTCTTTAGCAGTGTTATACCATGTGGGATTATATTGGGAATTTAAACTATTGCATATAATTTCTAGTAAGTCTTCATTTGCCATTGTGTTTTCATTAATTATAAAAGAAAAATATTTTTCCAATAAAAAATCTTGTAAAAGAGTATTTGAATCTAGAGTTATTTTTTCTATTATAATATCAATTATGCATTGTAAATTACTAAAGTTTTTTAATATACGTGTTGAATTTTCTATTATGTACCCATTTTGTCTAGATGGTAAGTATTCTATACCATCATATTCGTAATCTATGTGAAATTTAGAAATATCTTCTTGAATCATATCTTCTATTTTGGTTTTTGCTAAATTTGATAAATTTTTCCAAACATCTGATGAAATAAAGTTTAATATTGATATAATTTCTTTTTCTAGAACATTACCGAATAAATCTTTTTCAATTACATTACAATAAGCTTTAAATTCTTCAGGCGATAGATTACTAACTAGTTCATCAATTATTTTGTCTTTTAATTTTGGCGTATTATCCCTATTTTTATAGAGCATTACTGATAATTCATAGTATTTATTATTTGGAATTGTAGCAATTAATTTTTTTGCATATCTTTCTGTGTTTGGAGATAAATCATTAGTAAATTCTAGATACCAGTCATCTATACTATTTACACTTTTACTTCCAACTATTTCTTCTAAAATCACTTCGTCTAAAAGGACTAATATAGCATCTGCAATTTTTTTAGAATATTCTTGTTTCGAGTGACTCATGGGATTTCTGAAATATTCAATTAAGCCTTTTGATAAATCCATAATACCTCTATGTTTATTTTTATCAGTTTCAGTTTCAAGTTTATTTATCTTTATTAATGGTTGTTTTTCAGAAAATGCTTTATTGATTAAGTCAACCCCATCATTATCCTTTAAATCTGATTTTTTTCTTATTTCAGTTGTTAAACATAATAAAGCATCTCTTACAACCTCGGTATAATCTTTATTATCATAATGTGTTTTTATTGATTCCGCTAATATCTCTTTCATACAAAACTCCTCTCTATATTTATAATAATACTTTATTGTTTATTTCATAAATCAAGTCAATAGCATAAAATTGAATCATTTAATTTTTGCTATATGTACTTTTGAACTTATTTTTAAACTTGTTAGCTGCTTAAAAAATTGAATAAGCCAATTATTTGTATTATAACACTTATTTATGATATTTTAAATATTTTATTTAACTTTTTTATAATGTATAAAAAAGTTTAAAAGTGAAACGTCCTTGGAATAATAAATTATTAATTTTAAGAATGACCTTAAACAAGGCTAGAGTCGTGGGTTCGGATTTTTAATAAATAAAAAAACACCAAATATATGGTGTAAATTTCATATGGAGCAAGCGATGGGAATCGAACCCACGTCTCAGCCTTGGCAAGGCCGCGTACTAGCCGTTGTACTACGCCTGCACTTGTTTTTTCCAAATGCATAAATATCATATCATAATTTATTAGAAAAAACAAGTGTAAAATTTATGTAAAAATCTAATATTTTGTTTGACTATTTTACTTTTTTATTATACACTTTCTATAGAGGGTAGGAAATATGAAAGATAAAATAAGTAATGAAGAATTTGCAAGCATAGAAAGCCTATTTAAAAATAGAGACATGGCACCTTATGAAGATGCAATAATAAATGCTTGTAATGCTTCAGTTGACAGAAAAAGAAGAGAAAGAAATGTAAAGAGCGAAAAAAGACGTAAAGAAGAAATGAAATCAAAAATAGTTTCTGCTGTTCTTGCAGCTTTAGTACTTGTTGGTGGAGTAACTATCACAAAAGGTGTAGTAGACAAAGCTAATGAAATTGCAAATGAAATAACTGAAAACAAAGAAAACTATGACAAACAAAAAGTAATGGACGAAATTAGTAAGAAGATTGGCTCTTTAGTCTTTGTAAAAGATGAAGATTTTAACGAAAAATATGACACAACAGAAGTTAGCATATTAAGCCAGTGCACCAAAAGAACACAAGATAACAAAGGCTACATGTATTTGCACCAAAAAATAGCAGACAAAATTAATGAGTTACCAGCTGAATTACAAGAATACGCTATATGTGCAACTCTAGAAGGCATGGGAAGTAATAGAAGTGTTTTATTTGATGGAGTTACTACAAACGCAGACTATCTAATTAAGTGTCTTGGATTAAACGATGCTAAAGATTTAGAAGAATATTTAAGCCATGTTAACAAAGATGGAAGTTCTGATTTTTCTGAATTTCTAAATAGCCAATATGAACAAAATGACTTTATAATGGCTGTAGTAAATGCAGAATTAAACGAAATAGGTAGAGGTGTTTCTAGTGGAAGAAATTAATGTAAATGTAACAGATATAGATGGTAAAGAATATATAGAACTAGATACAGTAGAAGTTAAGGGTAGTAAATATGTTTATCTAGTTAGTACAAATGACGACAAAGACTTTCTAATCAATAAAATAGTTCTTGATAATGGAAAAGAATATTATGAAAGCTTAGAAAGTAACGAAGAATTTCAAATAGCACTTTTAAACTTTATCAAAAAGAACAAAAGCGTTATAAACGAGTTATAGTAAAGTGACCAATTGTAGGTTGCTTTTTTCTTTATCTTTGTATATAATATTTACAGAAGATATGAAATGAAAGGAGTATTTTATTCATATTTAGCGCCAGAACCATAAGTGGTTGACGAGGTTAACAGTTATCGATTTTTCGGCGGGTGCTGTTACGGATAAGTAGTTCGTTAGAAGTATTACAAAAAGTAAAATCAATATTACAACAAAATATACTTCATGCTAAATTTTTTAATATGGAGGAATTTTTATGTGTGGTATCATCGGATACGTAGGAGAAAAGAGATGTAGTATAGATGTAATTATAGATGGGCTTAAGCACTTAGAATACAGGGGTTATGACAGTGCTGGTATAGCTTATGTTAAAGATAATAATGTTGTAATAGAAAGGGAAGTAGGAAGAATATCTAATCTAGAGAGCGTTCTAAAAAAAGACACTTCTCATATAGGAATCGGGCATACTAGATGGGCAACTCATGGTAAACCAACAAAAGAAAATGCTCATCCTCATAAGGTAGGCAATATCACTTTAGTACATAATGGAATTATTGATAATTTTATGGAGTTAAAAAGCACTCTAATGAGTGAAGGCTACACTTTCAAAAGTGACACAGATACAGAAGTAGCGGCTGCTTACATTGATTCTTTATATAAAGAAAATAACGATATGATTAAGAGTCTAAGTATATGTGTTAACAAGTTTCTGGGTAGTTATGCTTTTGGCATTATTAATGAGTTAGAAACAGATGTATTATATGCTTTAAGAAAAGATAGTCCATTAATTATTGGTGTAGGAGAAAATGAAAACTTTATTGCAAGTGATGTGCCATCTATTTTAAAGTATACTAATAAGTATATTGATATAGAGAATGACGAAATAGTTAAAATAACAAAAGATGAAGTTACTGTATATGATAAGAACTATAATATCATTAATAAAGAAATAAGCGTGTTTGAAGGGGATGCTAATTTAGTAGAGAAGAATGGTTATGAGACATACATGCTTAAAGAAATACATGAAGAAGCAGAAGTTATAAAGAAGACTAGTGAAGCAAGTATTGACTTTGATATAACAAAGTATGATGAAATAGATATAGTCGCTTGTGGAAGTGCTTATCATGCAGGACTAGTTGGTAAATACATGATAGAAAAACTATGCAATATAAAAGTGAATGTATGTATTGCAAGCGAATACCAATACGATAAACATTTTTATAAAGGTAAAACTTTAGTTATAGCAATTAGTCAAAGTGGTGAAACTGCAGACACTAAAAAATGTGTTAATATTGCAAATGATATAGGTGTAGATACTTTAGGAATTGTAAACGTTAAAGGTAGCAGTATTGCTAGAATATGTAAACATGTTATATATACTTTGGCAGGTCCTGAAATAGCAGTGGCAACAACAAAAGCTTATCTAGCACAAATTACAACACTTATACTACTTGCAGTTAAAAATAGTAAGGAAAAAATAAATACTGAAGACTTACAAAAACTACCTTATTATATAGAAACTCTAATTAACAAAGATTACACTTCTCTTGCAAATATGCTTTATATAAAAGACGACATCTACTTTATTGGTAGAGGAATAGATTATGCACTTTGTATGGAAGGAAGTTTAAAACTAAAAGAAATTAGTTACATTCATAGTGAAGCTTATGCAGCAGGAGAGTTAAAACACGGGACAATTTCATTAATTAGTGAAGGAACACCTGTTATAGTAGTTGCAACAAGTGATGAGTTATACTTAAAAACAATAAGTAATGCTAAAGAAGTTAAAGCAAGAGGTGCTTATGTAATACTAGTAACTGATAAAGAAGTTATTAATGAAGGAGTTTATGACGAGTTAATTAGTATTCCTAAAGTAACTGAAGAATTAAGACCAATCTTAACAATTATACCTTTACAATTAATAAGTTATGAAGTTGCTAAGTTAAGAGATAATGATATTGATAAACCTAAGAATTTGGCTAAGAGTGTAACAGTGGAGTAAGCAATGCTTAAACTCCTATTTAGTAAAGAATATATATTTTTATGGCTAATAGTTATCTTAATACCAATTATCCAAAAGAAAGTAATAGGTTTCTTTGGTGAATTTTGGGTTAAACTAGAACTTAAAAAATTAAAGAAAGACTACAAAGTTTTAAATAACGTAATTGTAAGAACTATAGACAATTCCACTCATCAAATAGATCATATAGTAGTTTCTAAATATGGCATATTTGTAATAGAAACTAAGCAGATAAACGGGTATATTAAAGGTAACGATTACGACAAAAACTGGACTGTCAAAAGAGGAAAAAACACTTACTACATTAATAACCCAGTTCATCAAAACTATGGACATATAAAAGCTTTGTCTGAAGTCTTAGGAATAAACACTGATAAATTCATTTCAATTGTATGTATTTCAAGTCAAGCTAAAGTAAGAGTTAACTCAAAGTATGTAGTTAGAATTTATAAGCTCGTTAAATATATTAAAAGTTATACAATCGAATTACTTTCAAATTATATAGAAGTGTATAACACTTTAGTTAGTAGAAATATTAAAGGCTACACTAATTCTAGAATGCATGTTAAAAGCGTAAAAGAAATAAAGAAAGTAACAGCTAATGACCTAATTAACAAATGCCCACTTTGCGGCGGAGAACTTGTTAACAGACAAAGCAAGTATGGTAGTTTTATAGGCTGTTCTAATTACCCTAGATGTAGATTTAAAAAATAACTGAAAGACTCTATTATTAGAGGCTTTTTTGAATTTAAATTTTATTCAATATTGTTATAATGGTAATAAGTTGATTGAAAACTTAATAATTTCATGATAAAATATACTTATAAATTGTTTGGAGATTAAAACTATGAAAAAATTAAAATTACAAAACATGTATACAAATAATTGTTCCCTAGGGGGGGGGTATTTATTACCTAATACCTTTCTTAGTTTTAATATGGTCAAAAATAAAGATGGATTTTTTTGAATTCCATCTTTTTGCATGCCATAAAAAGGAGTGTGAAATATGACAATATTATATTTAATCTGTGCTGGAATAGCTTTCTTACTATTAACAACAAATACTGGTAGTAGTAATGGAGTAGATGATAAAAATTTTGAAACAATTAAAAATGAGAAAAAAACAAAGAAAAAGAATATATCTCCATACTCAGAAGAAGAAATGGATAAGCATTTTTTGGAAGAGTGGCAAAAAGATTTAGTTAGAGAAGGAAGATTTGCGCCATGGAGTTTCAAAAAGAAATCAACTTCAAGTGAACCATTAAGTGATGGTCAGTACTATAAAGATGACTCAGATAATTAGGAGGTAAATAAGATGGGATTATTAAAAATTTAGTGGAGTTTAGTACAAAATAGAAACTTATAGATAAGCTTGGATGGGGTGCAGGACTCTTATATGAATACGAAGTAAATAAAAGAAAACAAGAAGAAAAAGATAGAAAAAAATTTTAATGAATGTAAATGATAAAAAAGAACCACAAGATAAAATAGACAAACTAGCCAAAAGAATTAAACAAGAAAATCAATTTAATAGAAAAGTAGAACTAAATAAATTATTAAAAGAAATAGGAGAATTAAAATAATGAATAAATTAGAAATGAAGACTACAGACATCGTAAATGAAAATATTAAATACATACAAGATAGATTTCCAAATGCAATAGTAGAAACTGAGAAAGGTTTTGAAGTTGACTTTAATACTTTAAAACAAGAAATGTCTAATATAATTGCAGATGATACAAAAGAAAAATATCAATTAATATGGCCTGGAAAAAAGAAGCAATATTGCTTGCTAACACTAGAACAACAAAGACATTAAGACCATTAAAAGAAAAATCAGTAGATTTTGATAATACTGAAAATATTTATATAGAAGGAGACAACTTAGAAGCATTAAAAATATTACAAGAATCTTACTTAAATAAAATTAAATGTATTTATATAGATCCACCATATAATACTGGTAATGATTTTATATACAATGATAATTTCAACAAGAATACTAATGAAGAATTAGAAGATTCTGGTCAAGTGGATGAAGAAGGAAATAGACTGGTTACAAACACAGAATCTAATGGGAGATTTCATAGTGACTGGCTTTCTATGATGTATTCAAGACTAAAACTTGCTAGAAACCTTTTGAAAGAAGATGGAGTTATATTTATAAGTATTGATGATAGTGAAGTTGATAATTTAAAAAAAGTTTGTAATGAAATTTTTGGAGAAACAAATTTTATTTCCCAATTAGTTATTGAAACTGGAGAGGTTTTCGGAGTTAAAGCAGCACATGTTAATAAGACGTTTGTAAAGGTTAAAGATTATGTTTTAATATTTGCTAAAAACATTAATGCGAGTAATAAATTTTTGCCATTAAAAGATTCTATGAAAGAACTATATGATAAGCATTTTAACACGGTTATCGACAATAATTATAATGTATATAACATAATTGATTATTTAAAAACTCAGCACAATATTATAAATTTTTTTAAAAAATATAATTTAAAACTTAACAAGGATTCAATTAATATACTTATGAACTTAGATGATGAGTTTAAAAAATATATGTATAATGATCTTTCTAATATTCTGTATACTGATGCTCCATTAACTAAAAATATTCCAAATGAATTAATAAAAGATATTGCAATTGGAAAACCTTTTTGTTATGAAAACAAGTTATGTTTTAAAACTTCAACTGGATCCATTAGAATGTACTTAAAATTTAAGGATAGTTTAAGCATGTCAGATGATTATGAACCCAAATTTTCTAGAACAAGTTTTAGAGGCGATTTATGGAAAAATTTTCATATTGATATGCGTAATATAGGAAAAGAAGGAGAAATTGATTTTACAAATGGAAAAAAACCTACAAGATTGATTCAACAATTACTTAAATGGATAAATGATAAAAATAATGTCATTTTAGATTTCTTTAGCGGAAGTGCCACAACAGCTCACGCCGTAATGCAATTGAATGCAGAAGATGGTGGAAATAGAAAATATATTTTGGTACAAATTCCTGAAAAATGTAATGAAAAGTCTGAAGCATACAAGAATGGATTTCAGACAATATGTGATATAGGAGAAGAAAGAATTAGAAGAGCAAGTAAGAAGATTAAAGAAGAAACTGATGCTAATATAGATTATGGGTTTAGAGTTTATAAAATAGACTCATCTAATATGAAAGATGTGTATTATAAACCGAATGATCTAGAACAAGCGCAATTAAATTTGTTTGAAACTAATGTTAAAGATGATAGAACAAATGAAGATTTATTAACACAAATTATATTAGATTTAGGATCAACTTTAGATTTAAAAATAGAAGAAAAGAATATTTTAAGTAATAAGATATATTACGTAGCAGAAAACTCTTTAGTAGCGTGTTTTGATAAAAATATAGATATAAATATTATAGATGAAATATGTAAATGCAAACCACTTAAAATAGTGTTTAAAGAAGAATGCTTTAACACAGACAATTTAAAGATAAATGTTCAAGAAAGAATAAAGAAACTTAGTCCTGAAAGCAAAGTTTATGTATTATAGGAGGTAACCAAAATGAAACTAAAATTTAAAGAACAACAATACCAAAATGATGCAGTAAACTCAGTTATAAATTGCTTTTTAGGAGAGACTAAAGGTAATAGAAGAGATTTACTAGCTAGATATACTAAGGTTTATGATGAAGGGACTTTATTAGAAAGAAAAGAAGATGTTGAAGTTATTTCATTTGGTAATCATTCTATTACTTTAAGTGAAACTGATATTAGAAATAATATAAGAAATGTACAAAGACAAAATGATATAAATTATACTGATAATGCTGGAATAACTGATTATACTATAGAGATGGAAACTGGAACAGGTAAAACATTTACTTATATACAAACAATGTATGAATTAAATAAAGAGTATAATTGGAGTAAGTTTATTGTAATGGTTCCTAGTATAGCCATTCGTGAAGGAGTAGAAAAATCGTTTAAAATTACTGAGGATTATTTTCAAGAAAAATATCATAAGAAAATAAGATACTTTGTATATAATTCTTCTAACAGTTCCAATATAGCCAATATTAATAGTTATGCATCTGATGATTCTATATGGGTTATGATTATCAATTATCAAGCATTTAATGCTAAATCAAGTGCTAATAGAAAGATATATGAAGAATTAGATGAATTACAATCAAGAAGACCTATTGATGTTATTAAAAGTGTTAGCCCTATTTTAATAATAGATGAACCACAAAAATTTGGAGATAAGACAGAAAGTTTATTTAGTGAATTTAAACCACTATTTACTATAAGATATTCAGCTACCCATAAAAAAGATAAAGAGTATAACAAGATATATAGATTGGATGCAATAGATGCCTATAATCAAAAATTAGTTAAAAAGATTAATGTTAAAGGAATTGAAGTTTTAAATAATAAATCTGAGAATACTTATTTATTTTTGGATAGTGTTGACATAAGTAGTAAACATGATCCAATTGCTTGGATGGAAATTGAAGTTAAAACATCAACTGGTGTGACTAGAAAACTTATGAAAATAAAATCAGGTGATAGACTTTATGATAAGTCAGGAGAACTTCCTGAGTATAAAGATTATGTTGTAAGTGAAATTGACGCAAGATATGATCAATATGACAAGGTGTTTTTTACTAACGGAGAAGAAATAGCCGTTGGACAAGCGACAGGAGATGTTGATGCAGAATATATTACTAGAATCCAAATAAGAGAAACAATTCATTCACATTTAGAAAAAGAAAAAGAGTTATATAAAAAAGGTATAAAAGTATTAAGCTTATTTTTTATAGATGAAGTAGCCAAATACAAGTATTATGAAGACGGAACAGCATTAAAAGGTGAGTATGCTAAAATGTTTGAAGAAGAATACATTAAAGCACTTAGTGAATATAGAAGTATTGTTGATGAAAACTATTTAAAATATCTTGATTCATTTGATACTGCAAAGATACATGCAGGATACTTTTCAATTGATAAAAAAGGTCATGCAGTAGATCCAAGTATTAATGATAAAAAAGAGTATTTAAGTTTTGATGAAGATGCTTATGATTTAATTATGAAAGACAAAGAAAGACTTTTATCTTTGAGTGAACCTGTTAGATTTATATTTTCACACTCTGCTTTAAGAGAAGGTTGGGATAATCCTAATATATTTCAAATATGTACACTAAAACATAGTAATTCTGAAATAAGTAAAAGACAAGAAATAGGTCGCGGACTTCGCATTTGTGTTAATAATGACGGAGAAAGAATGGATTCAACAGTACTTGAAAGTAATTTTCATAATATTAATACTTTAACTGTAATCGCAAGTGAATCATATGATAGTTTTGCTAAAAGTTTACAAAATGAAATAGCAAGTTCTCTAACTGCAAGACCTAAAAATTTTGTACAAGAAAACTTTGCTGGAAAATATCTTATGAATGAATTGGGAGAAAAATATCCATTTACTGAAATGGCTTACAACAAAATGTTATACTTTAATATAAGTGCAGGCTATGTTGATTTAGAGAATGATTCAAAACTAACAGATAAATTTATAGAAGATTTAGAAAATGATAAACTTAAAGTTATGGATGATTTAAAACCGTTTAAAGAAGAATATGTAGCTTTAATGAAAAAACTATATTTAGCAAATAATACAAAACTTGTTAATGATGAAAGAAGAGAAAATATAAAGAACTTAGTGCCTAACTCAAATTTTATGAAGAAAGAATGGCAAGAACTTTGGAATAAGATTAATTATAAAAGTGTTTATGAAGTTGATTTTGATTCAGACGAGTTAATAAAGAAAGCAATAGACGCGATTAATGTAAGGTTAAATGTAAATAAAATGAAAGTTAGAATAACTGAGGGTATGCAAAAAGAAGAAATTACTTCTGTTTCAATTAATACAGGAGAATCTATGACTGATGGAAAAACTAAAACTGAGATAGTAGAAGATTTCTCTCCATCTCAAATAGAATATGATTTAATAGGTGAAATAACTAAATCAACGGGGTTAACTAGAAAGACAATAGTCAAAATTTTAATGGGTATAACACCACAAAAATTTAATTACTTTAAATATTTGCCTGAGGAGTTTATTAGAAAAGTGTCAAATATTATTAACGAAGAAAAAGCAACTACTGTAATAGATGGTATAACTTATCATAAAACTGATGAAAAATTTACTAATGATATATTTACTATTAATAATGTAAGAGGAGAACTTGGAGAAAATGCAATAGATGTTAAAAAAAGTATTTATGATTATTTGGTAACAGATTCCAAAAATGAAGAAAAATTTGCAAGGAAATTAGAAAGTGGCGAAGTTACAGTTTATGCAAAATTACCTAGTGGTTTTAAGATACCAACACCAGTTGGAAATTATAACCCAGACTGGGCTATAGTGTTAGACAATCCATCATTTAAATACGTTTACTTTATTGCAGAAACCAAAGGAGACTTATCTTCTTTACAATTAAGAGATGTAGAAAAAGCAAAGATAGAATGTGCTAAAAAGCATTTTGCATTATTATCTACACATGATGTTAAATATGGAGCTGTTGCAAGCTATCAAGACTTGATAGATTTATTAGAATAAATGGAGGTACAAAATGGGAAGAAAAAAAGATCCTAGTATTTTTGATATGATAGATGACTGGCAAAAAGCAGCCATCAAAAGAGAAAATGAAAGAATTAGGGAAGCAAATAGAGTAAATACACTTGAGAACGAAAATAAAGTCAAAAGATGGAATGAAGAAATAGAAGAAAAATTGGATTTAATTGATAATTACTATAAAGATATAAATTTAGAAGTATTTGATTCGTTTGAATACTATGATTTTCTCAAGAAAAAATTGTTTATTAAAAGTTATGTTCCATTACAAGAGCCTAGTAAAAAAGAATTAAAAAAAAGAGTACGTACTATTAAAGAAAACAAAGTGTTAGAAAAAATATTTAAAAAAAGAACAGAAGAAAGACTAGAACTTGAAAAAAGATTTCAATTAAAGTGGGATTCTCTATATAATGATTATCTTGAAAAAGAGAAAGAAAACAAGAAGGAATATGATGAGTATAAAAGTAAAACGATTTTAAAAAATGAAGAATATAATAAAGAAATTGATAATAGGTATGAACTATTTGAAAGTGTAGATAAAGAAGAAGTAGAGAATGTTGTAAAAGATTATTTGAATAATTCTGAAGATCTAAAAGAAAAAAACAGCATAGGTGTTGATAAGATTGGAGTAAATATTTCAGATAATGTAAGAGATTGGACTATTAATTTAAGATTTGCTAAACCTGAAATATATTTAATGAAAGTTAAAGACTACAAATACATAAAAAGCAAATGGGAAATAAAAGAAAATTATTTTTCTGATTTTGAAAGAGAGAAAATGTTTAAAAAGATAGTATTCAATAGCAATATTTATTATCTATTCAAAATTAAGAGTTATTTTGAGCAATTTATAAAAAATATAATTGTTAATTCATATGTTGAAGACTATAATGGTGCTACTGGACAACTAGAAGAAAAATGTATTTTTTCTTGCTTGATAGATTTAAATGAAAATAAATTTGGCAATCTTAATAATATTAACGGCTTTGAATTATTTGAAAATTTAAATGCCAGATATAAAAAGCCTTTGCTTAGTTTGAAAAGTATAGTACCTTATTCATTCTCAAAAACTCTTACTGACTTTATTGAAAATGAAGCAGATGGTTTTGATTTTGAAAATATGTCTAAAGTTTTATTAGAAAAAAATGGTTTTACTGATGTTACAGTTACTAAGAAAAGTGGAGATTTTGGAGCAGACATTATTGCAACAAAAGATAGAGTGACTTATGCAATTCAATGTAAAAAATATTCAAATAAAGTAGGTGTAGAAGCAGTTCAAGAAGTGATGGCAAGTAGGCAAATATATAATTGCCATGTAGGCGCAATTTTAACGAATAATGACTTTACACCGGCGGCTATAAAACTGGCTGATGCTAATAATATAATCTTATGGAATGGAGAAGAGTTAGAAAAGATGATTTCTAAAATGTCAGGAAATAAAGAAGAATCTATTGTTTAATAGATTTTTTTATTATTTATCTAAAGAAACACGACTGCAAAGGCTTTACTTTAATTAAGGTGTTGCATTTAAGATACACTTGAACTTGATATACACAATTAAACTTTTTTAATTTTAACATTTAAGTAAAATACTTAAGTTTTGTTATACTTTGTCTAAAAAATATGTTTTATTTACATAAACTTTTATGTTATAATAACTTTCATCAAGCAACAATGGTAGTTCTTTAATGAATTAGACAAGGAAACTTGATGTTAATAATAGCATGAAATTTTTAAATGAATTTAATGAGCTAATGCTTAAAATATTTTTATACATTGTTGCTTGAAAATTGAGTGGGGTGATATAATGAATTTTGAATATGTTTTTTCGGAAAAAAATCTTAAGAAGATTTATTATGAAAAAATATGTTTTTCTACTGCTGTTGGTATAGACAAAATGAATAACTCTTATTTTATGAAAAATATAGATCATAATATTAAAAAAATCTCTGACGCTATAAAAAACGGAAAATATGAATTCAAAGAATATCGTATAATATTAATTCCTAAAGATGTAAATGTTAAACCGAGAAAAATATGCGTTCCCACTATTTCAGATAGAATAGTAATAGAAGCACTAAAAGATATTATTTATATATTTTATTCTGATTATAATTTAAATAAAAGTGTATCTTCAACAGTTAATGATTTTATAGAATGTTTTAATTCAAAAAAATATTCGTATTTTATAAAAACAGACTTAAGTAGTTTTTTTGATAATATAGATCATAAAATTTTATTAAAAAAATTATCTTTAAAGATTAATGATACGAGAATACTTTTACTTTTAGAAAATGTATTAAAAAATAAACAATGTTATAACACTGAAAAAAGGTTGAATTTAAAAGATAATTTAATTGGTGTTCCACAAGGATTGAGTATTTCAACTTTATTGGCTAACATATACATGATAGATTTAGATAATACATTTAATAAATGTTTGAAAATTAAGTATTTTAGATATGTAGATGATATTTTTATTTATTCTAATGATTTAGCAATAATTTACTATTTAAAACTTTTACTTAATATAAAAAAATTGAAATTAACTATAAATAAGAAAAAAACATTAATCAGAAAAATGAATTTTAATACTTTTGAATTTTTGGGATATTTTATTAATAATAGTATAATAAGTGTTAAGAAAAGTTCAATTCATAAATTAGAAGAAAGTTTAGAAAAGATATTTAAAAATTATCATTATAGTGAGGAAGATAAAAATAAACCATTAAAAAGAATGAATGAATTACAATGGCGACTTAACATTAGAATTTCAGGTGCCATATCAAATAATAAAAGATATGGATGGTTATTTTATTTTAAAAACATTACAGATTTGAAACTACTATATCATTTAGACGATTATGTGAAAAAATTAAAAAAAAGATATCAAGTAACTAATCTTGAAGTTAAGTCTTTTGTTGAAAGTTACTATAAAATGAAATCAAAAAGTTTAAAAACATCATCATACTTTTTTAATGTTGACTTGGCAACCGATGATGAAAAAAGAAAAATTTTATATAACATTACTAGTTTTTCAGAAACGGAAATTAATAACTTAAATGATAGAGAATTAGATTTTAACTTTAAAAAAGCTGTTTTTAAATGTTTGAAGTCATTGGAAAAAGATTTGGATAGTATTTCCTAGGAGGTATATTTATGGTAAATGATTTACAAAAAAAAGAATTTTTAAAATTAGAAAATAGAATTTGGAAAACTTATCAAAGTAGAATAAAAGCTGCAACTAGATTAAAAGAAATGTCAAATAAATTAGATTTTTATTCTATCTATTATACAATTGCATTGTCTATATTATCAGTGTTTTCTTTAATTAGTCATAATGATGTTTTCAATTATTTTCTTGTCGTTTTGTCCATTTTAGTTATGGGAATGACTTTTTATGGCAATAGTATGAATTTGAATGATAGACATATTAGTATGAAAAATAATTATTTGAAATTAGGAGATTTATATTATAAATGTTTAACTAGCAAAATAAATGAAATATATGACTTTGCAGGTATATATGAAGAGTATAGCAAATTACTTAAGGAAAATGAAAATCATACTATGAATGATTATCGAAGATATTGCTATTATGATAAAAATGTTATGTTATCAAAAGATGATAAGCTTAAATTAATTTTTTCATCTTTAAAAATCAAATTACTATATTTTATATTATTTATCTTTCCTTTAATTTTACTTGGCATTTCTATTTTTGTTTTATTAAAATAATTTTATAAAGAAGACCTAACAACAATTTGTTAGGCTTTTTCTTTATCTTCTATCATTCAAAGTAATACCAATTTCCTTTAATTCATCTCTAATCTTGTCAGATTCAGCATAATTTTTTTCTTCTCTATATTTATTTCTAATACTTTGTATAATGTTAATTAACTCAGCTTCCTTATTAGAGTTTGTCTCTGTAAAAGATAGACCTAAAACATCTTCAGCATACTCACTAATGAAGTTATTATAACTTATTAGTTTATCAATATTCTTACTTGTTTGAAGTTCAGTATTTGCAAGCTTAATTATCTCATATAAATAAGTAATTGCAAGTCCTGTGTTAAAATCATCATCCATTGCTTCAGAAAACTTCTTTTTTAGGCTGATAACTGTTTCATCATCGCTTACGTATTCATCCACATCTTTAATAGCATTTCTTAAATTATTAACAGTTTCACTAACTTTCTTAAATTGTTTTTCAGTATCAAGTAGTTGTTCATCGTTAAAATCTGTTGGTTTTCTATAATGGTTTTGTAGTATATAGAAACGAACTACCATTGGGTTATACTTTTTAAACAAGTCATCAAGAGTTATAGGGTTTCCTAAACTCTTTCCCATCTTTTGTCCATTTACTGTTACTAAATTATTATGTATAAAGTAGTTAACAAAAGCTTTTCCAGTTAATGCTTCACTCTGCGCGATTTCACACTCGTGATGAGGAAATATGTTGTCCATTCCTCCACCATGAATATCAAAAGTATCTCCTAAATATTTTCTACTCATTACTGAACACTCAATATGCCATCCAGGATAACCTTCTCCCCATGGACTAGGCCACTTCATAATGTGCCCGTTTTCAGCCTTTTTCCAAAGTGCAAAGTCAGCAGGATTTTCTTTGTCAGTTGCAACTTCAATTCTCTCACCACTCAAAGTATTATCAAGTGTTCTGTTAGATAAACTTCCATACTTAGTAAACTTGTTTATTCTGTAGTACACATTCCCATCTTTAGTCGCATAAGCATATCCTTTATCAATAAGTGTTTGCACGTCTTTTATAATCTCAATAATATGTCCAGTAGCTCTACAACTAATACTTGGCTTTAAAACATTTAACTTTCTCATATCTTCAAAGTAAATATTCTCAAACTTGTATGCAATTTCAACTGGGTCTATACTCTCAAGTTTTGCAATTCTCTCAATTTTATCTTCTCCACTTTCAGCATCTCCTACTAAATGTCCTACATCTGTTATATTTTGTACATACTTAACTTTATATCCTAAATGCATTAAATATCTATAAATAACATCAAAACTAACATAACTTTTAGCATGACCTAAATGTGGATAACCATATACAGTAGGTCCACATACATACATTCCAACTAGCCCTTCATGAATACTTTTAAATTCTTCTTTTCTTCTAGTAATAGTGTTGTAAACTACTAAACTCATAAATCCACCTCTTTCGTATGTAAATATTATATCACATAAATCTAAAATGTAGTACATAAATTATAAAGGAAGTGGACAATAACACAAAAAAATGGTAAAATTTAAATAGTAAACTGAAGGTGAAAAAATGAAAAGGAAGTTACCGTTATTAATTTTTTATAGTTTTTTGATTATATATTTAGAACTAGTTTACAAAAGTGCTGTTCTAAACAATGTATTTAGTATAAACACGCTTACTGTTATAGTGTTTAGTATTCCATTTATACTTATAAATACACTTATTAGTAGCTTATTTAAAGAAAAAATTAACAGAATTATTTCAGTAGTCTTAAGTATATTTATCACACTTATCTATATTAGCCAGTACATTTACTTTGAATTTTATGACTCAATCTTCTCAATTTATAGCATTAAAGAAGGAACAGGCCAAGTATTTGGAGAATTCTTTAGTGCAATACTAAAGATGGTATCAGATAACATTTGGGTAACCTTATTATTTTTACTACCATTCTTACTCTTTATCATATTTGGTAAGAAAATCTTTAACTTTGAAAGAAACAAAAAAGCTAGTCTTATAACCAGTGGATTATCCATAGTAAGCATTGCCATTTGCATACTGTTTGTACAGTTCTATGGTAGTGGAATGTACAGTTTAAAAAGACTTTATAAAGAAACTCATGCTCCAATGATAACAATAAATAAAGTAGGACTTTTATCAATGGAAGTCTTAGATTTAGATAGATTTATCTTTGACTTTGAAGAAAAACTATATAACATCAACAAACCAACCGACAATAAAGAAGAAACAAAAAAGCCAGAAGAAACAGAAGAAATAAAATATAATGTTCTAGACATAGATTTTGATAAACTTATTAATGAAGAAGAAAATTCTATGGTTAAATCTATGCATGAATACTTTAAAAACGTAACCCCTACAAAACAAAACGAGTACACTGGCATATTTAAAGGAAAAAATTTAATATACATCACTGCTGAGGGGTTTGACAAAATCGCAATAGATGAAAGTCTTACTCCAACTTTATACAAACTAGCTAATAACGGCTTTGTCTTTGAAAACTACTATCAACCTTTATTTACAGTTAGCACAAGTGATGGTGAATACATGTTTTTAAATAGCCTTATTCCAAAAGAAGGAGTATGGTCTTTCTATAGAAGTAGTAACATTTATATGCCTTTTGGAGTAGGAAATGTTTTCAAAAGAGAAGGCTATAGCACGGTAAACGCATACCACGACCACACATACACTTATTATAATAGAGATAAGTCACACCCAAATTTAGGCTTTGACAAATACATTGGATGTGGTAATGGACTTGAAGAGTTAATAAACTGTAAAACATGGCCTGAAAGTGACATTGAAATGATTAATGCTACAGTAGACGACTACATAAATAGCGACAAATTTATGACATACTACATGACAGTAAGTGGACACCTAAACTACACTTTCACAGGTAACTATATATCATATAAAAATAAAGACTTAGTTAAAGACTTACCTTACACCGATCATGTAAAAGCTTATCTTGCAGCCAACATTGAACTAGACCGTGCAATTGAAAGTTTGATTAACAAGCTTAAAGAAAAAGGAAAACTAGACGATACTGTAATTGTAATTAGTCCAGATCATTATCCATATGGACTTAAAACAAGTGAATTAAATGAAATAAGCAAAACTGATAGAAGTGACAAATTTGAAATGTTTCACACAAGTTTAATACTTTATAATAGTGAAATGGAAGAAAATATTAAAGTAACTAAATATGTAAGCAGTATTGATGTTCTACCTACAATTTATAACTTATTTGGAATAAAATATGATTCTAGATTACTAATGGGAAGAGACGCATTAAGTGATGCTGAAGGACTAGTTATTCTAAGCGATAGAAGCTTTATTAACGAATTTGGTAGTTATAACTCAATTACAGGAAAATACACTAAATTTAAAGAAGATGTAAGTAATGACTACATAGAAAAACTAAACCACGAAGTATATCAAAGATTCACAATGAGTAGCTTACTTTTATATGAAAAAAACGGTGTATATTTAGATTACTATAGGAAGTTGGGATTATATGAAGATTAAGAAAAATGATATAGATTTAGATTCTACACTAATGAGTGGTCAAGCTTTTAGAATAACTAAAGAACTAGATAACTCATATACTTGCATCTTAACCGATAGGGTAGTTAACATCAAAGAAGATAATGACTTCTTAATAGTTAACTCTAATAAAGAAGAAAATCTAGAAATGGTAGTCAAACACTATTTAGACTACGGAAGAGACTATTCATTAATTAACGAAAAATTATCTACTAGCGATGTATTCTATGGTGGTGTACCATCTGGTTATAAAGTGCTTAAACAAGACAAATTTGAAATGTATATAAGTTATATTATAAGTCAAAACAATAACGTAAAAAGAATAAGCAACACAATTAATAAAATAAGCGAAAAGTATGGCGAAAAAGTAGAGTTTAACAATAAAACGTATTACTTATTTCCAAAAATGAGTGACATGATTAACTTAACTAAAGACAACTTAAAAGAATTCAACCTAGGCTTTAGAGATGAATATTTATATAACGCTCTTAATGTATTAAAAGAAAACCCATTCTACCTAGAAGAGTTAGATATGTTAAATACTGACGTTGCGTTAAAAAGTCTTATGAAAATAAAAGGAATAGGCCTAAAAGTAGCAAGCTGTATATTGATGTTTGGATACTCTAGATTTGATACATTCCCAATTGATACATGGGTTAAAAAATACGTCAGTGAAAAACTTGGAATAAAAGATGATATCAAAGTAATAAGTAAGTATATGAAAGAAATTTTTAATGAATATTCAGGTCTTGCTATACAGTATATGTACCATATAAATAGAAACAGGAAACTAGATTAAACTATTTCCCGTTCTTTTTTTGTATATTAAATTTGTTGCTTGATAAGCCCTCTTTGCAAAGTCAATTTTCACATAAACAAGCAAACATTTTATTGACAAACAAATATACATATTTTATAATAGTATCAGGAGGCATAAAGATGATAGAAAATTTTATAATTACATATATTACTGATTATAATCCATATTTAATGGAAGAAGCAACTGCTGTTTTTAATCAAGATGGCACGTTTAACAGACTTAAAATAGAAGAAGAGGAGTATAGAAGTTTAGAAGTAAAAGAGGCACAGAAAAGAGCAAAAGCGCATATAAAAGAACAAAAAGGGATATCGTATAAAAATATATTAACTTCTAATACAATATTAATAGATGACAAAACTGCAAATGAGTATATATATTCAAATTATACCAGGTGGAAAAAGCAAGATATCAAATATGTCAAATGTATTCTTTCCAATTATATTAAAGAACTGTTTATGAATGCTAATAGTAAAAACTTTATTAACAAGAAAAAAGAAAAACATAAAATCGATGCAAAATATGGTTTCTATAAATATGGAGCTAAGTTTTCTATTGTTGATAATGGTAAAGAGACAATTTATACTTGCTCACTTTTAGTAAGAAATGATGCAAATGGTAAAAAGTATTTATATGATATTTTAGATATTAAAAAAAATAACCAAGTAAGCTTAGAAAAGTATTTTCAAACTACTTAGTTAATTAGAGACTATTATTATGAACAAGAACCTCCATACGAGCCTTCCGTTTAAAATAAACCAGGCATATCTATGCTCCAGCACCTTGATCATGAACAAATTATAGCATAACATTTACAAAAAGTAAACAATTATCTAAAGAAATATTTACTTAAATACAGCTAAATATGCAATAAAAAAGACGAGTTACCTCCATACGAGCCTTCTGTTTAAAATAAACTAGGCAAAGCTATGCTCCAGCAACCTGTCATGCATAAATTATAACATATCATTTACTAAAAGTAAACAACTAAAAAGTATCTTTAAGCATATAATTGTGAAAGTAAAATAAAAAAAAGAACGAGCTACCTCCATGCGAGCCTTCCGTTTAAAATAAACCAGGCAAATCCATGCTCCAGCAACCTGTCCATGTACAAATTATAACATATCATTTACAAAAAGTAAACAAATAAAAAGTATCTTTTAAGTATCTTTTAAGTGCTAAAATAGTAGAATAAAATAAAAAAAGAACGAGTTACCTCCATACGAGCCTTCCGTTTTTGATAAACCAGGCATAGCTATGCTCCAGAAACTTGTTCATGAATAAATTATAACATATCATTTACTAAAAGTAAACAAATAAATTTTTTGAAAAATATACTTGACAAGTGTAATAAATACGCATATAATTATAATGTAAGTGAGGTGATGCGTATGCAGTTAACAAACCCTTTATATAAAAATATTGGAGTACATATTATTACTAGTATTTTTACAGTTGACAAAGGTGTAGTTAAAGTACTACTTGTTAAAAGAACTAATGAACCATTTAAAGAAAAGTGGAGTTTAGTTGGAGGCGCACTTTACAACAACGAAAGACTAGAAGACGGAGTTAAAAGAGAAATATTTGAAAAAAGTGGCTTAACTGATGTAAATGTTTATTTTTCAGGAGTGTTTGATGAAATTGATAGAAGTCCTGTTAGAAGAATGATAGCTTTAACTTATGTTGGACTAATAGACGCAAATAAAGTTCAAGTACTAAAGAAAACTCTTAAAACTGATAATTCTGACTGGGTCCCAATTGATAAAGTTCAAAATTTGGCAGGTGACCATAACAAGATTTTATTAAAAGGCCTAGATACTTTAAAAGAGTTAATTGTAACAACTGACATATTAAAAAGCTTATTTCCGAGTGGTGTAACCATTCCTGAAATACAAAAGACTTATGAAAGTATACTAAATAAGTCATTTGATAGACGTAACTTCAGAAAGAAACTTCTTAGTCTAGGTATAATAGAAGACACTAATAAATATATGGTATTTGAAGGAAAAAAACCTGCTAAGTTATATAGATTTAATAAAAAGAAAAATAAGAATGTATTATAAATACATTTTTATAAAGAAAATATAAGTGTACAAAATACACATAAGGAGGGAAAATGAAAGATTTGTATATTGATTTTGATGGAGTAATTAAAGATACTATAAAAGTATCTTACAAAATGATGGAAGATGAAAAAATTGATTTAAGAGATCGACCTAAAGTAATTGAATTCTATAAGCAACTTGACTGGGAATACTTACTTAAAATAAGTGCTGAAATAAAAAATGCTTATCACTTTATAAATAAAATCTCAGAAGAAGGAACATTTAATCCTAAAATACTTACAACAGTTAATTCTCTTAATGAGATAAAAGCAAAACTAAGTGACATAAAAAAGAATTGTAAAAACATCACTCTGGTGTCAGTGCCATCTGGAATTGAAAAGTCAGTTTTAGTAAATCCGAAGAATTCTATTTTAGTAGATGACTACCGTGGCAACTTAATCTCGTGGCAAAATTCTGGTGGAATTCCAGTGAAATTTGCAAACGAAATAAGTAGTGAATTTATAACAATCAATACATTAGAAGTATTTACAGAAAAAGAAATATGCAAAAATTTGTGTTTAAGGAGGTAATTAAAATGAAAGAAGATACAAGAAACATAGCGTTACAAAAATTAAAAACTCTTAAAAACGAAAGAGAAGAGCTATTGTCTTTACAAAAAGAACTAAATGATTTAAAAGAAAATGACTTAGTCAAAAGGTACTTGTTTTTAGATAGTTTTCTAAGTAAAACAAACATAGAAAGTGATAAAAAGTTAATATTAGATTCCTTTAGTTCTCTAATTAGAAACAACGAATGCACACACGACATATGGGTATATCTAGGTAGCTTTTATTACGTAGACGATATGTTTAGGTCATATAGTATTAAAGTTCCTAACGAAAGTGATAAAAAATTTGAGTATAATCTGTATGGATGTTTGGAATGTGACGAAACAGTAGAAACTAGTGACTATATAAAATTTGAAAGCGAGCACATATGTTTAAAAACAAGAAAATATGTTAACATCTATGAGCTAAGAAAACAATATTTTGAATATTTAACTGAAATGAATGTAGACGAAACAGTCAAGAAATTAACGAGTATGTTTGGAGGTGAATTATGAGCTGTTTATATTATTATTCACTTAATGATGGAAATGTAGAAAAATACAAAATTAGTATTGACGAAGAAAAACTAAGCAAGATAAAAGAAAAAAGCACTTATAAATGTGGAAAAAAGAAGAAAGTGAGCTATGAAGGCGTAAGATTTTTTAAAAATAATATGTACTATACTGATTTTAAAGAAGTTGACCTAGGATGGAGAGAATACAAAGATGGTCCAGACGAAAAACTGTATAGATATAGTTTCACTGAATACGTTCCAACCTATTTATCACAATTAATAGATATTATCATAAGTTCAAGTAGCGAAAAAGCAATAAGAGAATTATTTCAAATGGACCTATCTAAAGAATTTTGTGGCTTTCAAAAAGAAATAAACGATATACTTAATAAAGCTAGCAAGATAAGTGACAGCGACTACAAAAATAAGATAAACGCTTTAAACGAATTAAAAAACATTTACGAAGAAAAAGAATTTAATAGTGACAGAGAGGACATAAGCATATACTATAAAGAAGCTTTCACTTGCTTCCATGTTGAACTAATAGATAAGATTACATTAGAAGAATATAACAAAGTTATTAGTTTTATTAACGGTATACCATTTACAAACGATAAAGTTTGTGATTTAATATTAAGAATGAAGGAGATGTTTTAAATGGATAGTTATATTAGCTTTAGATATTTAAACAAAAAATTATTAGACCAATATAAAGGTTTGGTGCCAGTTGAAATTGAATGTTCTAGAAGACACTATAATGGAGTAGACTATGATACTTACTCATATTCAACAATTGTATATTATAAGAAAGAAAATTTTAATCCTAAAAACTATAAAAATGTTAAAACTTTTGGTAATGAGTTAACAGTTATAGACTTTGAATACGATTTTGAAGATTATATGAACTTTATTAAAGACTGTGAATTCAAATTAAGAGACGAAATAGTAGATAAACCATTGGGTATTTACTTATTTCAAGTAAACCATCACGTAGTAAAAGACGGAAAATGCTTACTTGTTAATACCAAAGATAACAAATATGATTTAGATAATTTTGTTATGAGTGTAGTAGAAGAACTAAACTTATTAAGTGAGTCTTCTAGAAAAAAGATTATATCACAGTATGAACTAATAAGGTATAAACTATTTAAGGGTGAAGAATTAAGTAGAAAAGAATATGATTTATTAAGTAGTTTATTAGATAAAGACATAGAGGAAAAATTAGAAGAACTAACTGTATTAAAGCTTAGCTTATAATAAAGGAGGAATAAAAAAATGATATATTTAATGAGACATGGGCACGAAGATGAAGGATTTATCGGTGGTTGGAGTGATACACATTTAACTCAGAAAGGTGTAAACGAAAGTGTAAACGCTGGGAACTTTATTGTTAATAAAGGGTTAGTTATTAACAAAATATTGTCAAGTGATATAACAAGAGCAAAAGAAACAGCAAGGATTATTAATTCTAAATTAAATGTCCCTTTGGAAATAACAAAACTTTTAAATGAACAAGATAAAGGTATTATTAATGGTATTCCTTTACAAATGGCTGAAGAGTACTATAGTGAATTTATTAATACAGAAGATATTTACAAAAGGTTTCCAGAAGGAGAAAGTTTGAGCGATTTTTATAATAGAATACTTTACTATTATCATGATATTTTAAAAGAAGACAATACTCTTTTAATAACTCATAGCGGTGTCATTAATATGATTTACTATATTCTTACTAATACAAAGTTAGGCTATAATAAGAAAGGATTTAATGTAACTCACTCTAGTATTCATGAATATGATCCAACATTAAAGAAAATAAAAAGAATATATTAGAAAAAAGTAAAAAATAAGGCGTGTGTTAAAATAAACGCCTTATTTCAGTTTATATAATAAAGTAGCTTTATCCTTTTACCCTTTGTTTCTATAAGCTCATCGTCTTTTAAATTTTTAATTTCTCTAGACAAGGCACTTCTATTAACTGCTAGATAGTCAGCTAGTTCAGTATAACTCATTGGCAAATAAATAACTTTTGAACCTGTTTTTTTACTTAATATTCTAAAATAATCTAAAAGCTTATCTCTTATACTTTTATTTGATAACACTTCTATTCTCTCATTCGCTTTTGCAATTATAGTTGTTAAAATATTTATTAAGTTTTTTAAAAATTGATTATAAAAAGTAAAACGATTTTCTTTCATATTTAAAATTGAATTAAAGTCTATTATTACTATTTTTGTTTCTTCTTTAGTAATTACTTGATATTCTTCATTTTTAAGTGGATAACTAAGACTACCAAATAACGAATTTTCTAAAAAATCTTCAAGAATAGTCCTGTTACCCTCGATATCATTTCTTACTATTTGCAAGTGCCCAGTTAAAATAATACATATAAAGTTATCATTTATCATGTTACTCAATATTTCCTTATTTTTCGGGTATTTATAACTAATCACCTCCAAATAAGCTAGCAGTTTTTCCCTGTTTTTTTGGCTAATATTATAGAATAATTCGTTCACTTTACATCACCTAAAACTATTTTATCAAATTTTTGTAATTGTTGCAATTGCAACATTAACTTTTATATACGATGTTGTATAATTGACTTATAAAATGATAAGAGAGAGGTAAATGAAATGAAGGTAATTAAAAGAGATGGACATATGGTAGACTACTGTCCAGAAAAAATTGAACAAGCTATAATGAAAGCTAATAAGGAAGTAGAAGAAGAAGATCAAGCAAGCAGTACTCAAATTAAAAATATTATTAAATATATAGAGAAACTTGGTAAGAAGAGAATACTAGTTGAAGATATTCAAGACATTATAGAAATGAAACTTATGAGTCAAGGAAAGTATGAACTTGCAAAACATTATATCACTTATAGATATACTAGAGAATTAGTAAGAAAAAGTAATACAACTGACCAATCTATTAAGGAGTTAATTGATGGAGAAAGTGAGTACTGGAATACAGAAAATTCAAATAAAAATGCTAAAGTAGTAACAACACAAAGAGACTACTTAGCAGGCATAACTAGTACTGATATAACTAGAAGATTTTTACTACCTGAAGATATAGTTGAAGCTCATGATGCAGGTATAATACACTTTCATGATGCTGACTATTTTGCACAAAATGCACTACATAATTGTGACTTAGTAAACCTAGAAGACATGCTACAAAATGGAACTAGCATTAATGGAGTAATGATAGAAAAACCACATAGATTTTTAACAGCTATGACTATTGCAACTCAAATAATTACTGCAGTTAGTAGTAGCCAATATGGAGGTGTTACAATAACTTTAACACATCTAGCACCTTTTGTTAGAGAAAGTTATAATAGATATTTAGATAAATATAAAAAGAGAAAATTAAGTAAAGAACAATGTGAAAAATTTGCAATGGAAGATACTAAAAAAGAAATAGTAGATGGAGTACAAACTTTCCAATATCAAGTTAATTCAATGACTACAACAAATGGTCAAGCACCATTTTTAAGTGTATGTATGTATTTAGGAGAAACCGATGAATACAAAGAAGAATTATCTTGGATTATAGAAGAGTTCTTGCACCAACGTATATTAGGTATGAAAAATGAACAAGGTGTATATATTACTCCAGCATTTCCAAAACTTCTTTATGTATTAGAAGAAGATAATATTAATAAAAATGGTAAATATTACTACTTAACTAAACTAGCAGCAGAATGTACTGCAAAGAGAATGGTACCAGACTATATCAGTGAAAAAATAATGAAAGAATTAAAAATTGATAAAAATGGTAATGGTAACTGCTATCCTTGTATGGGATGTAGAAGTTTCTTAACTCCGTATGTTGATGAAAATGGTAAACCTAAATACTATGGCAGATTTAATCAAGGTGTTGTTACAATTAACTTAGTTGATGCTGCTTTATCAAGTGACAAAGATATGGATACATTCTGGCAAATATTTGAAGAAAGACTTGAATTATGTCATAAAGCTTTACAAATTAGACATAAACGTTTAAGCAAGGCAACAAGCGACGTTGCGCCTATACTTTGGCAACATGGTGCATTAGCTAGACTTAAAAAAGGAGAAAGCATTCATGATTTATTACATAATGGTTACTCAACAATAAGTTTGGGTTATGCTGGACTTTATGAATGTGTTAAATACATGACAGGACACTCTCACACAGACAATGGAAAGGGTAAAGAATTTGCTCTTGAAGTTATGGAAAAAATGAATGCTAAATGTAAAGAATGGAAGGAACTTGAAAACATTGACTACAGTGTTTATGGTACACCAATAGAATCAACTACTTACAAATTTGCAAAATGTTTAAAAGACAGGTTTGGTGTTGTTAAAGGAATTACAGATAGAGACTATATTACTAATTCATATCATGTTCCTGTATTTGAAGAAATAGATGCATTTACTAAACTAAAACTAGAAAGTGAATTCCAAAAACTTAGTCCAGGTGGAGCAATTAGTTATATAGAAACACCTAACCTTACTAATAACTTAGATGCAGTATTAGAAGTAATAACATTTATTTATAACAATATTATGTATGCAGAGTTAAATACAAAGAGTGACTATTGTCAAGAATGTGGATATACTGGAGAAATATTAATAGATGATAATATGGAATGGTACTGTCCAAACTGTGGAAATAGAGATCACAACAGACTTAATGTAGCAAGACGTACTTGTGGTTATATTGGAACTAATTTCTGGAATAAAGGAAGAACTCAAGAAATTAAAGAAAGAGTTTTGCATATAGACAATAAAGAAGAAAAGGATAATAAGTTAGACAAGGAAGAAAAATAATGGCAAGGTATAATTTAATTAGAAAAATGGATATTTCTGATGGACCAGGTATTAGAATTTCTATATTTATGCAGGGGTGTGCTTTCCATTGTAAGAATTGTTTTAATAAAGAAACTTGGGACTTTAAGTTAGGTCATGAATTTACTGATGAAACCATTAATAAAGTTCTAGACTTGTGCGATAATGAAGTGGTAAAAGGCTTATCTATTTTAGGAGGTGAGCCACTTCATCCACTTAATATAGAAGCATCTACAAAACTTGCAAGTGCATTTAAATGGAGATTTCCTAATAAAGATTTGTGGGTTTGGACAGGATTCTTGTATGATAGAGATTTAACTGGAAAAGAAATACTAAACTATATAGATGTTTTAGTTGATGGACAATATGTAGACGAGTTACATGACTTTAATTTAAAGTGGAGAGGTTCATCTAATCAAAGAGTAATAGACGTAAAAAAAAGTTTAAAGAAAGGAAGTATTGTATTACTAGAAAGTGCTTATGAATAATAGAGGGTTTGAAGTAGCTAAAGGTTACGAAAATATGGGAGTTGTTATGCCCGTTAGAAAAACCAAATATAGTGCAGGCTATGATGTTGAAGCAATAGAAGACACAGTTATTCCACCATTTAAGCCAGGTATGAAACCAACTTTGGTTAAAACTGGACTTAAGGCATATTGTCAGAATGATGAATTCTTTATGTTAGTCAATAGGTCAAGTAATCCTGGGAAAAAAGGACTAGTTTTAGCAAATAGTGTTGGAATAATTGATGCTGACTATTATAATAATCCAGATAACGATGGACACTTTATGTATGCATATTATAACTATTTTAACGAAGACGTAGTTATACATAAAGGTGACGTTATTGGTCAAGCAATATTTATGAAATATTTAATAACTGATACAGATAATGCAACCGGCGAAAGACTTGGAGGTTTCGGTTCAACAAGCAAACAAAAATAGTGAAAAACTCACTATTTTTATTTATGCACTAATACTTTAGTTCCAGCACTTACATTATTATATATTGTTTCAGCTGCTTCATAAGGCATATTTATACATCCATGACTTCCATTTGTTAAATAAATATCTCCACCATATTCACTTCTCCACCCATCAGCATCATGTAAGCCTATTGCTTGGTCAAATGGCATCCAATAATATACGTGACTTTTATATCCAGGACCTTTTAAATAAGTATCATATGCTTTATAAGATATTTCAAAATATCCCATTCTAGTATGAATTCCACCGTTACCTGTAACACATGGAGTAGTCATATATAACTCATTATCAATATAAAAATTCACTGTTTGACTACTAATATCAACTTCCACAAACATATCAGGAAGAATACCTGCGTCTTCATTATTGATAAAACCAACTATTCCGTTCTCGTCTTCAATAAAATAGTAATAATCAGTTTCTTTAGTTATAACTACTTTTTGAAATTTTCCAATTTCACTGATAACATTAGTTTCTAAAGTATCATCATATACTTTTGTATCATTCTTAATATAACCCAAGTACATTACTTCCTTTTCTTTAATTTCATTTTCCACTTCACTTATCAATTCAGTATTATCTATAACTTCAACAACATTTTCTTCTTCTACGTAATCCTTGTTTGTATCAATAACTTCAGTATCATTTGATATATTTTGAACAAAATCATCAAGTTCTTCCTTACTACATCCAGTTAAAGTAATTAAAGCTGCTAAAACTCCTGCTAAAGTTTTCTTATAATTCATAAATATCCTCACCTTTGACTAAATATTCTACACTCTTTTAGTAAAAATGTAAAGAGATTTAAATCAATATTATGTAATTAAAACACTTAATATATATAAAGTATTTTATGATAAAATAAAGTGGACTTTTTTCAAGAAAAAAACCGACTTATTATCGGTTTAACATCCAATTATTATATATATCAGCGTTAGAACTACTTGGCGCAGGATTTGCTTTTTCCATTTTAATTATCATAGGTATCTTTAAAATTCTACCGAAAGCAACACAAGTACCTGGCTGCAAACTCTTTTGTTTGTTGATAATTTCTTCGCTCATATTAGGTATCATTTTTTCAATATACTCTAAATCAAGTGGGTGAGTAATTTTAAAAATTATAAAGTTATCTAACTGACTTATTACATTACCATTTAAATCTGTTGGTCTCTGAGTAATAAGGTCTAGTATAACACCGTGTTTTCTTCCTTCTTTAGCAATTCTTTCAAATATATTATAACCAATTAATTCTTGATCTGTATCTTCTCTAACATATCTATGGGCTTCTTCAAGCATTATATGAATAGGTATACTTGCACGTGGTTCATTAGTTTTACCAAAAAGTAAGAACATTCTACTAAATATCTTTGTAACAGTTCTAGCAAATCTATCGTCAACATCTTCTAAGTTAATATTAATTATCTGAGCTTTTTTATTATCCTTAGTAGTAACTAAAGCCGCGATATAATCTTTAACACTATTATACTTTTTATCAGTAAAGAATACACTATTACTTGAATTAATCAAATTATGTAGTTTTACTTTTAAACTAATAGCTTCATTATACATCTTCTCATTAAGTAAATATCTCTCACTAAATAAAGTGAAATTTAAAGCAACTTCCAAATCTTTTAACCCATAAGTAACACCAGATGTATTTATGTTCCATACTTTTTCTTCTTTAACAAATTTTTCAATATATTCACTTATTAAAGTTCTTTCACCAAATCTTCCTTCGCTATCTATATCAAAACATTTTCTAAAAACTCTTGTATAACCAATTCCTGGAACAACTGTGTCTAAACTTAATTGAGGAGTATGTGTAGTAGATAAAATATCAAAAATTTGATCTCTTATCTTAGCACTTGTCTGGTTTGTGTACATAATAGACGTGATAGCTTTTGCAAGTAAATGATTTTTATATTCTTGCACTTCTTTATCTTCACTTGCAAAAATTTTAGCAAGTTCAATTGTTTCTTCAATAATAGGTATCTGTCCATAACTAGTTGCATCTAATAAATTAAGTAAATCATCAAGTGTTAATAAAGATACTGGAATACTCAAATACTCTGCATCTATCTTTTTATTTGTAGTTATTAATTTATAATGCAAATTTGGATTAATATCATTTATCCCACTAAGTGCGCTTATGTATTCACCATACGAGTCAAATATAAACAAGTTAGCCTTAAATGGAACAGCCTTCAAACTCATTAAATTTTGTAAAATTCTACATATACCATAAGTTTTACCACTACCTGAATTACCAAAAATAGCTGCATGATTACTAAATAAATCATTAACATCAACACTTACTGGATAATTTTTATAAAGTGGAGAAACTCCTAAAGTCAAAGCGTTTTTAGAACTGCTTACTAATATTTTTAGTTCCTCTTCATTAATAACTCTAACACTTGAGTTTAAACTAGGCTTTTTAATAAGTCCACCTAGAAAAGAAGTTTTAGTTAATTCTCCAAGAAAATTAACTTTAACGGAATTGCCTTCAATGTCCTCAACTTCTCCAAGTATTTTCTTATCATTATCTATAAATACTACGTGTAAGTTTAAAATATCACCTAGATTAACCGCGTCAACTAACAAACTTACAATAGCATAGTTTTTATTTATTGCTAAAATATTTCCAAACATAATATAACCTCTTTATTCTATAAGTATAATAGCATAAAATTAGGAAATTTACAATTGATTTATTAATTAATTTATGATATTATTTAAATATGTAAACGAAGACGGGTCTTGGAAAGCCTAACAGTTATGTAATTAATGAGTGATCTATTAAGATAATTAGAGTGGAACCACGGGAATTTGTCTCGTCTCTAAACTTATAGTTCACTTTTATTTTAAGGAGAGTGAAAAAATGGAAGAATTAACAATGAAAGACTTAGTGAACTTTTGTAAACAATATGGTTTCATATTTCAAGGAAGTGAAATATATGGAGGACTTGCAAATACTTGGGACTTTGGACCAGTTGGAGTAGAGTTAAAGAAAAACCTAAAAAATGCTTGGATGAAGAAATTCATTCAAGAAGATATAAACAATGTTGGTTTAGATAGCGCTATATTAATGAACCCTAAAACATGGGAAGCAAGTGGCCACTTGAGCACATTTAGTGACCCATTAATTGACTGTAAAGAATGTAAAACTAGATATCGTGCAGATAACTTAATTAATGACTTTACTAATTCAAACTTAGGAGATACTCTTACAAATGAAGAAAGAGTTTCATATATTAAAGATAATAAGGTTCCATGTCCAAAATGTGGAAAATCTAACTTTACAGACATAAGAGAATTTAACCTAATGTTTAAAACATTCCAAGGTGTAACAGAAGACTCAAAAAGTGCGGTGTATCTTCGCCCAGAAACAGCGCAAGGTATATTTGTAAACTTCATGAATGTACAAAGAAGTATGAGACTTAAAGTACCATTTGGAATTGGACAAGTAGGTAAATCATTTAGAAACGAAATAACTCCAGGTAACTTTATATTCAGAGTTAGAGAGTTTGAACAAATGGAGTTAGAATTCTTTTGTAAGCCAGGTACAGAATTAGACTGGTTTAAATACTATAAAGATAAATGTAAAAATTTCTTATTGAGTTTAGGTATCAAAGAAGAAAGCCTAAGACTAAGAGACCATGACAAAGAAGAACTAAGTTTCTATAGCAACGCAACAACAGATATAGAATATAAATTCCCATTCGGATGGGGAGAACTTTGGGGAATAGCATCTCGTACTAATTATGACCTTTCTAGACATATGGAAGTATCAAAAGAAAAACTAGAGTATCTTGATCCAGACACTAATGAAAAGTATGTTCCTTATGTAATTGAACCATCTCTAGGTGTGGAAAGACTATTTTTAACAGTACTTTGTAATGCTTACACAAATGAAACACTAACTGATGGAACAACAAGAGAAGTTATGAAGTTTACTCCAGCGCTTGCACCTTACAAAGTAACAGTATTACCTCTAGTAAAGAAATTTCACAGTGAAAAAGCACTAGAATTATATAAAGAATTATCTAAACACTTTATGACAATGTATGACGAAGGTGGTAACATTGGTAAAAGATATAGAAGAAGTGATGTAATAGGGGTACCTTTTGCAGTTACAATAGATGATGAAACACTAAATAACCAAACAGTAACAGTAAGAGATAGAGATACAATGGAACAAATAACACTAAAAGTTGAAGAGTTAGTGGATTACATAAACAAAAAAATGGAGTTTTAAATTCCATTTTTTTAAATATAACTGATGGGTACCCCAGGCAAGATGAATTCTTACATACAAAAAATGCTTACTGGAACTCTTTAACACATCGTTACTACTTCGCAAGTATCTCATCTGCATAATCAATAAAAAAAATGAGGGTGGGCTCATTTTTTTATCATATTTGGTACGGACAAATAGTATATCTGAAACCTAAGTAATCAGTTAATAAATAACTAAACTCTATAAATATAATATCATAAATTTAAGAAAATTCAATAATTTTGGCATTTTTTAACTATAAACTCAAAGAAATTTGCAAAAAATCAACTTTTATGTTAAAATAATAAACAATTCAAAGGGGGATTATATTTATGAATAAATTATTTAAGAAAATTCTTTATAATGCAACAAGACCTTATGCTAAGAAATATCTTACAGGTCATTTAGGAAAAGTTGTTGAAGATAATGAAAAAATAACTTGTTATGTTAAAAGAAGTAAAATAAAAAAGAAAGATTATAATTATACTGTTGCATGCTTTGGTATAGGAGAAAACCATAAAAAGGTTGCAAAAGCATTCAATTTAAATAAACCAATTTGTTATATAATTGATGGCATTGATTTAAAAAAACATAAAGTATATATCTTTGGTTATAACAATTGTGAAGTTATTATTAAAAATTGTAATTTTGGATTAGATTTATGCGTTCATGTTAATGGTAAATGTACATTAGAGAATACAAATATAACAACATTCTCTTCTTTATCAATTGGCGCTAATGATTTAGTAATTAAAAATATGGATAGCGACAAAATAAGAATAATCAGTTCTGAATCAAATATCACTTTGGGTGCAGATAATAGAATTGATGTAATAGACTCTAATATCGGTAGTCAAAAGAAAAATATTAATGTTTCATTTATAGCTACAAATGAATTAAATGTTGTTAATTCTAATATTGTTGGTAAAGAAGTAGAATGTAAATCAAGTACTATTAATACTGATAAAAAAAGTTCATTAATTGCGACTGATAAAGTTAATCTACAAATAGATACTTTTGATTCTATAAATATTAATGCTCCAACAATTGTTTTAAATGGAGAAGAAATATCAAATGAAAAGAAATCAGTTGTATTTAAAAAAATAACTGAACCACTTGCACTTAAAAGATTAGAATTAGTAAATCTTTTGAAAAAAGTTAAAACTCAATGTGAAAACATTAATTCAGAGAAAGTTTTAGAATACCAAGAAGAACTAAATGTTCAACCAGTTAGTAAAGTTTTAAAAAAATAATAATATACAAAAGAAAAAGACAATTGCGGATTGTCTTTTTTGCTATTATATAAACTGATGGGCACCACCAGGCGAGATGAATTCTCACATATAAAATATGCTTACTGGAACTCTCTAACACATCGTTACTCCTTCACAAGTAACCCATCTGCATAATCAATAAAAAAAAGAATGAGGGCTCATTCCATTTTTTATCATATTTGGTAGCGACGGGGGGAATCGAACCCTCAACCTCACGGGTATGAACCGTGCGCT